>Ga0255047_10000356_pt1 | contig 37052 bp, 52 predicted proteins | sample JV7_2_1_MG_FD_183640 | JGI IMG/M metagenome (GOLD analysis project Ga0255047, IMG submission 183640) | Seawater microbial communities from Jervis Inlet, British Columbia, Canada - JV7_2_1 | ecosystem: Environmental > Aquatic > Marine > Inlet | place: Canada: British Columbia | collected 2016-10-06
CTTGGAGTAAACACGGTATTACCAGCTATTCTAACTTCTTTATCTTGTGAAATTCTTAATGCTTCAACTGGTGTTGCAGATCAGTCAGGTGTTGTTTTAAAAACAATTCTTCATGGCATATCTCATGCTCATGGTGTCCCATCTACTTCAAAATCTATTTGTGAAGCTATTTCATAATCAGTTCCATCATGTCATAAAGCATCTATACGTCATACTATATCTCATGACTGTACAATTGTTTCTGACGCTTCTGATCATCTACTTCTTACAAGTAATAAATGCGATCAAAATCAAGCAGTATCAGAATGCCTATGTAATGTGTTTTCAGCTAAGTCAGTAGCTCATTCAGCATGAACAGAAAATGTTGATCAAAATGTTGTTCATCATATTGTTATAGTATTTTCAGTAGCAGCAACTCATACTCATAATCTATTATTTACTTCATCAAATACAACTCAAGAAGTACTACCTAATATAACAAATCATTTAGTAGCATCACCAGTAGAAGATAATGTTAAATCATCTCAACTAGCGGTTCATCAAGTTATAGTTATACCTCATGAAACTCAAGTTAATGCGTTTACTCATGTAATATTATCAGAATCATCTATTAAAACGGTACTATCCTGTAAATCATCTCATCAGGTTCAATTCCATCTAACAATAGCATTATCGGTAGACGAAGCTGCTCCTCATTCTCATAAACCATCAGGTATTGAATAAATATCCATATTTTTATTATTTACTTACTAAAGTTAGATTTTTACTTCCACTTGCACAAATTCAATTTACAGTAGCTCTAATTATAGCTGATGTTTCATCTTCTCAAGAAAAACTTATTTGTCATCAATTAGCTTTTAAAACCATTCAACTATTCATAACTGCAGCAGATCAAAAAGCAATGTACATATCTTCATTACTGTCATTAGCTAAATATAAGAAAGAACGTCATGAATCAGCTGTAAGGATAGAAGTTGTTGTAGCTCATATAGTTACAGAAGAATTTGTTATAGTTGGACTTGTATTTGCCATGGTGTTTTAATTATTAAGTAATTTTTAATTTTATTTTTTTTATTTTTTTTACTTTTTTTCAGCTTGTCTCTATCTTGTGATCATTGTCCCTTTTAGATTTATTATAATTAACATTCTTATTCTTTTTATCCTTAACCTCTAAAACCTCTACTATATCATTATCTATATCTTTAGGAATATAAAGATACTGATCTCAACCGTCTATTTCATCAGGTAGATCATTATATTGTATAGTTACTTCATATGGTTTAGGTATATTTGATATCATAATCAATAATTAAGATTCTAAATTTGATAGCCTTGATTCTAATTCCTGTACTTTTTTAATAAGTAGTAAACATAATCTTGAATATTGTACGCTTTCAGGTTGTCATTCATTGTTTTTTACAACAAAATTAGGATATAATTCTTCTAATTCTTCAGCTATAAGTCCATATTCATGACCTGATCCATTTTTAAAATCATATTCTTTTATAACTATTTGATCAAAGTTATCTGTAGTCAATGAACTGTCTACTATATTTTCTTTATATCTCTTAGATGAAGTAACTGAATGAAGTTCATTTGATCCGTTTATATTAACATCGGTTGATGCGGCTGCTGCTAAAAGATTATTCATGAAAATTCCTCCGTCAGACTGAATAGTCATTCTATCCGTACCAGTTGTCGTTGTGCTTGTAGCCCCTGTCATGAGATGTATGGTTGTAGCTGCATTAGCTTGTGCTGGTTGACCTCCTATATAAAGATCGTTTAGCCCACTAGCAGTTTTAGCAGCAATCATTGCCATTGGTTCTTCAGCAGCAGTATAATGTTGTGCCACCATTCCAACTCTTTGAATAGTAGCATCAGTTTTAACTCCTGTAAGTCTGATATTCCTATAGTCATTAGAACCACCTCCATATATAACATCTAAAGGATCTTCTGGGCTTGTTATTCCTATTCCTACAAATCCTAAATCCCCCGAATAAGTCAAACCTGTTGTATTTATAGTAAAATCGTCTCCTGCTCCTGTTCCTATCGTTACATTTAAAGCTGCATCGGTAGCTGTTAAACCTAATGCATTTCATGAAGTTGTAGTTATTGTATCTGAATCAATTGAAAGATTGTCTATTGTCAAACCAGCATTTGCCGTCACTGCTCCTGTAACTCCAAGAGTTCCAGCCATTGTTATTGCTTTATCCTGTGATATTCGCATCGCTTCTGCTGGTGCAGCTGATCCATCTGGAGTAGTTGCAAAAATAATTCTTCAAGGAGCATCTCATGCTCAAGGAGTACCGTCTATTTCAACTCTTATTTCTGCTGCCTCTGATTCAAAATCAGCTCAATCATCAATTCAAAAATATAATTTTCCTATAATATCATCATCCGCAACTATAGTATTTGATCCTATTGTAGCATTTCTTGATTTTACATATCTTAAAGTTGGTGGTTGAGTATTAGCACTCCATCTACCTAAAGTAATACTAGAATCATATGCATCTGTTCCTAATACCTGAATTGCACCTGTTCCACCATTAACAGTAGCCCCTGTAGCATCTCCAACAATAATATCTCCTGTATCACCTTGATAAACAAATCAAGTAGTATTTATAGTAAAATCGTCTCCTGCTCCTGTTCCTACTGTTACATTAAGAGCAGCATCTGTAGCTGTTAATCATAAAGCACCTGTAGAAGTTAATACATCAGCATTTAAAGTTGTATTATCAGCCGCTAAAGAAGCTGCTGTTACAGCTCCAGCAAAAGTTGCCCCCGAACTTGCCAATGTAATTGCCGTTGCTCCTGCAACTCCAATAAGCATAGTATCACTTGCATGACGATATTTTATTAACCCTATATCATTATCGCCACTATCCCCAAAAAAGATATTACTATTTGCTGTTATTCCTGCCAAAATACTAAAACCTACATCTCAACTCCCTTCAATAATAACATCATCCGCCTCCGTACTAGCGGTTGCACCAGAAGAAGCCGATTTAATATGAAGTAACGCTAAAGGGTCAGCAACACCAATTCCAACTTGTCCTGTATCACCCTCATAAACAAAACCAGAAGTATTTATAGTGAAGTCATCTCATACTCATGTACCAACAGTAATGGGTAAAGCAGCGTCGGTTGATATTATTCCATTACCAGCCATATCAATCCCTTGATCAAATGTCCATGAACTAGTAGCATTTAACCATTGTATAATTTTATCTGTATCTCATTTTAAGGTTATACCTCATGTGTCTGCATTAGCATTAGTAGGACTAGCTACACTATTAAGTTCTATATTAGGATCATCTACAGTTAAAGTAGCAGTATTTAATGTTGTAGTTGTTCAATTTACAGTTAAATCTCAAGTAACAGTTAAATCATTAACTCAAGTCATATTATCAGAATCATCAATAAGAACTGATGAGTCTTGTAATGTTGAACCAGATGTTCAATCCCATCTTGCTACTGCATTATCAGTAGACCCTCATGAAGGACCATCAAAATCTGATTCTAGTGTAGGTAACGCTGTTACCGCTAAGTTTGACATAATTTAAAAAGTTAAGCAATTAAAACTCTCACATCAGTATTATTAGATCAAGAAGCTATAAGATTAATTTTAGCTAGTTGATCAACCTTAAGACTTAATGAGTCATTTGTTGTTACCTTTAATCAAGCAGCAACCGTAGCAGCTTGTCAAATATCAGCATAAATAGTTTGTGCTCATAAAATCTGAATAGCTACATTATAAAATCATTCTTGTCATGATACACTATTAACAACATTATTATATTGTGTTGAAGTAAGAATATCTTTTAATGTCTGATTAGAAGTTGTAATAGTAATTAACATAATATATATGTTATAAAAATAAATTATTTAGCTTTTTTTTTGATTGTTTTCTTCTTAGAAGAAGATTTTTTTAAAGAGACTTTCTTTTTTTTTATTTCTTTTGGCTCAATAGTAATAATTTCTATCTCTTTATTTTCTTTCTTATCTACATTATAATCTTTTTCAAATTCACTTCAATCTAATTTTAAATATTTTTCTTTATAGTCAGGCTCTTTTTCTAGTTCTACTAATATTCGTTTCTTAGAAAGCTTTCTAAGCAATACTTCTTTAGTCATATATATGTGGTTAAAAAATAATTTCAGTTGAACGGAGGAATTTATCCCCCGTTCTCAAAAACTACTTTTTCTTTTCTTCTTTTTCAGGAGCTTCTTCACCTAATAGGTCAAGAACTTCCTTGAAAGACCCCTGAATTCGTAGTTGTCACTCTCTGATTGCTGAAAGTCTTTTATTGATTTCCTTTCATTGAGCAATAAGTTTTTCTTGTTCTTCTGCTAATGAATTGAACTCAAGCTCAAGAGCTTCCTTTCTTTCTTTGAGTTTTACCTTTACGTCATCTGACATAATTCATAAATTAAAAAATAAAATTGTTTAAAATAGTTTAAACTATAGTTATACAACAGCATAACTGTTACCTCCGATTATTGACCAACCAAGTGTAGCTTGATATACAAACATAACTGTATCTCATGCAGCATTTAAAGTAACACTTGTTCACCCTAAGAATGTAGCAGGAGTAATAGTTGCTACTCATGTAGCTGATTTAAGTACACATATTTGAATTTGTCATACTGTACCATTAGCAAGAGTAAATATATCACCACCTGCATCAGAATCAATATCATGTACTGTTTTAGTAAGATCAAGTGCAGTAGTTGTTCAACCAGCAGCAATTGTTTCAGTACCTCAATATATTACAGCAGCGTCTAGAGATGTAGTTCAAGAAACAGTTAATGTTTCATCTAAAGTTACAGTACCAGCGTCAACCTTAATAGCTTCAACATTTGTTCAAGTACAATTAATATAAAGTCCATTAGCTCAAGTTGTACCAGCTCAAGTGTTTTGTTCAATTGCTAATATATTTGAAGTAGAACTTATAGAACCAGTAGACTCAAGTCTTACTAGGTCAGCACCAGCTACTAAATTTCAAGTTCAAACAGCATTAATTGCATTTCATTCTCATGAAACTCAAGTACCAGCAGTATTGATAGCGATTGCCATACCAGCTACATTTGTACCCATATTTAAATCAATAGCGTTTCAAGTAGATGCAGCAGTTCAATAAGTAATATCTATAATATTTGAATCTAATAATCCATCTTGATTAATATCAATAATATGATCATCAGTTCAAGCATCAGTTCAACCTCATGTAACTAAAATTACTGGAGCAGTTCTAGCTCATGCAGTTGTAATTGCTACAGCATTTCAAGCTAAATTAGATCATGTAGCAATATTAATTGCGTTACCTGTTGCAGCAGCTGAATAATTTATATCCATGATATTTCATGTTGTTACACCTGATACATTAATATCGAATGTATGTGAATTACTTGTAGATCCATCATTAATTTCAATAAAATCATCTGTTCTAGCTCAAGCTCATGTTAAAATTAAAGCTTTAGCAGCTACAGCAGAAGTAAGATCAACAACTATTGCATCTCAAGTTGCAGCAGCAGAATAAACTATATCGATTACTGATCATGTAAATACAGAAGATACATCTATATCAAATACATCTGATGTTCCTCAAGCTCAAGTATTAGATACGTTAATATCGAAACAAGGTACTTGTCCATCACCATCAAAAGTGATTTCAACTAAGTCATCTGTTCTAGTTCCACCACCTGCATCTAAGAAGATAGCTTTACCAGCAACTGATGCATCCATGTCTACATTAATAACATTTCAAGTAGCAGCAGCCGAACAAACAACATCAACGATGTTACCAGTTCTAATTCAAGTTATATCTATATCTAATACAGATCCTGATCAAGTATTAGCAGCTACAACAGCGATTGTATCTACATTACCATCTCAATCATCCTTGAATTCTAATAAGTTTGCAGTTCTTGTACCAGCACCAGCATCTATATAAATAGCGTTAGCAGCTAATCAAGCATTCATATCAATATCTAGAGCAGCTTGACCTGTTATAGCACCATCAACAGATAAGTCTATTAATGAAGCTGAAGAAGTAGAGTCAGTTATAACTTCTACCATAGGTTGTGTTCTTACTCATGATCACTCAACATGGATTCATGTCATAGCTACAGCGTTATCTAAGTTCATATTAATTACGTTTCATGTTGCAGCAGCAGCAGAAGCGAAATCAAATACATTACCAGTATAAATACCAGTTAAATCTACATCTATAATTTGTGCAGATCATGTTGAATCATCGTTAATATCGATTACAGGAGCAGTTCTTATTCAAGTTCATCTAACAGCTTGTAATACAGTTGTATCAATACCATCAGCGTTATCTAAAGTAGCCTTAACTACGAAAGACGCAGAAGAACCGTTATAAGTTTCTTGATAATCTAATCAAATAGAAGCACCTGATCATGATTTATCTATATTAACAACAGAATGATTTCAAGTAGAATTATCTGTTACTAAAACATCTGAACCAGTTCTAGCTCATGCTCCAGCATCAATAAAGATTGCTTCAGCAGCTATACCTAAATTCATATCTAATGCAATAGCATTACCAGTTAATGCAGCATCTATACTTATATCTAGAACATTTCATGAACCAGCACCATCTTTAGTTAAATCTAAAGTAGCTAAAGCTCAAGTTGTAGAATCAGTTAATGCCATAGCACCTGAATCTACATCTATAGTTTGGTCTATTGAATAAGCTGAATCAAGACCTCAAGTTGGTGAACCACTTCATGAACTTCAAGCTATTAAGTCAAAGTTTGATGAAGTATTAGTACCAACATTTTCATAAAGACCACTTGTTCCAGCAGAAACATCAGTGTCTCTATATAAACATCATTTAGCATAACCAGAAGCTCAATCTGTAATAGTTACAGTACCATAAGCTCTTAAAATATCACCATCAGCATCTCTTTCTTGTGCGAACACATCTTGAGAGTTAATAGTTTCTTTTCTTCACTCTGGGTATAATACTGAATTAGCTAAACGAACGTTTCGGTTGAACATTTTTCAACCACTAAATTTATTTGCCATAATTTGTGTTTATTAATAATTAAAACAGAAGTTGGGGCGGCGAAACCCCGAACTTACTTACCAGCTTGTGTTAGGTTAATTAACTATAAGTATCAGATCTAAGTTGAACGTCTACTAATTGATTAGCTCAATCTGTAAATGTTTTAACTCAATATAATACTCAGTTAAGAATATTTACTCATAATTTTGTTTCAACTTCTCTTATTCTTAAACTTGGTTCTGATTGCATAACTAATGTTGTACCTCATTTAGAACCGAATAAACAGTGTTGTTTTTCTAATGTAGCTGTCCAAGTATCTGTACCATCTGTAAAAGTTTCTGAAAGTACTAATACTCATGTTCATTTAGCTACAAGAGTCATTGTGTCAGCTGAATTATCATTAGTTGCTGTATAATTAGAATCTAATACTCTTTGGTTAGCAGTTGAAACAGCAACTTGGTTAGCATCTGTTGTTGATGGATCATTGATTGCAGAAGTAAGGTTTGCTCTAGCTACATCAGCAGATCATCCAATAAGAACATTACCAGCTGTAGACCCTATAGTAGTTTTGAAAGTAAAAGTTATACCATCAATTACTACAGTATCACCATCAGTTGGTTGAGTAGCCATAGCTAAAGTAGCAGAACCACTTAATTGGTTTGAACTAAATAATTTGAATCCATAGAAAGAACCAATGAATCAGTTAGCGTTAGCTACATCACCCATTTGTGTATCTCTACCTGCTCCATATTGAACTAGAATCTCTTCGAATTCAGGTGAAACAGCTCCAAATAAATTGTTTAAAGGAACATTTTGTTTAGCGATTTTTCTTTTCGCTGCAGCTACAACTTCTAGAACGTTAGAAGTAGTTAATGAAATTCAGTTTCCTGAAGTACCACCGATTTCCCCATCATCTACTGATGAAGTGCTATTTGCATATTGTCATAGAACGTCTGTATCTACTTGGTTAGCAAGCTTGATTCAAGCATCTCTACCATAGTTTGCAGCTAAGTTATAATTAGATTGTACTTTATCGAAGTCATCTATATAGAACCCAGTAGCAAATTCTGAATTGATACTTAATTGTTCTTGAGTATCTGTTAAATCATCGATAGTGATTGATGTTCATCTTGTATAAGATTGAACATTGATTGCTGATCTATAAGGTTTATTAAAAGTGTCTCCTCTTGAAAGTTGAGCTTTAGGAGTCATGTCTGTTATCATTTGTGCGATATTAGTTTTATGAAAAACTATTTGTTGCTCTCTAGCCCAAATCTCTGGGAAATCAGCTGTAAAACTATTTGCCATAATATATAAAATAAAAAAATAAATTCCTAGCTTTTTTAGATTATACTTATATCTAGCTATATAAGATTATCCATCAGATTAGAACCATCTATATTCATCTTAGATTTATATGCTTGATATTCTTTATCATTCATATTCATCACAGATTTACGTTCAGATTCTTTTTTAGGTGTAATTTCACCCACAATTTCAGGCATTTTTGCTTTCTTTATCTTAGTAACATCATATAAACCATATGAGTCGATTACGTCTTCCCATGAGTTTTTATTTGTTTTAAGACCTCTCAGTACTTTTTCATATTTTCATAACTCTGGATTTGCAGCTAATATATCTCTTAATTCTATTTCTTCGTTAGCTTTTTGTGAATAACTTTTTAAGTCTTCCATAGTAGGAAAGCCTAAGTCTTTCATAGAACTAATTATATCTTGCTGATCCTTAGTTAAATCTTTAGCCTTCTCGTTACTTCCAAGTTTTTCATAGTCAGATAATTTTTGGCTTTTCTTAGTAAACTCTTTTTGTAAGTTATTATAAGAGTCCAGTAATTTATCTGCTGTCATATCTTGTCCGTTAACACTAAATGTTTGTCAATCAGTTTGTTCTGCGGAATCCTTTACAGGTTGTTCCTGTGAATCTGTTTGATCTGTCATATCATAAAAATTAATAATAAATTAGGGATTACCCCAACACAACACTAGGACAAGCTAGTAACCCAGTGCTGAATAAGAGCAATTCCTTTAAACATCATGAATGTTAATGAACTATAATAATTAATGTGCGTTTAATTCATTTATAAAATCTCTCGCTATCCTATATTCTATTTGGATTTCTTTTAATTCATCTACACTACTAGCAGTTATTAATCTATCTTCTGATGCTTGTTTAATTCTTTCCCAATATCATCTTATAACCTTATATCATTTTTCTCATTTAATTGCTGCCAACGCTTTATCTTCTTTTTCAAACAGCTCTTTAGCTGATTCTTTCTCTTTATTATATATTCTTTTATTTTTTAATTCTGTTATTATTCACATAGCTTTTTAGTTAAAAATTATAATCATTCTGTTATTCAGCCTTCTGCCACAGCTTCTGTGGTTTTAGCTGCTTGTGTCGACTTTGTCTCAGGTTGTTTGATTTGTTGTCATCATGGTACTCATAGTCATGATCTTGTCAATTCTTCTATTATGTCCGTTTTGACTGGTTTAATAAATCTATTAACATCACGTTTTTCAAATGTTCCTACTACATCTTTAAATGCTTCTTCTAGGTCTACATCTATACCAGCTCATTTAGCTTGAAGTGAAGCGTTAAAGAATGCTATAGCATCTTCTCGTCTAGCATCTAAATCAGTGAAACTTGAACTATTAGCTTCTACTTTAATAGAGTATCTAGTTATAGCATCTCTCTGAAGTTCTTTATTTATTTCCCAGAATCATTCATCTCATAGTTTTTTAATAACTATATTCTTATCCATATTTTCAAATGTAGCTTCTAATAATTTTAAAGCTAATTCTTCCATTCATTTTTCGAAGTGTTTTCTTAATTCATTCATAACAGCATTAGATTCAAAGAATTTAATTCTTGCTCATGTAGCTGTATTAGTTAAAGCTTGTTGACTAGTAGGTTGTGCAGTATCTACAGTAAAAGTTAATCATTGAATTTGTTTTTCTATATCATTTTGTTCAGCAAAGTAATCATTAGTTAGAGGTCTTTGAGGTAATTCAATTAAATTATTTAATGCAGTAGCAGCATCTTTACTAGTAGGTATTACATTTCATGGTTTAGAAACTAAGTCAGCTGGATTAACTCAACTATTTCTAGACCAAATCCAAGTTCTATTTAATGAAGAATTTATATATTCAGACGCTGAATTCTTTTTGAAATTAAGTTCTTCTTGTAAACTTATTATAGGTTCTACTAATCAGTTAGCAAAATATAATTCAGGATCATCAAAAGCTTTTATATCCACAAATGGAATTTGAGCTATTTCTTTCATACCTATTACAAATATATCTTGTACAGTAGTTATTTCCATAAGTCTTTCTTCTTCTGGATCATCTGTTTCATTAAAGATTCAGTAAAACGTTTTAATAGCTAAAGAATTTTTATCTATAGGTGATTCTAAATCAGTCACAGGGATTCAAGCTAATTGACGTATTTGATTAATATAATGTGTTCTATCTGATTCAAATAAACTTTGATCAGGTAAATTTTTAAGTTTATCTAGATTAAAAAATTCATCACGTCTTATTAAATCTGATAACCTAACTCATTCAGTTATTTCTATAACAGCAGGCATATCTGACATGGTTTTAAACTTAGGATCTACATAAATATTAGTCCAACTCTTAACATCTATAGTTGGATATTCTCATATAACCTTTTCACGTACTTTAGTTTTAGTTTCTCAATCAACATTAATTTGTTCAGGGATTCTAGACATTTCATACTTAAATTTAATCTTAGCATATGAGTTTCAATATATAAGCATATTCTTAGCCCATAATCTTAGTACTTCATCTAGTCTATATTCATCAAATATATATGATAAATAATCCTGGATTCACTTTGACCAGAATGACAACTTGTCTAATTTGTCTAATCTTTCTTGGGGTGTAGCTTTTTTATCATTAGCATCAAACTCATCTGTTCTAGGTGTAACTATCCATCTAGGATTCTTAGCTACTATTCTAGGTAAAACCTTTTCTACTACTTCATAAGCCTTATTAACTTTAAATCTAGTCATCCAATCTCTTTCTCATTGATGTGTCTTAAACGTAGAATAAGCCTCATAAACGTCAACCATTCTAGACCTATACTCATCAGATAGTTCTACATATGTATCGAATGTTTCTTTGACGGTCATTAAAGCCTTTTCTTGGATTTCCAAGTCAGGTGCTTTTGCCATATTAATATAGTTATTGATATCTACTATAATAATACTTATCTAAAAACAAAATCAAGGCTTTTATTTATTTTTGTCTTTTTTATCTACTTTGTCTTTTTTGTCTCACTTTTTTATTTCTTCAGGAACTTTATAAAACTCTATTAAATAATGGTTTCATTTCTCCATATATCTAACCCGATTAGTTTTATATCAAGACTTTTCAAAGATTTCCATACATTCGATATATAACTCAGTAGTTCTCTTACTACTATCATCATCTCACTTTAAACTTATAAACATAATTATTAATTAAGGATTAAAACTCTTTTTTTCCATTATCTCATATATTCTAATATTAATAGCGTTCTCTAAATATTCAGCATCATCTCTATTATATTCTTTAGATAATTTTTTCTTTGTGATTTTCAACCAAGTAACACTTGTTACTCTAGAAATAGATCATAACATATCTTTCACATTATTTTCCATAATTAGTTAGTTAATAATAAATTTAATTAGTAATTACTACAGGACGACCATATTGATCATAGTTAACTTTAACACTAGGATAAAATCATCTTGTATTAGGCTGTAATTCATATAGATTATACAGCATTTGAAGAGAATCTATCATATCATCATGTGATCATCTAGGAAACTTAATCAACTGTTCTTCTAATTCGTTCATTCATAATTGATGATAAATCTTTCACGCTCTATATAATGGCACTAGTCTACGGATCTTACTTTCTTTGTCTTTATGTTGTCTTATTTCTTCTATATTAGTATACAATCATTTCTTTTCTATCTCCAGCTTCAAACTAAAATTTAAAGTTACTTGAGCCGCTACTGATTCTATCCCAAACTTTTCAGGTTCCCATTTACGGATATGATAAACCATCTTATCAATTAATTCTCAAGGATTAAATCTTCATACGGTATATTCAAGTACATATAAAGCATCATCAATAAATTTACCTGTCATTATACAACTATAATCAGCACTAGTTTTCTTACTAAATGCTGGATCAACAGCACTAAATATCCGTCAATTTTCAGGGATATGTTCATAATATTTAAACCATTCTTGATGAAATTCCTGACTTTCTTTATTAATAGGATTTTGTTGGTACTGTGAACCAAAGTTCTGATTACCTAATGATTTCTTAATACTATTTAAAGCTTTTAACGGATAACGTCATTCTTGTAAAGCGTCTCATTCTTTACGGGGATAAATAATATCTCAAACCACATGATTTTCTTCTTGTAAAGCTATAGCAGGTAATATAATTTTTTCCCATTCATCTCAATGTCATTCAGCTTCTTTAGTCATTAAATGTCAACATAAATCATCTTCATGAGTTCTTTGCATAATTATTATAATAGCATCTTTCAAAGGATTAAATAAACGACTAGCTACAGTATTATCAAACCAATTATTAATTCAAACTCTTTTTATATCACTATCAGAATCATCAGGTTTTATCGGATCATCTATTATAAATATATTAGCACGATTACCAGTGATAGATCATCAAGCTCATGTAGCCATATAATAACCTCATTCATCAGTTTTCCATAATCATTTAGTATCCTGATCTTGTCTAATTAAAGGACGTTCAGGAAATACTTTACGAAATGTTTGTGATTTATAATAATCTCTAGCTTCACTACCATAATTTTGAGTTAATGCAGCCGAATAACCAGTAACTATAATTTGCTTAGTAGCGTCTTTACCTAACATCCATACAGGAAAACATTTAGTTATTAATTCCGTTTTTCATGAACCAGGTGGAATATTTATTATTAATCTAGTACACTTTCATTCTAGAACTTCTTTAAGTTTTTGTTCTATTACATAATAATGCCAGTTATCATCAAAGTCTTTATTTTTTTCTTCTTTAAAAAAGAACTTAATAAACTTAACTAAACTATCACGCTTTTCTTCATGACGTCTAATTAACATACGTCTTAATAATTCTTGTCTATACTGTTCTTTTATTTCTGGATTTGTCATATATTATATTTTTTACAAAAATCTTTAGCACTAGATAAAAATACAGCCGATCTAGGTCACATTTTATCTTCTAGTTTAGCCATAACTCTTAAGTCTTTTTTAATACTATCTTTTACTTCTTTCATTTGTTATAAATTAGTTGGTAAAGCTTTATAAAGTCTACTAGTATCATCTATCATTTCAGCAGGAACCCAAATGTTCGCATTAGTCATTGGGTATCATATTATCTGATATCAATCTCTAGTATCACCACAAAAACTAATATCATTAGAATGATTCACTATATAATATCTTTTACGATCAAGACGACAACTCACATAATCTCATTTTTTAAATTTCATAATTAATTAGTTAGGTTTAAAAGTTTCTCAATATTTTTCTAGTTCTAGCCTTAACTCAATTATAGCCCTTTTTCACATTCATTTCATACACGAAATTGCTGTCTCAGTCCATTCAAAAGGTATTTCATTGAGAAAGTCCACACCTCAACATCTTAACGCATTCTTTGTTCTAGGAGACATTGAACTATCTGAGATAAGATGTTCCATTACTATATTAGCACCATTTCAAAATGCTCCACAACGTTTTGCTTCTTTAATGTCTTTCTTAGCAATAGATAATATATCTTCCACTAAAGATATAAACTCTTTATCATCTCTATTATTATAGATTAAACTAAATATTTGATCTTCTTTAGTCATTACATTGATATTAAATAAATAAAACATGAAACCTTTCAAACTTTGTTGATTACTTTGAACTTTTTAATCTTTCATTTATAGTACCATCTATACCCAGTTGATTGGCTTATACCCACCATCTTTGCTAGTTGTGGAACTGATGTGTAAACTTCACCTGAAAACATGTCGTTAGTTGTTAGTATTATAATGCCGTTACTAGTCTTTTAGGGTGACAAAGAATCTCCCACCAGACTTATCACTTTTTCTTTTCTTCAAATATTCTATTAATTGTTCCACTATTTACATGTCTACTAGTTAAAAAAATCTCTACACATTCATCATATTCTTCTGCATAATCTCTAACTAGTTTAAAGTCTTTTATAGTATTATCATAAAGCAAAGCATTAGACTCTTTTAAATAATTAATTATTGCTTCGTACTTAGTAATATCCATAATACTCATATCGTTCAATATAAAATTATCTAATTCATCCATTGTTAAACTCTTACCAAGCAACATTATAACTCATAGAACAAGTTTTATGTCTTGTAAGAATCTCTTGTTTATCTTTCTAAATAGCTTACCCATAGTTATTTGTTATTTAATAAATTACTCATCCATTAATTCTATTAACTGATCATCTGATAATCCTTTTAATTGAGCCTTACTTACTAACTCATGTTTATGCTTAATTACCGAATCAGGTTCTTTCCACTTATAATTACACTTTAATCAAAAGATTGCCATAGTTGGATTTAATTTGTTTTTAAGTGCTCAATCGAAAACTCTTCACTCTATTAAGCTATGAATTTTTTTGTAAGTGTCCGTAATTTGCCTATTGTTAGGGTATCTTTGTATCCACTCACTAACTCTCTGATGTGTATAATCTCTTTCTTCTAGTAATTCTTTAATATAACATATATTTTTATCTGCCTTTACTTCTTTTAGCATGTTTAATAGCTCTGTTAAAGCAAACTCTTCAGTGTGTTTAGTTGGAGTTTTAGGCATTGTTAAGCTATTAGTTAGTTAAATTAATCTGTTCCTGTATCATATAATTGTTTTTTTACATGTATAATAGTCTCATTTATTACTTCTTTACATTCTTTGCAATCATTTATTATTTCTGAAAATAAACTTTTTTGTTTAGTTGTATGTGATATTAATTCATACTCTGCTAATACAGAATCTATAACCGAACATATTTGCTGTAATCATTTTATATCATTATTTTTTCTTAAGCTTTCTATTTCGTCTTTAAATTTAGATACTAACATGGCTTTAAATTAAATATTATTTTTCGAATATTAATACGAGTTATTTTTGCGGTTGATTGCATATAGGTAATGGGTTTCATTTTTCCCATCTCTTGGTACAATATTTACAAAAGTATTTTTTACTTATAGCAGATAATCATCCTGATGTAGGTACACAATTTACTTGGTTCATTCTAATTTATTATCAATTAAAGTTTGTACTCTATGACAAGCTATTACAACATCTCTTGCTTCGTTACATCTTACTTCTACAGATTTTGTATCAGCTAGTATAATCATCCCCTTTCTTCTATACTTATCCAATTCTTTTCAATAAACATTCAATCATTCTTTCGTAACTATATCATTTTCTATTAATGCTTTTATTGATGTAATCTTTTTTAAAGTATCCTTCATATTATTTAATTAATTCTAAAATTTCTTTTATTGTATCATTAATCTTTTCTATATATGATGTATTATCAAGTTGTGATTTTAATAGTATATAATCAGCTCTACGCTTTAATTCTGATACATGCCAGTCAATAAACTTATATCTCGCTTTATTGTTAATATCTGTAAGCCCTATATATTCTTTTATAAGATTTAAATCTTCTAAAATTCTTTTCATAATATATGATATTGAATAATTAACTATAACCAATATAGTCATATTATATAATTTATCAAGATTATTTTATACATTTCCTCTTGACAAAAAATTAACCCCTTCAACCAAGAGGGATTAATTTATATCGAGATACAAAGAAAATAATACGTCCTAACAAATAATGTAGCACCATCATCATCATTGGTATTATCTATTTTATTAATGGTAGTATAACTATATTTTTAATAAATCAAATTTATTCACATTATAAAAATAGGCTACCTAATAAACGTCTTTAATAAGCAAATAAATTATATTTTGTGATTTTTTTTATTTTCACAAACTGTTATAAAATTCACAAAATTGTTACTAAAAAAAGAGATCCGTTTAGAATCTCCCGAAAAAACCGCATCTTAAGGAGCGAAGAGTTTTATTCTCATGTGATAAGTACTCCACATATTATCACAAGTGTCGTCTGACATATATATTATACTACTGTATTTTTATTTTCAAGCCTTTTTCTTAAAGAATGCTTTAATTCTTTCAGTTCTAAATGGCTACTTTTCTTCTTCTTCTTTTAAATTATTGATAATACTCCCAAGTAAAGCTTTTTCTATTCATGATAATTTAAGATTGTTTTTTATCTTACCCATTATTCATCTTCATGCTCTATTAGATAATGCTTTAGCTAATCCTGATTGAAATTTTGTTGAAGAAAGAAATCTTTTTCATACTATAATTCATGCTGCTGTGGCAATAGACGAGAGTCAAAGTCATAAAACCGTACCTGATGCTCAAGCAGATGATATAACTCATTCTGAAAATGTTGGCTTAAGTCCTTTTGTTTGTTTTTTATCTAACATATTAACTAATTCAGTAGCAACCTGAGTATCTTTATTAAGTTCTTTTACCCTTTTAAATCACGCTTCAGCTGCCTCTCCTTCAATAGATTTTTGAAGTTTTGCTCTTAGATTTTCTAATCATTCTGCCTTTAATTGATCCTTTAATACTAAAGATTTTTTATATAAAGGAATAGTTTTTACTAAAAGTCTTTTTACTTTATTTCTTTCTGATAAAGTTAATCCTGTTTTTTTACTTTTTTGTAACAATTTATTAACAACATCTAATCTTTCTTCTAATCATCATATATTTTTTAATTTTTTTATTACTTCTCATAAGATTTGATTTACTACAGGATCATTCTTGGTTCACTTTATTTTAGCTAGTCAACTATCAATTGAATCCTTACTCTTCTTAGATAGCGTTTTAAGCTGGTTAAAGATAGATTTCTGTGTTCATGATATTCATTTTTCTAGAATAAATACTCCTGGTTCTCTTCATAATACATTTGGTTCTTTTATTGCTAAAATCTGTGCGTCGGTTAATCATAATGATCTAGTTGCTTTAGTAATATCAATTCACGATAATTGTCATAATGTTTTTATTGAAGTCTTTATTCCTTTTCATACAGCTATAGTTCATAATCATCATAATAATCAAGCAAATTGTTCTTTCTCTTCTTCAGATAATTGTTCCATATAACCCTCTACTAATTGATTTTCTTCTGCTAAGAATTTTCATCATTCTGTAGCTACATCTTGAACATACTCTAAGTATCATTTAGCTGTATCATTTTCTTTAGCTGTTTCTATTGCTATACTAGTATATGGATATGCTACTATAAAAGACCCCGCAACTCATGCTGTAATGATTTTGTTTATGTCTGTTGCTACATTGGTATCAAAAACTAAATTATCTCCTTTAAAATTCTCTTTTGTTATTGGTTTTTTCCCTGCCTTTTCTCTTATCATATTAGCAACGTTCACTATTCCCTTTTGTCATAATCATGCTAATCATTCTACAATTCTATCCGCTGCCGATATAACTGATTTTGCTGTTCCTACAACTCATTTAGCTGCAACGTCTAATCATTTTGAAACCTCAGGAAATCATGCTAACTCAGCTAGTTTACTAAGAGCGGTTTTATGTTTAGAGCTTTTTACTTGTGGCAAATCTGTTTTTGGTTTTGATGTATCAGATTTTAAAGATTGTTGTTTCACTGTTTGTATAGGCCTTGGATCTTCTTTAACTAGTTTAGATCAAATATCTTTACTTATTTGCTCTACTCTAGCGTGTGCTGATTTATCTGTTTGATATACTCAAAAGAATTCTTTTCATCCACTACTTACTCAACTAGCCAATTCCTTAGGTGTTGGAGCTCTTTTTTCTCCAGTAATTCTCTTAAAAGCTGCTGTTCTTCTTGATAAATTTTCAGCTACTGCATCAACTCATTCATTTATAGTCTTAAATCAGGCAACAGCATTTGTTCAGAATCTATCAAACTGTCATACATTTCAAGGATTATTATTCTTTGCTCATATTCATCTAGTTCAAAAACCACTATCGTTTTGCATAAATGCCATTATAGTTTCTTGTGGAATTCAATACTTTAAAGCAGAATCATTTATCATTTTAGGAGTAATTGTAGTTCATTTAAATCTTTGTAATACTGTAGCTATAGTACCTTCTTTAGCAGGCGTAATTCATCATTTTGACACTCATTGTGGTTGTATTCATCATTTTGACACTCATTGTGGTTGTATTCATTGTGTTTTAAGTCCAGTTTCTCTTTTTTCTACTCATGTTACAGCTCTTTTAAAATCATCGATAGAATCAAATCAAAAATCTTTAGCCTTTCATTGTAATATGCTATTATATTCATTTAACATATTGTCTACCGACTTATTAAACCTCTTATCTGATTGTGATACATTTGGTATAAATTTAAGCAACCTAGCAGCTTCTTGTGCACTAACAGCAGTTCAAGCCATATTCTTTAAGATGTTAGATAAGTTTTCTCATGTTAATATATCAAGTTCTATAAAGTCTCATGTATCAACATCAGCAAATTCTTTTCATTGGTTTGCAAGTGCTGCCAAAGGTCAGGTGTCAACTGTTTCTTTTAGTTTTTTAATTCTATCTAAACTGTCAGAAACCTTAAATAATCATTGTAGTTTTTCGAAATCTTTAGTTGGTAATTGTTGAAATTTCAGGCTTCATCCTCTTTCTTGACGTAATTCTGTCAATCTTGTACTTACAGCACTTCTTAATCATTTAGGATTATCTGGAACACTTGATATACTAGCCTCTCAATTAAGAATATTAGACGCCCAATCATTAATTAATGCTTCAGTTGTTCATTTAGCTGGTTTTCATGTAGCTCAAATCCCTACTCATACAGCAGGAGCTCATGGTTGTCATTTTTGTATTCGTGTTATAGCTTCTTTTATTATAGAATCTCAGTTTTCTAAACCTTTAACTATATTATTAGCTGCATCACTAATATTTCAAAATGGATCTATTAAGTTATTTACTATAAAATCAACTATAGCTTCATCATCTTCATCAAGTTCTTTTCATTCTCATGTAATTCATTTAGATCTCCTAAATACCTCAGCCTTTATAGCTTCTGCATTTTTCATGTCTTTAATTAAATTAAACGCTGTTGCATTAGGTGTACCATCTTTATTAAATCAGTTATTTAGTAAAAATTCAACTGTTGATTCCTCCTCTTTAGTAAATTGAACTGCCCGTTCATCTCAGAATTTGTCCTTAGCCCTTAATATAGCCTGTTTAATTATTTCAGTACTATTAGGAAGATCTTTAATCATTTTCATAACAGAATCTTTCATTTCTCAATCAGCAGTGAATCATTGAGTAGCTATAAAATCAACTATTCATTCTTCGTCAGCTGATAATTTTACTGGTTTTGTTTTAATGGCATCTAATGTAGTTAATAGATTATCTAATGCAGCTAGTCATTTAACTTTAGCTTCTTTATTTGCTTTAGCTGTTAAAGCTACTGATTTTAATACAAATGCTCTATTTTCTTTTTCTAATTCTCTTTCTTGTGCCTTCAATCATTCTATAAACTCTCATTCTTCTTCTAATGCTTCTGCTTCAAATATTTTTTGTTGTAAATTAAATTGAGCTCTTTGTGTAGCTATAGCACTTTCAACTCTTTGAGCTATATCAGCACGTCTGCCAGCAGCAAATGTAGACCTACCAAATCAAGAAAATGATAACACATCTTGTGCAGCCTGTATTTCTCTTTCTCAAGAAGCTCTTAAGACTGCAGCTTCTTCAGCTTGTTTAGCTTTTAAAGCCTTTCTACTTTCTTCAATTAATTTTTGTGTTTTTTGTTTTCTTTCTCAAGTTAGTCTTACGTTTTCTGCTTTTAATTCAGCACTTTGCTTTTCTTGTTCCTCTCTCTCTGCAGTAATAACAGGATCTTCTGGAACTTCTCATGCTTCTCAAAAAGTATCTTCTCATAAAGCCCTAGATATTTTAATCTGTGAAACAAACTTTCTTTCTTCATCAGTTACATCTTCTCATAAATCAATTCTATTAGCTATATCTTTAAATGTTTCTTTATTTGCTATTCATGACTCTTGATTAAAAAAACGATTTGGATCTTCTGTAACAACAGGAGCTTCAGTAGGAGGTTTTAGAGCATCGGGAGATCTATCAATAAGGGGTTCATCTTTATTAGCTTTTATAGGTTTTTCAGTAATACCAACATCTGTTTGAGGTATTTGAGGAGCCTCTACAACAGATTCTACTACATCAATAGGAGCAGTAGGTTTTTTCTTTTCTAGTATATTAGTTTCATTAGCCATAATATAAAATTAATTTAATAAAATACTTTCCAAGCTACAGTGAATCCAGATCAAGTTAAATTACTTGGTGTTCATGTTTTTGTTCAAGCTAATCTAAGAATAAATTGTCATGAAGAAGCATCTGTTACAGTAGCTACAACAGCCCAACTATTAGCTCCTGTTGAACCAAAATCATTATTAGTAGCTGAAACAGAATATTGTGCTGAAGTAGGTGCAGCATCTGCTCAAACAAATCCCCATCCCCATCCATGCCTTAATGTAGTTCATTCAAATGTTAATGTTTTACAATATCTTCATGAATTATCTCATTGTACTCAACTAGCTCTTATTGTAACTTCTATTAATTTAGGAGTACCATTTAATGAACTAGTAGTTGTATCTAAGTTTCATGTAGCAGATAATGTTGAAGCAACAGCAAAATATCATGCTTCATGTTGTAGATTTTCATAGTTATCTTTACCTTGTTTAGCTGTAATAACTGCTTGTGTAAGTGTTCATGTAGTAGCTTCAGCATCAGTAGCCATTTTAATACTACTTGTTTTAATAAAGTTTGTTCCATCATAAACAACTACTACAATATCACTAGCTTCTATTTCATTGTTAGCTAAGTCTTCTCAATTTGATCATTTAATTGTTTTAGCTCATAAACTATCCACGTTTAATGTACAAGCTCATGTATTAGCTGTATTAGCCGTAAAAGTTATAGTTTGTCATGTTACATAAGCTCATAAATTAGGTGTAAGAGATATTACATAAGTATCACTTGCTTCTGCGTCTGCAGCAAACACCCATTTTCATTCTTGTACTGTTTCAGCTACTTGTGATGGATCAGGAACGATAGTAGCTCATGATCATCATGCTCATCATGTTCATGCATCAACTTCAGCATCAGTAGCTAATTCTACTTTTCATGCTACAGTTGCACTAGCATTTGGAAAAGTTCAACCACTTTCTCTATCTACCCAAGATCATCATGTATAATCAGTAAATTTCCCTGTATCAGTTAAATATACCTGCATTCAATTAGCTGCTGTAGTTATAGCAGCATCTCTAGCAGTAGTGTCTGCATAAGCTGTAACTCATCAAGTTGACTCATCTACTTTAGAGTTAACCGCTGTAACTATATCACTCCAAAAAGCATAATTATCTGATATTATAACTTTAGATCAAACAGGATGTGTTTGAGCTGTTGTAGTAACAGAAGCTCATTGGCTTTGATTTCTTGATGAAATAGTAATACTTTTAGCAGAAGTATCTAAAGCACTAATTTTAACTATTTCCATTGTTGTTTTTCATGGATTAATAACGCAATAACTAGTAGTAGATGAAGGAAAAGTAAAAGAAGGTGCTGTAGCAACAAACATAGTTACTCATGATGTTGATAAAGCTTGTGTTAATGTAGTTGAATAATTATCTTCTAACGGATAAGTACTTATATCACTCATATTTATAAAAATTAAAAAATATTAACCTAAATTGGCTGTTGGAAATATATCCATAGACTCGGTAGTGAAATCCATTCTCATTTTATCTAATGTCCATACAGTCGAAGCTGCTTCACTAGACATTTTTATTTGTATTTTACTTCATGAATAAAACAATGGTAATCTAATCTTATAAGGGAATAAATCTATATCATTTCACGTTCATTCTCATCATCAAATTGTACCTGTTCAAAGCTCTTTAGTTCATATAGTAATAGCTGTAATATCTATATCTAATTGTGTATCTGTTATTTCATATGTATTAACAGTTTCTCAATCAACAAATAATTCTATATTTATTGTACTCCCCTCATTTTTAAGTCAACTGATATCTACAGAATTATAAGATTTAAATACTGAAATATCTCAAAAATCATATTCTTTAGTAGTTAATTCATGTAATATCTCTATTCATAAATCATCAAATCAAGTTTCTATTTCTACCATTTGTCATCACAATGTCGCTATCAAATCTCTAACAACACCATTTGTATCTATATAAAATCAATAATCATAAATAGGTTGATATGTATATTCAGACCAAGATTTTCATATAAGACTAGAATAAACTATTGTTTTATTTGGGATATTATCATTAAGAGTATTAAAAGAAAAATAATAGTTATTCAAAGATTTAATATAATGTCATGCATTTGCGTTATATTGTTTAGGAGTAATATCATTAATGAATTCTCTAAGATCTTCTGTTAAAGGTTGTGATTCAATTGCAGCAGATCAACTTACTCAATTTCTTTGTTTCAAAAAATTAACTCATTCATCTGTAAAATAAAATAAAGAATTTCATACATTTTCTATAGTTCTACTAGAATATCAACCATTCTGTGTATCTAATCATGTAGCAGAAGGTGTAGATAAATTTATAGAATAAACTTTTTTGTCTTTAAAGGCTAATATTAAAGCTCATAATTCATGTAATCAATTTATTTCTCAAAGTTCATCTCATCATACTACTACACTATTAGCATTAGGAGTCTGTGCATCTGCTTGTGCCGTATTGTCGTAATATAATGTGGAAGGATTAGAATCATCTCACGCTCATATAATACGATCAGAAACATAAAGTAAATACCTAAAATTAGGCTGTCAAGCATATTCGGTAGCCACTACTCAATTAAAATCCATATAATTATCTACTCAATTACACATATATATAATATTTCTATATACAGCAAAAGACCACCTTGTGCGTTCTGTTGTTCGTCAAGTAGCTGTTTCAAATTGTGTCAATGATGTCTTTATTAAATCCCAGTAAGTACTAGTTTCATCATAATGAAACATATTAGTTCATACAGCAGCTATAGCAGTTCTAACTAAAGTATCATCTCTTTGAAAAAAGAAATATGAGGTTACTGGCAAAGAAGAGCTAGCACTATATGCATTTATATCATCGAAAGTAACAGCTGTTTGATCTGTATAAGAAGATGAATAAGTTATATTAAATTGAAAATAGTCTATGGTTGTGTCTACTGGAGTTCATGTACTTGTAGCATCATCAAACAATAAAGGTAAAAAAGTACTGGTTCATTCAGTTAATGTCGAACTTGTCCAACTATAATAATTAGAGGAGTCAGAACCAACCTTAAATTCTATTTGTGTAAGATTAGTATTAAATCAAGATGGAACATTATACCATAATCATATATATCATTTAGCTGTACTTATATCAACAGTTCATATAGAAGCATTTGTTAATGTTGCAGCATCTCATGCATCATTTGATACATCTATAGTAAAATCTAAAGCATTAGTCCCCCTAATAGCTGTTGTAGTGGCTAGGGAGGTTGCATCCAATGCCGCAGTCCAATTAGTAGTTGCATCCATGTCATTCAACGCTACAACAGCATCAGGGATTGGTTTACCGAAAGTAGCAGTTCAACGTCTAGTTCTTAGTCGTTTATCTTTATCATAATACATATTTTTAAGAGTCGCAAACTGATTATCATCAATAATCTGTGCATCAGTTAAATTTAACCCTCATTTAAAATTTGTAAGATTTATAGTAGACATAAGTTATAATGTTTATTATATTAAAACGTCCGATCTAACTACTTTTCTTTGTCTAGCAGTTAAAAATTGATAGTCATTCTCGTCATACTGTATATATGTTCATAAAAGCATATTAAGTATATCTTGGTAATCTTGTATTTTTTCTTGTGCTGTTTGTCTATTTCATCTAGCCGTATTCCATACTAAATAAGAAGCATATTTAATAATTAAAAGATCAAAATCATCAGGAAAATCTATAGTATCACTATCACTACTTAATGCTGTTAATTTCTTTTTGTAATCAATATCTAAAGTTCATGCTGCATTAGGAGTAGGATCTAAACCTATAACTGTTCATCTTATATAATATCGTATAGGAATTGAAGATGTAAATGTAGCAAACTTCCGCTTTAATGCTACTTTTGTAGTTTTGAATAAATCATCTCATTCATATCTAACTAACTCTATTCTAATAAAATCAGAAATATTACTCGTTAAAGAATATTCTTGAGTTCATGATACAGTTGTTATAGTCGTATTAGCATCATGCTCTCTCCATTCAAAATTTCAATCAGCCTGTACTCTTGTATAAGCTCGATTAATAGCACTATTTAATACTGAATCACTCCATATTTTTCAATTAGGATCTATTTTTATTTCATTTCTTAGGTCAGTTCTCAAACTTAATAAAGTACTCATATTAAAAATATTAGTTATATCTATTATCATTATAATATATTAAATTAGAATTCAAGCCAAAAAAAATAACTATATTATTAAAAAGTCTAAAAAAGTATTGACAACATATTTAAATGTGATAAACTTATCCTAGTTAATTTATTCATAACATTTTTCATATGTACACAATACTATTTACATTAATATTAACTGGAATGTTTTTAGAAATATCTATAGATTATACCAATTTAATAACTTGATTTGAGTGATCTAATTATTTATTATATACTATAATATTTGCAGGTATAGAAGAATTAATAAAAATTTGTTGAGCATATATGGGAAAATCAACAAAAGAATTTGATGAATTATGAATATGTATAATTATATCATGTCTTACATTTGCTACATATGAGAACTTTTTATATTATCAACAATCATGAATGGAATTATTATTAATAAGATTATTTCCTTGTACATTAATACATATATCTACATATATATTTTATAATGAATTTTGAAAGAAATGATTTTTGATTGCATTAATAATACATATTATGTATAATTATTTCGTAGTATTAGAATGAATGATGTGAACAACTATGATTATAAGTTCTATTATTATATTAAATCCTAATATTATAAATTTTATTTTTAATAATAATTATCAATAGTGTGAAAAAAGTGTGAAAAAAGTGTGAAAGAAAAGTGTTTTTAAACCGCCCAACTAAACACCATATATTACCGTCTTCCAGATGATGATCTAATAATGAAACTAATATTATAATGTTAAGAAGAAAAGAACACGCACATTTTCATAACGTATTTCAAAATATGACGTTTAATGAACAAATATCACATATATTATCTATAAATAATCAATCCTTAATACCTGAACTTAAAGATTCTCTACAGGAAATACTTTGAAATTATGATATAGAAGATATATATAAAAAAGAATGTTTTAAATAATTTTATTTTTTAATTTATTTCACATGTTAAATACAGATAAAGAAATAGAGACTCTTGACGCTATAGTAATGGAAGAAATTAATAATAGACTTCATAAAATAAAACCTAAAGACATGGAATCATTTGAAGCCTTTAATATATTATCTTGTGAAGAATGATTTTTATATTATGCTATGCTTCAAATGGCTGATGATAATAAAAATACCATCCTTACAGGACAAACACTAACAGAGATGTTAACTATAATTAGAAATGATCTTGAAAAAAAAGCTAAAAAATTTCTTGATTTAATTTAATTTTTGAATAAAAATATTACAGCCTTATTAAAAACCTAATGAAATCTTGTGTTTCCATTACGTTATAAAATAGCTTTAGTAAGGCTACTTAATCCTTCTGATCAGGGTGGTTACTGGTAATTAGGGCTGTAAGTTGCATTAATTCGCAATCTTATTGGCCCTTTTTATTTTATTGAAAAAACTATTGACTTTTGTTTTTTTTATGATAAACTACTCTTGCAACATTAAATCACACTACATAGAGAATGTCTAATAAGCCTTGCGACAGCTTTTGTTGCAAACATTGATCAACTCGTAGTGTGGTTGATCCCTGTCGTAAGGCTTACTGGACATTTTATTTTTTAACCATTTTTTTATGATCAAGTTAGCAAGAAACGGTTCTTTTGAATATATCAAAGAAGCGTCTTGAAAAAAGATTACAGCAAAATATCTAAAGGAAAAAGATATATGCTTATATAGAACCCCACACTATTATAGGGTGGTTGTAAGGATTGAATGAGATGATGTTTATTACTTAGATGAAAAGGCATTCCCTTGAGTGTGTTCAAAGTCTCATTTTTGTCGTATGTGTCCCACTATTATTACTAAAGAAGAATTACAATTCTTAGGGTAATATTTATTTTTTAACTTTTTTATTATGGAAAATAATATCATTAAACTATGTAGCCTTTATATTAGGCTAAAAACTGATTGCGATAAAATAAATAGAATATTTCAATGAGATTATGATAATTATGAGTATTTAGACGATATAATATTAGATCTAATTTGATTTAAAGAGGATAATACAAATTCTGCTTATGACGAGAATTGAGAATTAAAGAAATGGCTAACTAAAAAAGATATATTCTGTAGAACAGAAATTCATGAGACAATGTGGGAAGTGACTAATAATTGAGGAAGTTGAGAAGATTTATATAAGACTCTAATATTACAAAAGAAAGGATAATATTTATTTTTTAACTTTTATATTATGGAAAAAACAACATGAAAAATAACTTCTAATGATTGAGGTTATATAGAGGAAAAACATTTATTTACATATAACGAAGAAGAAAAACAAGAGAATGAAATAAATAGAGAAAATGCTAAAAAGTATTGTAAATATTTAACAATACCCAGATCTATTTTTGAATTATGATTATCTTGAAATGAAGCAATATTATATGCTTTTATGAGTAGTTGGATATGAGATTGAACTAGGTTTTATTTTACAAATAATCAATTATCTAAATTATTTAATATTTCAATTGACACAATTACTAGAATAACTAAATCTTTATCAAAAAAATGATTAGTAGAACTAGGTTATAAAAGGAAGTCTAATTGATGACAAATTAGATTTATTAATATAAAAAGCCCACTCCTTAAAATAAGGAGTAGCAAATCCGCAAAATACGGAGGAAGTATTAATAATATAAATAATAAAAAAGAAATATATAAAGAAAAAATAAAACAGGATGAAATTGAATGAATAGAAAATTTAGATAATTACGAGAAATGATTACTTCTTAGATTATATAAAGATTTTGATTATTCTCTCAACATGGATGATACAGAAACATATTCAGAATGGTTTAAACGGACTTTATGATATTTATATACACAAGCCTGAATCTTCGACATTCAAGCATTTAGGTTATTATATACCGAATGGAGAATGTATTATGTAGACAAATGAAAAGAAATTAAAAACCCAAGATCAAGTTTTAATAACTGGGTAAAAAATAGTTTATCATATAACAAATAAATTATGGAACACTTACAACACCAAAAATATTTAATATCATGATACTTACAAGAATGAGTTCATGATAAAAATCTAGAACCAGAATTGTTTGGATCTTATAAAAACGCTTATATTTTTATGAGAGATAACTGAGTAAGTATACAGCCAGAATTAACTAAACAGTTTAAATGAAACTCATATGAAATAGCCGAACTATGGAAAGATAATTATAATGCTACGTTCTTTTTACATAAGGATTATTATATAAAAAAACTAAACGAGTGGTATGCTGGAGAAAAATTTAAGAATATTACAGATACAACAGTTAAAATAAATAAGATGCAAAAGTTTTTAGATAAGGTTAACGTAAAGAAAACTAAAGATATATGACATATAACTGACGCTATAAATCAATTCAATACACAACAAGAAAAAATAAAAAAAATATGAAGACTATGAATTTGTAGCCCTTTTCCTTGTTTAGATAAAATAACACAATGAATTATATCTTGAAAAGTTTATACAATATGATGATTCAGTAATTTATGAAAATCAAAGTTATCATATCATTATGCTAGCCACTTTATTAGTAAATGACATAAGGTTTTATACTTTAGTTTAGAAGTAGAGAAATGGCTAGTTTTAGCTAATATAATGGCATCATTTTATGAATTAGATTATTCTGATGTAATAAATAACATAACCCCAGATAAAGATGATTTTGAAAACTTAAAAATTTATCAAAATATATTTAATTTACGTGAAATTGTAAGCATTATAAAAGAACAAAAGGCAGATATAGTTTTTATAGATTTTATACAAAATGTAAAAGCAGACTGAAATAGTGAATATGAAAGGTTAACTAATGCTGCACAAGATATACAAAAAGCTGCAATTGAATCTTGAAGTACGATATTTAGCTTATCACAGGTTAATAACGAAAGCAGATTTAAATGATGATCTAATGTTATGCTTAAATGATCTTGATCAATATTTGCGTCAAGTGATGTTATTTTAGTATTATACAAAGACTCAGAATTAAAATTAACAATAGCAAAAAATAAATTCTGAGAAGCCTGAGTTAATTTTTTAGTCAATGTTGATTACAAAAAAAACATATTTAAACTATCAAAAGAGACGATTTAAGAGACTTTATAAAGAAAATGGATATAGATAAAGGTAAAGAAGTTTAGTGTGCTTAAATAGCTAAATAACAACGATTAAAATCAAAATGGGTAACACATGCGAATCGTGATTAGAAAATAAATCCCATTATATATTTTATAACTTAATGTCAAGCTTATATGAAAATAATAATAACTGATCATTTTAAGGAAAGAGCTAAGGAAAGACTTAAACACCATGATTTAGATTGGATTGAAAGATCTTTTAAGCAATGAATAAAAATGCATAAAAGGCATAAGAAAGGAGTTTTTATTAAAAAGGCAAGTCATTCAAATTCAGATGGTGAGGTATATATCTTAATATGGAAGGAATTAAAATACTATTTTAGCAAGAAAAATTGAGATTGGATTTTAATAAGCTTTTGAATACGTATAATACAAAAAGAAAAGGAGTTTATATTTTAATTTTTAAGTATGCGTAATTACTCAAAGTATGGTAATAAGAAAGTAGAATTCGATTGAATAAAGTTTGATTCAATTAAAGAAAAAAACAGATTTTGTGATTTAAAAATATTAGAAAAAGCTGGAAAAATTAGCTCTTTAGTATTACAACCAAGCTATGTTTTACAAGAAAAATTTAAAGATAATTTGGGGAAAGCAATAAGAAGCATTAAATATAATGCCGATTTTTCCTATAAAGATAATAATACTTGAATGTTTGTAGCAGAAGATGTTAAGTGATCAAAAAAAATATTAACAGAAGCTTTTAAAATAAAATTTAAACTTGCAAAATTTAAATATCCTAATATAATATTTAAAATAGTATACTAAACTACTTTAAAGTGTCCTTCAAAATGCTAGGTAGTAATGAAGGACCGCCTAGCGTTTATTTTTTTATATAAAAACATTGAAAGAAATTTGGAAAGAAATAGAATGATTTAAATGATATTATTTTGTTTCTAATTTATGAAATATAAAAAGCCTTAAAAACTGACGATGGGGTTTTTGAAAAGAAAAAATACTTAAAAAATATACCCATAACAAAACATGATATGATTACATAACGTTTTTTTGTAAAAAATATTCCGTTCATAGAATAGTAGCAAAAACATTCTTATTATGAAACTGAATAAAAAATTATATAAAACTAGATGTTAATCACAAAAATTGAATAAAGACAGATAATCGTGTTGAAAATTTAGAATGGTGTACAAGAAGTGAAAATCATAAACATAAATATAGAGTATTATGACATCCAACAAGAAGTATTAATAAATGATTGTTTTGAAAAAAACATCCTCAATCTAAAATGGTTTTACAACTTGACTTAGAATGAAAGGTAATAAATAATTATTTTTGAGCTAGAGAAGCATCAAGGAAAACATGAATAAGTTATCATTGAATTTACAGCAATCTGTTAAAGAGATCAAAAAGTTCTTGATGATTTATTTGGAAATATATAAATTAATTTTTTTTGTTATGAAACCACTCATAAACCAAAAAAAACAGCTAGCTAAGACCTGTGAAGAGATTAAGAATGAAATAATAGGTTTTAATTGATACCTTCACTGTGAGCATTGCTGAAGAAGTAATCCAATGGATTTCCATTTTCATCACCTTGTCTATAGAAGTGAGGCTCCTAAACATAGGAATCTACACGATAAACTTAATATAATTTTGCTATGTGTAGACTGCCATTGTCTATTTCACACCAAGAAGAGTACAAGAGATGATATAGTCATAGATCGTGAATTATGGACCCTCTTCCCAGAATATCTTAAAAAGGAACACTTCTGTTCTAATATATTGAACAATCATTGAAATAGTATTTAAACTTTCTTTCCCATCTTTATGCTAATTTGTTTACAAAGTATTAAAAAAGTATTGACAGACTATTAAAAAAGAATATAATGTTCATGACTCAATATTTTACTTCTTAATTATTTTCTTATGGATACTATTTATAATTCAGAGCTAGATGAATTTATAGATGTAGAGAGAGAGGAATATAATGTAACAGCCGTAGAAATCTTTGAAGAAAGATATGAACAGTTAATGGATATGTATATGGATTCGGCTTCAGGTAAATAATATTTCTTAACTTAATTATTATGTATAAATTTACAGTACCATATGGTATAGAATATGAGGTTGGAGATATAATAACAACCGACGAATGAATCAAGATAATACTATGTTCAGACACACAAACTAATACGTGATTAGATATTAATGGAATAGTAGTATTAGACACTGACTACGACATGTTTGACAAAAATCTGTCTAAGAATAACTCCGCTGTAGTTATAAAGTTACAACTACACTTTGAACAACAGGAGGAATTTATAAAAAGAAAACAAAAAGAGTTCATGACTAAGCGTAAGAATAGAGTATTAGTATAATTTATTTCCTAACTAATTATTATGAAAAAAGAATTTATAATAAATCTACAAGGTAAAGACTTCGTTAAGTTTGAATGATTATTAAATGAGTTTCATGAGAACGGATGAAAGTCTATAACGACAGAGATATTAAATCTGGAACCATTTATAGTAAGAGCTACAGCTACTTGAGAGAAATGAACTTACACATGAATGGGTGACGCTAATGACGATAATGTCAACAGGATGATATCTAAACATAAGATAAGAATGGCAGAGACTAGAGCTATAGCTAGAGCATTAAGATGGTATAATAATATCTGAATGTGTTCTGCTGACGAAATGGGAGGAAATGATAGTTCTCCTATAAAAGAAACTAAAATAAAGCCTGCTTGAGGTGATTATACATGTACTAGATGTTCACATATTAATAGAGAAGTTAAACTACTTTCTAGTAAATATGGCGACTGATCTTACTTCTTCTGTAGTGAATGTAAAAAATCTTCTCCAGCCAGCGCTCCTATATTCGAATGAGAAGATTTAAGTAAAATGCCATTTTAATTCTTAATTTTTATAGTATGGATTTTTATAATGTAACTAAAAAAAGTATAAAAAAAGTAAGCAGAAAACAATTAGAAGATATTGTTTATAGGCTTTGCACAAAAAACATGTGGAGTTGAGTAACAGGCTTAAGATCAGACACAATTTATAAAATAAAGTGAGAACAAGAACTTTGAATATTTCAATGATGATGAACTGCTACAGAGTTATTAGTTAACTTCTTTAATCAATATCGAAGATGTATTGTTTCATGAGAAGATGTTCAATATTTAAATATTGAAAGAGCCTTAATACAATTAATTGAAGACTTAGGCCATTAATTTTAATTCTTAACTAACAAGCTATGATCGGAGAAAGAAAAAAATGTATCGAGTATTTGATACAAGCTAAAGATTGAAAGTACAGGGTAGAACAAGTTAAGAATGTTCGTACTATCCCTCAAAATCGATATTATTGGGGTGTAATGATGCCTATACTATGTGATCATTTCTGATATACTCCAGAAGAGATGCATTCAGCATTAAAAATTCATTTCCTAGTAGATGTAAGTGGTAAATTACCAATAATCAAATCTACTAAAAAAATAACCACTAGTGATTTTATAAAGTATGTAGAATCTATACAAAGGTGGGCAGCACAGGATTATGGATTATATATTCCAGACCCAAATGAAATTTATTCTTAACCTTTAATTATGAAAACTAGTGAATTAATTACGTTATTAGAACACGTACAAAAAGATAAAAAAGAGTTCTGACACGGTATCTTAAAAGAGATAGCCACACGTTCATTAATATCTTATAATACTCTATGGACTATTATACATCGAAAATCTTGTTCAGTTTCTACAAAACTAAAAATAGAACAAACATTAAAAGACTTACATATTATTTAATGGAGTGGATACTATATGTATATGCGTTTATAGTATTGATATTTATATTAATATCGATATGAAGTTAAAAACAAAAACAAAATTTATTATTAATTATTATCATATGAAAAATGTACCAATAACAATATTATCTGATGAAGAATGTCAGTTAGAGTTTGAAAAAAATAGAAGAAGAACCATTGAATTAAGATTAATGAAATTAGCACAAACAAGTAATTCAAAGATATCTAAATTAAAAAAAGTTGTAGTAGGATTAGTTACCTTTTTAGTAGCTTTATGATTCTGGGGACAAGAAAGTGTAGAAGCTTCAGGATTAACTGATACACGTATAAAAAAATATTGTCATACTCATCCTTTATCTAAAGATGTAGTACATACAAATCATTTACTTGCTAATAGGTGTACAGCTATTTTACAAATGCAAGTAAGAATAGAAACTAAAAGATGTGCTGTATGAACATGACACAGATATAATAATTGTTTCTGATTTAGAGGTTGATATAAAAAATCATGGAATAGAGACTATTGATTAATTAGAATAAGAAATTGATTCTTAGTGTTTAATTCTAAAAATAATAGTATACGTTTTGCAGTAGATAGATTTTATAGAATAGATAGATACAAGAAATTAAAAACTATAGTATATGGTTGATCATACTACCATTATAGAGACCAAAGATATTATAGAGCGGCTCCGTTTACACAAACAGATCAAAGAACGTATTTAGAATATCTTAAAACTCATTATTGGAAATTTTATCATAAAAAATAAAAAACCCTTGAATCAAAAAAAATATGTGGTATGATTATTGTAATAACAGTAACCATACCACATAATGAAGACTAATGAATCACCGTCAAAAGATGATTTATTAATAATTAATGAAAAAATACAAAAAATAAAAACATTAAAAGAAGAAATTTCTAAAGAGGCTGAAGAGTGTATTTTTTTTGTTAAGCCAGTATTTAATTTTTTAATAAATAAACAAAACCGAAAATTAAAGCATTTATATAAGATAAAGCTTAAAATTTTAACTATATTATCTGACGATAATAAATACTAAAAGCTTCTAATAATTTAATTCCTAACTAACTAATTATGTTTTCAGAAGAGCATGGTGACTTCATAGACCTACTATGAAAAAAGAAAGATCTAAAATGATTATTAATACAAAAAAAACTTATTGATTTTGTTACAACTAAAAAAAATAGTGAACGATTAGAAAAGTTGAATATAAAAATTCAATTAACCATTAAAGAAGTCTCTAAAGATATTAATATATTAACCCAACTTCTTTGAAAAACTATAACAGAAATTAATAATAATACGAATGATTCAACAGAATTACTTGAATTACAGTATATAAGGAATGAAATATTATTTATATTACATAGATCTTATTAATCATCTAATAAACCAAGTCTATCTAATATTCACATAAACTGCCCTCTAGTTAATCAATCATTAGGCTTAAATGATCAATCTTGAAATCATTTAACTATTCATTTGTGTTTAGCCTTTTTAATAGCTTTAGCAAAAGGTTGACCTTCGTCTACGTCTTTAAATATCATATTGTGTTTTTGATTAAAAAATAAATATCAGTATTCAAAAAATACTCAATTCTGAATTAACTCCTTGAAGTACTTTAATGTATATATGTTAAACTTAACTAATCCAGTGTAGTTGTCTATTACTTGTATCGTAAATAAATTATTAACACCTTGTGAAAGCTTTGTTGAAAACTTTTTTCTTATACGTACAGCATGTGAATAAGTTGTTCTTCAAAACTTTGTTCAACCTAGTACTCAATCATCATTTTTATCTTTATTGTAATTTGAATTACCGTTATATCAACACATAACACTATGTCATGAATTTAATATAGACATAAGATCTTCTCACAATAATTTAATTCTATAAGTACTAAGTTTATCATTATTTATATCATTCCATTCTTTACGTACTAAATCAACTGCTTTATAAAAATACCACCCTTGATAAGGATCAGCTCACAAATCTATAGCTTTTCTCCATATTTCTTTAAGTTCGTTTCTTTTATAATTATATCTAGTTAAATCACTAATACATCATATAGCAGCCATTATAGTACAACAATAATTTCAAATAAGTTTTTGATTATATTCTATAGGTTCTAATTTATTACCATTACGTATTTCAAATTTAGTAGATGAATCAGTATTACCTCAAAATATATAATCTTTATAACTAGTTTTCTTAATCAATCATCAATATTTTATAGGGGCTTCCATATTTATAGTTAGTTAAATTATAAAAAAAGGCAAGGATATTATCCCTACCTTTTAAGAAGTGTTTTAATTTCTGACAATACAGTATGTGTATGTTTAGCTAATTCTACCACTTCTCCATGTTGTCTTTCTGAATGTTCTCGCCAATCAGATCGCTCACTACTATGAGATATTTCTTTTTGTGATAATTTTAAATCATTTCTATATATAATCCAAACAAGAACTATTACTAATAATCATACTGCTCCCATTTGAGATGCTAAATCTATTATTACTCATTCCATTTAGATTTGGTTAATAAATTATATTCAATTTTTTTATATTCATCTATCATTCTACCTATAATTTTCCTTTCTTCCTCATTATTTTCATAATAATATTCTTGTCTTAAAGTGTTAAGCCGGTTAGTTACTTCTATAAGATTTTTTGTAGAATATATTTTTTCTAACTCTATTTTTGTAAGATCAAAATCCGCACGGACTTTCATATTACTCTCCCTTATTTAGAGTTTTTCACATAATTGTTTACGCCTATATTCAGCATCTTTAATTAATGTAGATATATATTGTTTAGTATTTACACCCCTATGTTGATTATCATCTCTTAAATGATTAATAAAATCATTTAAATCATTTAATTCATCAATAATTTCACTCCTTCTTAATTGTTTAGCGTTATTATATTGTTTACATAAACCATTAAAGTAATTCATTATTTTTTCAACCATTTATTCCCCCTTCTAATTTTATGGTGAAAATTGTTTTTATATTTATTACATGTAAATATTGTAATTACTATCATATTACTCACCAGAACACTGCTTGTCAACAAAATATTCTTTTATACCATAAAAAAACTTAACATACCCCATAACCGTAAACGCAGGTAATAACAATAAAGGAAAAATATAATTTTCTTTTATTTGCTCTTTAGCAAGATTTATATTTTTTTTAAAACGTCTTCTATTTTCAATTTTTCTAATCCTTTTTTCAAGTTTTAGAATTTTTTTGTGAATCTCTTTTGATATCATTATCATCTCCTTTCAAATCACGTTGACGTTTTCATATATAAGCCAGTAAAGGTACAGAAAATGCTGATATTACAGCTTGAAAACTAAAGTCTAGTCATCAAGACAACACACTAAGAATATATCCCGCTACCGCATACATACCTATTTCTAAAGCACGAGCTAACGCTGGGTTATTCTTAGATATTTCTCATATTATTTTAATGTTCATATATTTATATTACATAATAAATTAATTAAATCAATATTTTTATTGCTGGTTAAGTAAATATTCTATTTCATCTATAGTTCTTATAGCATCTCTAGCTAACATATAATCTAAATCATGTCTTCATTTATCTAACATAATATTAGCTAGCTTTAATTCATATAATAATTCATCCGAAGTATTTCATACATATTTTTTTATTCTGTTTTGATCCATATATATTAAGAAGGAATTATTCTAATCATAAAATTACCGTTTTCAAATGTATTATTTTGTGTTGTAACTATTTGTAATATAGTTCATTCACCATCTCATCAGGCTATAGAAGTAGATAAATTAGCCCGTTTCCAAGCTCAGTTTTGATTATTGATTACACTGTCTTCTGTAGAATAATCAGTATTCATGTCTGTTATAGCTGTAGGCGGTGTAGGGTCTGCTGCTGCATTATAAGTCCATCAAGTAGCTTTATGGTGTAATAATGAAACATTAGCACTAGCATCTGTAGCTCATCATCTCCATGTAGCCTCAAATCATTGTATTTCAAAATTATTATTGTTATTATCCCAATATTTAGATAATCACCAATTACAAGTTTTAGCTGTTCAAGATGTATGATCTATACTTACTGCTCATATCCATTTTTTATCTGTTTCTACATAATCTCATACAGAAGCAGGGTGTGTAAATACTACAGCTTCTGTATCACTTGTAGTTCTAACTCACGCATCTGTTACACTTGTTCATGTAAATGTTACAGTTAAGGTGTCGACCGTAGCTGCTCATAATACTAAAAACGCATGTGCTCAATATGCTCAATTAGCAGTTCATATTGTTTGTGTAGCAGTAAAATCATTATTAGTTCATGAAAATATATAATATCATCATATATAAAAAGTACCACTTCATCATCAAGGACTTGTAAAAGACCATACTTTTTCACTTGCTTGAAAGTTTCTT
>Ga0255047_10000359_pt1 | contig 36971 bp, 41 predicted proteins | sample JV7_2_1_MG_FD_183640 | JGI IMG/M metagenome (GOLD analysis project Ga0255047, IMG submission 183640) | Seawater microbial communities from Jervis Inlet, British Columbia, Canada - JV7_2_1 | ecosystem: Environmental > Aquatic > Marine > Inlet | place: Canada: British Columbia | collected 2016-10-06
TGTGATTGCGTTCGCTTCGTTCACGATCCACTGTTCATCGACCGCGATCTGATGTTCCAATGAATCCTTCTTTGCCGTGGTGAATCTGGTCGTCCGGTTTCTGTCCTGAATAAATTCTCTGGCGGCTGACATTATTTGTTCTCCTTGCGGTGAAAAGCCGGGAAAAAAAGTGATTGCATCCGACGCGGATAATTTGCGCGGCGAGGGTCTTCTGGTTCCTTGCCAGTGAAGCGACGCTCCAGTGATTCGAGAGCCGTGTTCCGAGTGTGTCGTCCCTTCAGTCCTGTCGAGTGCTTCATGCGTACATGCTCCCGCGATGCAGTGGTGTGCGTTTCCATTCTTGCGAGCGTTCCCAGACACACGCCTTGATTGCGTCGTAGTGATGATCCGGGACAGCTTTCGTCGCTGGAACATTCGGATCATGTTTCGATGTTGGCAACGTCGGGATCGTCGCGATGCACCCTTCTGCACGTCGCGTGAAGTAGAGTCCGGCTCCCTTGCGTCTGTCTTCCGGCTGCGCGTGATGAAAGTATTCACGCACCACGGCTGCGGCGTTCGCTCGTGAATGTTTCTTCCACGGCTGACACCTGAAGCCGTGCTTCTGGTAAATGTCGATCAGTCTCTCTTCCGATCCATGATCCTGTGTCACCTGCGGATCGATGCGTCCGACGGCTTGCATATTCCAGTTGTCCGCGATGCGAACGACCTCTTCACAATTGCGCTCGATGCTCAATCCATACGTCGAGTTCCAGTCGCCGGACTCTCTGCCGTGACTGTCGTCGTACTCGTCGAACACGACGATGCTGTTCTTCGGGAAGAACTCGTCGTTCGGTGCGTGCGTTCCTTCCAGTGCCGACGCCGTAAAGAGAAACGTGCTCGGAGATGCTCCACCGCCGTGATCTGAATAGATCATGTATCTCCATCCGTACTCCGGGAGATGTGTCCAGTCCTCGACGATGGATCGCTCTTCAGAGAATGCACCGTGAAAATGTGCGTCCGCTGAGACAAGGTTCCAGTCCCCGGAAACCAGGGCGGCTGCGTTCGGGTCTTTCATGATCTGTTGAACCACCGCATCATGATCCAAGAACGGATTGTCCGTGATAGCTGCCGGACAACTCATCCACGGTAGTCCAGTGTCGTCTTCGGTGAATACTTCCCACGGCGTCCGCATCGCGTACCGCTTCCAGACATCATGAAAAGGTCGCGCAGGGTTGGCCGTCGCGACAATGCGCGGGACGATGCCCTTGCGTCCGCGAATCTCTGCTCGAAGTTGATTCACCAGAACGGGCGGAATATCCGCGACTTCATCGAACAAGATTGCAGAGAACGACCGTCCACGATAGCGAAGAAGATCATCAACGTGATTCAGGTATCCAATCTCGATCCGTCCGCGTCCCTTGAGTCGGAATTCATTTGACGAACCGTTCCAGAATCGACGCGGGTCTTCTTGGTACTTCACACGCAGTATCTCGTGGAGATTGTGCTTCAACTCTTCTGCGCCTTGATACGTGAGACGGATCATCAGGACGTGTGCGTCTTCGGCGAACAGTTCGCAATGCTGCACCGCAAGCAGACACGCCGTCCACGATTTCGATCCCGCTTTCGCACCACCGAGGAACAAGTTCGCGTGTATGTTCTGGCGAAGACACTTGTCCTGATATTCGGAGAGTTCAATCGCTTTCATGTTCTATCACCAGTGGTTCACGTCCCGGAGAAGGAAGAACCTTCGTCTCGACAGTGATCGTCATTTGCTGGGACTTTTCGTTGAAGGCGTCGGGGTAAGAGAGCTTCAGGTACTTCTCCACGGCTTGCGGTGATCCGGATGCGACTGCCTTCTCGCGGAGAATGAGTCGCATCTCTCGCACGTCTTCAAGTTTCGCGCGCCGCCACTCACGAGCCAGTTTCGGATTTCCGCGAAGCCAGTGATCGAACGTCTCCCAGTCAACGTGAAACCAGTCCGCAGCATCAGCAAGATCACGGCAGACACGAGCGCACTCCGCCATCGCTGACGGCGACGGTGACTTCTTGCGCGTTGTCTTCGGCATCGCTGCGCTGCGCATTGCAGAGATGATTCCGTTTGACTGCATTCCTGGTCCCCTAAAACGAAAAAAAGGAACGGCCCTTTCGGGCGGCTCCTTTCTCATGACGTTATTTCGCGTCAGGTCTATTGTCGCGCGTGCGTTGTTCTATTTCAATAGCGAGTTTTAAGCGTAAGATAGGTTCATCAATTCCTCGATGGGGGCTGCATGACAGATTCAGCGAAGAAGAAGAAAGGAATGTTCGCTCCGATTGAGTCTCGTGAGGAAGCTCTTAAAGCGGTGAAGGACTATTCAATCGGTTTTTATGTTCTCGCCGGTATACAAGGCGCAATAGGTTTGATTTGGATGCCAGCTATTTTGATAGACGCCGTGATCCTTGCAACATTGGCGACAGTCTTGCGATTTTGGAATTCCAGAGTAGCGGCGTTCTTGCTGATAATATTTGGATCAGCCGCCGTCGCCGTGACAGCGATGAATAAGTTCGGCGTGCCCATCGCGGGAATGAGTTCGGGCGGCTCAAATATCGTCCTTGCTCTAATTGCGCTCTGGCTCGCAATCAAGTCGTTTGAAGCGACCACCAAGCTTCACGGGGTTTATTCGGAGACAGTATGAAGACGCTGATAACGATGATCATGTTCCTCGCGTCGAGTGCCGCGTTCGGTGAGACGCTGCTCATCTGCGACGCAGAGACCATCACATATTGGGGAAGCGGCAAACCGGAACAGCATGGATTAGAAGGTGAATTGACCCTCGCTTTCGATGGCGACGAAGTCGAGATGGGTCAATTAGCACGAAGTCACCACACACGGCTGTCGAAGAAGGACGGGTCGATCTGGCGTTGGAAGTTCGACATCTACGAGAATACTCACCACTACATTCTGAACACCGTCAGTGGCAAACTGGAGGAGACCGTAGTTAAAAGTGGAACGACGGAGCCAGTGTTGAATGTACAGGTCTATCGCTGCCGACGCATGGAGCAGCGGCTCGTCGAGTAGCTGCTACTTGTAAGCGAAGTATGCGGCTGCTACGGCAGCGATGGCAGCGACCACGGCAGCGATCACGGAAGTGGTCGTCGTGATCTTCTGATAACGGCGCGTCTTCCTGTCACTGTCGCGGCGAAGAGTCGTCAGCCGTGATTCGAGTGCCACCTTGCTCCGTTCAATATAGACCCATCGCGCCGGTCCCCAGTCCTTCCACCGGTTCTCGCCGAAGCGCGAGATGAACTGCTCCACTTGAACGTCGGCGTCGGCGATCTCGGTCAGGTATCTATCAATGTCTTCCTCGCTGTCGAGCGTCGTGATGTCCATGCCATCGAGCTTCGCCTTCAGTGCTTGGATGCGTGCGTCGAGCTTGACTACTTCGGCTTGTCTGGACATCAGGCGATCCCGTCCTTCACTCGATAGATGCGCTGACTGCTGACTCTGAGACGCGCCTTGATCTCACGGATCGGCATTTCACGTCGCAGCATGTCCTTGATGTGATTGTCGCATCGCTTTCCTTCTGGCGTTACTGATGCATACGGTGCGCCAAGCTTGATCCCTTTCGAGACTGCCGTCCGTAGTCCTGCCTTCGTGCGCTCGCTAATCAGGTCGCGTTCCCATTCAGCCATTGCCGACAGAATGTTGATCATAAGCTTTCCGGACGATGTTGTCGTGTCCACGCCTTGCTTTAGTGCGAATACATCGATGCCAAGTTCCTTCAGTTCGAGCATCGCTCTACTGACTTGCGCCGTAGATCGACCGAGTCGGCAGACCGTCCAGACAGCAATCAACTGGAAGCCGCGTGTGCGCTTTCTAGCGTCTTTCAACATTTCGTTGAACCGTGGACGCTTCTTCAGTGAAGCCGTCCCAGAGATCGCCTGATCTTCGTACACGGCGACGATCTCGTGTCCGGCAGACTTCGCCCAGTTTTCTAGGTCGGCGCGCTGCGCGTCGAGATTCTGATCGTCCGTCGAACAACGTAGATAGATTGCGACTTTCATGATTACTCCCTTGTGCCTCAAAACGTCCGTCTAGCGACACACTGATTCTAGCATCAGTGACCGCTGAAACCCGCGCAGAATAAGGGCTTGTTCGAAGTAGGTTTCAGACGTTTAGGGACACGCGGTCTTCAGATCGACGATTTCAGCGCACTAGCGAGGACAGAGAACCCATGTCCGGGCATTCACCGCTGAACCGCCCGCTAAGTCGATTTACAAGTCTTTCTCTAAGAGCGAGGTTTTTATACTAGAAACTCTTCTCTAAGGGAGAGACTGTCAGAATGCTTCGTTCAGCGGTTCAGCGGTTCAGCGGGATTTAATAGGCTCCCGAATCTGGCGTCATGATCATGTAGCGGTTGCCCTTGTCCAGTTCCCATCGGTGAAACTCGATCCCGTCGTCGAGATGAATAATGAAGAACCCTGGAGCGTCCCCGGCTTCACCTTCAATCATGAACATCTTCTTCAACTCGCCACCGAGTTCCTTCACATCGTTCGTCGGCAATGCCACGCCAAGCCGTGAAGCAAGCTTCAATATCGATGTCGCTGCAAGATTCTCACCCGGTAAGGATTTGTCATCGGCAATGTACCGTGACACGAATTCCGCGAGCCATGATGTGTCCGACTCTGCGTCCTTCGCTGATCCGAATCGCCAGCCGACCAGGACGACGCCTTCCTTGTTCGGGTTCAAGAATTCGACATCATACTTCTCAAGCCGTGCCTTCAATGTCCGCGCTTTGTATGCTGGCTCCCGGAAAAACTTATCGCGATGCCACTTCTCGAAACGTGTCCAGACCTCGATGAGTGGAGTCCGAGCTTCCGCATCAGGGACAAGAAATTGCACCTTGAAGTGATGGACTGCGTCTTCTTCTTTCTGATACCCGCGAACCCATTCACGCATCACGTCTGGAATCTCACGTCCATTGTGTCGGTATCCCATCCAGCCAGAGATCAGCCACGATAGAATTCCGGGACCTTCTTCTTTGACGAGTTCCCGGTCGAATTCTTCCTTCTGGCGTTCGACAGGACATTCCCAGTCCATCTCGATCAGTCCAAAACGATTGAACGTTGCGTTCAGATTTGAATTGATGCGCGGCTTCGAGTTTCCAGCGAGCCAGTACATCTCGACTGGCTCCCATTCCATCTGCGCCTGATGCAGTTGTCGCGCCTTACGATATTCGCCGCCCGTGAAATTGCGGAACGTGGCTTCGTCGAGTTCGGCTTGTGATGACACTTCCGGAACCATGACGAACCGAGAGCCACGCAACGCGACCAGATCAGATCGCGGTCGCGCTGGATCGTTACCACGGCCAGTCTCGGCGAACATCTCCGCATTTGCCGATGTGCCGTAGTCACCGAACACATGATAGAGCACGCGCAGGAATGCTGTTTTTCCATTATCGCCAGACTCACCGAACAAGAACGGAACACGTTTCACTTTGTTGCCATGTCCGCCCAGTGCCGCACCCGCCATCCGCTTGACGAAATAGCGAACATCTTCATCGGGATAGAGTTCCGCTTGCCACTCCTTCCACTTCGGACATGACGCATTCCTATCGAACGTGACGCCGAGTGCTTTGGTGAACTTGAAGTCCGGCGAGTTCTCTTCGATCTCGATCCACGGTTTTTCCGTCAAGAAGTGCAGCACCTTGCCATCCTTAGTCAATACGCGTGATGGATCGGAGTCGAAGTCTTGAAGACGCAGTGTCATCTCCGGGAGAGCTTCCGCTGATTTAATGGCACGGGAGAGATCGTTTGCGTTTTCATAGCGCAGCGCGAACGCGTGCATCAGATCGCCGAGTTCATTCCCGCCTTGCTTCAGTTTCCTTGCGCGAGCTTGGATGTCTGCCAGCACGCGGAACATCTTCCGACGCACATAGACACGCCCTTCATCGAGTCGCCAGACACGATCTGAGAAGTGATACCAGTCGCCCGTCGTCGAGCACCACTGAAGAGTGTCGCGGAACATCTCCGACATCATCCGAGCCATGCCCAGATCAGTGAACGAGAACGACAGTCCAGCGGGCGGAGTCCAGCCATTCTCACGAGCAAGATGGATGATCGTTCCGACAGAGATCGGCTTGTTCTTTGATTTAAGCTTCAGATGTCGATCCCAGTAATCACGAAGCGAGTCTTCACCTTGGTACTGATCCGAGTCTGCCGACCATTCATCCCAGAGTTCGAAGCCATCATCACCGAAGGCGCGTTTCAGTGCATATCCGATGCGCAGCCACAATGAAAAGTCTTCGTTGTGTGGAACCTGCTTCAGTGCATCAGCGACGACAGACTCGTCATAAAGTTGATCAGGGAATGCTTCGTCCGATTCTTCTGTCTCGTGAGAATACGGATCGGGCTTCCGGGATCGTGTCCATGTATTCGGGAGCGGGATCGGCGTGAACGCATCATTCAGCATCGAACGATCACCGAATAATGGGAGAGCGATACAACGCGGAGTCTCATCATCGGTGAAGCTCCACTCAGCAGGATAGATTTCGACCTCACCGTTTGCGACGTGTCCGTTGCCTTCTTTGAGTCCGCAGGAGTCGAGAGCCGTGAGCAATGCGCCGCGAACATCACGTACTGACTGTTCGCCATCCCATCGCATCCAGACGTTCACGCCTTTGCCGCCACGCGAGAGAAACATCTTCGGATGAAAGTTCTTCCCGCGTAGCACGTTTATGACTTCCAACACCTTCGCCCGGAACTCAACTTCAGTGATGTCGTCACCTTCTTTGAAGTCGAAGTCCAGGCAGGCAAGATGTGTCGCCTCGGGACTCTTCGCCAGACGAATCGAGAGCGGTGCTTCACCATTGAGGTGACGCTTCAGGGCTGGCTCCGACCAAGCACCAGTGCGGAGTGCGTGTTGGACCTTTCCGGCGTCATCGGTGAAGCCGATGTTGTGTGATATGCGTGAGCACTTCGCGAGGATATGTCGCTCAATGAACGCTGCATGTTCCATTCAGTTCGTGACCTTCTCGCTCGCCAGCGCGACTGGAATCATCGTTAATGAGACGACCACTCTCCGGCTGTCGTCGGTGAGCGGTAGCTCCGGTTCGATTTTCGGGGAAGTTCGTTTGAATCTCATGTCGTTGCTGTCACTGACGACGTAAATCGGAGACGGAGACCAGATACCGTTGCTCGGGTCCCGCGTGTACGGGATGAATATCGACTGGTCACCTCGTGCGGCCACCCAGACGCAATAATGATGCCTGTCATACCGGAACTCGACACACGCCCACCGATCATCAAGCACTTGATTGAACACGCTGATTCGTTCGAAAAGCGTCTCTGGGACGATGTCTTCGTCGCGATGAATGTCTTCGTCCGTGATTTTGCCGAGATCGATAGAGAGTGGGTTCTCAATGTTTGTGATATTGGCTAAGAACTCGATGTCCCATTCTCTGATTGTCTTTAAGAAATCATCCGTGTTCATGTGCAATCTCCTTGGTTAGCTTGGGTTTTGAACGGTCGCTGCAACGCCCTACTTCTGCGCCTTCAAGTTGTCGATGTACCGTTCCAACATTTCCGAAGTGACGAAACGCCTCTTGCCGACTGTGAATGAAGGACACAGTCCGGTTTCCAAGTGTTCGAGAAGTGTGTCGCGTCCCCACGGGACAACATCCATCTTGACGATGTCCGGGATGCTGTAGGCGAGTCGTTGCTCTGTCATGTCTTTGACGTTCCTTGTGTTTTTGGACGTCAATCACATCACATGCGATATCGTTGTTGTTTACGCTACTTCCGCAACAGAGCACGGGAATTGTGATACGAGGCGTATCAACAAGTTACGTGGAATTTTCGTGACAGGATTAAGGAGCTAGCGAAAAAAGTTCGCGAATTTCTTCGGCTTTTGCCGTTTCAGGGAAATTTCGCGCTAATCAGATCATGCAGTGCGCTTCAGCTTCGGCAGGCTAAGGCGAATGATGGCGTGTTGATCTTCTTCTATAAGGTCCGCGTAATGATCGGACGTGATGCGTGTGTCCTTGTGGCCGAGCGCCTTCGAGATGTTCAGCAATGGGACTCCCGCCCTCGCTAGCCACGAACCATAAGTCGCACGCAGCGACTTGAACGAGAACGACGGAAGATCGCCGTCCGGATCGAGCTTTGCCTTCTTGTACGCTTGCCGGACACCGTGAGCTTGATGATTCTTTCCCCACTGATTGCCTGACGTGTTGGTGAAGATGAAGTCTCCAGGTTTCGCATTCCTCGTTTTATGGTCGAACAGCCGCTTCCCGCCCGTCGTAAGCCCCACTGTCCGGGGCGTCTCCGTCTTTGAACCAGACAGCCGAACCGTGGCTTCATCCGGATCGTAATCACGCACACGAAGAACGCACAGTTCGCCATAGCGTGCGCCGGTCATCAGGGCAGCCTCACACAAGTCACGCAGTTGCGCCGAATTACAGTTCATCAGTAACTGCTCCGCTTCGCGTTCGGTCAGGAATCGAAACTCCGTGTTCTTCACTTTCGGGAATGGTTCGACCAGACGGAATTTCGTGTTCGATGTCATCTCATACTTCACGGCGAAGTTCAGCGCGGCAACGAGTGCCGTCCGGTTGCGGTTCGCGGTAGCGCGTTTCTTACGACGCGTCTCCTTGTCGAGACCCTTCGGAACGAGCGAGTCCATCCAGCCACGCAAGTCGTTGGCCGACAATAGGTCAAGCTTTTTCGATGCGAGTGGATGATCCTTCAGGCGCGAATCAGCGTCGGTGGTCTCCTTGCTGTTCAAATACGCGTCGATGGCATCCTGAACCGTGAGACGGTGCGTCCCGGCGGCAACGGGCTTCTCCGTGTCCGTGGCACTCTTGAGTGCTTCAACGTAGGACTTGCCGATATTCATGCCTTTGTCATCTGCATCGCCGATAGACTCGAACTTATATCCAGCACCCTTCTCCCGCCGTCTGACGATCCACGATCCACCGCCGATCTTCCGCCGGTAGTATCCGAGCGAGACCCCATCGCCGAGAGCGGCCCAGTATGGCTCCTTGCGTGGCTTCAGCTTTGACCGCTTGTTTGCGGTGGTAATGTCATGATTCTTACGCTTCATAGCCTCATCCGTAATGATCCGTAATATCCGTAATGAATCGGCAACCCGACCGCTTTGATCGAGAATCGTCGTAAACGACAGATCGCGACTTTTTCATTATATTACTCAGATAGTTACGTAATCAACAAGACGTTGACATTACCACCTTTTTGAAGTTGTTACACGCCCTCTCACGGCGGTAACAGGGGTTCGAATCCCCTAGGGAGTACCAAACAAATCAACGGGTTAGCATCTTTTCGGGTGCTAGCCCTTTTGATTTCTCCAACAATTTACCTAACTTTGAAAACTGCTTTTCGGTCAAATTGCACCCTACTACGCAGACCAAGCAGTCATAATTAATCTATGCTTCGTATGTGTATTTGCGGATTGATTTGCTAGAGTTCGCCGCCACACTGACGATGTAGGAATCAACGGACGTTCAGCCAGCACGGGCTATGTGTTGGCTGATACCAAAGAGTCAGATCAATATGAATAATGACCTGAAAAATGCATTTCAGTATTACCTTGACCACCAAAAGCGTTTGGTGAAGAAATACGATGGCAAATTCATTGTTATCAAGGACGGCGATGTTCTTGGCGCGTTTGACGATGAGTTAGAGGCAATCAATGAAACGGCCAAAGAACATGAAAAGGGTACGTTCTTGGTTCAATTCGTTTCGCCGGGTGATGCTGCATACACGCAAACCTTTTATTCAAGGGTTGCAGTCAACTGAAAAAGCCCGCCCATAGCACTAGCTTCACAACAAGTGAGCCGCCCCGGGTATTCCGGAGACTCTTTTGTGTGAGTCATGCCGCTTCGGCCTGACTCTCCAGTTGCTCATAGTATGCCTTCTCACGCTCGGCCGGTGGGATGTTACCGATCGGTTCGAGTAAGCGTTTGTTGTTGAACCAATCCACCCATTCCAGCGTCGCGTATTCGACTTCTTCAATGTTTTTCCATGGCCCGCGTGGCCAGATCACTTCCGTTTTGTAAAGACCGATAATGCTTTCGGCCAACGCGTTATCGTACGAGTCACCGACACTACCCACAGATGCATCGATACCGGCCTCGGCGAGACGTTCGGTGTAACGAATGGATAGGTACTGGCTACCGCGATCGCTGTGATGCACCAGTCCTTCCGTTCCAGTCCGTGAGTACAGCGCCTGCTCGAGCGCATCCAGAACCAGGTCTGTTCGCAGCGAGTTCCAGACACGCCAACCGACAATACGGCGAGCGAAGACATCGATGACCAAGGCGGTGTACACGACACCACGCCAGGTGGCGACGTAGGTAATGTCGGCTACCCACAGTTGGTTCGGGTGCAATGCCGTGAACTTTCGCTCCACCAGATCCGCAGGACGCTCGGCCAGCAGGTCCGGGATCGTCGTTTTATAGCCCTTACCCCGCACCACGCCCCGGATACCGAGGTTTTGCATCAGGCGTTCCGTGGTGCATTTGGCAACCGGGATTTGCTCGCGGTTGAGTTGCCGCCACACTTTGCGTGCGCCGTACACACGGAAGTTTTCTTCCCAGACACGACGAACCTCCGGTTCAAGCTCAGCATCGCGTTTGGCTCGCGCCGGCAGTCGCTCAGGATCCGCCTCACGTGCTTTTTGCTCGTAGTAGGTGGATGGGGCAATCGGTATCTCGGCACAGATCGGCTCGACCCCATACTCGTCGCGGTGATCGTCAACAAACGACGTCATTACTTCGGTCGGCGGTCGAGCTCCGCCTGGGCAAAATACGCTGAGGCCTTGCGCAGGATCTCGTTGGCTCGCTTGAGTTCACGGTTCTCCTTCTTCAGCTGCTTCAACTCCTCGCGATCATCCGTCGTGAGTCCAGCTCGCTTGCCATTATCTCGCTCTGTCCGACGAACCCAGCGACGCAAAGTCTCCGCTGTGCAGCCCAACTTCTGCGATATCGACTGCATCGCCGACCACTGTGAACGAGAATCTTTCTGCAGCTCTTCTACCAGCCGCACTGCCCGTTCCTGAAATTCCCGGGAATATCGTTTTTGTGTATTCATTACCCTATCCTCTCAAAGAATAGAGTCTCCGGGAAAGCCGGGGCGGTTCACAAACGCCCAAATACTTTCCGGAGGCAGGGGCCGGAGATTCACGCCCTCTCACCTCGACCAGTCTATTGAGGCAACGGTCGATCGACTGTGCTATAGAACTCGAGCACTTCTTTATCGTCGCGAATACCCTCGTGAAGTACGAATTCGTCCAGTTGCTCCCAATCGATCTTTTCCCTTTGTAGATCCGCGACAAGTAACGCCTGCTCGAGTGACTGCGGTTCGTTCCAGGCAGCGGCTGCTATAAGGCGATCCATGACCGAATGTGTGGGCGTAATAATGCGAAGTCTGCCGACACCCGTGTCGATTAGCGTGCACTGCGATGGATCGATGTACGTGCCGCCGAATCCTATCGGTGCCGGCGGAAATTCAAGGTACCAACGAGTCTCCGAATTTTCGAAGACCGACAACCGCGGACTCCCTGTGTGCTCGAACCCAAGTGGCTCCAACACAGGCTTGAGTTCATTGACCCGGGCGACCGTCACGAAGTCCAGGTCTTGGGACAGGTACCGGTTATCGGAGTAAATAGATACCGCCGAGCCGCCGGATAGAGTAGGGATGATGCCCTGGCGCTCAAGAGCTGCCGACACGATGCCCGCCAGTTCCATCAGCGTTGTCGCTTGGGTAATCATCGCCCTACCCTAGCGCTTTCCGTACCGTCTGGGACGTCTCCTTTCTCGATAATATTTTTCGATTGTCGTTCTCGGGAGAACGTCCAGCATTGAGCGCAGGAAAGACCGTAAACCGTCAGTTACCGGGCTCTGCTTGAAGTAGTACGTGCGCGTCGTCCCTTCGATGCGACTCACCAACAAGCCAACTTCCTCAAATTTCTTCAGCTGATTCTGCGCCTGATTGAGCGAGATACGGAAGGTCCTGGCTATCTGCGATGCATATCCATTGCCGTAATTCTCAAGGTACATCAGCACCCGATATGCCGACTCGCTGCCGAACAGGCCTATCAAAGGTCGCTCAGAAATTATTGCCTTATTCATGGTCTCTACTCACCCAATATTTGGGTTATTATACCTAATTATTGGGTATGTTCACCCACTTATTGGGTGGATTTACTCTCAGAGATACCACTACGAGCCCTGCGGAATCGTCGCCAACCCATCCAGAACCAGGTTCGGATATCGGCGCAGCGCGGTTGACAGCAAGGCATTATTCAGTTAAACAAACACTTGTTTGGTTAATATGAAGCCGTCAAATGAGCACCAATGCAGCACAGCGCGTCAATAACAGGGTCGAGCCGCTGCTCGATGCCGCTGCAAGCCAGTTCGCCAGCAAAGGCTATCGCGCGACAACCATTCGCGATATCGCGGCCGCGGTCGGTATGCTGCCAGGCTCTGTCTACTACCACTTCCCTTCCAAGCAGGCCTTATTGTTGTCGGTCTACGAAGAGGGCGTGCGCCGAATCAGTGCTCGGCTCGATGAATCGATTAAGGGCGAAACGGAGCCCTGGCAATGCCTGCGCAAGGCCACCGAAGTACACCTCGACTCGATCCTGGATCAAAGTGATTACGCCAGCGTAATGAATCGTATTGCACCGGATCAGGTACCCGAAATCAGGTCCGAATTGACTCGCTTGAGACAGGATTATGAAGCCCGTTTTGTCACCTTAATCGATGACATTCCGTTGCATGCCGACGTGGATCGACGTCTACTACGCCTGATGTTGCTGGGTGCCATGAACTGGGCTCATGTCTGGTTTCGCCAGGATGGGACGTCGATTGACGATATTGCACACGCCTTTACCAATTTCCTGCGCCATTCACTGTCGAAAAAGAACGATGAATTCGACAGCGCCTGAACAAAGAGCAGCCGCAGCACGGCCGGCGCGCGTACTCGTCACCAAAATTGGTCTGGACGGGCACGATCGCGGCAGTCGTATCGTTGCTTCATACCTTCGAGATGCGGGTATGGAGGTAATTTATACGCCGCCGTGGCAGTCGATTGCGGGTGTCGTCAATATTGCCATGCAAGAGGATGTCGAACTCATTGGTCTGAGTACGTTGGCAACTGATCACCTTATCGTTCCGCAACTGATGGACGCACTCAGAGCCGCAGAACTCGAGGATATCGGCATCATCGTCGGTGGCATTGTCCCGGACGATGAGCAGCCTGAACTGCTGGCAGCCGGCGTCGATCGGGTTTTCGGTCCCGGCGCGACACGTGAAGAGATTGTCGCTTGTGCCTTTGAACTGGTTGCCAAAACCCGCCGTCTGCGCGGAACTTAGGCGATGTCAACGAATCCACGACAATTGTCCTTGCCCGGGTTTGAACAGAGGCTCGACGATTGGAACGAGCGCTACCAGGCGCAAATTGGGACTGACAAAGTCATCACAAATCGCTCCGGCATAGAAGTACGACCGCTTTACACACCAAACGACTGGTCTGGATCGCGCTACCTCGAGGATCTGGGCTTTCCAGGGGCAACACCCTATACGCGTGGCATTTATCCGACCATGCACCGTGGACGAAGATGGAGCCAACGGCAGCTCATCGGATTGGGTACGCCGGCGGACTACAATGCCCGCGTAAGGGGCATGCTCGCCGCAGGTGGTAACGCAATCAGTTTGATCCCGTGCAATTCGGTTTTCCGCGGCAATGATTGCGACGAGGTGCCTTCTGCCCTGCTCGGAACCTGTGGAACCGTTGTCAATACGGTGGAACATATGGATTCGTGCCTGGAGGACATCTCGATTGCCGAGACATCGACCGCGTTGAACGATCCATCGCCATTTACCTTACTGGCATTCATGCTGGTGGTAGCCGAACGAAGGGGAATTCCCTGGTCGCAGATATCGGGGACGTCAAATCAGAGCGACTACATCTCGCACTTTGTCGCAAATCACATGTTTTATCGCCTGTCGTTGGCAGGCTCGCGTCGAGTATTGCTCGACCACATCGAATTTTGCAATAAAGAGTTGCCGAACTGGAACCCGGTCTCTGTGGTTGGGCAACATATGCAACAAGCCGGCGCGACCCCGGCGGAGGCAATGGGATTTGCGATATGTACGGCGATTCAGTACGTCAACGATTGTGTTGAGCGTGACCTGCCCATCGAGCTCGTGCTACACAAATTCACGTTTTTCTTTGATGTCTCGATAAGCTTTTTCGAAGAAATAGCCAAGTTTCGTGCCGGGCGACGAATATGGGCACGCATTGTCAAAGATCGATTTGGCGTCGAGGACCCGCGTGCGATGCGATTCAAATTTCATGCGCAGACATCCGGCGCGGACCTGACCCAGCAACAGCCACTTAACAACATCGCACGAGTCACCACGCAGGCATTGGCCGGTATTTTCGGTGGTCTGCAATCGATGCATACTGATGGTTACGACGAAGCGATTTCCTGCCCGACGATCGAATCTGCCCGCATTGCCATCGCGACCCAAAATATCCTCCGTGACGAAGCGCATCTGTGTGACGTGATTGACCCGCTTGGTGGTTCCTATTACGTGGAAACGATGACTGACGAGATGGAGGCGACGATCGAAGCGATAATTCAACGTGTGGATGACGCCGGTGGTATGTACAGTGCCGTCGAATCCGGCCTCGTACAGGGATTGATTGGCGAGTCGGCGTACGCGTTCCAGGATCGCGTCGAATCTGGAGATCAAAAAGTGGTCGGCATTAACTGTTACACCGACGACTCCAGCAACAGCCAACCACCATCATATCGTCCGGACTCTGCTGCAATCGAGAAACTCGTTGTCGATTTTATCGCTTGCAAAGATGCGAGGAGCAAGCGCAAGACGCAATCCGCGATCGCCGCTCTCGCTCGTGCCGCAACTTCCAATGATATGAATACCTTTGCGGCTGTCGTCGGGGCTGCGCGATCTGGTGTAACACATGGGGAGATAGTCACCTGCCTGCGTGACGAATTAGGTTATGGGCAACCGCTGATCACGCCGTGAACAGACAGTTCTGACGATGCCACTTTGTAGCGAAACACTATTGAAGCAACTCGTTGACGGTCAACCGGCGGCACTGGCGCGTGCAATTTCACTCGTCGAAAACGACCTGCCCGGGCGGGAGGAACTTCTTGCAGGAGTACCGGGCAACTCTCACACCACTCCCTTGGTTGGATTTACCGGTGCACCCGGGGTCGGAAAGTCCAGCTTGATCAATGCCTACACGAAATTCTGCCGCGAGCACAATAGAAAAGTCGCGATTCTAAGTGTCGACCCGTCAAGCCCGATCAGCGGCGGTGCCATCCTGGGCGATCGCTTGCGAATGGCCGAGCACAACTCCGATGATGGCGTGTTTATTCGTTCGCTAGCGTCGCGCGGCCATCTAGGGGGGCTGTGCGAAAATATCGCCGATATCATTCGACTCGTCAATGCAACTGGATGGGATGTGATCATCCTTGAGACCGTGGGCGCAGGGCAGTCCGAAATCGAATTGGCATCGATTGCCGACATCAAGATCGTTATCAGTGCTCCCGGTATGGGCGATGCGATTCAGGCAATGAAGGCGGGCATTCTCGAGATTGCAGATATTCTGGTCGTCAACAAATCCGACATGCCGCATGCCGGACAAACCTCCCGCGACTTGCTCGCAATGTTGCGGCTGCGGCCAAAATCCCGCTCGGAAGTTGCCGTCATCAAGACGGTAGCGACCAAGCATGTTGGAATCGACGAACTATCGGCGGCGATTGACGGTTTCTGGAAGCGACTTCATGAAGAGCGATAATGATTTGGTCTACGCTCAACCAGATGATCTGCGGTCGTACCTGTCTTCGATTTGTGCCCAGTCTTCCAGACCGCAAACATCCATGAACTCGTCCAGTGAAAGAAAGTCACTCGTCTTGACGGCAAGATTATCGTCCCTGAGTTGTGCCAGCGTCTTCTCAAGAGCGCGTGCGACACGCTTGATCAATGTAGTGCCGTGCACAATCATCTGGAATCCCATCTCATGAAGATCGGCATTCGAAAAAATCGGGGTCACCCCACCGATCAACATATTGCACATCTGCGGCACATCAAAACTGCTCGCAATAGTCGTGAGTTCTTGTTCACTTTGCGGGGCCTCAATGAAGATTCCGTCGGCACCGGCAAGAATATATCGCTCCGCCCTTCGCAACGCGTCGTCCAGACCATAGACGGCTCGTGCATCGGTCCGGGCGATCAGGAACAAAGAAGCGTCGTTGCGCGCCGCCGCTGCGGCCCTGATTTTGATCTCCATTTCATCGACGGCGACAATTTTTTTGCCGGCGGTATGACCGCAGCGTTTCGGCGAACATTGGTCTTCGAGCAGCAGTGCCGCAGCGCCCATCTTCTCGTAGATCCGCACGGTTCGCGTCACGTTTTTAACGTCGCCGTAGCCGTGATCGGCGTCCACCAACACCGGCAGCGACGTGGCAGCCAGGATGTCCGCCATGCCAGCTGCCATCTCACCAAGCCCGACAAGACCAATATCGGGCAATCCATAACGAGACCCCAACAACGGAAATCCACCAACAATGAATGCCTCGAATCCTGCTCGCTCGATCAGCCTGGCGCTCAACGCATCGTAGGCGCCTGGCAAGACCAGAGGTTTGGCATTGCCAAGCAGTGTCGACCATGAAGGCCGGTTTGAAGAGGTCATTGCGAATTCCATTGACAAATAGTATAAACGTATACTAACAAAGTTTATTGGTAAATACCTTTTGGTGACAGAGTCCTATTCGATCCCTTCGTATCAACGTGTCGCTGAAACGCTGCGCGCAAGAGTTCGCGAAGGCGTCTACCGCATAGGCGAGAAAATTCCCGCAGCGAGCCAGCTCGAGAAATCTTTTCAAGTGAGCAACATCACGATCCGCAGGGCCCTGAAGCAGCTCGCACAGGAAGGATGGATTTCGGGTCGCCGTGGTGTTGGAACCATAGTGCTCGATCGCCCTGGCACAGAACTCGTCGATATCAGGATTACGGGCAACTTCGCAGATTGGCTCGATACGGCATCCGCCAAAGATTTCATTTTTGAGCAGCACATTCTGGGCGTCGACGAGCCGCGCTGCCCACCGCGGATACAGGAACTCTTGGACGTGGAGGCCGATTCGAAGATATGGCGCATGCGCCGAATCAGGGTGATGGACGAGGCACCCATGTCGTACCACATCAATTTTGGTCGCATGAATCTGGGCAAGGTCATCGTTGCAAAGGATCTCGAGGGGCCGCGAAACTTCGCGGACCAATTGCGTGCACGTTATCCGGAGCCCTTGGCGCATCTGGAACAGCACGTTGAAGCCGTTGCGGCCAACCTGGACATTGCCGAACTACTTAATGTCGATTTCGGTGCACCGATCTTTTTCGTTGAGAATGTTTACCGTACGCGGTCAGGTTCGGCGGCTGCGGTTAGCCATCTTTACTTGCGATCCGATCGTTACTGTTACAGCGCGACGATCGATCTGGACGAGCAATAACAAGAGGGACATAACAACCGTGAGCGTCTACGAAGCCGCTGAATACGATGACCACGAGCAGGTTCTGTTTGTCAGTGAGCCTGCGGTCGGCCTGCGGGCCATAATCGCGATCCATGATACGACTCTCGGCCCTGCCCTCGGCGGCTGCCGAATGTGGCCTTACGAGCGTGAAGCGGACGCCATCAGGGATGTCCTGCGTCTGTCGCGCGGTATGACGCACAAGGCCGCGATACTCGACTGCGGCCTCGGCGGCGGCAAGTCAGTCATTATTGGCGACTCCTACTTGGAAAAGACGCCGCAGCTGTTGCACGCCATGGGTCGCTGGATCGAGTCGCTGCAGGAACGATACATTGTCGGCGAGGATATCGGCACCAACCCCGATGATATGAGTGAGATTCGAACAGAGACCAACTGCGTAAGCTGCCTGCGCGTGAAGGACGGCGGCTACGGGGATCCTGCACCAATGACAGCACTTGGCGTATTCAGCGCAATGCGGGCCGGGGTGGAGCACGCCCTGGGCGGCAGTGGTTTCGATGGTATGCATGTTGCCATCCAGGGTGTCGGCAATGTCGGCGCGAATTTGTGCCGCCTGCTGCACGAGGCCGGTGCGCGGCTGACAATCAGCGATGTCAATGCCGACAGACTATCGCCTATCCGTAAGCAATACGGCGCGGAAATTGTTGATCCTGAACAAATCTACTCTGTTGACGCGCAAGTGTTCGCGCCGTGTGCGATGGGCGCGATCCTCAACGACGACACGATTTCGCAGCTGCAGGTTAGTGTCATCGCCGGTGCTGCAAATAATCAACTGGACGAGAACCGCCACGGTGAATTGCTTGCTGAGAGGAACATTTCGTATATGCCGGACTATGTCGCCAATGGCGGTGGCTTGGTGAGCTGTGCGGCAGAGTGGTATCGCACCGATATCGAGGAGGTGCCGAAACAAGTCCGGCGAATCTACGATACATGCTCATCGATAATCGCGCGTGCAGTGGCGGACAGCATAACGACTGCTGATGCCGCGGACCGAATCGCCATGGAGCGAATTGCCCGGGGGCGTGACCAATGACCACGTCAAACCCCGGTAACCCGAGAGCTCCAATGCCAGTGCCGCTCGAACGCGCCAGCGAGCTCGGCATTCGCCAGGTACTCGATCAGAACGGCAAGCCGAACGGAGGTCTCGCCGATCCCGAACTTAGCAAACAAGACGTGCGTTTGATGTACGAGACGATGGTGCTCCTGCGAGCCATTGACGAGCGTGGGTGGACACTGCAACGATCCGGGCGGATTGCATTCTGGATACCGCTGCGGGGCCAGGAGGCGGTGCAAGTTGCTGCGACCCACGCGATGGAAGCGGACGACTGGATATTTCGTGAGCACCGGACCATGGCACCCTGGTTGCTGCGCGGCGGGACGCTGGAGTTGTTGTTTGCGCAGCTTTTCGGTGCCGTATCGGAGCCGCAGAAAGGCCGGCGACTGCCCTGCCTGATCGGTAGTCGTGCCGTCAACATGGTGCAGGGACCGACTCAGGTCGGTTCCTTTATTGCACACGCCTGTGGCGTCGCGTGGGCTGCAAAACTCAAAGGCTCGAACGTCAAGGTACTGGGTATGTTCGGCGACGGCGCTACATCGCGCGGGGAGTTTCATTCCGCCATGAATTTCGCCGGGATTCACCGGCCACCCGTCATATTCCTTTGCATCAACAACAGCTGGGCGGTATCGACACCGCTGGACCGGCAAACGGCCTCAAGTCAGTTCGCAGCCAAGGGTAATGCGTATGAAGTCCCTAACCTGCGTGTTGACGGCAACGACCCACTGGCCGTTTACTCAGTCATTAGAACGGCTCGTGAAGACGCCGACATACAAGGTCCGACATTGATCGAGGCCGTCACCTGGCGGCAAGGATTCCATACGTCATCAGACAATCCCGATCTGTATCGCAGAGAGCAGGAAGGCAAACTGTGGGAACCGTGGGATCCAATTCCACGAACTCGTAAATATCTGCAAGCAGCCGACTGGTGGAGTGACGCCGACGAGACCGCCCTGCGTGACCGCTGCACCGGGCAAATTCAGGATGCTGTTGAAAAGGCCGGGAATATGGACATTCCGGGTCCCGAGTCCCAATTCGATGATGTTTTCGAAACTTCCAACTGGATGCTCGACGAGCAGCGCGACAAGCTGCTGGCCGACGTCAGTGGTGCGGACCAATGACCGAACAGATGACAGTATTGGAAGCGCTGCGGGCTGCGATGGCTTATGAGCTAGAAAACGATACGAATGTCGTCGTTCTGGGCGAAGACGTCGGCACCGCAGGTGGCATTTTTCGCGTAACCGAAGGTCTGCAAAATCGCTTTGGCAAGGACCGCCTGATTGATACACCGATGGACGAAAAGGGCATCATTGGTCACGCGATCGGGTTGGCACTGTTTGGCATGAAGCCGATTGCAGAAATGCAGTTTTCCGGCTTCATTCACGATGCTCATGAACAAATCATGTTTTGCGCCGCCAAATACCGCTGGATATCGGGTGGGGAATACACCGTTCCCATGGTAATTCGCGCACCGTCTTTCGGTGGCATTAAAGGCGGGATATGGCACTCGCAAAGTGTCGAGTCCTATTACATTCACGGCGGCGGCATCAAGATTGTGTGCCCGAGCACACCGCAACTTGCGTACAGTCTGATGCTGGCTGCGATTCGCGATCCAGATCCTGTGCTGGTCATCGAGCCCGTGCCGCTCTACCGCACATTATCTGGCGACGTTGATGATAACGGTGTGGCCTCGGAAATCGGCGTTGCTGAAATAGTCCGACCCGGCAGCGATATAACTGCGCTAACCTACGGACCACTTCGCCATACCACAAAGCAGGTTGCCGACGAACTTGCTCAGAGCGAAGGTATCGACGTAGAAGTGATCGATCTGGTCTCGCTCGTTCCATATGACATCGAACTAATCACTGACTCGGTGGAAAAGACCGGGCGACTGGTCATTATTCATGAAGCGTCAGAGACACTCGGCTTCGGTGCTGAGCTGGCTGCGAAGGTGCAGAGCCGTTCATTCGGTTTTCTCGAGGCGCCGATCGAGCGTGTGTGCGCCCCGGACGTGCCATATTCCTATCGGGTCGGCGACGAGTTTTGCCGACCGAATTCGCAGCGAATCAGTGCCGGAATTAAACGAGTAGCGGAGTATTCCATTTGATACATGAATTCAAATTACCGGACATTGGCGAAGGCCTGAGCGAGGCCGAACTGATCGAGTGGTTTGTCGAAGTTGGCGATAACATTAGCGAGGGCGATGACGTCGCACTGATCAGCACCGACAAAGTCAATGTCGACCTACCTTCCCCAAGACCAGGCGTAGTTGTGGAGTTACCGTGGGCGGTTGGTGACATCGTTCCGGTCGGCGAAGTATTCATGCGTATCAGCGACCCCGGGGACTCACCGGCTGCCCCGCTGGCTGGTCAATCGCGCAAACAGCGTGTTCAAGCTGCCCCACCATTGCGGCGCTACGCGAAAGAAAAAAATGTTGACCTCACGTTGGTCAATCCAACGGGCTCGAAAGGTCAAATCCTAAGGGCCGACATCGATGCCTTTCTGCAGGACGGAGCAGCTGCTGGTGCTTCCGGTGGGGCAGAAGAAAATTTATTCAAACTCTCTGGTGCTCGTCTGGCTGCCGCGAAACGACTTGCTGAGTCGAGCAATACGCTCGCCACTACAACGCAAACGTTTGAAGTATTTGCCGACGCGATCGTCGCAAAATCTAAACAACTGAAAACCTCGCCTCTGGGTGTCATTGCAAAATGTGTTGCGAGCATTCTTGCCAAACATCCGAAGTTCAACGCGACAATAGATGCATCAGGCAACGCATTGAACATGCATCGTCGGGTCAATCTTGGGTTTGCCGTCGACACGGATGGAGGGCTTATGGTGCCGGTCATCCACGATGTGGTCCCGAAGGAGGTAAACGTTATTGCTTCGGAAATTCATGACATTGCTGATCGAGCCCGCTCGGATGCGCTGCTGTTGGATGACATCCGCGGTGCAACATTTACGATTTCGAGTACCGGCGGTCTTGAGCGTACTACCATGGTTGCAACCACGCCCGTGATCAACTTGCCGAATGTTGCCACACTCTGGATCTCCCGTATTACCGACAGACCTCGTGTCCGATCCGGAAAACTGGAAGCCGGTCCACTCATGGCCTGTACGTTGGCTTACGATCACCGTTTTATCCATGGCGCCGACGGAATGGCCTTTATTAACGACCTCAACGATGCCTTCGCAACAGCCTAGCCGGGAGTTCTTTACGACCAGGCCGGGATTCATTCTCGCGGCAGCCGGAAGCGCGGTCGGTCTTGGAAACATGTGGCGTTTTTCTTACCAGGCTGCCGAGGGTGGCGGCGCCGCATTCGTTATTCTCTACGTGCTGCTGACGTTCCTGATTGGCATGCCGATCATGGTGTCCGAATTCGCGATCGGACGCACAACGCGGCGTTCACCGATTGGTGCCTATCGGGCGATTGGGGGCAAAGTCTGGGCCCCAGTCGGCTTCCTGGCGGTACTCGCACCGCTAATTATTCTTTCCTACTTCTCAGTCATCTCCGGCTGGACGCTCCGCTACGCGGTTGATGGCTTGGTCGGATTCTCCAGTGATTTCGCCGGGCGATTTACGGAAATATCAAGCGGAAGATCGGCCGTTTTTTACCACCTGATCCTGATGGCCGTAACTATTGCCATCGTGCTCGGCGGTGTACGTAAAGGCATCCAACGCGCCTCGCTAATCCTGATGCCTATGCTACTGCTTTTGCTCATTGGCCTTGTCGCCTGGGCTGCCACACTACCGGATTCGGCTACAGGCTATGCTTTTTATCTCAAACCATCTATCGACGCATTGTTGGATCCGACTGTTATCAGGCAGGCCGCGACGCAAGCATTCCTTTCACTAAGCGTTGGTATGGGTGTGATGATTACCTACGCGTCATACCTCGACAAGACCCACGACCTTTCGCAGGAGGCTGTGGCTGTATCAGCTCTCGACTTTTCTGTCGCATTCATTGGTGGTCTTGTGGTCTTTCCAGTGATCTTCGCATTTGGCCTGTCCGGCCAGATCAGTGAAAGCACTGTTGGAACATTGTTCATTTCATTACCGGCAGCATTCTTCGAGCTGGGAGTAGTCGGACAGTTTGTCGGTGCAATATTTTTCGTTGCGCTCCTGGTGGCCGCTCTGACGTCCGCGATCTCACTTCTGGAGGTCGTTGTGGCATCGCTAATGGACGAGTTGAAGTGGAGTCGCAGGACGAGCGCGTTGACAGCAGGAACCATCGCCGCGCTGACCGGTGTAGTACCGGCACTTTCGCAGGAAGCATTGGGCCTGATGGATAAGGTCGCCAGTGAAGTTATCGTCGTCGCTGGTGCGCTCGGTAGCCTGTTGTTGGCAGGATGGATGCTCAAGGACCCGGTCGGAAACATTCGTGCCGGCGCATCTTCATTATTCCGACGCATAGTTCCAGGACTCTTGATCGCGATTCGTTACCTGGCCCCAGCGTTTGTCGCAATCGTACTTTGGTACGGTATCAAAGACATCATCTCTATTATTTCAGGATAGTTCGTGTGTCAGCTGTTTGTAAGTGTTACTTATGCACGCGAATAGCCGCCAACCCATCCAGAACCAGGTTCGGCCGATGTATTGACTCGTCCTCCAGCAAGCGATGAAGATGCGGCGCGTCGCCGCCGGTCAATATGATCGTCGGGTCGTAGCCGTCCTGCCGCAGTACAGTACATGCTCTTTCAATTGCACCGACGATGGCGCTCGCCGCACCTTGTGCAACGGCACCGGCTGTATTTTTCGCGAAAATCTCCAGTCCTTCGGCGCCGCTACCAATGCGCTTACCACTGTTAGCGATATCGCTGGTGTGAGTGGCCAGCGCGTTGGCCATCAGATTGAAGCCAGGTAATATCTGGCCACCCAGGTGTTGGCCATCGTCGTCGAGCACGTCGATCGTGACTGCGGTGCCCGCGTCGACAACAACTGACGATGTCTGACACAGTGCTCGTGCACCGATCAGCGCGACCCATCGATCGACGCCAAGTCTGCGCGGCTGACGGTAACCATTCGTGACGCCGCAAGCGTGTTTCTCGGAACGCGCAAAGTGCACGTCGCAGTCAAACTGCATGCCGAGAACACCGGACAAGCGGGTAGCCATACTGGCTCCCGCGACATTACACGCGAAAACTGTTTCAACCGTTCGTGGCAGCTTCGTTGTCAGCGCCGCAAGACCCTTGTCGCGAATAGCGCTTTGCGTGACATGCCCGATTTGTCGAATCACGTCACCATCGAACATGCCCCACTTGATGCGTGAGTTGCCGACATCCAGTAGTAGCACTTTCATTGAACGGCAGCGATAACGTTGTCGATGAGTCGTACCTTGCCGAAGCGTGCAGCGGTAAGAACGACGAAATCTCTGCAGCCCGCTTCCGGTTCGCTCAAGTCATTGGCTTGCCGAATTGCGAAGTACTCCGGCTCAATACCTGTAGCCTGCAAACTTGAAGTAGCGTGATGCTCAATTTGTTTGAAGTCTTGCCTACCCGCCTGCAGATTACGACCAGTTTCTTGTAGTTGCTTATAGAGTTTTGGTGCAGTCCGGCGTTCCGCAACGCTCAGGTTTGAATTGCGGGAGCTCATGGCAAGGCCGTCGGTCTCCCTGACAATCGGCCCGCTAACGATTTCAATCGGCAATCCAAGATCCTCGACCAGGCGCCGGACCACTAGCTGCTGCTGATAGTCCTTTTGTCCGAATACAGCCGCATCCGGTTGCGACAAGATAAACAGACGAGTAACCACCGATGCTACACCATCGAAGTGACCGGGACGGCTGGATCCGCAGAGATCGTTCGTAAGCCCGGGGGCCGATACACGCGTCGCGTTCTCAATGCCGAACGGGTACATGGTGCTCACTTCAGGTGCAAACAGCGCATCGGCACCGGTTTCGTGCAAGAGTTGGGTATCGCGATCGAGCGACCGAGGATAGATCGCGAAGTCTTCGCCCTCGCCGAATTGTGTTGGATTCACGAACAGCGTGACGATGACACGATCGGCATGCTCCTGCGCAATCCGTACCAGGCTCAAATGACCGTCATGCAGATTGCCCATCGTCGGCACTACTGCAACTCGCTCCCCACCGCTACGCCAACCGGAGACCAGTTTCGCCAGCTCCGCTCTGTGCTGCAACGATCGCATGACTACGAGAAGCAATGCTCCGGGGCTGGATAGTCACCACTTTTGACTGCCGATACATAGGCCTTCAATGCAGCAAGCGGCGAGTCATGGCCGGTCTGGAAATTCTGCACGAATTTTGGCGTGCGTCCCTGCGTGATACCCAATACGTCGTAGAGCACGAGGATTTGTCCATCGACATCCGGCCCGGCACCGATTCCAATCACCGGCACAGACAACGCATCGGTAACCACCTTCCCGATTTCGTTTGGCACGCACTCAAGCAGGACGATATCGGCACCGGCATCCTGCAGTCGTTTCGACGAGTCGACAATAGCACCGGCATCGTCGGCCTCCCTGCCCTGCACTTTGAAGCCGCCAATCTTGTGCACGGACTGCGGCCTCAGCCCCAGGTGTGCGCAGACCGGGATGTCATGCCGCGCAAGATTTTCGACGATGCCGACTTGACCGTCACCGCCTTCGAGCTTGATCATCATCGCGCCGCCGTCTTGCATCAGCCGGACCGAGTTTTCGAGCGCCTGCTCTGGATTCGTGTAGCTCATGAACGGCATGTCGGCGACAAGAAAAGCGTGCTGCAGCCCCCTGGCCACCGCTCGCAAATGGTAAACAACGTCGTCGACCGTTACGGGCACCGTGGTCGCGTGACCCTGCACCACCATGCCCAGCGAGTCACCAACAAGTACAAGGTCCGTGCCTGCCACATCCACGAGCGCCGCGAAGCTCGCGTCATAGGCAGTCAAACACGCAATCGGCTCGCCATCCTGCTTCATCTTTCGCAGCGTCGACACGTTTACGGGCGGTTCAGTCATGCTGCGTTGTTCAAGTTGGGTATACATCAATCATCATCCACTTCAATTTCGTTCAACCAGCGCATTAACCGTTATTGATTGCTTACGACACCACTCGGGTCGCGGCGTCGGATAATCGTCACGATAGTGAGCACCGCGGCTCTCTTCCCGTTGCAAGGCCGCATAGCCTACCAGTCGGGCGACCAGCATCATATTCTGCGCCTCGCCCCACTGCCTGACTATTTCGGCGTCACCTCGGGGTATCTCGGACTCACCGTCGCTTAAGTCGCGTAATTTTCGCTCCAATCTCGACAGCTCGCCGATCCCCGTCTCGAGATCGGCGCCACCACGTAAAATACCAACATACTGTGACATTGTTTTTCTTATGGCGTTCACGATGCGCCTTAGTTTCGCACTCGCATTGTCCGGCGGAATTTGCGGCACGGCGGGCGCCGATTCTGCGTGGTCACTCTCAGCTCCGCGATGTTTTCGAATGTTTCCAGCCACGCGGCGAGCATAAACCACCGCCTCCAACAACGAATTACTCGCAAGCCGATTCGCGCCATGGATGCCGGTGGTTGCGACTTCACCGCAGGCCCACAGGCCTTCGATTGAGCTTCGCCCATCGCTATCAACTTCAATACCACCCATGTGATAGTGCGCGGCCGGCGTGACAGGCAGCGGCTCACCGAACGGATCAAATCCAGCAGCTCTTGCCGTCTGAATCGCGTGCGGAAATGAACTGCCGGACTCATTGGACAATACCGGCCGCAAGTCCAGGAACACGTTTTGGCCGGCACGAGTTCTTCGATGAATGGCCCTGGAAACGACATCTCGCGGCGCGAGCTCGGCCAACGGATGCTCGGACAACATGAAGCGATCGCCGGAGTCGTCAAGCAGCAAGGCACCGGCACCGCGCAACGCTTCGGTAAAGAGCGGCAGGTTTGCGTGACCCCTGGATTCGCTATGCAGTGCCGTCGGATGGAATTGCACAAATTCGAGGTTGGTCAGCTTGGCTCCGGCACGGGCAGCCATCGCCAAGCCATCCCCGGTTGCCTCGACTGGATTCGTCGTATTCCACCAGGCCATGCCGATGCCACCCGTAGCAAGAACCAGCCGCGATGCCCGGTGATAAACCCAGCCTTCATCTTGATTGAAAACAACGAGACCCTGCACGCGCCCGTTTCGAACGACCAGGTCGTGTGCGAAGGTATCCTCTATCACGTTGATCGTCGGTGCCTCACGCACCCGATCAATCAGCGATCGCATCAAGACCTCACCAGTCGTGTCTCCACCGGCATGCACCACTCGTGGAAACCGGTGTGCAGCTTCCTTCGCCAGGGCCAGCGCACCGTGCAAGTCCCGGTCAAACGGGATTCCTTCGTGCAAGAGCCATTGCAGGCTTGCTGCACCTTCCTCGGTCAGTTGCCGCGTACGTCGCGAGTTACTTAGCCCCGCGCCCGCCGAAATCGTGTCTGCGGCGTGCGCCGCGGGCGAATCATCAGGTCCAATCGCTACGGCCATGCCACCCTGCGCCAGGAAACTTGAGCCGCCCTGCAGCTTCGGTGTTTTGGTAATTAACGTTACGGAGCGAGGCGCCAGCGACAGTGCGCAAACCAATCCACCGATGCCCGAACCGACCACCACAATGTCATCTGATTTGATCGACATGGACGGCTCGGTTACGGAACGCATCACTAACTGCCGACCGCCAGCATGCGCTCAACGGCGCGGCGGGCTTTCTCGGCCACCGCAGGATCGATTTCAACCCGTGGTTCCAGCGTCTCGAGAGATGCGTGAATATTCGCCAGCGTGATGCGCTTCATGTGCGGGCACAGATTGCACGGTCGGATGAACTCAACGTCAGTGACATCGGCGGCAACGTTATCGCTCATCGAACATTCGGTGACCATGAGGACACGCTTCGGCCGTTCTCTGTGGACATAGGCCTGCATCTGGGCGGTAGATCCGACAAAGTCCGCAACATCGAGCACGTCAGGTGGGCATTCGGGATGCGCGATAATCGTCAGTTCATCGTAGTCAGCGCGGTATTGCTCCAGTTCTGATGCCGTGAATCGCTCATGCACTTCGCACTTGCCTTGCCACGGAATTATTTCTACGTCGGTTTGTTGCGCAACGTAGTTGGCCAGGTACTTGTCCGGCAAGAATATGACTTTGTCAGCGCCAAGCGACTCGACCACCTCAACGGCATTGCCCGATGTGCAACAAATATCCGAGGCCGCCTTGACCTCGGCAGAAGTATTCACATACGTGACAACGGGCACGTTCGGATATTTTTCGCGAAGTTGCTGAACGTCCGCCGCGGTGATGGAGTCTGCCAGCGAACATCCTGCCCTCTCATCGGGTATCAGAACGATCTTGTCGGGATTCAGCAGCTTGGCCGTTTCCGCCATGAAATGAACACCCGCAAGAACGATCACATCGGCGTCTGTCTCGACGGCCTGTCTTGCCAACGCAAGCGAATCGCCGCTGATGTCAGCGACGCCATGGAATATTTCCGGGGTCTGGTAATTGTGCGCGAGGATGACCGCGTTGCGCTCTTTCTTCAGTTCATTGATAGCGGCGACATAGGGCGCATGCACGGGCCACTCAACCTCGGGGATTACCGATTTGATTCGTTCATAGATGGCAGCCGTCTGTGCGAGCGCCGATGAAACATCAGTATGGTGAAGCATGGACTTCCTGCTGGCATCAATCTCCAGGATCGAAGCAGCACCTGTATTAATTATGCTCCCGTCGAGCATAAAGGTTATACTCGCAGAGAGTATAAAGTGTGTCAAGCTCGGAAATTGCCTATCCTGAGTGTCAGAATCAGCAAAATGACCAGTACCCCAACCCACACCATCATCAATTTGACCGCCGTCATCATCGCCGTTACTGACGACCGGCCGCGGGTGTTGATTGTCGATCAGAACGGCAACGGTTTACCCAACGGCCCGTTCGATCCACAACAACACGACAGCCTGGAAAGTGGCCTGCGCCAATGGGTTGAGGCCCAGACGGGTCTCGATCTGTACTACGTTGAACAGCTGTACACGTTCGGCAATCGCTTTCGCGATCCGGTCGAAATACAAGGTGGCCCACGAGTCGTGTCGGTGGCCTACATTGCATTGACACGCGAAGACCCCGCGGACACGCCCAATGCGCAGTGGCACGACTGGTACAGCTTTTTGCCGTGGGAAGACTGGCGTAACGGCAGGCCAGCGATCATCGACGATCACATCGAGCCGGCGTTGCGTCGATGGGTTAAGCGATCGCAAGGCAAGAGCACACGAAAACAACGAGAGGATCGGGTCAATGTAGCGTTCGGTTATGGCCCGACCGCCGATATGGACGGTACCCTGTCACTGGAACGATTCGAGCTGCTGTACAACGCGGATCTCGTATCCGAAGCCCTGCGTGACGAACACGCGAAACACCAGAAGCAAGATTCTTCAACGCAAGATATGGGCAGCGTCAACGGCAACATGGGTGAGTCCCTGACATCTGACCATCGCCGCATTCTGGCAACCGCGCTCGGCCGCCTGCGCGGGAAACTCGCTTACAGGCCCGTGGTATTCGAATTACTCCCTGGCGAATTCACGTTGTTGCAACTGCAACGCGTGGTGGAAGCACTCGGTGGCGCCAAGGTTCACAAACAGAACTTTCGGCGCCTGGTAATGAACGGCGATTTCGTCGAGCCCGTCGGACGAACCAGCCGCGTCGGTAAGGGCCGCCCTGCTGAGCTGTTCCGCTTTCGACGCGAGGTCCTTGGCGAGACACAGACTGTCGGCTTATCCCGACCGATTATGCGAAGCGGCGCTATCGACAATCAGTACTAGGTGTTTTCGCTATCCCCTGATCAACCGAGTATTGCACTGATCCGTTATGCTCAAGGTCGGAACGCAGCATAAATCTGTTCTCGCTCTCTCTCGTCCAGCACACCAGCAAACGGTGACGACGATCGAAGTCGGGTCGCATGTTCGCTCATACTGGTAATGAACTCCGCTATTTCCGGCCAGGGGCGTTCGAGAATCTCCTGCCATTCTCCCAGGTATCCGGGCGTCAGGCCCTTCCCTTTTGCGCGCCAATGCTCGAGATTCTCCGTGGCTTTTTTTAGCAGTTTTAGGTCACGCGAGATTTTCTGGGCAATCCTGCAGTGCATGGCCAGGCTGCGAGCGTCCAGAATTCGATGATCGGAATACTGACCAGAGCCCTCATCATTTACAGGCTCCCAACGTCGGACGCTCTTCAATCCCGCGTCGCGTTTGCGCTTCCGATAGACTCGCATTCGCTCCGCAGCTGTCATCGGGTTGGCAGACGGTGGCCTGCCTCGTTTTTTATGCGTAGTTTCCATTTAATTATCGTAACGCGTTACGATAATTAATACAAGGCCCTAATCACATGCTGCTTTCGGGAGGCAGGGGCCGGAGGTTCGCACCGAGGCGAGCTTGCGAGCCGACAGACGCACGAAGTGCGCCCGAAGGGTGAGGGCCAAGGGCCCGAATCAATCCTCTCACCCCGCCTGAACTCGCTAGTTGGTTACTGTCGCAAGCGGTCGCTGCAGTTCGTCGCCTTTCACCAGACGCTCATTGGATGCGATGGCATCCTCGCAGGACATATGCGGCAGTTCGCCGCGTCGCTCGAACTGAGACACAACGCCACCGCGCTTCTCCAGCGTCAATGTCACCTTATCCCGAGGGGCAAGGCTGATCCGTGCCTCTTGCGGTGGTGAGCTGTCGAGTCGCACGCGATATTCGCCCTCGGGGAGGAACAGGACTTCATCTGAACCGAGAGAGCCGCTCGCAACCTCCATACCGTCTTTGTACACGCTATATGACGTAGCGACTGTTTGCACCAGCGCTTCTTTAAGTTCTTCGGCGCTGCCCGCGGTGACATAGCGGCCGCCCGATGCATTTGCGACGGCCCGCAGACTCGCTGCGTCTTCATCAGCAGCGCTGCCCATGCCGAATCCAATCAGGTGCACCATGATGCCCTGCTCGCGAAGCTCACGTGCCGCTTGTACCGGGTTACCGCCGCAGCTTTCGATGCCGTCCGTCACAAGCACAACAGCGCGATCATTCTGCCGCATGCCAAAATCACGCGCCGACTGATTCAGCGCATACGCGATGGGCGTCTGCCCTAACGGTTTCAAACCGGCAATCGCGTGGCGAATGGGGTCTCGGTTGTAGTCGCCGAACGGCACGAGCAGTGTCGAATCGGCACAGTTGTTATTGTCGCTCGGGCTCGTGCTGCCGTATGCGCGAAGCGCCAGGTCCAGGTCCTCGGGGAACCAATAGGAAACATCCTCGAGAATATCCTTGGCAACCGTCATCTTGGGCTCACCGCCCATGCGTCCCCACATGCTCCGGGACGCATCAACAACGATTTCGACTGAGCGATCGTCCAGGGACATGACGGATCGTCCCTCCTTCATGGCCATCACTTCGAGCGCCGCACAGCTCGCATCCCGTACGGTCACCGTTACCATGGATTCCTGTGTATCTCCATCCAGGCTCGTTGCGAACGCGACAATACGGTTTTCACCCACCTCGAGTGGCATGCTTCCCGCGAATGTTCCACCTGCCAGTCGTGCCGCAACGGGTTCCGACCCGTTGACACTCAGCGTAACGCTGTCCACGCCCGTCGTGCGCAGATTAAGGAACGCGTCCGGCAGTTTTTCGGGATTCGATACCTGTAGAAAACTCCCGCCCGTCGCCCAGGCGATGGTGTCGAGAATCGTGCCGCCTGTCTTGCTCGAACCGAGCAAAAGCGTTTGAATCGTAACGCCCTGTAATGTTCCCTGTACCGCCGCGTCATAGGCCTTATTTTTATTCGACTTGCCGTCGGTAAAAAGCATGATCACTCGCGATGAACCAGGTCGCCCGTTCTTCTTAAGTTCCGCAAGCGCCGTGAGAATACCGGCGGCCAGATTTGTACTACCGGATCGGGGCAATATCTCCAACGCTAGGACAACCTTGTCGCGGTCGGAAGTCATCGCTTGAGCAATTACACCATTCTTGTCAAAGCTCACGACACCCACCTTGATATCACTCCTGGGCGACAGGTTCTCGACAAGACCGATGGCCCCGGCCCGGCGATAATCGTTTGGATCGGTGCTACGTAGACTTGACGAAGTGTCCATGAGGAAAATCATGTCGAGATACCGCACACCGCCAATAGCCGATGCTATCCCCTCAACCTCGACTGTTGTTGCACCCTCGCCGGTCGTGAAGTCGGCGGACGGTGACTGGATTTCGACCTGCAAACCGAGCTCTTCCGCCACATCCGACGCGAATGAGCTGGCGCTGCACACCAGGACTGAAAGTAAGACGACCAGAGCGTTACGCATGGAACCACCTATTACGTATGTCATGGCAGCATAGAGCACCCCAACCGACATAATCTGGGACGTGGCACACACTTTTGACTAACGCCCAGGTACCGGATTCGGGGAGGCAGGCCCGAAATTACGAGCAACTCAGGCCAGCACTTCCAGACCTTTTTCATTGACGAGATTCAAGAGTTTCAACGACGGACCGTTGGGTTTCTTCAGACCTTGCTCCCATTTCTGCACCGTTGACGGATTGGTGTTGAGATATGCTGCAAACACTGCCTGGCTGGCCTTGTGACGCGTACGCAGACGTTTGATCTGTGTAGCGCTTAAGGCCTTGACCGGCGGAAGACACGCAGCATCGAATTCGCGCATGGTCGTCGTGCGCATGACGCCCGTCTTGTGCAGACCACGTGCTGTTTTATGCACGGTATTCAGAATTCTTTTAGCCATTGCCGTCCACCTCAATCTCGATCAATTCTCCAGCTTTAGACGCTTTGGCAAGCGCTACTTTCGAGTAACTCAATAACTCCTTTGCCAATAACTTCAACGCTCGTAGTTCTTTCGCCGTAATATTTGCGCGTTCGTTTTTCGCAAATCCATAGATGAAAAATGCCTTGTCACCTTGCCTGAAGATAACCAAAGTACGGGTGCTGCCGCGTTTACCGCGGCCGGGTAAAGCCACCCGTTTCTTCACCACCTGACCACCCAGTCGAGCATCAATAAGGCCTTGTTCCATCTCGACCACCGCCGCGCCGAGAGCCCCATCATTAAGGCCTTCGTCGTCTGCCCACTTAACAAATGCTCTGGTCTTAAATACCTGCATTGACGCCGCTCATCATTAGACCATAACTGTAGCACTTAGTGCTATAGTTCATTTCACACGTTTCTCGTCTGAATGACCAAAAACTCGAATCACGCAGCCAAATCACTTGGATCAAATGAGTGGCGAGCTCTCACAAATATATCTACTCATCGCCATTCCGATATCTCTTATCAGATGCATCTGTCACAGTGAGTCCATGATCCCAGCAACCGTTACACAGACCAGAGCCGCCTTTCGTGAACGGCATATCTCACCGCGTTACTCCGGCCCGCTGCACCTCACTACGACGATCAGCGTCAGCCTATTGATCGCTTTCTTTAGCGCGATGATGCTCGAGGAAACACGCCCACTGGAGTGGCTGACCATTCCACTGACATTTCTCTATGCAAATCTAAGTGAATACCTGGGCCACCGCGGACCGATGCACCACAAGACACGATTTCTTGGCATGATTTTCAATCGCCACACAATCGAACATCACGCATTCTTTACCGAAGAGGCCGCCAGTTATGACACGACCCAGGACTTCAAGGCGGTCCTGTTTCCACCGCTCATGCTGCTCTTCTTCAATGGTTGCTTCGCCTTACCGGTAGGCGCGCTGCTGTATATCCTGATATCGCCAAACGTTGCTTTTCTGTTTGTACTGACCGCAATCCTGTATTTTCTCAATTACGAATTGCTGCATTTTGCTTACCATATGGAGCCACAATCCTGGGTCGGCAGATTGCCATTCATGGATCGCCTGCGACAGCATCACTTACATCATCACAACAGGCGCCTGATGACCCGGTACAACTTCAACATTACGTACCCAATTTGCGACTATCTCTTTGCTACGGTTTATAAGGACAGCGACTAGCTGCTTATGAACGCCAAACGACCTGGATCATCTCTTTGAGGCCGGCCTCGTGGAACTTCGGTGGACCATTCTCAATATCGTCGTGGGCATCGACGCGCTCCAGATCTGGCCAATACGCAAGGACCTCGCCTGCCGGCACTGAGAACGGCGGGCCGGTCGCGATCGATTCATCGTATTCAAGCGTAATGATCATTTGTTCGGCATCTGCAGCAAGCAATGATCGTGTGTGCTCAACGTAGGCGCCACGCATGTCCGCCGGCAAAGCAATGAGTGCAGCGCGATCGTAATATGCATCGAACGGGCCTTCGGAGAATTCGAAATAATCACCGCAATAAATTGTGATTGCGTGATTCTCTGCCACATACGCGGTTTGCGCACCCTCAACAATTGAGTACGCGATCTCGTTTTCCTCGAAGAACTCCTGTACGGCAATATCTGATAATTCGACCCCGACGACCTCATTACCCTGGCGTTCGAGCCAGATCAGATCGACGGTCTTTCCACAAAGCGGCACGAGGACGCGCTTTCCGGACGCGGTCCAATACTTCTGAAGTCTCAGGTTGCCTTGCGCCTCGTGCCATCCGGTTTTGCCTTCCCGCCAACGCTCCAACCACGGCTCTGTCACAATCTATGCACTCTGTTCCGCGAAGAACAGGATTGTGGCATATCTACCTGAGTTCGGTACCTCGTATCAGAGGTAGTCGGAATAGGCGCTAACGTACTTGATCGCGTTGTCAGCAGAAATCAGAACGGCTCTGCCGTTTTTCGGAATGTCCGCGTGCATTGCCGCGTGCAGAACCGCACCCGTGGTCGGCCCGACCATGATGCCCTCCTTCCGTGCGACTTCGATACCGGCCTTGAATGCTTCCTCATCGGTAACCGAGACGAGGTCGTCGAGCAAATTCGGATCGAGAATTTTCGGATAGTGTTCGTCTGGTAGCCCGGTAATGCGTTTTAGTCCGGCAAGACGATGCTGGCGGTTGGCTGGCTCAACACCGATGATTTTTATGTCCGGATTTTGTTCCTTGAGATAACGGCCAACGCCGCTGATCGTGCCGCCGGTACCGATGCCGGCGAAGAAATAGTCTATTTCTCCGTTCGTCTGCTGCCAGATCTCTGGCCCGGTCGTACGGTAGTGTGCCTCCACGTTGAGCGCACTCTCATACTGATTCGGGCTGACATACTTGCCGCCATAGGCCTCGCTTTCGACCATACTTTTGACAACACCACGAGCACCTTCCGATGGAAATACCGGGCAAAGCTCGTCGTCCACCTCAATCAATTCAGCACCAAGTAATTGCAGCAGTAACTTCTGCTCCTCCGGCGCACCGTCCGGAACCGCGATCTCTACCTGCCTGTTTTGAGCATTGGCCATGGCAGCAAGAGCAATGCCCGTATTACCCGCCGAAGGCTCAACCACAATCTGGCCTTCTTTGAGCTGCAGACCCCTCAGCATGAACAGTGCCGTGCGATCTTTGATGGAGCCAAACGGATTCATGCCTTCCAGCTTCAACAATACGTCGTAGTCGGCGTGCGGATTGAAGCGCTCGCTAAGCCGCACCATCGGTGTCGGATTGTCGGGACTGGGTGAGAGCTCGACGATGCTGTCGTAGACATGACGTTCTTGTTGACCAGGTGCGTCGTAAAGCTCAACGACTTTCTTTTCCGGCTGCGCACTCATAACCTGTGCTCCATTAGTAAATATTCGCTACTTGAGTCTATAGTCGCAGCAGCTATAGGCAACGGTGCGCGGAGACTGATTGGTTATGGGGCTATTCCGTCAGGTTCTAGCCGCCGGGGCGAGGCAGCAGTGGCTTCCTGTGGCCTAGAACTCTGTAATCATCGTCACGCCGGTCGTACTAAAGTCATTCATTGATGTGAGAACCGCAATGGATTCATCAAGATTGATGGTCCTCCCGATCAATTTCTCTGGCGACAATTGACCAGCTGTAATCATTTCTAACATCTCGACATAGCGATGCGCCTGCATGCCATGACTGCCGAGTATTTCCAGTTCGTTCGCAAGCACTTTGTCCATCGGAATATTGGGCCTGCTATTTTTACCCACCATCAATCCGATCTGAATATGTTTGCCACGCTTCCTAAGGCTATCGATTGAATTGAAACAGACTTCTGCATTCCCTATCGCGTCCACCGAGACATGAGCGCCGCCGCCTGTCAGATCTCGTATGGCATCAGCAACATCGGTGACTGAATTGGCATTGAGGCCGGCAAATGCACCTAGCTGAGTGGCCAACGCCAGCTTTTCATCAGAAATGTCGATCGCTACGACTTTCGCACCAAGCGCACTGGCAATCATTATTGCCGACAGACCAACGCCACCGCAGCCATGCACGACAACCCACTGGCCGGCCGATACCTTGCCCCGATCCACAATCGCTCGAAATGATGTGGCGAACCGGCAACCCAAACTCGCCGCCGTTTGAAATTCCAACTCTTCTGGCAAACGAACAAGATTTACGTCGGCATAATGAATTGCCACGTACTCGGCAAACGAACCCCAATGAGTAAATCCCGGTTGGAACTGGTGGTCGCAAACCTGATGGTTTCCCGATTGGCATTCCGGGCACTTACCACATCCGCCAACAAACGGTACCGTGACCCGGTCGCCTACCTGCCATTTACCAACGTCTTCGCCAACAGCCTCAACTACGCCCGCCAGTTCATGACCCGGAACATGCGGTAATTCAATATCCGGATCATTTCCCTGCCAGCCGTGCCAGTCACTCAGGCAAACACCGCTTGCCATGACTTTGAGTACGACGCCATCGCTGCGAGGTATTGGATCGGCTATTTGTTCGATTTCGGGCCGTGCGGCAAAGGCCCTGTATACGACGGCTTTCACTGCTTCTGTTCAGACTGAGGACTCATACCGGATACTCTATATACATGTTGAGAACTTACGCCAGATAACGGAGCTTGCCTATTCGGAAATCCGTCACAAACGTAATTTCGCGTAATCGAAGGTAGAATGATCGCTGAAACCGCAACGTGAAGCGCGAATAATGCATCGAAAACTACCCTGGCTCCTTCTCTCCCTCGGTCTTGTATCGCTTGGAATTGTGGTGGGCGCAGAGCCGGAGGTCGTCGACGAACCTGATTCAGTTATTGTTTCGCCGGCAGTGCAGGACTCAATGTCCGCGCTTGCCGCAGACCCGCGAATCCAGAATTCTCTCGCTCACGTTGTTGCTATGGAATCGCAGTTATTGAGCGATCTCATAGAGCTCACCGAGATTCCCGCCCCACCCTTCGCTGAGGACAAACGCGCTGCACGATTCGCGGCAATGCTGCATGCATCCGGACTGTCCGATGTTGCGATAGACGAGGTCGGTAATGTGATCGGTAGACGACCAGGTCGCTCGGGAAATCGTGTCATCGCTTACTCAGCACATC
>Ga0255047_10000360_pt1 | contig 36965 bp, 52 predicted proteins | sample JV7_2_1_MG_FD_183640 | JGI IMG/M metagenome (GOLD analysis project Ga0255047, IMG submission 183640) | Seawater microbial communities from Jervis Inlet, British Columbia, Canada - JV7_2_1 | ecosystem: Environmental > Aquatic > Marine > Inlet | place: Canada: British Columbia | collected 2016-10-06
GGCGAAAACAAAGGCGGCTCGGTGGGATGCGTTGATGGGTGAAGGGCGCGTACACGTATGGAACCGCATCCCGCCGCAGTATGGGATGGAGAGGGCTTGGACAACCATCCACACTGGGGCATTCGTGCAGTCTGTTTATGACTCCCCAGAAGCCCTCGCCGATGCGTTGATTGAAGAGGAGGGGTAGAGATGAACCAAGAAAAACTCAGAGAGATACTGCGAGCGCATGAGTTATGGGTAAGCGACTCCGACACGGGGGCGCAAGCAGGTCTCAGCAATACAGATCTCAGCAATGCAGATCTCAGCTATGCAGATCTCAGCTATGCAGATCTCCGCTATGCAAATCTCCAAAATGCAGAACTCCGCAATGCAATTCTCCGCAATGCAATTCTCCGCAATGCAGAACTCCGCAATGCAATTCTCCGCAATGCAATTCTCCGCAATGCAAATCTCCGCTATGCAGATCTCCACAGTGTAAATCTCCGCAATGCAAATCTCCGCTATGCAGATCTCCGCAATGCAGATCTCAGCAATGCAGATCTCAGCTATGCAGATCTCCGCAATGCAGATCTCAGCTATGCAGAACTCCGCAATGCAATTCTCCGCAATGCAGAACTCCGCAATGCAATTCTCCGCAATGCAATTCTCCGCAATGCAGAACTCCGCAATGCAAATCTCCGCAATGCAAATCTCCGCAATGCAAATCTCCGCTATGCAGATCTCCACAGTGTAAATCTCCGCAATGCAAATCTCCGCTATGCAGATCTCCGCAATGCAGATCTCAGCAATGCAGATCTCAGCTATGCAGATCTCCGCAATGCAGATCTCAGCTATGCAAATCTCCAAAATGCAAATCTCCGCTATGCAGTCGGTGTTGCCTTCTTAGATATGGCTGATCCGCGAGGTTACACGCCGATAGTATCAGAGACGGCAACGGGCTGGGTGATCCATAGCGGCTGCCGGTCGTTCTTTGTCCCTGAGGCGTTGGACCATTGGGGAGGCAGTCGCTATCCGAACCCAACTATCGGCGAGAGGTACGTGCGAGCTATTAATGAATTGCCCGAGTGGCAAGGAGAGGAGGGGTAGAGATGCAGCGATACGAACAGGGCGATGGAGGATTGAGGGTGGCCATATGCGATCTATGCAAAGGCATGAGTTCATGCGAGTGCGGAAATATTTGCCCCGAGTGCGCCCCGGACATCCTCCCGCTAGAGGGCCGCATCGCTGAACTCGAAAAAGAGGTTGCGGCAGCCAGGGGGAAGGTGCTCGACATGGCGTTACTCCTCAAGGAGGAAGAAGCCCGACTAGCAGAGGCGAAAACAAAGGCGGCTCGGTGGGATGCGTTGATGGGTGAAGGGCGCGTACACGTATGGAACCGCATCCCGCCGCAGTATGGGATGGAGAGGGCTTGGACAACCATCCACACTGGGGCATTCGTGCAGTCTGTTTATGACTCCCCAGAAGCCCTCGCCGATGCGTTGATTGAAGAGGAGGGGTAGAGATGGAGACTGAGAAGCCACCACACACGGCGACTGCATTTCTCGATGAGGCTGCTCGATCCGATGATAGAAATCGGCAGAGGCAGGAGGCGGCAACTACCAATAAACGCATCGAAGAACTGACTGATGCGCTCGCAGTGAGGAAAGACAATGAGCGCATCGCTGAACTCGAAGCAGAACTAGCAGAGGCAAAGATGAAGGCGGCTCGGTGGGATGCGTTGATTGAGAGATTGCCGCGCTTGCCTGTATGAAGACGAGCCAGACAATTCGCCCCTGTGCGCGCTTTGTAGAAAGGAGGCCTCTGGCAATATGTCCGGCTGGCACGCGATGAAGAAGGCCCCTAAACATGCGCTCGAGAAGGAACCCGATATGCCCCAGACCTCAGTCCCATTCGACCCCTCAGCCCGCCACATCCCCGACTATTACAAAGCCAAGAGGGAAGTCACTCGCGGCGGCAAAGTCATGATCTCGGCGGATGCAGACCCGGCAGATGTAATATTTGCTTTTGGAATTCGCAGTCACGCAATGGGCGAGCTCGTAGCTAAGGCGCTCAGGATGTACCGCAAGCCGGGTACAGATGTTGAGAAAGAGCACTACAAACTGATGGAGCATGCCATGCAGGATCTCGAGGAGTGGCGGCAGAGGCAGGCTGAGAAGGGGCTGGTATGAGCCAAGAAACCTCGCAAGCTGAAGGCAGATGGAAGCTTGGGCGCCCCAGTCGCACTCGCACCTTTAAGTGGTGGGTCAAGCGCTGGACGGCACGCAAGCGGAGGCGGCAGGCGAAGAGGGACCCAGAGAACGCGCCGAAAAAGAATCAATACCAAGGGTATGCGGACTAATCACACCGCCCCATATGCCTCATCACATCCACCACATCTGAAACACTCACCGCCCCGTCTCCGTCCACGTCGTAGCGCTGGCAGCCTGCCCACTCGATAGCCTTCGGTCCATTGCTCGAGGCCTGCTCTGCGCCCTCGGCGGAGACGGCGGTCACCTCCCACTCTGCATCCGTGCAAAGGGGTGGCACCTCGAGATACCAGAGCCCGTCGATCAGCTCGGGCTGGGTTGCGATCTCGAGCGAGCCTCCTTGCCACGTCAGGACGACGCGGTAATGATCGACTTCGACGGGTGAGGGTGGCTGCCGGAAGATCCGTGTATCTCCGGCGGCTGCCATCGCTGCTGTAACGAAGATGGCGAGGAAGGCTAGCCGGATCACTCGGGGAAGATCTGGCCGCAGCCTAGCTCGGTTGCCGCCTTGCCGAGGGCTTTGTGTTCGCGGATCAACTCTACCGCCCTGCCTGCATTGTCTACGCTCGCTGAGATCTCTTCTGCGACCTCGATAGCAAGAGCGGATAGCCTCGAGCATCGGTCCCCTGCTCCGTCTCGAGCGGTCGTGCAGCCGGCCAGGAGAGTGATTGCGGCCAGTGCCGCTAGTACCCTCATCGGTTCCGCGCCTTGCCAAGGTTGGCGCCGAGGGCGTTGATTACCCGCAGCACTACATCGATTGCAGCGTTGTCGGAACTATTCGGAGTGAGGCTCGCGATCATTGCGAAGCTCCCCACGAGCTCAATAAAGACTCTGACGCCTTCTTCTATCTCCATCTTATCCATCTCCCTCTGGCGCCGCTATTGCAGGCGCCCTTGTGATTAATGGCGCTGGCTGGTGGAGCACCGCGCCGAGTGTGTTGAGCGCACTCGTGCCCATGCCGATCCCCCTTGACGCTGCGGCAGCGTTGGCCTCAAGGTGCCCGTCGATCCGGCCGAGATGGCCTGCGATCTCTGCGAGCTCGTGCCTTATCATCCTACGCATAGCTACTATCTCGCTGTTATTGCTCGAGCAGCATTTATGGGCCTCTTCGACTCGAGCCGCGTCGGAAGCCTGGATTTGCGAGTACAGGTAACCCATCACGCCTAGGCAGACGAAGAGGGCTGAGCCTGCGATAGTTAGCAGAGGAGGGCCGTTATCGTCTTGCTTGCTCATAGATCAAACCCCTCTGCGGTGTACCACGCAGCCAGCGCTGTCCATGCCGTGCGATCTGCCCCTGATAGGTTGGCGTCGCAATCTCCAGAGCATAGGTCGGTAGTCTCATCTGGGAGCAAATACAGCGCGTCAGTGGTGGAATAATTACGCACCAGTTTGTAGCCGGCCGTATCCTGTACGACGTAATCCGAACCGCCTGTAGCGTAGACGATTGAGTGAGTGCAGCTCGAATCCCACCCATCAGAAGGGCCGTTCAGGTTGGTCGGGTCAAGCAAGTGCATGAAGCTACACCCGTCGATGTTCTGGCTCGGTGCTTGCTGGCCTTGCCCTACTTCGATCAGTGTTGCGTAGATGTCAGCGCTCGATATGAGAGCAGTAATCGCGCCGGTAGCTTCTACCCCCCACCCGCTAGCTACCATTGGGACATTGATGCCGCAGTCATTGATCGAGCCTTTACATGTGCCCCCGGGCGTTGGCCCGTTGTCGCTCACCCAGATCACGAGCGTATCCGCTAGATCGACACTTGTGAGGAGTTCTGTTAGCTCATCGTCTCCGTAGTCAATCATGTCGACCGTGCAATTCGCCACGGGGGTACAACTCTTCCCGGGTGGCTGGTGAAGCGGCGCATGTACAGGGGTCGCGTAACTCGCAACTACGATCCAGGGATCATTAGACGCAGCCTCGAATGCCGCTATCTGTGCCTGAGCTTCGTCGGTCGTGTAGTCACCGAGGTAGGTCGTTGATGCGGTAACGGTAGCCGGGGCATCTAATACGCCTCCCGTTGCGGTGAATGAGACTTCCTCCCAGTCGGTATAGTCGGTGACCTCGGGGCCGAGGAATCCGCCATACATCTCAGCGCCGAATCGGTGCCAGTCCTGAGTGCTCGACTCAGCGCCGCCCAAGCCGCCCTTGCCTGCCACTCCTGCACCGTAGTGATGCAAACCGTGGAAGATGGTTGGTTCATCAAAGCCAGTGCCGAATGGCCCCCCCACCCCTGTCCTGTAGCCATATTGGCCGGAGAACATAGAAGCGCGGGAGGCGCCACAAACCGCCGACGTAATTGTTTGAGTGAAGTGGACGCCGGCAGACTCTAGGGAATCGAGCTCGGTCGTCTCGGTAGACGCCGCGCCGTAGATGTCGAGCTGACTCTTCCCGATGTCGTCAACGATAACGAGCAGGATATTGGGCGAGTGAAAGCCGCCGATAGACGAGCCTGTGACTGACTGGCCGGATGCGGGAGAGCAGGCAAGGAGGGCTAGGGATAGGGCTAGGAGGAGTCTGTGCATTAGTGGGTGTGTGTATCGTCGGGGATAGTCACCCAGGCAGCAGGGTTGCCAGCGCAGACGTAGAATTGAGCGCCAGACGCAGCGTTACCGTCAATGTAGATCTCGCCGCGCTCTCCTACCTCATCGCAATCAGTAGAGACGGGAGAGGCATTCGTTGACCTCACCTTATCCGCAATGAGATTCGCCGCACCTTGAGCCTCCATGTCCCCGCCTGAGGTAACAAGAATGTAATCCGTCGGAGTCGTACCGGGTGCAGTGTTGCCGCCTAGCACGAGATACCCAGTGCCGCCCAATCCTTCGAGCTGCACCATTGACACTTGAGATCCGCCCACGTCTATCGACTGGAACATCTCACAGTTGCCGGCAGAGGTACACCAACCCACTGCGATCTTGCCTTCGCCGTCATAGGTCGAGTCAGAGTCGAGGGTAAGGGTAGGAGCCACGCTAGCATCAGCGGTGAAGCTTGGAGCCCCGACGGCACCATCAAAGTCATGAACGCCCGTACCGTCGAAAGTGTGGTTGCCCGTCCAAGTGATATTGGCAGTCGTGTCAACACCACCACCCGAGAACGTGCCAGCGGTTGCGACGAAGGGAAGGAGGGTGGTCACTAGAGCAAGGATAAGATTCCGCATCACGCATCCCTCCCTGTGATACTAACGAGCCCTCCGCTGCCTGCGCCTGGCGCCGCCTCTACCTCAAGCCACCACTTGCCGGGGGTAAGAGGAGCGCAATCCCTATCTGAGTCAGTAAGAGAGAATGCCGTATCCACCGGGTGAACAGATCCCGCCTCAGTGCTAGCGGAAATCACCTTCCAGATACGGACCTCTTGACTCCGGTCTGTAGTCGATGCTGTGTCTGATGTCGCGCACACGTCAGCACGGTTCGACACCACCTCGAAGGCGACACTATTCCCAGAGCCTGAGGTAGGCACCGCGAAGTAGCAGGAGCGCCCTCGCCTAACTGCTCTGCATGTTCCAGAGCCGCCTACCTTGTTCGTCAGCTCTACCGAGCCAGAGTCAGCGCCTGCGATAGACGCGAGCGTGCAGGCTATTACTATGGCCGCAAACGCGGCCCCGATTCGTCTCATGTTTCATCTACCCAGATCCCCCTGAGTATTTTATTCAGTGTCGTCTTGCTCGCTCTTGTCTTCTACGTGCCTGCCGCTGCCTGCATAGATCGCCGCTGGCCTGGCCGTAGCCCGAATGCGTCGGACGTGAGCCTTGACCTCTTCCTCTGTCGCATTGGCGAGTAGCTTCTTTAAGTAGGGCGGGTCCATGACGGCTCTGCCCATCTCTTCAAGGATTTCCACCTCGTTCATGACGTTAGTCATCTGGCGAAACAGGGCCGTGCTGCCCGCTGCTGCTTTCGCGACCACTCCAGCGCCTAGCTTGGAGTTATGGAGAACCGCCGCAATCATGCCCGGATTTTCGACCTCGTCGAGATGAGCGTAGGCAGTGTTCGGCATCTTGGCTGCCGCGTTACGATTAGCGAGTGACGCCATCTCTACTAGCTCGTCATAGTATTCTTTACCCATCAGCCCGGTAAGTAGGTCTCGGATCGGCTCAGGCTTCAATCTGTCTAGAACGAGATCCGGCCTAGCCTGCCTCTGAATACCGTCAGGGGTGAAGACGCTCGCAGGGTCAATCTCGAAGATATCATCCACCACCTGATCCCAGACAGCGCGCCGCAGCCCGTCTTCTAGATCTGGATTGCCACCAGCAAAGCGCTTGAGCTCTGCGACTGCCTTTAGCGGATCCTTTGCGCGCGTTACCGTGTTGATCGAATCGCGGAAATCCTTGCCGAGTAGAGTCGTGGCTAGGGCTCTGTTGTGTTCCTTGATTGAGGTCTCATGCTTGATTCCGGCTGCGTCGAACAGCTTCTTTGCCTCGCTCGAGTCCTTGAGCCTTACCGCGAGCTCTGGATATAGCTTGAGCATCTCGGAATTCTTCTGGAGCCATTTGCGCATTCTCTCGGGGCTGGCCTTCTCAATTACATCGGCTGCCTGAGTGGCCTCGAGATTAAACCCCCCATAGTCGTAGGCATCGCGCAAGAGGTAGTCGCGCATCCCCTTGTCGAGCCCGTCTGCCTCATCGGCTAGCCCGAGTTGGCGGAAGTAGTTCCGAGTCGTCTTCCACTCCTTGACTCGCTCGTCATACTTCCCACCATTTGGATTGGCCCATGAAGCCGCCGCATCACTAGGCGCAGTCTTGCCGTCAAGGATCCTGCCTGAGCCCGTGGCTTTGTCTTTCACCGTCCTCATCATCTGGTGGTAGAAGTCGGTGGCTTCTCGGTATGTGGTGGCGACTGCGGAGGCGTTGCCTCCTCCGGGCAGGAGGAAATTCTCTTGTTTCATCGCTTCGTCGAGAGCATCATCCGTTGTTGCCTTCAGCGTCTGAAGAATCCTCGCGAGTGCGTTATTCCGAGTCGGGCCATTTAGAGACATCTGGATCTCGTCATTCAAGCCCGTGCGGAAATCGCGGAACTCTGCAAAGGACATGAAGTCGGGTCCATCTATTTTGTCTTGGATGAACTTGGGGATGCCGTCCATCCGGGTAGTAGTTGTCTCCCCTAGCTTTGCGAGCTCGCCCTTTAGCCCGTCCTTGAGCGAGGTCGTCTGCACCATTATGCCGTCTTGCATCCCTACAAGCGGCGCGTAGAGATCGGCCGACATCGCCTCCACTTTAGGAATCGCGTCCTCGGTCATGAGCCGAGAGATCGCCTTAGAGGAATCCTGAGCCCTGCCGATCTCGGGCACAGAGCGAGCTGCTTCATCGAGGGCCACCCCTAGCTCGTTATCGAACTGGGCCAGCTTCTTGTCGCTCGCATCCTGCAGGATCTTGCGAACGCTCTCTATGCCTGTGCCGTCGTTTGGCATCGTTCCCCGAATGACTCCTGTCAAATATGCCGCGTTGCTTTCACCGATCTCGAGGCGCTTAGCCAAGAAGGAAGGGCCGTCATTCTTCCCCGGTCGTATCTTCTTGCCCATCTGAGCAATCAGCGTATTGACTACGCGATTGTCTGAGACGGTATCAAGCGTGGGCTGCCAGCCTGGGTATTTCTCCTTTAGCCCTTCAGCTACATCGATTTTCTCGAACAAGTCTTCTGTCGACCCAGTGAGGGCCGTCTCTAGTCGCTGTGCCGCTGGCCCGTAGGCCTTGTCAACCTTTCGCGCGTCTTGGTATTTGTTCACACCCGGCAGAAGATCTCCCGCGTGCTTAGAGGCCATCACAGCGCCGCCCGCAGCATTAGCAGCCAGACTACCACCGACACCGCCCACCATCCGCAGAGCCCCGTCTACAATGGGATTCTCCGAGCCTACAGATGATGCCACAGCATCACCGGCTAACGCACCTATTGAATCAGTGGTGAATTCACGGGCTAGCGCGAGGGCTCTAGGTAGCTTTGCTGCGCCCTTAGCGCCCAGCTTGGCCATAGCGAGACCGCTATTCATGCCTACGATATCGCTAGCCACGCCGCCCAAGAGATTCGCCGCCCTGCCCTCCTTTGAGTCAAGGCCTTCCTCGGTGACTATGCCGAGCTCCCGAAGAGGGGCCTCGAGCTTCTGAGCGTTGCCGGTCATAGCAGGGGGCAGATCTACGGGCGCAGGGTAGGTCTCGCCAGCCTGCACCTGCACGCGCTCTGAAAGCTCTGGGTGTTGCAGCATTTGAGACTGCGCATTGAGCGCCTGGCCGCGCACGATATGGCCCGGCAGATCCATCATGAAACCGCCGACTCCCGCCGCATTCTTTCCCGCGCCTGAGACAAATTGCCGGCCGATGTTCCTAAGGTTCTGTCCGATGTTTGGATCTACAGGGGGCTGGATCGCTGGGGTGCCTGGCATCTGCGGCAGGGTCGCCGCGTCCCATTCCTCCTCTGTGGGCTCGTTATTCGCACCGCCGCCCATAGTGTGGCTCGAGTGAACCGGGCGCCCGAGGTCTATCGCATCCCACTCCTCTGCGGTTGGTTCACTATTACCAGCCATCGATGTCCCCCGAGTCGAGCTCCGCTTCGATCCTGTCGTTCGTGATCTGTATCAGTTCACCCTTTGGAGAATCCGGGCTCTCTCCGCTTACCTGCTTCCAGATCTCAGAGCGACGCTTACTATAGAGGCGATTAAACTCGCCGATGCCCATATGCGAGTTGCCTCCCGTGAAATTATAACGGGCGCCAATCTGCTGAGTGCTAAGCAGGTAACGCCGCCGCCGATTGAACGCCATGAGCTCGCGCGATGTGTTCGCTACAGACATCTCGAAATCAGTCGAATTCATCTCGTAGTTAGGAATACCGGGGAGGATTACCTTAAGCTCCTGCTCACTCATCGCCGAGCCCGCCTTCTCGTGGATTGCCTCGCTCGAGAATCTAGAGAGCGCGTTTTCAAAGTCTTTCGATTTCTTCAAGTGGGCAAGCTGCTCCTCTGACAAATCAACGCCAAGGAATTGCAGCCAGCCAGACCATCGAGCCTTTCCTTTACCTCCCGCAGTGAGGAGATCAGGGGAGTATTTCGTAACCGCGTTATTGAGCCGAAACTGGGCCTCGTCTGTTTTGACGATGTCACCCTCAAGGGCTTTCTGCGTCCCCTTCTGCAGCCCGCCAACTCCCGAGCCCCCTTGGCTTATCCGCGTTCCGTCTGGCAGTGTGACGTTTAGGCCCCCAGCGGGTCTCTGAGGCTTGCCTATAGCGTCGCCCCTGAGCTCGGTCGTCGTCATGCCTGTGCTCGGGTCAAATACCCCTTGTACCGGCCCCACCTCGTTGGCCTTGTTCATTTTGATCTGAGCTTCCAGGGCTAGATCTGGTGGCACCCCCGCCTCTATGGCGTCCCGAAAGCCTCCACCGCTGTTGAATATCTGACCGATAGTCTCCTGATAAGCTTTCGCCTGATACCCCTCCGCCAGCTTCCCAAAGCCTCCAGCCTGCCGCGCCATAGCTCCCGCTGTCTGAGGATCTCGAGCTAGTAGATCGCTCATCTGGAGCGCCTCAGGCGTTCCTATGGCCTGAAATTGGCCCTGCGCTTGCTGGATGATTCCTTGCGCTTGGCTCTTGTCTTGCCGCTGCTGCTGACCGAGCGCGAACCCCTCCGCTGCGTAGCCGAGAGGCCCGATAGGAGCGCTCTGTTGAGGCGCTGGCGCTGATGGTCTGCCGAGGATTCCGTCGTAGATGCCCATTCACGCCTCTCTAGAAAAAGCTCTTGATTCCGCCGGCTAGAGCCCCGAGCCCCGCGCCTGCCTGCATGATGCCGCCCATGATCCCCTGATTCGGAACATTCGCCTTAGTCTGAGCGCTGAGCGCTGTGCCTGCCATGCCGAGCCAAGGGTTGTTGTAGTCCTGGCTATATTCCCACTTGCCGTAGTCCTCAGCGAGGCCCTGAGCGTTGATCGAGCGCTCCTGCCCGCCTAGTCCCGAGAGCATCCCGAGGTTGCCTAGGCGCATTTGATTAGCCTGAGCGTTACCCGCGTTAACAGCCCCCACGGCCTGCAGTTGCCGCCCTGCCGCATTCTCTGCCGCCTGCCGCTGAGCCTGCACATCGCCGTAGATCATCTGCCCGCGCTGGGCTGCCATGTTTGACTCGAAATCAGACGCAGCCTGACCCGCTGCTTCCATCTGCGCTCCGCCCTGGCCGAAGCGAGCTCCATATCGGTGATCGAGATCGCGCAAAGTGTCATTGAATTTCGTCCGCGAGGGGTAGTAGATCGACTGATCGTAATAGTCGTTCATACCCTGCGGGTTCGATTGCCAAGCGGGTTGACCCGAGAGCGCTTGCTGCGATGCTGCCCCTGTGCCCACATGCCCGCTAGCGTTGCCTAGGAGGCCCCCTGCCGCGTTGAATGCGGCAGTCTGATTCCCTGTGGCGCCCGCTGCTATCTGCCCATCGTAGGCGTCCACACCGTGCTGAACATTAGCGCCGACAACAGAAGAGAGCCGAGTAACTAGCTTCTCCTGCTCGGGCGTCATTGTGCTGACGGATTTAGACCCTCCGCCGAAGATGTCTCCCATGAGGCCCATTAGCTCCACCCTCCTTGGTTCCCTGCCGCAAGCAGGCGATGCAAAGTCATAGCGCCCGGATTCGGTAGCGGCGCTCCGGGAGTGATGTTCTGCCTGTACATATGGCCGGGCTGAGCCGCTCTCGCATAGTTGGCGTCGATCATATTCGAGAGCCCTCGATACTCAGGAGACGCGAGCCAGCGCTGGAACTTATCGAGGCCCGAGGGCTCTTCTTGAGGCTGCCATTGCGGCGCCTGTATTTGCCCTTGAGTAGCCTGAGGCTGCCCCTGCGCGGCCATAGGCTGCCCTTGTGGCATCTGCTGCCCCTGTGGTTGCCCTGTCTCTAGTAGGAGGTCTAGAGGCCCCCAGCGGTCGGCGTCATTCATTTTATCCAGTCCTCAAAGTAAACGCGAAGCCCGTGGGCCCACTGCCTGCTGATACGATAATCGAGAGCAGCCACTCACCCGGATACACTAGGCCCGTGTCGCCTGTACTCGTATCGAATGCTGGGGTAGTTGTCGTGCTGAGTAGGTTGCCGGCTGCCGTGTCCCAAGTAATGAAGCGATTCGGGTAGCTCGCAGAGCCCCCGATACGAACGCGGAAAGTGGCAACGCCCGTATTGATGCCATGCCATATCGAGCGGATGTGCCGTGGCTTATGTGAGATCGCGAAGAACTCCTGAACACCTAGCGCAGGGATGTAGGTAGAGTGCGAGATCTCTTCGTCGAGGGCATTAGCGTTTACCGCGCGAGAGAGGTCGCGGAAGTTCCTATCCGCCTGCTCTGCTGTTGCGTCCATGTAGCTAGCGAGGTCCTCATCCTTGCGGAGCTCGAGAGATAGAGGCGGAATATTCATGCCGTCGGCCCCACTGGTCCCATCGGCTTGAACCAAGGGATAACGCCGTCAATGATGAGCCCGCCCGTGGTCTCTTCGATGAGCTCTATCGTGTGAGCTACATCGGCGACATGATCTACCCGGATTCGAACTAGGCGCTTAGAGGCTGTCGATGTGCCTGGGTCGATGTCTATTGATTCCTGAAGATACGCCGCCGCTTCCCAGTCGGCCGAGAGCTTGACCTTGAGCACGCCGCCGCTCTGAGGCACAAGCAAGATGTCCAGCCAGCCGAGTAGAACCTGCTGCCCGGGGAACGGGGAGAGGCGCTCAGTCTTGGCCGAGAAGGGTATAGCTGTGGCCCCGTATCGCGCCTGGCCTGTATCCGTCAGCGGGTGCTTGGTTTGGTCGGACGTGTGACCGTTAAATTGCCAGATATTGCCAACTAGATCCCCGCCGATAATGCTGGGGAATCCTCCTTGCAGGTTCGGGTTATCCCAACTGTAAAGGATGTCATCCCATGGCTTATTGATGCTGTCCCACGTTGTGACGCCTGAGCTCCGGTAAGAGCCGAGGGTATGGAACGGCAGATCGTAGATCGAGAATTTAGGGGAGCCTGTATCCTCCCTCTGCATCACCACTACGTGGAGAGGAGTAGTCTCGCCCCTGTCCACATAGGACCACCATATCTGCCCCGCTTCGTCATAGCGAAGAGACTGGCCTACATAGGCTTTATCCGCGTTCCACTTCAGGGGCACATCGCCCAGTTGCGGCGCCTCGTTGCGCTGCCCCACTCGAGAGGCAGAGAACAGACCCCAGCGGGTCTTGGAGATCACACGATCTGAGAGGGCTATCGTGCCATCCTTCGAGATCGCGCCCTTCTCAGCCTTTACAGGTTCCCATCTGAACGCATCTGCCGCGTTAGTCGTCGCGACGAATCGCCACCAAGGGGAAGTGTCAGACTGACAGCTAGCGAGGATCTCACCGTCGACCACGCCTACTGATGTGATTGACTCATTGCCGGGAATGTCGAGATAGGTGAGCGCGTTGTCAAAAACCTCTGCATTGCCGTGTTGCGTCCAGCGAGCTCGCCCGCGCTGCCAAGTGCCGCTCTCTTTGATATTGAAATAGACGAGGTAACCCAGCACATCGAGGGCTATCTGCGCCGCGTCGATATCATCGCCAGGAGTGCCGTCGAAATTAGTTGCCATCGCTACGAGCTGCGGAGGGCCTGCTACTGGATCAAACTTCCACGGCGCGTCAACGCCGTTATTGATTACAAGGATCTCACGGAAAGGATTGCACCAGAAATAGTCTTCATCGCCACCGCTCCAGAGATCATTCGCCGCATTAGATGGCGTCGCGTGATTGATCGTGTGATCGAGGGGCATATAACGATCTTCGTTATCGTTGAGAAGCCAAGCCCGTTTCTCGTTAAATGCCAGATTGTATTCCACGCCATCAATGTAGCGATATGTGGCCGAGCCCATTACGGGGAGGTCTATGTGACGCTCATAGGTGACAGTAGGGTGACTCGTGGTTGTCTCGGCAAAGGTGACATCAATCACGCCCGGATATACCCACGCATTACCGAGATCAGACGCCTCTTCCGGGCAGTACCAATCGAACGTGCCGCGAGGATTAGAGAGTGTCGCCCAATCCGCGAGCGCGTACAGCCGGTATTGAATCACCTCAGAGCCTGCCGTGTATACGGTAAGCGGATCAGTGTCAGGGCCGAGCACATAGGTCATCGTACCACTAGCGCCCGTTGCCGTTATCGTGATGTTATAGAATCCCGATTCATAGGTAGTGAACGGCCGCAAGATCTCAGTGCCTAGGCCGAGGTCTGGAATATTGAAGGCATAGTTAGTGCTGCCTAGGGTTCCGATCTGATCAGTGTAGGAGATTCCTAGCTTTTGCTTGAACCCGTACCCCTCCCGCTTATGCAGGCGCCCTCTGCGAACATGGCCGTTAGTGATCGTCTCGAAGGCATTCGGCGGAGAGATAAGGCTCTCTTTCGCCTGGTGCATACCCTCGAAGTCCACCAGCGGCATCGGTTGGAAACCCATTAAGCTAGCGTCCCCTTTGTGAGGGGGTCTGCTGTGCCCGCGTGGAAGTTAACCGTTGCCGAACTCTCTACGCGCAGGTAATGACCCGCTGCGCCAGGGGCTGAGAATGTTCCAAATATCGCCGGATCGCCGCCCTGTGTTGCACCGCTGACGCCTACATCTCCTGGGTCACCGCCTGCGCCAGATTCACGAGAGCCAAAATTGTAATCGTCATGCGGGTAACTATCGCCGCCTGACCCGCCACCACCACCGCCCCAGATCTGGCCTCCCGCGTTGTAGATCTCGAGATCGTGATTCGTAGCGATTGCTGTGCCGCCACTCTGGGCCTCTTTATAATCCGTGATGAGCGCCTCGAATATCATCTCTATGAGCAAGTGGCCAGGGTGAGAGTTGACAACATCATCACCACCCGCCGCGCCCCCGCTAAACGGAGCCGAGCCCGTGGTGTCGTCGCCTGCTGTGCCGTCCGAACCTTGAGCAGAGCCCCAGATAGACGAGGCCCCGTTTCCTGCAGGGCCAGCCGGATAGCCAGCACCACCACCACCACCGGCCCCGCCAAACGTAGCGTCTAGCGTCGAGTAGCGACCATCACCACCACGCCCGCCCATGCCAAAAATATTCCCCGGTACGATCCAGATCCCGAGGCTATCGATGTGCATCCCTGTAGCATCTACCGCAACAGACTCAAACCATCCGCCAGCGGTCGTATCCTGCACAGGAGCAGGTCCACCCACGCTATAAGCCGAGGGCACCACGAAAAGGTAGGTCATCGCATCCGCAGGGCTGCCTAGCTCTGAATGTATATCCACCGCCGTCTGCCCGTCAGTCGGCACAACGGTAGGTAGAGTTGGCGGAGGAGATCCGATTCCGGGCACCATCTACGCAGGCACCACAGAGTAGAAGAATGTGGAATTGCTGCGTAGTGTCACATACACCATATTAATCGACCCGAGCACCGTACTGATAGGGGGCTGGCCTCCATAGGCGGGGAAGAAATATGTGGGATCAAGCGTGAGTGTGCTTGCAGTCGTCGGGGCCTGAGTGACCTCGAGTGTCCACGAGCCCGCGTTATTCGATGCGAATAGCGTTCCCGTTGGCGCCTGAATCTCGCGCGTGCCAGCGTCCGGCAGAGTGCCTTTGAAATACTGGCTAGTGTCGCAATTCCAATTCCAATCGCTCGAGCTCGTAGAGAACGTCGTGTAAGTGCCAGCCTGCCCAGCGCTCCATACTTGAGCCGTGTCGAGCTCTGCCACGTTAGCGTCGAGGTAGCCTGTATCCTTCCAAGCTACGCCCGTGGCGTAGTAGACCTGAAGAATCATCCACCCGTTGGCCGAGTAGTCTTTCGTGTTGAGCCAGATGTTCCCATCGAGAGGGGAAGGGATGGCGAAGTCTCGCGCAGCATCGTTGCCGATGCCTATTTTGTGCCGCCCGTCTTGGGTTCCGCCGGTTGCAAAGTAGTGCTCGAGGTCTACAGCGGCTTCGTTCGCCGCATTATTAGCCCTGATCGTGTTGTCACCCTGCGAGACGAAGCTAGCGCCCGTTGGTATGTCTTTATCCCAGACCATCAGAAGCTCCGTCGAGATCTACGCTTATGGCCACGGCCTAGCGATTGCTCTTTGAGTGGGTTTAGATACTGCTCAAGGCGTGACTTGATGCGCGCCTCGTATTCGTCGAGCGATTTCTCTTGTGCCGTCTCGAGTGCAGCGAGGAGCACTACGGCCATCGCATGATTCTCATCGTCGAGCCCTGCAGTGACCAGATCAGAGCTCGGGCCTAGCTTGGCTGGGAAGTAAAAATAGTAGTTGGCGCCGTAAGAGCCTGGCCGAATCACAATAGAACGGCCATAAACCAGCACATCAGATGGGCGCCCAGAGGTCAGATCGCCATCCCTCTCAAAGCGAGCGTAGAACTCCACCGGGTCAGTCCAGATTCGTAGAGGCACCGTACTCTTATCGCTATGGAGAGTATAAGGCTCTATCGTTACCCGCGCGCCGCTTGTCTCGAGGTAGAGCACGTGCGGATCATAGGCGAATGTATCAACAGCTATGACCGCCTGAAACTCCCAAGTGCCTTCGAACATCTCGCCGGGGATCAGCGTCGGCACTCCAAAGCGATACGCTCTATTCAGGAGCACATCAATTTCAGTGTCAGACATGCTGCTAGCAGTGCCGCCTAGCTGGGCCTTCACTTTGAGGCGCATTGCTGATAGGTTCATTCAGTCCTCGCGCGAACCCCCCGAGCCTGCCAGGGGGAATAGAGCAGGCTCGGGGGTAACCACGCAGTGCGGTTAGATCGTGCTAGAAGTCATTCCGGTTGACGAGCACCAGAATCCGCCACACGGCACCATTGGTAATGGAGCCACCTACAGTCGTGACTACTGCAGACAGGTTGCCGGCGGTCGGTTCACCACCATCGACGGAAGGAGCGAACGCAGTTCCTGAGTTGAGCCCATCATTAACCGTGTTGATAGTGCCGCCATTATCGGCGGAACCAGTCAGCAGCGTATTGCCGTCATAGGCGAGACTGCAAAGCGTCGAAGTCCCCCCTACGTCAGCCTCCACGCATTGCACAAACGCTTGCAGAATGTTTGTGTACTTAGGCAAAGCCCTCAACGTGAGAGACTCTGCTGAAATAACGGCCGTTCCCGAATCCACCTCAAACGTGAGCCAGACAGGATCTCGCTCAATAGCTCGAGACACGCCATTACCCTGTGTCAGTGTTGCAGCCATGATTGGCTCCTTTCTTAGCTAGGCGCCGCGTCAGTTGTGGTGAGTCGGAGAACTCCGAAATCCAAGCTATTGAATCGCGTCTTCTTCATGCCGAAGATCGATCCCGCAGCGAGGCCCTTGTTGTTCTTGTAGTCTTTCGCCTGCTCTTCCCAGGAGAAGTAGCCGCCATCACCCGAGCCAGCGCCTCCACCGTTGCCCATAGCGAAACAGCCCGCCTGAGCTCCGAGGAAAAGATTCGCCTTATCGTTAGCGGCAGCACCAGACCACGCACCCGCAGCGTTAGCCGTCGGGATGAACTCGCATTCATGAATCACCACGCCGTTATGTTCTCCCAATGCCCCGGTGTAGATGGGGTTTTTGGAGCCATTCTCGGCTACTCGCTGGTGAATCATGTTCCACGATTTCTCGCCGGTCTCGAGCTTGAGCGACCTGACCGAGTAGGGATGGAGAACGGCTACGTACTTGCTCTCTCCATTGATCTTGATCGGTCGGATCAGCGGGTCGATCGTCTTGGCTAGCGTCACGCAGTCATCGAGATACTGCAGGGTCATAACGCCGCCCGTCTGATCGTGGTGGTGCGTAGCATCAGACACCTGGAGAGCGTTGCCAGCGAAACCGCCAGAGCCAAGCGTGCCAGAAGCACTCTCAGCGCCATCGCCTGCGACACCCGCCAGATAGGCGAACATCAACGTATCGAACTTCCACGCGAACCAGTTGCTGAGGCTCGTCTTACCGAGGGTCCTCAGGTTGTGGATTGTACGCTTCTGGGTCATCCGCCGAAAGTTATGAGCATGGCGAAGCTGATCGATGTTCACTGAATCCTGATACATCTCAAGGGCTTCTTCGTTGCCTTCGAGCGTGGTATCACCCTGAGTACCGTCGCCGCGGTTCTGCATAAGGACATCGTATTTAACGACATCCCCGGCAGCGTTACTCAGATCAGTGTGTAGCTGAATAATGCTGTCCTCAGATTTTCCGAGGAATTTCTTGAAATAGCACTTGCCGACAGTCTCCCGTGCGAGCTTAGAGCTCCAGCGCTCTACAGCCTGGGCATCACCCCAGGCGATCTCTGTTGCAGACATTGCAAAAATCCATCCATTGGATTCGTGCGTTGGGCGGATCGCATAAAACGCCCTGAGCCCTAGAGCTCCTCTGAGGTAAGGCCCCCAGGCTGCCGCGGTCGAGAGATCCGCGCTGTACTCTCGCTATGCTGCCGGCGATGAGCTCGCCGAGGCTTGCGGGGGAGAGTCCGCTTACTCCGTCTCACCGTAGTGAGCGCGCATTTAGTCGAGGTATGCGCGAAACCGTCGCATTCTATTACCACATATGAGGCCCTGAGTCAACCATAGGGCCTCAGCTTGCCCTGTAGACGCTCTAGCTCGGCTACTTGGCCAGGCTTCATATCGAAGAAGTTTTCCCGCTCCATTTTCTCGAGGGTCTCGAGCTTCGACATATCACCAGTACCGGCAGGGGTAGGCGTGCCAACTCCCGCGAGATTCGGTGGCGCATTGGGTGCTTGAGTCTGTGGCGCAGGAGCAGGCGTCACAGGCTGCGAGCTCGCGCGTGCTGCCCTTCGCCGGGCTGCGTAGTTCGTCATGGCCTGACTGATCATGTACTCGTCCTGCGTAACTGAGGCGCCTACGATCGTGCCGATATCTTGAACCATATCGGGCCAATGTTCCGCGAACTCGCCCATGGCTCCCGATTGCTTGGCGAACTCCATGAACCCGCCTGTGCCCATTTGCGAGGGCTCTAGGCCGATGGCTCCAGCTCTGCTCTTGACGGTCTCGACAAGCCACGTCATAGCTAGATCTGCATCCTTCCAGACCTCCGCGTTGCCCTCGTCCTGCGCGACGAAATCGGAGTACATCTGCTGCTGCTTCTGGGCGCGTTGCTCCTCAGGGCTCGGGGTCGTCGCCTCGGTGATCATCTGGCTGATCTGATCGCGAGGGATAACGAGATTCCCATCCGACATCTGCACAGGGATAGCCTCGCCTGCTGGGGGCGCAGGAGTTGCCTGAGGCTCCTCATATGGCATCGCCGGCTGCGCTTGGGCTCGAGGCTCAGTCGGCTGCCTGAGCTCGCGATTGCTCGCGCGTAGCTTCGTGATCTCTGCGAGGAGTGCGGCGCTCTTTGCTTTCTCTGCCTTCAGATCCTTCGAGCTCGCCTCTGCCGGATCTGCTTCAGGCTGGGCCTCTACTCCAGGCTCGGGCTCTGCCGCTGCCTCTGCCTCCTGTGCGGGCTCTGCTTCGGGCTCTGCGTCCTGCTCTGGTTCGGGCTCGGGCTCTGCCGCTACCTCTGGCTCGGGCTGCGCCTCTACCTCTTCCGGTGCGTCGAATTCGTCGAGAATCTCATCTTTCTCTGGTTCTGGCATCTCTTCCCCTTTGGGCTCTACGCCCGTTGCTGCCGCTGTTGCACGGCTCTAAAAACCTCGAGCACGGCAGAGCGCTCGGCATCATCCGCCCGCTCGTAGATAGCTGCGAGGTCGGTCCCCATGTCGCCTTGAATCTTGAGCAATTTGAGTTGCTCCTCGGCTTGGTTGTGACGCGCTGTCTCTGCGCTGCGTCCCTGCTCGAGAGCCACCATCTGCTGCATCTGCGCCTGGGCTTGCTGAGCCTGCGCCTGCGCTGATTCCTGCGCCGCCTTGTTACTCTGTGCCGCGTAGGTTTTGAGGCGCTCTCGCGTTGATCTGTTGGCAGTGGCGAGCTCTACAATCACCTCATCATCTACGGCAACGCCGATCTGCTTGAGTTGTGCGAGGCCCTGAGTCTCCATCATGCGCTCGGAGATGTTCTCTGAGGTCACCTCGAGAGTCAAATCAAAGCGCAGGGTCTTGAGCTCTTCGAGTTGCGCCTGCTTCTCGGGCTGGCCCGTTGCGGGGTCCACCTCGTAGATCATCCGGTCTTGGATCTGATAGCGAGGCGAGTTGCCGAGATACTCGATTATCTGAGGCTCTGGCATGTCGCGCACGATTGCTTGGAGATAGCGCTCTTTCAGATTCTTAAGGAAGCGGTCATAGTTCTGAATGACATCCGCCATTGCGATTTGGCTCTTCCGGTGGCGCAACTGGACCGTGCCAAATGCCTCAGCCTGGCCGGCTGGTGTTGCATCGTCGGTGATCACGTTCGAGATCTTGTCGAACATCGTGACCGAATCAGAGAGGCGCTGAGCAGTCGCCGGGCTGAATTGGGGGACTGGCCGCTCTCTCACCCTGTTTTCTACGAGCGCGCCATCCCGCACTATGGCAACTGATCCGCTGCGCTGGGTCTGCTCCTCGAATTTAGCCGGGTCATCGAGCGCGCCCTTCTCTGCGATCGTGCCTGTCTTGTGTTGACCTGCCTGGAGCTCGAGAGCGAGGCTATGCGCCTTGTTAGTTTCGGTCTGAGGATCGAAGAGGTTCCGCACCGCTCCGTAGGCCGTGTTCAACTCCGAATCGACGGCATAAGAAAACGTCTCGATGGAGAAGCCATCGAACGGCTGGTCTAGAGGCCCATCGAAGAGGATCTGCCCCGCGACCCATTGAACCGCATAGACCTCCTCATCGGTGGTGGTCTCGGGTGTCATGCCCTGAAGGAACCCCATCGCCTGATAGTCCTCGAAGGATTCGACCGTTTCACGAGTCGTCTCCTCAGCTACTCCGGCCTGTAGATCTATGATCCAGTACCGTTTCTTGGGCACCTTGTACTCTGAGTGGATCACTCTCACTTGCTGGTGTCGCGGGTTCCAGTAGTACCTATCGAAGGCGCCGCTCGAATACATATCGTCGGCGGTCGGGTCGTCGAGCTCGTGGAGCTCTCCCTTGTCGCTGCCTTCATACTCGTGCGCGTCGATCTCAGAATCTCCACGCGCTGACACCTCTTCCCAGCTCGCATCGGGATAGGTCGCGTTAAATTCCGTCTTCGAGAGCCAACGATCCCAGAAGACGAATCGTGCGTCTGACCGATCAGCAAGTCTTGAGGCAGGGTCGTAGCTGACCTCGTAGCAAGGCAAGGAGTCGAGCGTATAGCGGCGCCCTAGCGGATTGCTCGGGTCTTTATCGACGGCAAAGCGCGCGTGATGCTCGCCGTGAACGCAGCCCTGCTTGAGTGTGTCTGCCTCGATGGCTGCCGCATTCGTGAGCTCGGCTGCCCTATCAGCCACAGCGTTAAGCACATCAGCAACGAGCGTATCCTCCCCGCCGATGCCTCGAGCTGATGGCTTGCGCTTGCGCTCGAGTACAGTGCCGACGAAGGTATTAATCTTGCTCGCAACGAGGTTGAACGAGAGTACCGGCCTATTCTGCTCGCGCAGATAAGTCAAGTCGGATTGCTCCCACTGCCCTTCGTTGTTTGTGTTGTGATAGGTGCGGCCTGCCCTATGCGCTTCCTCGAGTGCTTCCCTGCGAGCGTCTAGCGCTGCCTGGAAATCGCCTCGGAGAGCAGAAAGCTTACTTCCCTCGTCTTCGTCGTTCGGATCAAACATAGTGCCTCAGAGTGCAGCCATAGCGCTTGGCGCGCGTGCTGCGTTCCCCCTCTGATTCGTGCGTCGTGCGGTCTCACGTATTCCTACTCGCTTTAGTGCCAGCCGATAATATGAATAAGCATGCTTTAAATGGTCATTCTTCGAGCCGCCTCGAATGACCCACTTGTACTTGATCGTTCCGCTCTCGGAGTCTTCGACTTTCGCCCGGCCTAGGTTCTGCATCTGCGGCTTGACATATTTCTGATAGACCTCATCGGCTGCCGGAAAACTCTCGAGCCCGTCGATGATTGCTCTGTGCGACTGGTCGAGCGTTGCTGTCCGGCTCACCTTGAGGCTGCGCGTTTTAGCTGACCAGTCGGGGTCGTTCGTCTTGCTGTTGACGTAGTTACAAGCCCACCAGCCCGGGTGAGAGCTCACGAAGGCGCGTACCATATTGGTTTCAGCGCCTACATCCATCACACCTGATTGAACGTTGAACCGCTTAGCCAGCTGGCCAAGCTCTGCCGGTGACTCTGCGAATCCCCACGTAAGCACGCGGCCGTTGACCTCTGTCGTCCGCTCACCGATCACATACCAGTGTCGATGCACCCCAGGATCTACACCCATCGCGCAAGGCCCCGCCGAGGATCGAGCTCGTGGGCGGTCTTGGTTTACTAGCGCGTCCATCATCTCATCATTAAGCAGGTCTTCCACTTCGGCGTAGGGGCGCGCGAGAACCTGATTCGTAAACTCGCGCATCCTGCCGCGTTCCTCTGCCTTCGAGAGGTCGTCGAGGATGCGCCCTGGGCTCTTCACGAGTGACCCTAGCTGGCTCACCATCCAGCCGGCGTGATCTGTGACGCTGGGGCGCCTAGCCACCCACCTACCCGTGCGGCGGTGCAATGGCCCGCGACACTTCGAGCACAGGAAAAACGGCTCTGCGCCTGTGGGCTCAGCGATGCAATCCGGCCAAGTATCCTCGAGGCAGACATCATGCCCGCACCCGTCGCACTTCCAAAGCCAAGCCCGCTGATCGCTGCGCGCGTAGTCTATGTCCACACCTACGCCCGGCAGTGTTGGCGTCGATAGTCCCACTTCTTGGGGATCGCTTGACCCATCGAGCCTATGCCGCGCTGCCTCTACACGATCTGGGTTCATTTCGTCGTATTCGTCGAGCTTGACGCGATCAGCGGGGAAGCTCTTGAGCTTGCTCATGCTCGCCTGCTTCTGGCCCTTCTGCCCTGCGCCCCTGAAGTACCAGAAGCCGCTGCCCACCTCTTTGAGCCCTGCCGTGTTGACTTTCGTCCCGAGGTCAGCGAACGCAGCCTGCGCAAGGATCGGATCCACGCGCGTCTTCGCGAGATCTTGCACCTCATCATCGGTCGGCAGTAGATATAGGCTGCCGCGCAGGTTCTGCGTCCTGAGCTCCTCAATCGCTTGCAGGATCACAGCAATTGAAAACCCCATCTGCGCGCCCTTAACGATCGTGGACATCGGCCCGCGGTAGTCGATAATGGACGGCACGTAGGGGTAGCGTGAGAAATCCAGATTCACGCCATCAACCTTCAGGCCCATATGCTGGAGCCTGTAGGCCATCGACGCTTGCCTGAATACCTCGTGCTGGTGCTTAGGTGTAGCCTGGGGGGTTATACTGCTTGTCGTTTCCGGGTGCGGGGATGGGTGCTATCGGGTCTTGCTGTCTTGCATAGTCTTGACTGCTCGCGCAACGATCTCGCCACTCTGGCCGAGTAGTCTACTGGTAGCCCTGAGTTCCTCGAGCTCGTGCGACATCTGATCGAGTCGGCCAAGTGTCGCGACGATGAATAGAGTGAGCGCGAGGCCTACGCCTGCCGCGAGGATGATTGCCATCAACGCCTCGAGCCTGACTGCTTCAGCGCTTCAATCTGGATACGATGGCTTGCGATGGCTTGCCGCAATTCCTCATAGGACACCTCGAGCGCGTGCGTGCGGTCACTGAGGTTAGCCACTCGAGGATCAGGCCCCTGCGTTGTACTGCAGCCTGAGAGCGCGAGCAGGCAAGCGAGTAGGGTTGCGAGTCTCATCGCAGAGCCTCCACATAGATTCGCATCATGTCCATGATCAGTGAGCTGTGGTCTAGCCTGAGCTCATCGCCGAGCTCTTCTACCGCGTCCACTACATCCTGCGACACCATTAGGCCGGTATCCTCTGGGGCTGTTGGGGGGCTGTCGATCTCGGGGGTGTGCCTACTCCGGCCAGCGTGCACCCTTATCGAGTAGCCGTCCCGGGTGGCATTCGCCGCCGATGGTGTGGTGTGCATGCTTACTGTGCTCACGTTCATAGTCATAGTGTTAGGGGCTCGGTGTCTGCGACCAAGTGAAATCCATCGCTCAGCATCTCGAGAGTCAGCGGGTTAGCCGTCTTGCCGTGCTCTTCGAGTAGGGCCTCGAGCGCATCAGTTGTGAGGGGGCTCGCTGGCTTCATGTGCTCATCGATTGTGAACAGGCTCACGAGTCCTCCCCTGCGTTCATCGCCGCGTGTGCGAGATCCTGTGCGGCCTGCTGTTGCTCTTTGCTCAAGTTGGAGAAATTGACTTCGAGGGCTGAATGGTTGAGAGCCTCGCCGCCTGCGCCCGTGTGCTCATGGCGCTCTGTCGCCGGGTAGATCCGCTTCAGGAGCTCGGGGTGCATCTTGCCATCCCCTGCCAGCGCGCCTAGGAATGACACTTTCGCGAGTGCCTCACCACCAGACATGCCAGGCTCTATCGCATCACGCACCCAGGAGGGCAGGCTCTTCAGATCCTTGTCGCTGATCGAGCCGTTGCAGAGCTTGTCGATCATGTTCTCGAATTTTCGCTTGTAGGTGTACTGGTTGATCCCTTTCGGGTTCCGTACCTCGCCGGGCGCAACGGGCGGCATGAGATTCGCCGAACCGCCCTTGGCTTTCCGTTTCCGGTCTTCAGGCATCGCACCTACTCCCGATCGAAGCACGAGGAGGCACCCACCTCCCCGCACTCCATTGATCGACCAACTCCCATGCAGTCGGCGCAGCACTCGCTACGCAAGCCACGTCACTCTATTACCTGCCGTCAGCTCGCCGCGCAACGATTCCGCCACTCGCTGCCGGGCATTGCGAGGCATCGCTAGATATTGCCTTATTTACCTCGTTCCCCATCTTTCTTTGATTTCCGCCTTGCAGTATTCAATAAAGCGAGTATTATCTGGGTGTCGCGAGGGGATGCGGCACAGAGGAGGGAAGCAAAATGCCAGCACTCACAGGCCAAGCAGCAATCGACCACGCAATCAAGACAGGCGCAGAGCTCAGCAAGTACGCCGATCCAATCGAGGGGTTCCGCACAGGCTTGACCATCGACGAAGCGCGCGACGTGGCGCGAGACGACCCTGGGCTGATTTTCATCGATGACGAAGGGGAGGAATCATGAGCCCCAAAGGAGGCCCACGCGCAGGCGCCGGGCGCCCACGTGAAGGCCCAGAGAAAACGCAACTCACTATCCGCCTGAGCCAAGACCTACGCGAGGCCATGCAGGATCAGGCAGACAGCGAGGGCCTGCCTGTATCCGCTTGGCTCCTCAGCTTGGCCGAGCAGGCTCTTGATTGGCCGCAGAGCTAGCACTCCCGCACAGCACCACATCGAGGGCCTGGCTGTCAACACGCCAGGCCTTCGAGCCTACTGGCCTGTGCATCACCTCAGGGCAAGCACGATGCGCCCACCGCAGGAACGTATCCGCCGATGCGTAGCCGGCCACATCTGCCGCCTCACCCGCTGTAATCCATCGCCCGTTACCCATTGCGCTGCCTCTTTGCCGCCTTCTTCACTCGCCGCTTTGGTGGTGCCTTGCTCTCTCGAATCGCCGCCTCAATGCGACCTAGCGCCTCTAGCAGCAATCCCACGAGCCGACTGATCACCGCGAGAGTGATCCTTGCTCGCTGCCCGTCGCCGCCTGCGAGCTCGCGACTCTCGGATACCTCTGCTGCCAATATGCTCGCTGTGCTCTGTAGATCTTTCATATACCCTCACCTCTCCCCTTCTCCTTAATAGGCTCCCACTTGGGCATCTCGCCGGCCTCGCCTCCCCGAGAGCAGTCCCAACACCTCGGGGGTGGGGCAATCTTCCCCCCATGCTCGCACGTATCACAGCAACGCTTTTCGCTCATCCACCACCCCACTCAGTAGTCCTCTGACTCAATCTGCCCCCCGTCTGCGTACCGATTCGAGATCCGCCCCATTTCGCCCCAGAATCGCTCGCTGTGCTCTGTTGAATCCAGAGTGCAGCTCGCCCTCTCACCCCTCCACGGGTACCCCACGCGCCCATGCGCCCACTCGTGTAGGAGTGTGTCGATTGCTTGGCTGATCGGGAGATTCGCCTTGATCACAATTCTCGGCGACTCCCAGAAAAACACGCCTAGGCATCCCTCGTAGCCTCGCGGCATTTTCTTCTGCACTCGCAGCCGCACAGCGCCCAAAGGGAACTCATCGTCGAGCCAGCGCTTGATCTGGTGTAGTCGGTCTCGGTTGCTAACCGACATGAACGCGCGCCCTCTGCTGCCGTGTGCGTCGCTCTGTGCCTCGCAGAGGTTCGAGGCCTACGACCCTGCCGCCCGGTGAATAGTATCGCTCTGTGTACTCCTCACGCAGGCTCTCGAGTATCTCACGATCTCCCGCGTAGCGTTTCACCGCTGCGCCTCGGTCACTCCTGAGCTCTGTTCCGTCTGGTAGCTCGCAGTAGCTGGATTCAGTGACGCGCGTGCTCTGCACTTGAAATAGACCATTCGCCCTCACCTGCACCGTCGTTAGCCGATGCTCCCATTCAGCCGGCGCAACTCCCTGCGCGTATGCAGGCGGCGGATCAATTGAGGCCCAGCACCCAACCGAGTGCGCCTCTTTGTGCCCCCCGGCGTTCGAGGCGCTCGCGTATTGGTGTCGGTGCGTGTGTCCATACATCGTAGACACTCCCGTGCGTTGCAGCATTTTCTGCGGAGTCGAGGCGCCTCGGATATTCCCGTGCGTAAAATGCAGATCGCCCAACTGATACAGATCGTTATTCCTGACCCACGTCCAGCCCCGATTGTCGAGGTCGAGAAGCCTTCGCAGGTTCAGGGTGTCGCGGAATTGCGGATACTTAGCCTCAAGCTTTCCGCTCCATTCCTCGTGATTCCCGCAGATATACACTTTCTGTATGCGCTTGGCGTGGTCACCTAGGGCATCCTCGAGGAATCCCAGAGCCCTATCCATCAAGGCAATATCCTCTTTGATAAATACTTGATCAGCTCTTAGCGCTGCCCAATGACTCATACTCTCGCAGTTTCCGAAATCGCCTAGCAAGATTAAATGCGTCATTCGTGGCGCGTAGTGTCGAATCGCCTGCAGCCCGAGATCAAAAACTAGCGGGTCATATCCGGGCAACTCGCCTTGGTAACCGTAGTGCGTATCAGGCACGATAAAGGCGAATGCCTTCTTTTTTGCTGGCTTTGCCACGCTAGGAATCTTATACGCCATCAGACGCTAACCCTCCTGCAATATTCGGCGATGAGCAGAGCATCCGCTCGGCCGTGGTCCTTCTTGCGGGAGAGTTGGTCGCATGTTGGGTAGAGCTCTCGTGCTCGGGTGAGAGAGCCCATCTTCCCAGATCCTTTGATGACGCCTGTTGTGTGTTGCCACGTCTGAGGCGTAACGATTCGGTAATCTATTCGAGCGCTCGCTAGTGCCTGCTCAATCACTCCATATGATCGGCCGAGAGAGTGCGCCGCAGTTGCCCTCTCGCCTGGCCTTGATCCCTGCTTTTCAATTGCCACCGTGGCGCCACCGTGGCCGATCAGCTTGTCGATGTAGTCAGCGAGCACCCCGCAATCTACTTGCCGGCGTAGTCGCTTGCCGCCTCGGATGATTTGGCAGGGCATATCCCAGAGCTCGAGGATCTCGCCCTCGCCCTTAATTGCGGCAATGGCTCCGGTAATCCCGATGTCTATTCCGGCGTAGATCATAGAGCCTCCGCCTGCCTGGCCTTGAGGCCAATCCACGCCCTCCGCGATCTGCACTTTGCCGAGCAGTATTCCGAGCGCTGCGCCGAATGCGTATACCTCCTGCGCGTATGAGTCTCGCCGCAGACGACGCATGCCCCCGGTTCTGGGTCGAGAGGCGTAGACGCAACGCGACGATGCGCCACGTAGTACGCCCGCTGGTAGCAAGGAGCGCACACGGCAGACGCTCTCGTGTGCAACTCTCCACAATCGTCACAGGCCGTCACCGCATCACCTCGCGCACAGACTCAGCGAGGCAGCCAGAGCCAGACCTTGACGCGATCTCTCGAGGTTGCTCCGTTTGCTTGTTGCGCCCGAGTTGGCGCCGATACCATCGGGGGAGGCCTCGAGGCTGGCCGGGTGTTAGGGCGGCAGGGGCGAGCTCTCGGGCCTCTTTGAGGATCTCGCCGACACTAGGGGGGTAGCCGTTTTCCTTCGCGCACACCGCCGCTCTGCACGCCGCTTGGAAGATCTCGATTGGGACGAACTGAGTATTATTCCCGTAGATCCTGAGCCGCTCCGGTGTCAGCTCTGCGCCGCAGCCGAGGAATATCTCCACGATAGCCTCCACCCGTAGCGCCTTCTCGACATCGCTCATCATCTCGACATAGCCTCCTGTAGGATTTCCCGCGCTGCTGATTTTGTGGCATCCGCTGACCGTTGCGCGTGTGTGGCAGCAGTGCGTTGTGTTGGTGGCGCTTTGCCTGCCGCGAGGTAATCCGGCCAATTCTTGGGGGCGAAGAGCGTTTTGACGATCAGGAATTTCAGCGGATCAAAATCCCCGCGGACCTCAGTGCCGCGCAAGGCCACGTAGCCCTGCACCACCGTGGCGAGGTCTGCAGCGCTTAGCCCGTCGTCTCGGATGCGCGCCGCTAGCGTTGAGAGTTGAGCCTTGCCCGGCTGCGCTGACCAGTTGACCCCATAGCTCGCCGCTGCAGCTCGTAATCCTGGCCACGCTTCGAGCGCGATTTCCCGCGCTGACTCGGTTGGAGTTGGCCCCGATTTCTCAGGTTCTGAACCCGCCCGATCGACGTATATATGGTTAGGAGTCGGAGTCGGAGTCGGAGTCGGAGTCGGAGTCGGTAGGGGCTCAACTCGGGGCTCGTCACTGCCCCGACTCCGGGTTCCAAATTCCTGAAATTCCGCGAACTTAGGCCAAGAAATTGAAATAAATTTGGTTCCATTTACGATCGAAAGTTCAGCGGAAGTTGAGCAAAAGGTTCCAAGGTTTTGGAGAACTTTCAGTGCAGAAGTTGCATGACTTTTACCTGTAATCTCGATCCAAGCCCCATGGCTGAGGAGTGCGGTGCCAGCCTCTTCAGCACTCAATCCATCACGCCTCCACCGCGTGTTGAGGTACGCCTGCAGCAACACAGAAACGAGTTTCATTTCCCGCGGCCATGGGTCTCTAAAGATCGAATCGCCAACCCTGAAATACTTCTTGCGTGGTGTCGCCACTCTCACCCCCCGATGAATCGCGCCACTATGCCAACCGAAACGGTCGAGCTGCGAGCAGTCGCCGCGCCGCCTCTGCGTCCTGCTCTCCCTGCACAAGGGCCTCTGCCCTAAGAGCCTCTTCCTCGCCGCGCTGTGCCGCCGCCTGGCTAAGGCTCGAGAGGGGATCTTCTCCCGCGACCTCGCACGCTAGGAGCGCATCATCGAGATCGAGAGATCTGCCACCCCCGTAATTATCCGAGAGCATCTGCAGGGCTCGTGCGTGAGCGCTCTTGTCCGCGCATCGCCACGCTTTACTGGCCTTCAGCCTTAGGGCCCATTGCTTTACTAGCCCCCGCTTTTGCAGCATTGCCTTAATCGCTCGCTTCCCCAGTCTGGCCATTCTTCGCATTGTGTATTCCTCCTTTTTTTGTGTCGGAAACCTGAGCAGGCTCGCGCTGTTACGTGCTCTCCTGCTCACTTTCATGTGTATCGCGCTTGCGTTAGCCGGTGCGGTTGCCGCATCTATCAGGCTCACATTACCTGTAACCATGTCTCCATATAGCGGTTATTCACCCCAGGGTCAATATGTCCGATTTTAAACCGTGCGCGCCATCGGAAAAACCGAGTGCCAGCGGCCGTTTACGCTCGCTAGGCTCTGGGTCGATGACAGCGGCCAAGCAACGCAAGCAAAGAGATGTGCAAGTGACGATGCGGCGACGTATCGAGAACGGCACAGCTGCGCCTGATGGGCTGTCCTGGCCTCGGGTTGAGTTGCAACCGAATCAGGTTCTTGCTCGTCGAGCGCTGCTGGGTCATCGCTGGGCGGGGAACATCAGCCTGATGGCGCAGGATCTAGGGGTAGCGTCGAGCACCGTTTCTTTCTGGGTCAGCGGACGCAACCACTGCTCAGATAGGGCAATCCAGCAGATAGCAACAGCGCTCGGAGTCACCGCCGACGACCTCCGCAGCGAGGGGCCAGCTCGCGTCTGGATCGAGGGCAGGCAGATTGACTCGAGTCATGCAAAATATGACGAGCTTGTGAGCATCGCTCGAATCCTCGCGCCAGAATTGGAGCCCGACCCAGATTCCGCGCCTGTTCTCGCGCCAAGTTGCCACACCTCGCCCAAGCCTGAAGCGTAGGTAATACCCCCCCCTATCTTGATTCTTGAGGCATTGCCGGAAGTTACGCGCAACACTTGCTGGCGTATGCCCTATTTAGGGGACGCGCACCTCTACTGAAATTAGGTATATTGTGGCTCGTGCCCCTCAATACAATTACCCATATGGCGGATATCGTTAGCGCTGCTAACTCCATACACAGGAGTATGCAACGGGCCGGCATGGGCCTCGAGGGGCCAATTCTGACGCATCGCGTCCTAGCTCAGATGAGCGGTGTGCGGGTCCAGAAGAGCGCGAATCTGCCAAGGAGCGCGCTGTTTTGTATTGTTCAGCGGCGGCATAGTTTCCAGGTTTTGGTCGAGTCTACGCTATCGCCCGAAGAGCGCAGAGCCGCAGTCGCGCGAGCTCTCGGCCACATCGACCTACACTGGCGCAGCGGCGCATGGATCGGCTCTCACCAGCCCCGAGAGCAGGCCGAGGCCCAAGCAGGGCGTTACGCGATAGCCCTCCTGGCGCCATCGTGGAGCGTGCTGCGCCTACTCCAATCGCCCGATACGACCACCCCAGCGCTCGATGAGCGGGAGGCGTCTGCGGATCTACAGGCGGCAAGGATCGCGCAGGCGCTGCGCGTGCCGAGCTGGATGGTGTCGACAATGTTGGCGGCAATGCAGACTTACGACGGCGGGGATCAGCTCAGGCAGGCGGCCGAGCGTACCCGTCGAGCGCGCAGAAAAGGGGCGCAGCGGCGGCAATCCCTTGGTGGTTCTACCTAGCGCCAGGATTTTGACTTGAGCGAAAACGCTAACCATGTCTGAATCGCTCTTTTACTGTTGACGTTTCCGAGCTTTTGCGACATGGTTACCTCCGAACCTGAGGAGGTCAACATGCCAACTAGATCCGAGATCGTCTACGATCCCACGCTGCCGCATCACTGCTCTGAGTGTTGGGACGAGGTAGCCACCGCTCAGCAGTTTGACGGCATCGGCTTTGATACCGTCGAGATCGAGTGTCCTTACTGCCCGCGCTGCCGCCATTGCGAGCAGCGCCTCGCTGACTCTTCCGGTCTCGTGCTTTCAGTCTGCGAGCCCGGGATGGTCGGTGAGGATGCCGGCTGGTGTTCGGACAAATGCCTGCAAGCGGAAATCGAAGACAACGGCAACGGCCCCGCCGAGCACCTCAAATTCATAGAGACTCAGCTCCTCTACGGGTGGGACGCTGACCCGATCATGCACGAGGGTTTTTATCTGCAGACTTTCGCCGCCCTCGCTCTACTGCGATCGGTGTACGCCCTGCAGATCTCGCGCGCGATTCTGAACAGGATGGCTATCTGATGGCTGATTACTGGATTTGTTCTTGGTGCGTTGATAGGGAAGTGGACCGAGAGCGACTGATGGAGCTCTACGGTCCAGACATCACCCACGGCATATGCGACGCCCATTTGCGCGTTGCGTACCCACCGACAATAGGCGAGCGCTGCGATGAAATCATAGAGGCAGTACGGCGCACGCTGACTCCGCTCGGTTGGCGAGTCGCTCAAGCGCTCGGGTGGGTCGCGCTTGCTCTACTTGCCTATGTCGTCGGGTTTACCTGATTGATTTGCGGGGTGTTCCCGCTGCCTCTCGCAATCCTTGGCCGGGGAGTGAGAGGTCTGACTCAGCCGGTGAGGTTTTTCAACCTCCTCCCTCGCTGGCTGAGTCACTTTTTGAGCGCAGAGCCTAGAGCCTGCGCGAGCTCACAGGGGCGCAAGCCTCACGAACCCAAAGGGGAACCCATGGGATTGCTAGACCAAATAACTCACACGCCAACCATCAAGCCGCCGCGCATCGTGATCCATGGATCGCCAGGAGTAGGCAAGACGACATTCGCCGCAGACTGCGAAGGGGTGTTGTTCATGCCGATTGAGGAAGGGCTCGGAACGCTTGACGTGCCTCACCTGCCTCACCCTCGAACGCTCGATGACGTGATGACAGCGCTCATCGAGCTCGAAGAGAGTGATCACGATTTCCGCGCCATCGCGATTGATTCCGTGGACAAGCTAGAGCCTCTGATCTGGGAGGCTGTCTGCGAAGACAAGGGCAAAGCGAACATTGAGGAAATCGGCTACGGCAAGGGCTATACGATGGCCGACGGGCTCTGGCAAGAGTTCTTTCGCCAGCTTGACACCCTTCGAGCCAAGCGCTCTATGACTGCGATTGTTATCGCGCACAACACGAAGACGATGATTGATGACCCCCAGATCGGATCTTACAGCAGGTATGAGACCAAGCTACACAAGAGGGCTAACGGGCTCCTCGTCGAGTGGGCTGATGTCATTGGATTCCTGAATCATAAGCGCGTAGCGCTCGACAAGGGAAAGAGCGAAGGGCGGCAGGTTCGCACATCGATGACAACTGGCGAGCGCATCCTTTACCTTGACGACGACGGGAGCTTCGTCGCAAAGAATCGCTACGGGCTCCCTGGTAAAATCCCGATCCCGCTCGAGCATCCCTACCAAGCGTTTAGAGCAGAGATGATGAAGGCCCTCGGCATCACACCCCCCACTACAAAGAAGGAGGCGGCATAGCATGGCGCATCTAGGGATGGATTTTTCAGACATCGATGACAGCGAGATGAACACAGGCGGAAGCTGGAAAGCTTGGGATAAAGGCGAGTATCGCATGATGGTGACGGGTAGCGACGTGACCACGAGCAAGGCAGGCGATCAAATGGTGGTGCTCGAGATGGTGTGCCTGGATGGCCCGCAAGAAGGCAACGGCCAGAAGGATTACCTCGTGACGGGACACCCGAAAGAGACCGTTGCACGTATCGCACGCACTCGGCTGAAAGAGCTCGCGCGAGCTGTCAGCCACCCAGACCCCAACAAGATCGAGGACACCTGCGAGCTCCACGGTATGCCCTTTATGCTTTTCGTCAATCGCAAGAAGACAAAGGGCGAGCACGCAGACGCAGACGGCTACGAGAACTCTTTAGGCGGATACTCAGCGCCGCCTGATGCAGTGCCGAGGTCTGGCGTCCCGTCTGACAAGCCAGCGCCAAGCCGAGCCACTGCGCCTGTAAGCGCAGGCGACGTGCCTTTCTAACCGCCACCGCAAGCCAAAGGAGCCCTGCCCATGGCCAAGTTGCCCTCATCTCTCCGAGTCAACATAAAGCCGCATATCGAAGCGCGCATTCACGAGGCGATGCTTGAGAAAAACTCAAAGCCTTCATCTCGTGACGGGCGCCTCGGTATGAGTCAGCTCGGGGGGTGCGAGCGCAATCTATGGGCAGGGCTCCACGGCGTAGCGAATGACCCTGGCCGCGAGTTTAGCGGCCGCATTCTAACCCTCTTCGAGCATGGGAACGTGGTAGAAGATCACGTGGTGAGCCTGCTCAAGCTTGCAGGTTTTGCAGTAGCCGAAGTCGATCCAGCCACTGGGGAACAGTGGAGAATATCTGATTTTGACGACAAGTTAGTCGGGCACACCGACGGGCTGATCCGTATCAGTGACAAGGCGAATTGGTCACTCCTCGAAATCAAGAGCAGTAACACACGCAAGTTTGATGAGTTGCTCGAGGTCGGGTACGAGGACTGGAATCCAACCTACTCCGCGCAAGTGCATCTCTATATGCACTACTCCGGGCTAGTGGATGCTCTCGCTGTGGTCTACTGCAAGGAGGATTCTCGGATACACGCTGAGCGAATCGCAGGCAATCACAAGAAGGCTAAAAGCCAGATTGAGAAAGCCTCACGCATCATCGAAGCCACTAGCGCGCCAGCAAAGCCGCCCGAAGCGAAAAACAAGTCTTGCCCGCTGTGTAAGTGGTGCGACCGCAAAGAGTGGTGCTGGGGGCCTCTGGCTGATGTGCAATTCGATGACTAACCGCCCGCCGCAGCCCTGCGAGTATTGCAACGAGCTACACACGCGGCCGCGCCACTCGAGGTCGCCGAATAGCGAGATCGCTCGATACTGCTCCCCTCGATGCGGAGAGCGCCATTGGCTCGCAAAGTGGAAAGAAGAGCATGGAGAAACATACTGGGCCACACGAGATCGAGTTACACAACTCAGAGAAGCGTCTACCTCTGCTCGCAGAGTGCGAAGTGGAGTCAGTGGTTCACCAACTAATCGAGACACTGGAGGAGGTTGCGGCGATGCTAGAGCCACGAGATAGCGAGAAGCTCAAAGAGATCGCGCACAACACAGGATGGCTGGAGGCACTAGACGCCCTGGCTGAAGCCGTCGAGAGGATCGCTTCAGCGATGGAGCGAATCATTGAGAAGAAGGAGGGGAAGTGATGTCCACGGACACCGTATCGCGCGAAATGTACGACGCTCTAGAGAGTGGCATCGAGATTGCCACCCGAGAGTACGAGTCAACGATCAAGGATCTAGAGAGCCAGCTTGCAGAGTCGAACGCTCTCACCCATAGGCTCGCGGAGGAGGGGCTCGAGAATCGGGAACTGGTTGAGTTCTTGGATAACCACGGGCTGAACCTCGAGCTCTACGAATTCCCAATAGGCAGAGAGACTCTCGAAGCCCTTGCCGATCAGCCATTCAGCGCGATGATTAGGGAAGAGATGGATCGACTCGCGGAGGAGAAGAGGAGGATAGCTACCGCGCTCCATCGCGAATGGGCAGAAGCCGCCGAAGAGGATCGCTCACTAATGGGCGCAGAGCGCCTCTAGCCTGTCATGTCTGCTCTTTTGCATACTCCCGCAGCGAGTGCAACCCTTCAGGGGTCTAGCGTTCCAGCTAGGCCCTTGAGGGGGGATGAGTATATGGAGTATGGAAAGGTGCGAAGCCGCCGCAGCCGGCGCAAAGACGGGAGCGAGCTCGTGCAGTGGAGGATTGATTTCTCACCGCAGTTACAGGGCTCAGACAGATTTTTGAACGGAGCGCACGGCCAGCGCTTTGATGATGAGCGCGACGCAGAGAGAACGAGATTGCGGATCTGCACAATGGTCGAAGATCTCGAGCTCTCGCTACTCGACGCAGTTGGCCGATATCGCGTGGGCGCCTCGAAGCCTAATCTTATCGCGACGCATATAGCACGCTGGAGAGCCTGGGCAGAAGGCGAGCTCCAGCCATGGACACTCTACGACTATGACAAGAGCCTGAGAAACCATTTCGGCTTCTGGGATGGGAAAGTGATTTCAGACGTTACGACCCCGCACGTGCGCGACTGGATAGCAGAGCGCCGCTCGGCAGGGTGTAGCCCGAAGGTTATCAAGAACGCGATGGTGCCTCTGCGCGCAGCGTTCAGGCATTACCGCGAGGGGAGCCCGAAGGTGCCAGACATCATCTGGCCGGCAGTGAAGGTGCCTAAGACGAGGCGGCAGGCTATGGCTTTCTCTGATGTGCTCTCAGTCGTCGCTGCGATCCCCGAAGAGGATCAAGGCATTTTCCTGTGCTCGCTCTATACGATGTGCAGGCCAGGAGAGGCGCGCGGGATAACTGTCGGAAGCTATGATTTCAAGACTGGAGTCCTTACGATTCAGGAGGCCCTGAAGAGTAAGAGCGGAGTCGCGCCCAAGCGAGGCAGCACCAAGACAGAGGAATCAGGGGACTACCCTCTGCCCGCCGAGCTCCGCGACTGGATAGCAAAGCACCGTGGAACCGATCGCCTCCAGAAGCGCGCGCCGCTCTTCATCAATCCGCGATCAGGCACAGCCTATAGCGAGAAGGCTCTACGCAATCGATGGATCACAGCGTGCACCGATGCGGGTGTTGAGTATGTGAGCATCTATCGAGCGCTCAAACATTCACCGGGCACAGCGCTCCTCGAATCGGGACTATCGCGCGATGATTTACAGGCAGCGTTCCGGCATAAGAGCGCCAGCACTACGATGATTTATGACCTCGAGAAGACTCAGCGCCGAGCTCGGGCAACTCAAAAGCTAGAGGCTCTCGCTGGAGCCAGACACAAGCCAGACACAGAGTTGGCAGAGGCTAAAAGCTAATGATTCCGGGGGCTTGCGTGGTGGGGCGTAGTGGATTCGAACCACGGGACCAGCGCGGAATCTGTTGTGATAGCGGGCAGTTGCGCTCGCTTGATATCGCCAGACACACGCCAGACACAGAGGGGAAGAGATCAGCATGACCCAAGACATCCGCCAGCCAATGACGCCGGCCGAATTCGATGCAGCTTGCCGCGAGTTAGAGGCGATCTGGGGGGAAGAGATTTCGCAAACAAGCGGGTTCCGGTCCCCTTCGCATAACGCCAAGGTATTTGGCCACCTCGAAAGTAAACATATGATCGGGATGGCACGCGACTACCTGTACGAGCATAAAGCCGCTAGAGGGCTGACCTTTGCTGAACTCAAGCACCGAGGGTTCTGGGCGGTGAAGTACGACGACTGGGGCTGGCACATCCAAGGCCTGGCACCCGGACCACCACCTGAGTGGTGGGTTGCGAAGTATGGGAGGGGGTAGAGATGAGTAGGTTGCTAAGAGATCTCGCAGCGATGCAGTGTCGGCTACATAACGAGGGGAACCTATTCGCGGAAGACTCCAGCGATATCAAAGAGGCTATTGACGCAATCAAAATGTCGAATGAGCGCATCGCTGAACTCGAAAAGGATATTGAAGGGATCGAAAGATTCCGCCGGCTCCGGCACAACGAAGAGATGCAGCGATACGAACAGGGCGATTGCGATGGAGACTCCGGGCGATGTACGGGGACGCTCGAAGAGGACCCGGACGGGGAGTGGGTTCTGTACGAAACAGCGAGCGAGCGCATCGCTGAACTCGAAGACACGCTAGCAAGGGCGAAAACAAAGGCGGCTCGGTGGGATGCGTTGATGGGTGAAGGGCGCGTACACGTATGGAACCGCATCCCGCCGCAGTATGGGATGGAGAGGGCTTGGACAACCATCCACACTGGGGCATTCGTGCAGTCTGTTTATGACTCCCCAGAAGCCCTCGCCGATGCGTTGATTGAAGAGGAGGGGTAGAGATGAACCAAGAAAAACTCAGAGAGATACTGCGAGCGCATGAGTTATGGGTAAGCGACTCCGACACGGGGGCGCAAGCAGGTCTCAGCAATACAGATCTCAGCAATGCAGATCTCAGCTATGCAGATCTCAGCTATGCAGATCTCCGCTATGCAAATCTCCAAAATGCAGAACTCCGCAATGCAATTCTCCGCAATGCAATTCTCCGCAATGCAGAACTCCGCAATGCAATTCTCCGCAATGCAATTCTCCGCAATGCAAATCTCCGCTATGCAGATCTCCACAGTGTAAATCTCCGCAATGCAAATCTCCGCTATGCAGATCTCCGCAATGCAGATCTCAGCAATGCAGATCTCAGCTATGCAGATCTCCGCAATGCAGATCTCAGCTATGCAGAACTCCGCAATGCAATTCTCCGCAATGCAGAACTCCGCAATGCAATTCTCCGCAATGCAATTCTCCGCAATGCAGAACTCCGCAATGCAAATCTCCGCAATGCAAATCTCCGCAATGCAAATCTCCGCTATGCAGATCTCCACAGTGTAAATCTCCGCAATGCAAATCTCCGCTATGCAGATCTCCGCAATGCAGATCTCAGCAATGCAGATCTCAGCTATGCAGATCTCCGCAATGCAGATCTCAGCTATGCA
>Ga0255047_10000361_pt1 | contig 36934 bp, 54 predicted proteins | sample JV7_2_1_MG_FD_183640 | JGI IMG/M metagenome (GOLD analysis project Ga0255047, IMG submission 183640) | Seawater microbial communities from Jervis Inlet, British Columbia, Canada - JV7_2_1 | ecosystem: Environmental > Aquatic > Marine > Inlet | place: Canada: British Columbia | collected 2016-10-06
CAAAGAGCTCCATCTACAGATCTTAGTATTCGATGGTAAACCTTCCTTAGCTGGAGATTACCAAGAAGCCTATTGGAAAGGTGGAAATAAGAATGAATTTAATATCTGCATAGGTAAGAAAGGTAACTCTATAGAATGGGTCAAAGTTATCTCCTGGACGACTAATGAAGTCCTAAAAGTTAAAGTACGTGACGATATAGTGGCTATGGACTATGATATCAGAAAGATTGTAGACTATGTAGTGGCTGAGGTACCCAAGGCGTTCGTTAGAAGGGATTTTAAGGAGTATGACTACATTGACGTCCAACCGAGCAGTAACGCTGTTATGTGGACTCTTATAGCCACTCTGATAGCATCCATCGGATTAGCTCTCTTCCATGTATTCAATCCGTGGGAAAAAGGCGGACGAAGATACCGTAGACATAGAAGATTCTAAAATAGTACTTTAGAATCTCACTCTATCTTTTTATATTAACTACCAAATCCTATCGCATCTAGAGCTCTCATTCATGCAGAGCTATTGTGGTAGGTGGGTAATGATCCGAGACCTTGCCATAGATCGGGTTGGTAGAAAAGTAGCTCAACTGGTAGAGCTGTGCAGGAACTGAGGTATAGGAAGCTGGTTCTTGTATGACGTGGGTTCAAGTCCTGTCTTTTCTTTAGCAATTAGATGCAGAGGAGTACCGTATATAATGGACTTACCTATAACAGCTACCATAAATACCGATGCGTCCTTCTGTCCTATGACGAGGGCTGCTGGGTATGCTCTATGGATATCTTCTGATCTAGGTAAAGTGAAGAAACATGATATCTTAAAAGAGGCTCGCCATTCCATCGAAGCTGAGATGCAAGCCATAGCAAACGCTATCTCTGTACTACAAAATCACGAGTTCTATCGCGGTAAGAAGTTCGATAAAGTCTGGATAAATTCAGACTGCACTCATGCTCTTAAAAAGATCAAGTCTCGTTCAGAAGAAACAGATGCTGAAAAGTTTATTAAAAAGACCCTAGATACTATAATAGCCGAAACCGGTGAATTCTTATGCAGGCATGTAAAAGCGCATAAGATGACTGGATCTTCTCGCAGCTATGTGAATGATTGGTGCGATAGAAGATCTAGAGAGTCTATGAAGATCAGAAGAAAAGAAATTAACGAAGGACGGTAATAATATGAGGACAATACATAATTTAAAAGAAGTTTTAGATGGAGTGGCAGACTTCAATCTCTATTTTGGGGATATGGAAGTTCTTGAAGAGTTAGATAGCATAGAAGACCTGTTTCATGAAATAGAAGTAAACATCTACAATAACTTTATAGATGATTCATTTAGTGCTGAGTGGAAAAAGTCTATCGCCGATGAAAGTCTGTACTTTCTCCAAGGCGAAAATAGAGTTTACCTTAAGGATCTGATCCAATTAGTCTACACTAAGGTAGAGAGCAAAGAGTGGCACATGCTAGGCGATGAAAACTATGGAAACTATGGAAACGGGTGAAAACATATACATAGACCAAGCGATGAGACATGGCGGCCACGTATTCTCTGCTTATACGCCGTATGGAATACGTTCGATCGATTCCAACTATGCCCAACGCATCCGTAATATCAATAATGAGGTCGAAAAGGTATTTAGAATCCGCAGAGAGCACTCTACGTTTTATAGCTGGAAGGGTGAGCTGCTTGAGTCAATGAATTACGAGACCGTTTACAGAGAGATGAACCCAAATGATTCCGACAATAAGTATCTAGACCTAAGAGTTATCTGGAAAGGTGGCTGCAAACGCGACTTCCTAAACGGAGACAACGCACCGACTTTCATAAATAGGTCCTCTAAGAAAGAAAACCCTCAAACATTATTCTATGAGATAATGCAAAACCCTCACCTACATGATAAGATAAAAGATAATCTTATATCCAATCTGGAAAGTTACTGTGAAAACTGAGAGAGTAAAAGCTGATGATTACCGGAGTGTATATGTCGTAGGAGATATACACGGATGCTATGATGAGCTTATGGGTAAGTTGAATAGCCTGGACTTTGATAAGAAACAGGATCTTCTTGTTTCTGTAGGAGACCTCATCGATAGAGGCCCTGAGAGTCTTAAGTGTTTGTCCCTGATCGAGGAGCCATGGTTTAAATGCATCCAAGGCAACCACGAACTAATGGCTTATACTGCTATCACAAGAAAAAGTACTTGGTTTGACTTTTGGTATAAGCACGGAGGAGAATGGCACCGTGACCTAGAAGATGCCAAAGAAGCAGAAAGATTAATTCTAGATGCAATAAAGCTACCCCATGTTATCGAAATAGAAAGACGCGGAACAAAGACTGTTGTATGCCACGCTGATTATCCCTTAGATAAGTACGACCCTGAGGCCACAGATGCAGACGATTACGATTGCCTCCAATGGGGAAGGCACCGGATAGAAAAAAGAATACCGCTTAAGCAGAATGCTAAAATCGAAGGAGCCGACCTGTTTATCTTTGGACACACTCCTCAAAGTGAGATCCTCAAGTCGCATAACCAGATCTTTATAGATACTGGAGCTTGCTATACTGAAGGATACCTAACAGTAATAAATTTAGATGAGTACATAACATGCTAGGGCCTCGCCCCTCCGCTATAAAGGATATGCAAGCAGTACCCTATATATGCGGAAGCTGTAGAAGTATTATCTATGAGGTTCCATGCATATCTTGTGGTAGCGATTACCACATAACTATAGATTTAAGCATCCTTATTAAAGGATGCAGATGGGCTATGGAAATGTACGTGGTCTTTAATCAAAAAGTTAAAGAGTTTGAAAAAATTAACGGGCACACAGCTGTGAAGCCTGAGGAACTAATGCGCTTATGAGTGACTCAAAAATAATAGCACTAATCGGTGTCTGCGGCATATGTGCCTTGTGCGCTGTGGCTGCACTAAAGACTAAGGACTACAACCCAGGCAATGGAGCCTCCTGTATAGACGGTGTTGTATATGATAATTCAACTAAGCTTCCTGCGGTTTTAGGTAGTGACGAGGCATTTATATCATGTACTCGCTTTATAGGCTTAGGTATGAAAACGTTTCCCACATATGAAGCCTTCTTGGGGAGCTTGAGAAGACTATGATAAGCACAGACGAAGCACAATCCCTACTCGGGAACCTGAATAATCTTAAGCTTGGACGTGAGTCCATAGAAAAAGATCTATCGGAGAAATTAAATGCCCTTAAAAGGGAAGCTCAGGGCAAAAGGGAAAGGCTCGATTCTCAGGTAGAAGAAACTACGTCCGCCTTGAAAGAGTATGCTATTTCCAAATTCAAGAGCTCTACAGACAGGTGTGAAAGCATAAGAGCTATAAGCTCCAACCCTACTCTTTTCGTATCGTCCCATTCTGGATTTTCCATGTACGGCGACGGTAATACCACACTTACTCAGTACTCTACTAGAAATCTTTTTGTAATAGAATCCGTATCTATTGAGGCTGATAGTGTCAATGAATATAAATTGATAGATTTCCAGGGTAATGATATACAAAATATATATCCAGGTATCTCCGGGTTTATGGGAGCAGATACTGTCGAGGGGCTAAAAGATTTCCACTTCTCATATTCGGATGCTCAACTTGACAAGTACCCTGAATCTATGAATAAGCTCTCATTGCATTTATTCAACCCTAGCAAGTATGTAGGTAGTGATATTTATGAAGTCAATATCATGGGCGTAGTAGGAAGGTTCACAAGCCATGTACCATATTAAATTAATAAGGAGGCACCAATGGGTGTTGATGTAAATTTTTATACATCCTTAACAAGTAGGATAACATGAAAAAGATCCGCATTAAACCTAGCTTTGACTCTAACAGTACTTCCCACAAGAAGGTACTTGTGAGATTCTATGAGAATGAAGACCCTGAGTGGGTTGATCTATATACTAACCGAAGTATAGAGGAGTGGTACGATTTATGTATTGAAAGGAAAGCCGCACCTCGTGCCTTCTGTGTTAAGTATAAAGACAAAGTATATACCGACCACTCCTACATGTTCAAAGAGTTAAAAATTCTGGATATCAAAGACGGGGGTACCGATGGAAGTACCATCAAGGATGCCTACAATCAAGGTAAATCCTTTGCTACACCTTGCACAGTGAAGTCTGATATGGATGCTTATACGGGATGTTGGATCAAGAACATCCTGATATGCGGAGGCGGGTTCGGGTATGGTGGTTATCTTATCGAAGACGAGTTTTTACATAGGCTTGAGATTATCCTTGAAAAAACGAGCCGAGAGGAAAATATAAAAAATAGGGAAGCAACCACTCCTGTTAATGAGTTTGGAGAATAATCTTGAAAGTATTCCATAACTCACATAGCGAATCATTTTACCCAGATTATAACACGCTCATAGCTAATATCTCTAACCACACTAACGGCCATCTAGGACTGTGGTGCTGCTACGAGAGGATGTCATGGCAGATGGCGTTTGGTGCACATACTCATGTTTTCGATCTAAAAGGTAATGGAGCCGACTTTTATATCGGCGAACTCAGTGCTATGTCAGAGAGCCCGCCTCAAGCGTACAAGAGCCTAAGGGAAGACTATCTGTCTAAAGGAATAGACTTCCTACACCTCATAGAAGGTGACGGCTCCTCAGACATGCTAGTAGTTCTTAACCTTGAGCTCCTGGTGCCCGTACCTAAAGATAAGCTCACTAAAGAAGATAATAGGTACAAGTCTATTAAGGTAGTAGGATAATATGTTTCACGTAGTCGATATTCCCTATTATATATGCGGTACCCTAAAATGGTCTATGCTGATCCCACTTATGCTAGTAATGTTTTTCTTTATGGTTCTAGTATCGGTAGTGTCTGATCCAGGATACTTCCTTAGGAAAAGTTTTTGGATACAGGATAATTAACATGATAAAACTATTTAAATCAATCTTTTGTGTGATAAGCAAAGATGAAGCAGTGTCGATGGGGTTACACCATACCCAAAATATATATGGTGATATGATTAGTAAGTTAAACTGTAGAAGTATCTGGAAGGATCTGAAGGGTAGACGCTACAGAGTTAAGGAATTAAAGAATGGAATGAGCTGGAATGAGCTGGATAGGGATGGAGAAATTAAATGAATCTCGAAGAAGCAAAATCCTTAACAGGCAACCTTTCTTTACTTCAGAAATCTCTGATAGACGTAGAAGGAGCAGCTCAAGTAGAGCTCGACCAAGTAAGAAAAAGGCGGGATGAGAAACTCGCCAAGATCGAAAAGCAGGCGGAAGGCACTAAAGAGGGCTTAGCAGAGTTCGTTAAAGAGCGGTTCCTCTCTAGGTACTCCCAAAACACTTTCATTCTTCGGGGCTTGTTTCGTATAGTAGATGTAATTTCGGTGAAGGAATCATCTGACCCTGGTTTTTACCGAATAGAAGCCACCATGCTACAAACCTACGGTATTGTTCCAGGTCACCAGTTCTTTTGTGAACGAAGTGACCCTAGCGAGGTTACTAAGGCCTTTAAGGTGACTTTGGAAGGAGTAATAGATTCTTTGGACGGCGGAGACCATGATAACAAGGTTGAGATTATCGACGATCCTGACGGAGTTACATTCTACACAAGCATACACCCTCCTAGTGAACTTAACCGGAATAAACCTAAGAGGGAATCCAGAGATCAACTGAAAGCTAGGATCGAAAAGTTCTCTCCACAGGTTGAGGAAGAAAAAAACCCTGCTTTTAAAAATAGGATGAAAGCCGTACTCCAGAGTATGAAGGATGAGTTAAAAAAGGCAAATGATGCAGGAGATGAGGGAAATATAATTTTTTACTACGAGTGATAAATAAAAACTGAGGTAGTTGGACTCGAACCAACGATCGGAGGTTCAAAACCTCCAGCCTTAACCAACTTGGCTATACCTCAATGAAGACGGCGGGTGGATTCAAACCACCAACTCCCGGGATCTTCCTTTTATCACCGTCTAAAATTAACTACCCCGGTAGGGATCGAACCTACACAAGCTTGCGTCTTCCGAGTCAAAGTCGGATGTGTTACCAATTACACCACGGGGTATTAAAAAAGGACCTTACATTGCTGCAAGGTCCTTTTGGCTTTAAGAATTGTAAAATAGCTTAAACCTCATACCTCGCAAGAATGATCTGTTGTTGTAGTTGTTGAAGCTGTAATAACATTTTTACTTTTCCTTTTTCTTTTTATTCATCTTTAAGTGTTTCTGCTGATGCCTAACCTGATGAGATCTGCAACAGAAAAAATTAGTCTGACCTTTAGCCTTATTATAGGGCTCTCTTTCAAATTCACAACTGCACCAAGAACACGTCCTGATGATCATCGTCTTCCCCCCATTCTGCATCTTACCATGATGAGATGAGTGGTCTTTTTTATTAGTAATCTCAAGATTTTCAATTCGGTTATCTAGCTTATCATGATTAATATGATGCACTATCTCATCGCTTCTCAGTAGCCTTCCTACTTTCTCTTCCATAAGAAGCCTATGCTCATAGACATATCGACCACCTATATATGTTTTTCCTTTATAATCTTTCGGGGCTGGCGTCATCCACCTACCAGACCCACTTAAGATTCTCTTTTTTCTTTTTACAGTACAGGTAGCCTTCTCCCTGTATACACTGCCTTCCCTCTTTACAGGACTAGTAGATTTCTCTCTGTTAATCCTGTCGAGCTTTCTTTTTTCTTTAGCTCTTTTAAGCCTATTCCTTTTACTGGCAGCCCTATATTCCTTAGTAAACTCTTTAGGCTGCGTAATGCCTCTTACCCACAAACTAACACTAGACTTAGCTACTCCAAGATTTTTTGCTATTCCTGTTATAGCCATTCCACCTTTTCGCAGTTCTCTAGCCTTATTCTTTTCTTCTTCTTTTGCTTTTGTCATAAATAACCTTCCTAGTATCTTACCATTATACTACATTGGTAAGATACTAGTCAAGTTAACCTTTTTGGATAGCTTAAAACCTCTCTATCCCTTACTACTGGCACGCCAGGACTCGAACCTGGAACCTCTTGTTTAACAGACAAGCGCTCAACCTATTGAGCTACACGCCATTGCTTCCGTCTTTCCGGAATGTCATAAATGCTCCTGTCTGGAATTGAACCAGATTCCCAAGGTTAAGAGCCTCGTGCATCGCCACCTATGCTTCAAGAGCTTAGTGGAGGCGATGGGACTCGAACCCACACGGTCTTTACAGACACTGCATTAAAAGTGCAGACCAGCAACCAATTCTGGGTCGCCTCCATTATTATTCTTTCTTTCGCTTTCGTTTAAATCCAAACATTTTATTCTCTCTTCGTTTTATACCCGTCCGGGTATGATTAATTCTTACATTCCAATTTTATACCCTTTCAGGTATATTTTTAAACAACAAAAAAGCCCCGCAGTAATCTGCGGGGCTTCTAAAAAGTTTTTGTAATCTACAAATTAACTTAGCACCCCGCTTAAGATATTCTTAGCGTTATTATTTTGAACCTGTTTGTTCTGAGTGCTTATAGTAATTGCGATAGTCATGTAGGTAATAATAATCTCTTCAAACTTGAAAGTCAATAGTTTAATTAAAAATAATTAAAAATAAATTATTTTAGGTTATATAGCGAAGCCTATATAACCTAAAGTTTCCCCAGTTCCGCAGACCCCCCTTTAGTTTTTCTCCCTAGGTTCTGATATTAGTGGTATAATAAATAACTGCCAAGGACGGCTAGACTTATCATTGACAGCGAGAAAAACATGAAAAATTATAAAGCAGTACTAGCCTTAACGTCCCTTGTAGCCTTGACTGGGTGCCAAGAGATCTTATCAGAAAACGGCGAAGCGATCCCCGACACTGTTCACCATCTCCATTCCTGGCAGGACACAGTAATATTCGAAGATACTGTAATATTTGAGGATACTGTAATATTTGAGGATACTATAATATTCGAAGATTCACTAGAGCTTAAAGATTCATTAGAATTCGTAGCCTTATTGGAGCTTGAGGATTCACTAGAGTTTGAGGATTCACTAGAGTTTGAAGACTCATTAGAGCTTGAAGACTCATTAGGGCTTGAAGATTACTCCAGCAGCTCATATGGATCTAGTAGCTCATACGCTATATCAGACTCAGTGATTATGGAATCAAGCAGCTCATTATACAATCCAGACTCCTTTACTATATCTGGTGGGTACATAGCAGATTCTTCAGTTGTAGGAACAACATGTTCTGGGTCAGAGTATAGCGATTCTACTATGATGGTCGTGACTCACGAATACGCACTTATCGCAAGAAGCGCATACACACAGGATGAAACTCCTGGAGTCATAGACTTCTATAATACCTTAACGCTCCAAATAAAAGATATGAAGACTAGATGGGGAACCATCCAAGATTTAGAAGATGCTGGGTGGGATAAGTATACAAACGGCCATGAGTTGTTTGGGGTCAATTACTACTTAAACTGGGAGGACAGTACTTACGTAAGATCTGGAGTAGGGTATCTTTCTACTTATGAAAGAATCGTATCTTTTAGTCAAGGAACTTTTTCTATGGCTGAGGATAGATCACTAACTTTTACACATGAGTTTCACCCGTGTAGCTACTATAACTTTACTGAAAATAATATGACAGCAGAGATTATCTTTTACCACTCCTATACGTATATCGCTAAGATGGTAAGTGGTCATCAAACTAGATGGTATCAAGTAGACCCTAGTTAGATCTTATTTATTAAATAAGGAAAGCCCCTGTGAGATTTCACAGGGGCTTTTTTAGTTTATCGTAACCAGTGTTAGGTTACTAGTTTATTCAGTACAGCTGTATCCGGAGAACGGAACAGTCTCTACCTCATTACCTTGGTGTATCTCGACCTTCTTAGCGAAGAAAGAGCCTTTGAAGTGGGCAAAAGCTCGTAAGCTACTCTGTCCTAAGGTTATAGTGGCGTTCGGTGCCCATATAGATCCATAGAACTCACGACTAGCAGCTACCCATCCATTATTACCGGTCACTACTACAACTAGATTCTCTGGGAACTGGTTATGCATGTGGCCTCGTATAGTAAGCTTGTCAGTGTAGATATATATGATATCATCACTATTCCCTAAAGCTCTGAAACTAGATCCACTTTCGAAGACGAGTTCTTTAAACTTATAGGTTCCAGGAACAAAATAAGCTGCCCCTCTATCTCTCACATACATAGTACCTTGACTCGCAGCCTGATCTACTGCCGGATAATAAGTTATCCCGTTTTCAACAAACACGCTATTATTACTAGATGTCAAACCTAGATTAAGTCCTGTGTTCCCCATAGGATATGATGGGAAGTTGAAAGGAGATGCGTGGTTATCCACAATACCTTGTCCGTTGTCCGTATTTAAGATATTCGAATTAGCATATTTCAAATATCCTCTGTTAGCGACATCTATCTTAGGAGCGTACGCATACCCATTTGCCCTATTCTGCTGAGGACCTCCTTCATTCTCATAGTACTGGACATTAGCATCTGTTCCTATTCGTATATATGTGTCGGAAGCTATCGCACAGTTGTCACCTGAACAAAAGGCTCTATCATTCAACTTAGCATGAACTGTTCCGTACCCAAAAATGTTGTTTGGATATTCACAATAATCTAAGTAGTTAATAGGAGAGACGTACGCCGGATCTTTCTTAACCATAGTATATGCAGGATAAGTAACCCATGATAGGTCCCATCTATTCTCTTCTGCTATACTATTAACAGATGTAGCTAGTCTAAAGTTATGCCACCTATCTGATCCTGAAGAAGGGATACTGCTAAAGGTTTTAGAAATAAGAACCTCATTGCCTTCAGTCAGGGTTGCCTCAAACTCAGACACGTCATACTCTTCGCAATAATCGCTAGAATACGCTAATGAAGAGGAATAAGCATCTATAAGACATGCGTATACCTTCTGTGTTTCTACTGCAGTTTTTAAGAAGGATATTGTTACTGTTCCATCCTTTTCTACAGTGTTATAACTGTTTTCTTCAACATCGTCATAACTAATACACACCCACCCTTCAGTCGTAAGAGTATTACACGTACCTAGATCTCCGATATCGTCAACATAAACTGTATTAGGTTCAGCTTCTTGAGGAGTATAAGAGGAACCGATACTCGTCGGACCAACGACCTGATGTATAGTAGTGAAGTCTTCTATTACACTTGCATCTCCGGTAGCTGTTAGATACGCAGCTGTATTATTGAAGAATGCATATTCTGTAGTGGTTGCTCCAATATGTACATCTAACGGATTCGGTCCGTTATCTCCATGCACTAACGGAGAAGGTTCTCCGATTATAGGCATGAACACGTCTAGAGGAACTCCGACTTCCATTAGGGAGGCATCGTACTTATCGCATCTACTTTCATCATATGTGAGAGTTGCATCCGCATCTGTATAACAAATAATGATTGTCTCAACAGATTCGCTACCTCTTACGATACTTACAGGAATAGCTAATCCTACACCATTCTCATACCTATCTTCAATAGACGCTGGGTCATATTTAAGACAAGAGAAAGTCTCTGTAGTAGAACAAACATCTCCTGCTACCGGCACGTATGGTGGAGTGCTACTAGATGAGGATGGAGTGCTACTAGATGAAGATGGAACACTACTAGATGAAGACGGAGTGCTACTAGATGAAGACGGAGTGCTACTAGATGAACTAACGTCTGCGACGATAGTGATCTGTTGGTAGTAACGACTACCGTTAGCGTCTATCCAACCTGCATTAGCAATATAACTACCCTCTGCGATAACACTTGATTCATTGAATGCGTATACCTCTAATCCATAGATACCTGCACCGTCGTCAAAAAGTCCTGTCGTAGTGATAGAAAATTCTGTTCCGACAGCGCTACTTGCACCATGAAACTCGCAGCTTCTTTGATAGGAAGCTTCTTCCCTTTTCCAACACACAGCGATAGAGTTAATTACGTCTGATACTCCATCCAAATCCGGCTCTTTTATCGCTTTAAAAGTGCCTGCGGAACCATCAGCTATATTATCGATTTGATCAGTCTCTGTAATACAGATCCTAAACTCTTTTCCAGGTAGGCTAGGAGCGACTGCGCAATCTGCATCAGGTAAATGGGCGTAAGGCTCTGTTACTGTATATCTAGGAAAGATAAGACTAGTTCTAGATGCATACCAGTTAGCATCTTGAGCTACTTGGGCAGTAACCAAAGCTGCTAAGTCAAATGAAGCCTGTATTACTAGATACGGCTGATCCCCCGCTCCTCCCATCCCTGCAGAATTTTTTGTAATAGGAAAGGTAGTACCTACATCGTAAGAGGAAACGTCAATTATCTCACAGTTATTATCGTAAGTTCCGACACCTGTTAACTTCCAACAAGCAATAAGGGTGTTTGTTTTAGCAGTAGTACCATCCTTATCCGGCTCTATGACGAAAGAATAGGTTACGTTATTCCCTCTATCCACGGAGGTATGGAAAATCCCATTTGCTAAACACACTCTATGTTCGTTATTTGGAGCATTCGTATTATAAGATGGATCGGTACAACTTTCGTCAGGTCTATGGTCATACGACGAACTAGAAGAACTAGGAGCACTTGAAGAAGAACTCGGAACTGAACTAGATGAGCTTGGAGCTGAGCTAGATGAAACCGGTGCTGCAGTTGTCGTCATTCTTGGAAAAATGCGACTAGCTCTAGATGCGAACCAATGAACATCTTGTGCCGTTTGGCTTAGTACTTGAGACTCTGTGTAATTTGTAGCCTGTATTACTAAGTACGGTTCATCTCCAGGACCTCCTACTCCCGCTGCATCTTTTACGATACTAAAAGGAACACCTTCCACGTTCAGAGATACGTCGTACAACTCACAGTTGCTGTCGTAAGACAGCACACCGGTTAGCTTCCAACAAGCAATAAGAGTGTTTGTTTTAGTAGTAGTGCCGTCTTTGTCTGGCTCTATTACTAAGCTAAGTGCTGTACTGGATCCTTGTTCTACGGTAGAAGGAAATGGAGTCGTTGTACATACCCTAAACTCAGCATCTGGCATAGCAGTGTTGGCAGATGGATCTGTACAATCCGCATCCGGTAGGTGAGGGTAAGGGATACTAGATGAACTACTAACCGAACTAGATGAATTAGGCACAGAGCTTGAAGAACTAGGCGTACTTGAAGATGAGCTATAGTTAGCGTTTGTAGCTGTAAGTGAATGGTTTATCCAACTCGATCTACTATACATATACGTAGGATACATAGATAAGTAGTTAGTGATGTTATATAAAAGATTTCCCGTTGCAGAGATAGCTAAAGAGTACTGACTGCTAGGCGTATTTCCAATATCAGGCATCGTAAAAGATATGTCTTGATATACCCCATACCCTACTGCTGAGTAGTCTAAAAGCTGACACCAATTCGCATAGTAGGTAAAAGATACTTGACTGCTACCACTGTTCGAAGGATATAAACAAGCCATAACCGTTCTAATAGGGGCAGTAGGTCCATTTTTGTCTGGTTCTAATAGAATAGAAACATCGAAAACGTCTCCTGCTTCTACTGATGCAGGAAGAGTAGTATTATCAGCACAGAATCTGAATTCTCTTCCTACCACTGATGGATTAGAAATCGTAGAGTAGTCCGAACAATCTGCGTCTGGCTCATGAGTGTAAGGAACCGAAGAACTAGATGATGTCGGAATACTAGAAGAACTACTCTGAGAACTAGAAGAAATATAATCGCTGTTTATAATAGTAACATCTTGTCCATACCAACTATTCTTTCCTATCAGCCAATGAGGAAACGCTACTAGGTTGTACGTTGCGTTCTGGAGTGTCTTTCCTGTCGCGCCAACCATAATAGTCAACACTTCAGAACTATAGTAATCATTAGCAATAACTCCTGGGATCGTTACATTAAAGTACTGACCGTATGGCTCATTCGAAACATCTATAAGCTCACATCGATAACTTTCATAACTATACTTAGGCCATGCCCTCGCTTCTGATGCCCAACAAAGAGTCAGTACATTTACCGGTTGGCCGTCTCCTACTAAATCGTATTCCTTCTTAATAGCAAAGGTAATATCTGTTCCTTCTGCCACGGAACTAGCGATACTTGTATGGTCTACACATACTCTATACTCATTCTCAATTTCATTGATGTTTGTTACAAACTGAGGATCAGTACAGTATGGATTAACTGATGAACTACTTTGACTAGAACTACTTGGAGGAGTTGCAGCGGTGACTGAGATATTTTTAGAAACCCAACTAGTAGCTGCATACGTTATCGTAGGATCTGCGACTACAGAAGAAAAACTAAAGTTATGCCCTCCTAGTTTTACCGCGTAATCCTTATCTTCATATGCAGTAGGTACGTCAACCGTAATACTTTGAGCTACTCCGATTTGATAAGCAGCTACGTCGAAAATAGCGCAACGATCCGGATCATACACTGTACCAGTAGATGCACTAACGGGATCCCAACAGATGAATGCTGTACCTGCGTCAAATTCTCCATCGATACGGTCTCTAACTATATCGAAAGTAATCGTACCTTCTGATTGAGCTGTTGCTGGAAAGTTATCACCATAGCACATCCTATAATTCTGTCCATGATGAGGGCCTACATGTGTAACATATGATCTGTCGGTACATATATCATCAGCTAAAGGTGTATGAGTAGAGCTACTTGATTGAGTACTAGAACTTGATTGAGCACTAGAGCTACTCGGTGTAGATAGATCAATAGCGACATCAAAAGAATACCAGTTAGCTGTATAAGTTTGATCAGGAGCGTACGTCCATGTACTTGTAGGAATATGCGTTATATGGCTGTGGATACTGCCCATGCTTAGTGTCATAGTAGTAGGTGATAGGACTTCTGGAACAGATACATTAAAAGTTTTAGTTCCCAATACAGGCGTTAACCCAAAGCTAAATACTTCACACTTCCCACTGAGGTTCGTATACTCTCTTAAATGGTTACCAGTTGTCTCTTCCCAACAGAAAGCGACTGTCCCTGCTGTATTTTCTGTTTTTTCTAAAGTAACAGGTATGGTTCCCTGTGACGATGCAGTAGTAGGCTCTGTTCCTGATACACATGTCTTCATGACCTCTCCATAATACGGATGAGATGCTGAATAGTGTACAGGTGTTTCGCTGCCGGTACACCCATCAGTTGGGTTAGGGTATGCGGTATAATCAGTACTAAGTACTTCAAGCGTACCATCTACGAAAGAGTAGGAGTTCCAATTAAATAGGGAACTGTATGTACCTGATTCGAGGCCGTCCATCGAGAGATTTGTTGAAAGGATAGGTAAAGTGCCTATACTTAGAGTGTACTCTTCGGAATAGTGGTAGTCCCTAATCAAAGGAGCTTTGATAGTGGTCGTGCCTTCTTCTCCTACGTCAAGCTCTCCTATGTCTAGAACAGCGCAGTCTTCTCCTCTAAAGGATTCTGGTTGATCCCAGTTAACTTTATTCCAACAGAGAACTGCTGTAACAGAAGAGTATTGTCCCTTCGTTATAGAAATCGTAATGTCGGATCCCTCATCAGCACTTGATATAGGAGTTGTTGTGTTTGTAGCTACTACTATACCTTGACTGCAGGATTGAGACCCTTCTCCGCACATAGCCTGAGATGAGGCCGGAGAGAATAAACTATTCGTAACACAAGAATAAAAAGACTGCCCATTAAAAGGCCCGCCAAATAAAGTATTTCCCTGTCTTGTACAGAGGTCCGACATCTGAGGTGAGTAAGATAGATTAGAGAACGTAGGTGTAAAAGAACTACCAAATCCAGGATCAGCGTTTAGATATGCCGTACCTTGTACCGTCCAGTTGATCTTATCGAGCCAAGCATCTGATTGGAGGTCAATGTTTTTTGTCCCTTCGGGTTTACCAAGAGCACCTACTGATATCGTATACTCACCTGTAACAAGAAGTGACGGTACGGGAACTTTTTCAAGATAGTACGTTCCTTGTCCGTCCGATACTTCGCTATCTGTGAGGAACCTTACACTACATCTACCTCGGTAGTTACCTCGGTTGTAGTATGGTCCGTAATTGTTATAATCTGAAGATTGATCAAAACAGAACATATAACCATATGTGTTAGGAGTTTCTTTCCGAACTGCTATATTAAGGTCCTGACCTTGGTTATACGCCGTACCTTTATCTTTAAACCCACTACATACCTGGTGGTAGCTATTAGGCGACGCGGCTGATGTACCATATCTATGGGTCGCTGGCGTGCATTGAAAGTCTGGAGACTGAGGTGTTCCAGGCACATATGCACCGGGAGTCGGCTTAGGTACATAAGGTGGTATATCTGGGTGTATATATGAATGAGATGTCGTACTAAAACCTGTACCCACTACTGCCTCTAACCATCCAGAGGCTCCTAGTAAGAGTGTTCTATTTGCATTCTGTTTATCAACTCTAGATATATGAAGATCTATGTCGTTATAATCGTCACAATCATTCAGTCCTCCACACATGAGTAGTTGCGCGTAGGCTTGCACTCTTAAATAGTAGGTGCCGTCATGGGGAGGCGTTCGGACCGGAACTGTTATAGTAGCCCCTTCATCGACATACCTAAGGTCGTAGTTCGTACATTCCTGCATGTTGTAATAATGTATGGCAGCTTCAGGCGATACCTGGGTGGCTTCCATCCAACATAAACTGACAGCATCTGTAAAGTAATTGTTTCTTTTTATAGAAACGAAAACATCTTCCTCGGTAAGTAAACCGGCATATGAATCTCCGTGAGTGACGCAGACTCCATGATAGTTTCCGTTGGATGCTATCATCAAATTCTCGTTAGCGGTGCACGTCTCTGTTTGAGCAGCAAAGCTACTAAAACAGAGAAGAAGGACCGCGAGTATTGGTATCTTATTCATTTATTCCCCTGTGAGGTTTAGACGGAATTATCTCCGCCCCAACTAATATAAGAATTAGACTAAAAATCTTAAAGTATTATGTATACAAAGTTATTATAAACTTTGTAGGACTATCCTTAATCCTATATAGGGCAAGGGGTAGGGCGGAATCGGTGTGTTGATCAATTGTAGAATTATGTATATTTTTGACAGCCTAAAAATTGAGTGCGCACACCGATAAATAAGGTATGCCTGCTTAGGGACCTAGGGTTATAGAGGGCAGACAGCATTAGGTGTTAGTGCTGTCTTTATTCTTTATATCCTTTAATATGGCATCTAAAATCTTATCTGCTTTAGATGTATCGACAATGTTAGGTACATGGTATTTAGAGTCTAGTACCTCTCTTAATTGAAGTAAGAAGAAGCCAGAAGCCATAAAAGCTACACTAGTGAGAAACTTAACCAATCCAAGCGGCTCGTCTGATAGGGCTAGTGTAGTGAAGAGGCATATGATTGTGAAAATCCTTATAGCCCAGTCTACTAGACTTAAGTGCAGAAACTTGTGTAACTTTTTCATTAGTAGTTAGATCCTTCTTGTCCTGGTTCGTTTGAACCGGTACAGTGGTATATGTGATTGGTAGCCCTTGGGCATCTTTTATTACCGCATTTTTCGCAAACTATAAAGGTGATTGATCTAAATGTTGGGTCCGGGTTACACTCATAGCACGAGCAACTCGGGTTCACTTTAGGAATCACTGTGGTCTCACCATCATCGCATGTTCTAGTGTTCCAACTATCACCGCTATCGTGTGTCTCATTAGATTCTAGACGACACCCGCATTCAGTACAAGAGACAATACAAGATTGCCTAGAAGTTCCCTCCCTTTCAAACTCTGCTTCTCCTCCGCAGAATGGGCATGGTTTAAGACTCTCCATAATTAACTCTCTGGGTTGGTGTGTATCTCGATATCGTATCCTTGCTCAAACACTAAACCTAGATGCTCTACAACTTTATCAAAAGTTTTTCGATCTACTTTCCGAGTTAAAGGAGCTCCGTTCCATGTAGGTATCTGAGCTTCCCGATTGCCTATAGCATTAGGATAGAAGAACTTATAGTCATCGTTAACTGTCATGGTAGTAGTGCCTCCATCTCTGAATGTTTCTATGTCAGATAAACTAACGAGCTCTGATGCTGGGATGTCGAGGTTTACTACGTGCATCCTCATGTTATTATAAGAAGGGATGAAGGCTGGCGCGTCTACGCAAATGACCTGATTAGGGTCCTCCTTCAACTGACACATATATCTTATGGTCTTAATAGACAAAGGCAGCTTTAAAAACTTTCTACCTAATTCACGATCAATAATGTCGGAATCCTTAACTTCACGTAAAAAATTATGGTTACCTGAGCCTGGCAAGTCTATGAGTAGGTCACCTCCTTTACCGAATATCTTTATGTCTTTGGTAATCGCTTCCCAAGGATTAGTGCCTTGGCCGCTAAACCTAGCACCGCTACTGGATCCGTGAAAACTCCCATGTAATTCTACGTAGTCATCTCCCTCCATACCAGGAGTTATGTAAAGCCGTTTCTTTTCATCTTTATATCTTAGAAAGGCTCTATTATCGATGTCGGTGGACCAACTAAAAAGGATTAACGATATCTCATCGTCTTCATAAACTTTGTACCCTACAGGCTTCCTCTCTTCCGAAAAATTACCCTCAGTGAGGTATGGTTCCTCTTTAAAAGATCCATACTCGTAGGATACTCCAGGAAGATCGCCTATACCTTTATATTCATCAAACCTCATGCCCTAGTCCTTCTTTTACTGCTTTTATAATACGTTCTATATACTGGTACTCATGATTAGGTGCTTCTGGTATATCGTACCACCACTCATCACCTATAAGTTCTGATATATCACTATCGTGGCTGGCTGCAGACTCTATTTCACTCATATTACTTACGCAGAGATTCTGAGCCGCCTCATACAGTCTTTTTGCTGTATCGGCTTCTATATCCCTAGACCTTCTGTCTTTCAAGACCCTCTTCTCATAAAACTCAGATAAACCTCCGAAGTCTTTTACCGTACTATCTACGTTACTTAAATTCTTAAGTAAGTAATCTGTAGGTGATGATATAAAAAATTCTTTGATAGAGCTACCCATAGCTCCCCAATACGAAGTCCATGATTTACCATAACATTTTATGGTAATCTCTCCCTGACCTTTTTCAAAGTCTTCTAGGAAAACAGTCACTGGATCTAAGCCATCCATCTCAGATAGCTTCATCTTTTCTACTTTGGAGGATTCTACCTTCATTCTTCTATCCAATCCTTTAAACTTTTTAAGATCTTTTCAGCTTCTTTTCCGGCATGAGTAACTGATCCCTCGTGGGAGATCTCACCTCTATGCTTCACGTCATAAAGTTCTTCTGTAAGCTCATTGACTAAAGAACCTAGTTCTTTTAGATTCTTTAATCTTTCCTCATCTTCCCAAGTCTCACCGACCGGCATTACAGGTCCTACAATCTTCTTTACTACTTCTGCATACTTACTGCTCATCATCGCCTCTTATAGCTTTTAAAAACTCTCTTTGGGTAGTTACTTCAGGATTCGGAGATTTACATGTCCCTTGTGCTAGGGTAAATAAATCTACCACAGGATCGGATACCAGGGCACCGTTAAGCTCTCTACTAGAAGCAAAAGGCTTTCCTGTCCCGATGAACAGATTCCATGCGTATTTTTTATTAATGTTTCTTACCATTACGCGTTTACCTGCAATAATCGAATAGAACTCCACACAATCTTCCGCCGGTGCCTTTACCTTCTTCCACTTTAGGTCTCCATTTTGGGTGAGCTTGATAAGCTCGCTTACGATAGATAACTTGACAGATCTTTTATTCTTTTTTATCAACCTTACTCTCCGGATAGAATCTCACCTTAAAGCCACAATTACATCGGGCAAACATTACTTTGCCTTTTTCAAGACCTTCGTAGATCTCTTTTGTTTTCTGATATATAGCTCTACACTCTTTACACCAGAATTCATTATCCTTTAAAGGCCTGGGAGGTGTCTCGTAAGCTTCGGCGTCAAACTCAGTATAAGCTTTCGCTACTCTATCTTTCTTGAACTGTCCTTCATTCATGTATGATGCCATATGACCTTTATAGCACCTAATAGATACGAGAGCATTCTTTATAAGGGTGGGATAGTACTCATGAGACGTAGGGTCTTCCATAGCCTTTTCATATGTTTCGCATTGATGGCACACAGTATAACACGGTACGCCATGCTTTTCCATACTCATAGCCTCGTGAGCCCTGAAGAAGCAATTCAGGCAATCATCCTGCCCTTCCTTGTATTTACGGCCCTCACACCCCTTAGAACCACCGCATCGATCTGGATCAGTCGTGCTTTTATCTGAGATGTACCTTATAGTATCTTTGCAGCTCATGAGTACCCTCTACATGATATATAGACTTCATTGTAATCTACTTTCACATCAAACTCTTGAGCTACCTTCATCAAATCTGAAACTGTAACATCTATATCGATAGAGCTCTCGTATATCGTAAACTCATCATAATTTTTTCGTTGGTGTACTGTGATAGGCACAGAATTCTCTCGCAAGAATCTCACCTGCTCAGAAGTGATTAGGCCTGTGTCAAAACTTAACTTTGTCACTCAGGTCTCCTAACATAAAACCCATCAAAACTAAGAGAGTTTCTTCTAGCGATCATAGTCTTGTCTTTTACGAGCTGCTCCATTTCCTCAAAAGAAGGAGCATGTGTTTCTAAAGCCCTAATCAATTCTAAAGTCCGCTGAGATGACCCGCGCTTTTTAACTCTACGGATAGCTTCTAAGTCCGACACATCCTCTAGATAGATAATGCTATAGTTACTCATTCGAAGTAACTCATCCCACAGCAACCCAAGCTTATTGACCTGGACATAAATAGTTCCTGGAGACTTCTTTAACTGAATTTCCTTCTGCAGACCAGCCATAATGAAAGGCTTAACCCTCTGCATGTACTTCATATAGCTTTTAAAAGATTCAAAATGAGAGTATCTCTTATCTAAATCCTCTACGCCAAATACCGGATGCTTAGCTAAATACCTCTTAGCTACCTCATCCATATCTATCATTTCCCTTGCAGGACGATCCTCACCTCCTACGCAGAAAGTCGATTTTCCAGATGCGATACCGCCAACAACTAATACGATTGATTTCTCATTATCCTCATAAATGGATCTTGTAACAGCGGACACCATCTTTGCAGGACACATGTTAGTAATAGCCTCTTTAGCTGAGGTAGAACTATACGAGGCTACTTTGTTTCTTGTAGGGATAAGAACAGTATTTAAACCAGTTTCTGCCTTGATAGCGATCGCTCTATTATTCTCTTCATTTACAGAGGCAGGATCATCTTCTCTCACGCCCCGTAGGAGCCCGTCACACCCGTATTTAGCCAAGGTGGCCATAGTATTCCCAGTTCCGGCAAAAGCTGATACATCCAGCTCCATGCGCCTCAAATCGTGCCTAACAAGTTCGACTCTCCTCGCTGACCCAAAATGAGCTTTCTTTCTAGAATTCGACATAACAGCTACAGTAACTTTTAAACCCTTTTTGAGAGCTTCTCTGATTACGTGAGCATGGCCCTTATGAAAGGGATCGAAACATCCAGCATACAAAACATGCTGGATTTTAGGCTTCTTTAAACTTTGGATCTCGTTTGAGATATTCGATAAAGCTGCTTTAGTATAGAACCCACTACCCACTGCCTGCTTTGCTATCTTGTTCAAAACTTTAGATCTTCCTACTCTATAATCATCATCTGAAACATGCGAATACTCTTTTCGTATAGCTTCGGAATAAAGTTTATAAGTGTCTTTATCTCCGAATAAGATAGATAGATCTTGTCTAGCTAAATTGCTGGGGCGACCTCTGTATCCTGGTTGGACGCGAAAGTGGTCTTCTGTGGATTTTAAAGCACAGATAACTCTATCGGTAAAGCTATCTGAAGCATGCATATGCGCCATATCTTTCTTTAATCTGACGCACGATGCTTCTATGTTAGCTTTACCGCTTTTAGTAGGATCGTACCCATAGTCATGATACATCGCAGCAAGCCTAACTGGAAGCCTGGTTGGAAGGCTTTCTTCAGCCACACCGCCGGCTACATCAAGTAGATGACCATAGTTGTGGTAGTTGTTTACTAGCCCAAGAGGCCAATCGTCCTTCCACGGATCTTCATCAAACAAGGCACCTAACTGGTACTCCTGGGTTTGCGTGCCTACATTCTGTCGAAGGAGATCGTATAGGGCGTCTTTCCAAAGTTTATAAGATGATTCAGGTTTTAAAAAGTGTAAACTTACCATAACTCTTTCTCCTTCAAAGTTTCCGCTGTATTATTTAACAGGGCTATTGAAGTCTTTTCTAGCCCATCAATATCTTTCTTTAGTTTTTCTATATCTTTAGGGAGTTCTTGGAGAGAACTTTGTACTTGCTTACTAGTTACGTGACCCTCTTCAAACATACGAAGAAAATCATTTTGAAAAACTCCTCCTAAGCTGCTAATTCTATTACCTAGATCTCTCCAGGCATGAAATAGCTTTTCTTGTTCATTGAAACTCATACTGCTGATATCTCCCTCAGTTTATATTCCTTACTCACCCAGGGTTTAGCTCTATCAGTACTAAACCATACAACAACATCAGATTTCTCTGGAGAGGGGTATAGGCCGTTATGAGGCATAGATAAGCTTACAATAATCCCTATGCCATCTGCTGTATGCACTTCCTGCCCTAAGTAGAACTTAGGTAAATCTTCTATGTCTTTTTTAGCGGATACATAATCACGCATATCAACCTCTTTACTAATATAAGAAGTTAGGCATTAATCCTAACCTCTACCGGAAGCCACACACCATTGCGCAGCACTTCAAAGTTCTTTAATATTGGGTTAAACATATCTAAGATCTCACTTCTCCAATACTTCAACCCTCTGTTCTTATATCCTTTACCGATGTGCTCCCAGTACCTAACGATTTCCTCTTCTTCAATATCCTTGATAGAGAGGGGCCGGACTTTTGTCCTAGTAGGTTTTTCTCGATCTCCAGAAGCCAATTCCTTCTCTTCTAGTACTCTAAGAGATAGTTCATTGTGGAGTTCGTTTATCCCACATTTTCCATCAACAAGATCGATGACCTTATGTTGGACCATCATCTTATAGCCTATAGATAGCTTCTGGAATAAAGAGGCACACTCCTCCCAAGTTTTAACAGAAGGCACGGTATCTATAAGGGATACTTTTTTCCCATCAATACTTTTTATACTCCATTTACCATTAGGCTTGGGTAATGGTAATATTAAGGTATCCCAATTTTGGCTATCATTAGTGTCAGCTATAAGATTGTTATCTACAGATACACCTACATTCATGAATCCCTTTGGGATAGATATCTCTATGTTCATTCACTTACCGGCCCGTCTTCAAGTTCTCCGCACTTTTTCTTAAGGCGTACTATCTCAGCTAATGCCTGTGGCCAGTTTCCTTTATTATAATACTTCGCATACATATTAGATTCCTCCTGAGCTGGTTTAGATTTTCTTAAACTATACCACCCCTCAGAATACTGAGCTATGTGATCATGTCCGTTACCGTCTCGTACCATAAAGCATCCATCACGAGAGTCTCCTGCCCATAAAACGAGTACAGGATCTCCTTCCCCGCCGCCATACAGACAGTCATCATCTGTAGGGCATGTAAGTGTGTCACCTTCTTTTATGCACTCAGAGTCAAAATAATTAGGAAGTTTCCCAGTTAGGTAGTAATCTCCATAGAGCCCTACATACTCTGGATCAAAGCGCTCATGTGCCTTGCAGCACTTATCAGCTCTTTTATAGATCTTCTTTAGTTCTTCTTCTGTAGGAGACTTAGGCTTATCATAAACTCTCTCAGCTACCTCCTGAGTGAAACTAGCAGAACGGATCATCTCTACTAGCTCTTTAACCCCAGGTGTCTCCATATCTACAACACACAGGTCATACAGGTCATCAGTCTGTACTTCACAATTCTTTACTTCTATAAACATTCGTAATACCCCTTCATAGGACCTTGCTCACACCGCTCAAAAGATACCTTATCTTCTAAAAACTCTAGTAATCCTGCCTTACTAGATACTCTCTCCACAATAGCGTCAAAACATATATAAAGATCCCCTATCTTGTTCTTTACGACAAAGGCATAGTTTCGGTCCTCTAGAGGAAGCATCTGTTTATGTTCAGGAAGCTGGGCGTGGGCCTCTTCAGCGGTCCTTCCTTTCTTATCAAGGTATAGATCGAGATACTCTAGAGAATAGTCATCTCCGCTATATTGCCCTTCAATGAGTTCTAAGACAGTATCTTTTGGAAGAATTAGAAAATGTGGATGATTAATACCATCGATAATATTATAGGACTTAGTGCCTTTTTGAGTTACGCTCAAAGATACCACTTCCCACTTACTGCCGTCTGTACATATAGGTACATCGTCTTGGAACCCATCAACTGTAGGTGGCTTGTCGTGATCTGCTACCATTACAAGCTTGCCGTTTTGTAGCAAGCCATACCATTTTCTTTTATTTATCATCTTCTTCCGACTCCTAGCATATCTTCAACTTCTTTATCAGACACACCAGCAAGCATAGTACTAGCCTCCTCCGCAAGAGAGTGAGATTCTACAAGTTCAGCTTCTACAAGTTCAGCTTTAGGTTTTTTGAGGCCAATCTTATACCTTCTGCGTTTCTTAGGATTCTTAGTAGAACTAATCTTGACAGGATTATCTCCTGTGACAGGATTATCTCCTGTGACAGGATTATCTTCTATAACAGACTGTATACGAAACCCTCTATAATCTATGACTTCTATGTGTCTAGCTAGGGTACTATCTAACATGCTGGCTTGGCTTATGTTGACATTAAACCGATCATAATCTTCGCACCCTTTATACCATATAATCAATTCATATTGGGTGCTGGTATCTTTAGAGAAAGAATACCTAGATACATCACGTAGATTTACAGCCTTATTTGATATTTTCATAAACATAAAAACCCCCTAGTCATCTACGAGGTTATCTATATCTTCAAACATGCTGTTAATGATTTTATTACTACCGTGGAAATAAAGATTAACTGCTTGGCTGAGTTCATCAATCTTTTTATAGAAGATGTCGTCTCCAAAACTAATAGGAGTTACCCTTTTATCAGGATCCTTTACGGAATGGCAGCATATATCATATTCGTGATTGACGCCTCCGTCGGTGTCAAGCAAGGATACTTTAGCAATAGAAACAGTAAGTGAGTCTTCTTCCTCACGCCCTACTTCAAGTATCGTGTTGCTTTTTGGAAATAGTACAAAGAAATCTTTAAAGAATTTACTCTCTTCACCATCAACGCTTTCTCCGTCATCATCACTTTCTTCATCATCGACTTTCCAACTAACTCTAGCCTCTTTTGTCTTTTTTAGTAAATCATCCATGAGTCTATATAGTAGGACGCCCTCTTCTCCCACATCTTGCAAGATAGACCGCTCTATGGCGTGGGTACTCGGCTCTACAGGGAGGTCCGCCTGGGAGGGCTTAAATTCTGTCCCCGACGTAGATGCTTCTACCTTTAAAATGTTTTCTTCTGCTTTATTCATGACTTCTAAGTCTCCTTTATTGTTAGGATCTAGTAACAATGTGGTTTCATCTAAAATATCTGTCTGGAGGGTGAGAATACCTTCATCAGTTGCGCAACTTAAGAAGATAACATCGTCTACTGTCCTGTAAGAAACTATTCTCTCATATTTACCGTTTAGTAAAACACAGTATTTTATAAGGGCATCAAAGTTAATATACTCTTCGTTTCGAGGACATTTAATAATCGAATCTTTAACTTCTTGGAATGAATATGCAATCTCCTCAACGGTATCATCGGTCTCGTCCTCAAAATAAACATCGAGGACATTTGGGGCATTTTTCGCGCCATCCCTATACTCTACATTTGTGATAAACTCAGAGTCACTTATCCATGAGCTTAACATGGCGTTGTGTATTACCTGATGAACATTTGTGATAGGACGGTCATCCTCTTCCAGTTTCTTAACACTAAAGCCAGGAATATGTTTTGCGAGAAGCCTAAGATCCTCTGGATCTTTGGGGTTCAAGAAGTGACTGCATGGAGCCGCCAAAGTATCAGAGAGGGCCTGCACTGAACCGTCTGTTTCTACATATGAGATAGACACCGTTCCTGGTATGTTCTCATCGAAAGACACAGATGCTACTTCGGAATAGGTTAAACCTATTATTAAAGGACTGTGCACATACAATCCTTTAAAGTATTCAAGAGGTGATGTATCTGTCTTATTACACCATTCAGTGTATTGCTTATCATAAGTCGCAGAGTTATATATGACGGATACTCTGCCATCCGAGGAAATGTTCGGATTTCTTATTGTATTCGAACCAAATGTACATCCGATTAAACTGCTTTCTAACGCTTCTAACAAACTTTTCATATTACATCTTTCTTTGTAATGAGGAAGGTTTCGGTCAGCTCACCATTCGGTCGAGTGACCACGGATATCCTTACTCTTACGTTCTCTTGGCCTTTAACTATTTTCCAAATTCTACTTATACTATTTACGATCACTACGGAATCGGAACTACTGGTCACTTTAAATGAGTGCGCTTCTTTACATAGATCAGGATCTATGTAATAATCTGCCACCCATACTTTACTTAAACCAACCACACTAACTGGTATTATCTTAGGATCTACCTTATTGATAATGAATGTATTGTCGGTGTCAGTTATGATCCTACCCATTGTAGGTGGATTATGGTTTTTGCTCATTATCTTTTTCGTCTCTAGCTTTTCTAAGCTTCTTTAGGAAAGGTTCATCCTTAACCATCAATTCTATCGAACCTACAATCAGTGCCTCTAACGTCACATCTGCCTTTTTAGATACCTTTGCTAAAGAGGCTAGGAAGTCCTCGTCAAGATCTATTGTAATCCTAGAGCACTTACCTTCTTCTTCCATCTTTGGAATTCTGGCTTCACAGTCTTTAAAAAACTTCTTTAATTCAGGAGTCATCTATTCCTTCTTTTATCTTCCTTCTCCAAACACATATCAAATGCGGAAGGGAGTAGTACCCTTTTTCTGCTCGGGTTATTTTATCTACATCCTTTACTAAGACATGTAGTACATTCTCTAAGTACCCATTTGAACTCTGGGTATAGGTTCTATAGGGCGTAGATTCAAGCTCGCCTTCCATTACCTTAAACATAAATAAGTTTATGTTTTCTCTGAAAGAAACCAAGTCTGTTACCTTGATCTCTCTATTTAAAGACTTAGGGTCAAATTTTTCAAGAATCTTAGCGGATTCTATATCAGCTAGATCTCGTCTGTGGGTCAAATAGTAGTTAAATGCCTTTTCTAGGGCATAGAACTGGCTTTGGGAGTACTCGGACATCTGACCTGCAATTGCATCCATTAGAGCTACTCTTTCTTTAGCTCTACTTTTTCTTTTCTTTTCTACTTTCCAGTTCTTTAAAATATCTGAAATTATCTTCATGCTGTACCCTAGCTACTTGGCCCACGTTCAGTACCAATATAAGAACGTAGCCCTCAAATCTAAAGTTATTTTTAAGAGGAGACAAAGAAAAAAGCCTCCCTAATTAAAGAGAGGCTTCCTTCACCCATTCACCCTAATCCTAGGACTACTAATCAATAACTTTTGCCTCTAACCCGTTAATAAAATATATCGCCCAACGCTCAAAATCTGAATAGTAAGCACATAAGCTATCACCTTCAGATTCTATTACAGGCACTGTCTGGCCACACAACCAATCACTAAACGGCTTTTGCCACTCTTCAGGTAGATTACCTATAACTACATATGGAACTGAAGATTCCTTATCAACCTTTTCATACTGCTCTAAATTCATTAAATATCCCCTAAATCTACATGATTCCAAAAATCATAGTACTCATCTTTTAACCCGGCTTTATCTTGCAACTTATCCAACACTAGATTGTTAGGTCTGATGTATGGATTCATGGAGCTAAATATCTTTTCATCTTTCTTAAGATAGCGACACACAAAAGTCCCTACAGCACCTGACCGAGAAATACCCGCATCACAATGTACTAAAAAATTCTTGTCCTTGTGCTTATCTACAAAAGATAATACTTCATCGGCTTGCTTATCTGTAAACCGGTTATACTCACCTTTCTCATATGCTATATCCTGGAAGCATAGAGAGATGTAATCCTTGCAGGAAAGTTCATCTAATCTACTTATAGGTGCCGAGTGCTTTCCGTCCATATCTGAATGGATAGATATCAGGACCCAGGGATGAGGCAGTGATATGATAGATGTCTTCTCTAAGAGATTAAAGATGTACATCCTAGGAACTATTCTAATCATACATCTTATCCCATTTTACTTTTAATTTTTCAACGATCTTTTTAATCTCTGACTCTTTCGACCATTCATAGCCACTAGTTTCTTGGTAGCTTATGTCTTTAAGTTCAGAAATACCTAAATTTGAAATTAAGTAAAGTATCGGTTCTTCGTCTTTGGATACGTTTTTCATCCAAAGTTTAACTATGATATCACTTACCACATGGCGGCACCCAGCTACGTTCCAGCTGATAATAACATTACCTAAGTCGTGCTTGTTGGCTATATCTATTAGAATAGCTTTAACATCGTCCGGTCTTAGTTTGCGGTATTCTTCAAAAGTCATTCTAGCGCTCTTTGTTTTTCCATGATTCTATAAAACCGGAGAAATGGTTTATTAACCAATCTCTTCTAGCCCAGAAACCAACATCCTTATTAGCTTTCTCAGACTCTATCCACTGATGCTTCTTTATTTCTTCATCAATTTTCTTACAGCTATTCTGTTTCATATCTTACCTGGAAATACACTTTTCTCTCAGAAATACACTTTTCTCTCAGAAGTTCACAAGATCGTATATAATACAGAAATATCCTATGCTCCCAATATAAGAACATAGGATACGATCCTAAAGTGATTTTTGCAAATTACTTAAAGGCACCTTCAGATACCTGACGATCAATCTCCACTGAGGTGTCCGCAGCTTTCCACCCAGCAGGCTTAATCACTTTACCATCAGAACGTTTTACGAAATTTCCTGACGCATCACGTTTAGCCATGTTAGCTCCATGAACTACATCAAAGATTCCGTCTAAGTTAGTTCCATGCTTAGCACCGAAATCCTTAGAATAATACTCAATGTCCACTAAAGCATCTGCCTGCTCATTAATGATGTGTGACTCAGTCTCATCACCTGTCAAAGTAAGGTCATCGCGCATATCTCCCTTAGCCACTAAATCCGCTAAGATTATACGACGCTCTTCTCCATCAGATGTTACCGTAGCTAAAAACTCCGCTAATTCATCGATGATCATCTTAGTTAAAAATACCACAGACTTCTTATTAGCAGGTGTTGGTGTATTAGGTAAAGCCTTACCCGCTACATCTGTTCCGTCTTCTTGAGGGATAGATGCCATAGCAGCACCGTTTGAAAACTCTCTTACTTTATCTGAATTACTAAGCATTATATCTCCAGCTTAATGGTTTTAATTTCAAGACTAATTTAAAAATCAGGAGACATAATTTAAACAACTATTTTAAAGTTGCACAATAATTTCTTATATTAGGGTATCGAGGGCAGTTATGAACTATTTTAAATATCCAAGAACCAGGCATCTACCTGATTCCCGAGCATGGACTCCGGATGACAAAAGACTAACAGACACTTCTATGTTTGAAGGTTTAAACGTAGTGGTTACAGAAAAGATGGACGGAGAGAACACATCGATGTACTCCGATCACATACATGCTAGATCCATAGACAGCAGGCACCACGAGTCAAGAGACTGGGTGAAAAGGGTACATGGAGAAATAAAATGGCATATTCCTGATGGTTGGAGACTGTGCGGTGAGAACCTTTTCGCACAACACTCCGTATCATATGATAACCTAGATAGCTACTTCTATCTCTTCTCTATATGGGATGAGAATAATAAATGCCTATCCTGGGAAGAGACAGTAATGTGGGCTGAAGAATTAAAAGTCCAAACAGTTCCTGTCCTCTATGAAGGCCTTTGGGATGAGAAGGCAATTAAGAAACTTGGCGATTCCATAAACACAACCAAGTCAGAAGGATTTGTCGTAAGAAATACAGAGTCTTTCCACTACGACGACTTCGGAAAAAACCTAGCTAAATGGGTTAGGGAAGGCCACGTCCAAAGCGATAAGCATTGGATGCACCAGCAAATAAAACCAAACGGATTAAAATAATGAAAATCATACAATCCATAGCAGAAGGCAAGAGACCTTCTTTAGACGAATTTAATGAAGCACTGGGACAGAGATACCCTTTACTGTTGAAATTTAAAGACACTCCTCAAGAACCAGAATGGCATGGAGAAGGAGATGTCCATATCCATACTCAAATGGTTTTGGATGCAGCATATGACCTTCTTGAAGAAATAAAGTTATCAGATAGCGATAAAATTATCGTAATCCTAAGCTGCTTGTTTCATGACATAGCAAAACCCATAGTCACTGTTCAAAAGGATAATGACGGAATCATGCGCTGGAGATCCCCAAAGCACGCTGAGGTAGGTAGATCTATCTTAGCTTATGATCTGTTTGATCTAGGTTTAGATTTATACCAAATACACCAGATCATTAATATCATAGGGCACCACCAAAACCTGAGAAGGTACGTCCAAAAAACTGAGACATACCTATTCCATCAATTGAGACGAGAAGTCGATGTACACCTTTTGCATATCGTCGGTAAAGCTGATCTTATCGGACGAGTCTGTGCTGACAAAGCAAGCCAGATAGATATTACTGAAACATTCTTATACATGTGTGACGAATTCATGCCTGATAGAAAAGCTCCTCAACTTGCCTGGAGAGAAGAGTTTGATAAACTCGAGTGCTCTGAAGAAAAGAAAGATGAAGTCTTTTACCGCAGCATGCATGAATACGAGAAAGGTAATATGTACAGCGCCGAAGAAGCAATGGGCAGATGCCGAGCGTATTTAGATGATCCTACAGAACTAGTCATCCTATGTGGTCCGTCTGGATCCGGGAAATCTACTTGGGTAAGAAACCATCCTGAATACCATGTCGTATCTATGGATAACTTGAGAGAGTCTATCGCCAAGAATAAACACGATCAATCTAAAAATGGAAAAGTATTCCAAGCAGCCAAAGAAGCTGTCAAGGATAACCTCCGTAATAAGAGAAAGATGGTGTGGGACAATACAAGCTTATCTAAAGATAAGAGAAAGATTCTTGTCGATCTAGGTATGGACTATGGAGCCTATGTTCGGATAGTTGTCATGCAGAGCTCAAAAGCAGATATCATAAAAGGGAACTCAGATCGAGAGTTCCCTGTACCAAATGATATTATGGATAGACAATTGAATAGAGGAGACTTCCCCTGGCCAAGAGAAGCACACAGAGTAGACTATGTGCATAAAGATGAAGTGATTACTTTCTAATCTTCTTTTAGAGCCCAGTCGATTAACTCGTCTGGGCCATTTCTATTCCAATGAAGTATCACGCAGAAGGGACCGATACAAGACTGCATCGTATCTTTTCCTATGTATAATGACAAGTCCCACGCAAAAGGGAATAAGGCAAAGCTTATACTAGTAGCGCTATCCATGCTAATCCTTCGATTTCGTAGGTATTTTGATAGATGGGTACTTAAACTTAACTGCCCGAGCCACAGAAGTTCTTAACTCTGCTAGATCACCTTTGAACCACTTAGGAGACTTATCGAATCCGTGGACTTTCTCTAAGGCTTTCCTAGCCTTGCTGAGCGTGTTTATTGGATAATGGTCCTTGTTATCGCGAACCCTGAAATCCTTGGCGTCAAACACCGGATAGGGCCTATTACGGGACTTTAACCTTGCCTCTTTCTCAAGAGTGTTACTTACTACATCTATTTGAGATGCTAGCTTCTTATTCCCCATGCTTTCCAGGGAATCAGCTATCTTATCAAGCTTATCAATCTGATCCATAGAACTCTCCTTATGCAGGAGAAATGGCTATAAGGAGATTATTCAACTTGTTCCTTTTTCTTATCGCCGGCTAACTCTTCCGCATAGATATACACCATAATGTGTATAAATGTTACAAATAGGTTAAATCCGAGTACTTGGAGGTATAGTATTATTCTAGAATCTTTAGCTGTTAGTATCAAAGCTACAGCAGCAAGAGCGATTAGTAGGCTCAAAGACCCTACATATATTTGTGATATTTTAACAATTTTAACGGTATTCATATTTAGATTTAAATTAGATGGGTAGAGTGTAACTAGCTGGTTTAATATAAAAAATACAATCTAATGTTTTAACTTATATTTTCATATATTCACATCACTAAGCTATGTCCAAGAGAGAGCGATAACCTCGCATATTCTCTGAGATTGTTTTTCTCCCCGTGTCCTAGGTAGAGGGGAAGATCCTCATAAGGAATCTTTTGGATCTCCTTAAACATTTCCTTTCTTTGGTGCTTAATAGAACTTAAGAGATTACCCAGGCCTAAAGTATTGGGATAGTGTTTATCTGCATAAGAGAATAAGTGCCCGAACGCCTCTATAAGGTATTCATCTGGATGGCTTGCTCCAAAATAATAAGCTTTGAACTCACCGAAACTATAATCAATGTCCACCTTATTGTTCCATATCATCTTAAGAGTATTAAAGACATGCGTATCCTTCATCTTAGATAACCTTATCCTGTCGCCCTTATCCATGATCCAGGCAAAGTCTTCCCTATAAGGCATGCATGTTCTTAATAAGAACATTGTCTTCCTGTATTCTAACATATTGAACTCGTCTCCCATTAGTCAACCAATGTGACTACAGTGAAGTCTTTCATTCTAACTTTAAAACCTTGTGCAGGGAAAAGTCCGCTACCGCCAACAACTTTTGCCTGATTAAGAACACTATCTGTTAATATCTTCTTTTCTATTTCTTTTAAGTCAAAATTAAGAACCCTTTCAAAATACCTAAGCATCGCATGCTCTGTGACTGTAGGATTACTACTCACACCCAGATCCTTAACCTTTTTTCTTACTTCCCTAATAGTCCTGCACTTAGAACTAGCCTCTTTTTTCTTAGCGGATATCTCAGAGTTTAGAGTGTTTACCTCCCCCTCTAACTTGCCTATCTGACTATTGAGGCCTTTTACTGTTACTTTATCTTCTAATACCGACATACTACCACTTCAAGTATGGTTTGACTTTAATGTCTTTCTTATCAACACCTTCCGGTAAAACGATACTGCTTGACCATTTAACAGAAAACAATGTTGCAATCGCTTCATTAATCATAGTAGGAGTAATGCCTCTAATCTTACGTTCATTTGTAAGATCCTTCAACCCTCTTAATCCATTGACAAGAGTTTGCATGCGCTTCCCAGTAGACTCTAATCCAAATAACGATTGGCTCGCTACTTGATTTTTAGCTTTAAGGATCTCGCTTTTAGTCAGTCCGAAGTCTCTCAACTTCTTACACTCTTCTTCCATAAGCTTTAATGCTTTGTTGGCATTTGAAGGATCTACTATCATATGGATAATAAAACCGGAGACATTATCGTAGTTGGCCACTTCTGTTCCGACATAATAGACTAGGCCCTCTTCTTCTCTGATCTTCATAAATAATCGAGAAGACATTCCTCCTCCAAATACTTCTGAGACCAACTTAGTTGCTAGGATATCACTACAATCATAATCCTCTAACGAAACAGAAGCTGTGATGTAGCACTGATTAGCGTGATCGGTCTTTGTTAAATGCCTAGTCGGTGATGAACCAATCAGACTACGAGACTCGTGAGTCGACTCGTGAGTCGACTGATAACCTCTATTACTTTTTAATAGTGCTTTGGCTGCTTTGACGATCTCTTTATGATCGACTCTTCCTGCTACAGAAATGGTAAGATTGATATTCTTTTTAACATGCTCGTGGAAGTCTAGCATATCCTTATGGGTAATACTCTTTACAGAACCAGCAGTCCCTAAGATAGGAGCACCTAATGGATCTTTAGACCATAAAGATTTAAAAAACAGATCATACGATACATTGTCATAGCTAGATGATGATTCAGCTATCTCCTCTAGAACTACCATCTTCTCAGAGTTAAAATCCTCTTTCGTCAGTGATGGGTTCTCTGCCATGTCGCACAAAACTTCTAGTGCCGATAACACATGGCTCGGGGTCACTTTAGCTACTAGGTAAATTTCTTCTTTAGACGTGAAAGCATTTATATCTCCGCCTAACGATTCTATCGAATCTGTAATTTCAAATGCGGAACGAGTTTCTGTTCCTTTAAAAACCATATGTTCGTAGAAATGGCTGATTCCTGCTTTATGGGCTTTCTCATCTCTAGATCCCGTATCCAAGTGGATACCTACGGTGGCTGAGGAATATCCTGGGATGTCTTCTGTTATTATGGTGACGCCAGACTTTAAACTAGTTTTCTTAATACTCATCGATATTCCTATGTTAGATCAGTGTTTAATATAAAAAGCTTATGCCTGGATCTAAAGTTCTTTTTAATCCAAGTTTGCGATAGACATGATAACCGGCTTAATGTTCGGCGCTGTGTATTTCTTGTTCAGGACAGAGGCTCTACGTTTTAGTATGGTCTCTATACCAGATACACATTTCGATGCGCTCTGGCTGAGGGGGAAATCCCATGTCTCAAAGAAATCCTTTCCTTCACGAGTGCTGGAATCGAACCTAAAAGACACTGCATAGGTTTTGACCTCGGGTTTTTTCTTAGAATCTAGTTTTTTCCTACGTAGAGTCATGCGTTCCTAAGTTAGAGTTGTGATAGATAAGATGGCCAATCTGTGTTTAAAATCAGGATATAATTTATTCTCCTGATCTAGCATTACATCAAGATGAGAATGCACTCGATGTACGCACACATCGGATGGCATGTCAGCAGGAAAATCCAACGATTTAAAGAGAGGAGCGCCATCCTTAATCGTAGTATCACCACCTCTCTTAGCCTGGTGATCTAATCTGTAAGATACGGCATACGATTTCTTCTTAGAAGGTTCCAGTCTTCTCTCTTTATCAGATAAGGCAGCCGAGAGTCTGGCTTTTATCCTATCTAGTTTTCTACTACGTAAACTCATATATTCCTAAACTTGAAGTAGTTAGAAAGACTTTGTTGTTTTAGAACCTACTTTCCGTTCTTCTGCATCCAATCTTGAACAAACCACAGTTGACCACATCCGCCGCCTATATCATCCTGGCCAGCAGGATCAAATACTCGGACATCATAACCATCTTCAATAAAACCCTCAGTAACCTTATGGATTTTATCAAGCTCCCGATAACCCGCATCCTTCATAGTCTCATCTGCAGAACAAATAACAGAGAAGGTCAAGTTAAAAGTAGCTGGAGAGAATAGATTCTTAAGACGATCCATCTCTTTTTTAGATTGATTATGCTCACCGATACAGTAATTGAGATAAACCGGGCGCCCAGTAATCTGATTCCACTTAGTACCCGTATCACGGATCTCACGCAAAGTCAGTTTATTCTTAAAAGGGATCAACTCATCACGCTTATCTTCAAAGGCTTCGTGAATAGAAAATTGTAACCCAACCTTATCGATCCTCTTACTAATATCAAAGATCTTTTGGAAGGCATCAGGAGTCTTAGTCCCAACAGTAGATAAAAGGAGTACGGCATTCGGATAGAGATTATTCAACTCCGTAATAGCTGCACATACATTATCAATATTTAAAGTAGGTTCGCCCATGGACATAAACATGATTTGGAATCTCTTAGACCTGGAATTAACATCTTCGATATCCATGTCTTTTAGAGCATACTGTACTTGTCCTACAATTTCATCAGGAGTCAAGTCGCGTATGAATTTCTTACCGGTCCCACAAAAGGTGCACCCTACAGCACAACCACTTTGGACGGAAACACATAAAACTGTCCGCTCATAAAAGCTTTCATACTTGTACAGCACCGCTTCCGCTACTGCAGGCTTAACACCCTTATCATTAAATTCAAAAACGTATTTCCAAACATTACTCTCAGAACTGGCTAGTCTTTTAACGTCCATCTATTGGCACCTTTTATTCTATGCCATAGTAATATGGCTTTTCTAATCCCTAATATAGAAGTTATGTATTTTTTCTAAAGAGTTAATTTAAAGCCAACCCTCTAAATCCTTTCGTATGTTCCCCACAGACTCTTTATCTGCTTTGATATTAACATACTCTAAGCCTAATTCACTCATCAGACTAATAAGATCTAGCCTAACCATTTCGGCTTGCTCTTCTGTCTGACTGCGGCCTTCCTGGACATAGGCATGGTCCCGCTCTATGAAATAGAACTTGTTATCGTATAAGTTTAGATGACCTTTCACGACCTCTTTAAAGCTTCCACTAAGATCCTTATTCCACCATTCAGGCTGATATAGTAATCCTAGTATGATTGAGGAGTCTGTGACGATAAGGTCTGTTTTTCCGCGCATCATAAATTGCTTATGGTGTTGCTTTGCCGTAATATAGAACTGGTCTTCGATCTCTCGATGCCTGCCCCACCATACAACGGTTTTGGCGTACTCTGGAATCAACTCTACGCTAATATGCTCCATCTTTAAAGCTGAGAATAAAGCGGCGGCTAGCGTACTCTTTCCGGCCCCTGGAGGAGCTATCAAATTTATTACTTTTAATTTTGTCATATACCTAATATAAAAAGGAACGTGAAAGGTTTAAACCTAAACTTCGCCTGTTTCTAAGAACCTATTTACTTTCGCTCTTATGATCCAGTTCTCATGGGTCATATAAAGCGGGTAATCCTCTTTTGGTAAGTTACTTAGTACATTCCATGCATATTGCTTATAGATTGAGAAATCATATATTACTGTGCCATCAGGAAGGCTCAGGTAGTCGCCTATAGACTCTAAACACCCTAAGTCTCTTACCTGAGTCTTAAGTAAGTCTAAGTACCCGCCTACTATAGTAAAGTTCTCTCCTACAGATCTAAGAGACCCTAAAGACTTTATAGGTGTATTATACAGACCCAAGTGCCCGCCTACGGATTCAAGAACTCCTAAGGATCGTATAGAGGTTTGATTAAAATTCAAATCGCCTTTCCAATGCTTAGGCCCTATGTATACTCCATTTACTATTTCGTAAGTTTGACTCATTTAATTGATCCAGACTCTAATGCCTTCTTAACAACAGATCTTATCAGAGGATCTTTATGTTTCAGGTGTAATGGATAATCTTCGAGTTTTGTCGACTTTATGAAATCGTCGCGCTCTTTTATATAATCTTCCCAAGAGACAGCAAATTCCCTGTTTGGGAGTATTAAAGCCTTTTCTACATATTTTAGATCACCTAAGGACTCTAAGTTATCACAGCCCGTTAAGTCTAAAACTCCTTCTACATATCTAATCTTTCCCAAACTCTTAATTGTTAAGAGTTCGTCCCTAGAAAAGAGGTCCGAGAGGATGAAAGAAGAAGAGGAGTATGTTTTCGGTCCAGGATGGCCCCTTCTATATGCACAAAAGCAGCCGTCCTTATCTATACCGCTCACTCTAGACTACCAGTAGCTAAGTAATACTTTACCTTATTCTTAACTATTAAATTCTTGTGATGGCGGACTCCGTCTACTATTTTATAACTTCTCATGCATGCCTTATGTTATCTTACTTCATAGAATATAAGAAGATAGGGCAGTTTTCTAAAGACAACTTGTTTAAAAGATTTCCCTAAAAATATAATAAGGGAGCCGATAGTTCGGCTCCCTTCAGTAGTAATTAGTAACTTACTTCTTTCTTAGAAGAAGGTATAGTAGGCATACGGCAAGCTTCTCTGAGTTGCTATATTTTCGAGACATGACGTCTCCTCTTGTTTGGGTGTATCAGGGCCTCATGGCCCTAACCTTTATGGCTCTATGGAGCAGAAATTCTTTGTACCCAAAATACTTTAGCTAAAGTATAGTAATATTATTTAGC
>Ga0255047_10000362_pt1 | contig 36809 bp, 58 predicted proteins | sample JV7_2_1_MG_FD_183640 | JGI IMG/M metagenome (GOLD analysis project Ga0255047, IMG submission 183640) | Seawater microbial communities from Jervis Inlet, British Columbia, Canada - JV7_2_1 | ecosystem: Environmental > Aquatic > Marine > Inlet | place: Canada: British Columbia | collected 2016-10-06
TTCCCATTTGTCATAAGTAGTAAATAGGTGTGAAGGACGACCACCCTCTCTACAAGCTCTTGTAATTCCTTTTACGAAAGCTTCTTCGATAGGTAATCCAGTTCCGTCAATTCTAAGACCGGCCAATCTTGTAGGATCGTCAGATCTATCAACGCCGAAATGACTATCGCCACCCGTTGGTGCTGTTCCTGGTAGCCATGCTTCTAATCCAGCTTCCGCTAAATCATAGTCACCTTCTACAAACATATAATCGGTAATGGCAGCAGTAGCTACACCAACGTCAATATCGGCCGTAAAAGTTACTGTTCCAGCATCTCTATCAACCTCAGCAACCGTCAAAGAACCACCCTTAACAGCACCACCACCGTCAGCGGCAGAAAGAACAATTGACATACCTACTTCAAAGTTTGTCACGTCTTCGGCTTCTGATAATGTTGCAACGGTAGTACCAACAATAGTGTTAGCTAGCCTACCCATTCGGCCAGATCCAGAACCATAAAGACCAATGGCCAAGTTTCTAGTAGCCGCTTGCATGGCCCCGTCTGCTTCTGTAGTAAGAGCTTGCATAAATGCGCCGCGATTACTTCTTGAAGCTTTTAGAGTTTCATTGTCGACTGAGAAAAGAGAATAATCTTTAACCCTTGTGAGGTTAAATTTCTTGTGCAAGGAGTTACCCTTATTTGATTGTGCTGTGGCGAAGGTTCTTGAACGACCTTGAGGGTTCCCGTAAGTAATTGGGATAGGTAGCGTATCACCTTCAAACGCTTTCATTTTTGGTACTAGGGCAAGGAAAGGATTATCCTTATACACTGTATTGATTACAGAGTCGTCAGTGTAATATTCCTTCAAAGCCGCATCGAAATTGGTTAAATTTAAAGCCATTTTTCAATCCTTTGAAATAGACCTTCTTAAAGGTCAGTTAAGTTTGCTAATTGCATTCGCCATGCGCTCCTGATCCGTCAGTGGACGTGAAGAAGCTTGAGCAGGGCGACCCTGATTAAATGTGTTATTTGTAAGGGTGTCTGGCATTCTTAACTGCGCCGATTGATTTAACTCTGGGTTTTCTCTTGAAAGGGTTCGTTCACCTTGATGTTGTGGTGCGCCGAGTTCCCTTTGGAGAAGTGACCTTACTTTTTCCGATTTTAACAGATCTTGTAATTGCGTCAAAGCATTTTTTTCTGCCATGACAGCTGCTTGCTCTATTGGGAGGATTTTTCCACTCTTTTTATAGACTTCTTCAATCACTCCATAGACGTCTTTTTCGTTCCCAAATGCCAGTAAAGCTTCATAACTCTCTACCTTGCTGTCTAAATGGGTCTTGATTTGAGAAAGATGCTCCTGCTCCGCTCTGCTTGTGCTGGCCTCTCTTTCTTTTTCCGCCCTTGTTTTCTCTTGATCTGCCCTGATTTCAGACATAATTTGAGCTTTCATCTCTTCTTGAGTTAATTGCTTGGGTTCTTCTTGGCCTAATTCATGGTTTACAATGTCTTCATAAGAATAACCAAAAGCATCCAAAGCACCTCTAGGGTCTTGGATATTGTCATACTTGCCCATGCGATCATTTAATTCTTTTTCCCGCTGGTTTAATTCCTGCGTTTTTTGCCATAAATCCATTTCCTTTCTGGTAACGGCGGCAAATTGATCTGGCGCTTGTGCTGGTTCCGCTTGTGGCGCTGGATCCTGTGTTGGTAATTGTCCCGGTAATACTTGTGCTGGCTCTTGACTCGTAGCTAAATTTTCCATTTCTTAACTCCATGGTTCTTTATTGTTGCGGCAACGGAATTGCCTGTGCTTGTGTTAATTGTGCGGGGTCTAATGGTCCTGCGTTTTCTGGCATCACTGGCGCATCGCTTATCAAAGGAGGCGTCGGCAAGGCCGCTGGGTCCGGCTCTGGTGGCTGTGTAAGAGCAAAGGCATCTGATACCCATCTTGTCAGAAGCTCTAATTTATTTCTATCTACATTCATCCTTTTATACTTAAGGTAGGAAGCTTGCATGAGTTCCATTCCAAGCTGTAGATCCTGCAATGGCTCAGGCGGCAAGTATTCGCCTTTTTGAAGCATATGATCGATTGTGTTTAAAATATCATCTTGTCGGGCATTTTCTAAAGAAGTGACAGAAGCTAGATCTGGATAATCTAATAATCTCCTGGCATCCTTTGGATCTAATAGCCCCGCTGTGGTCATTTCGATAGTAGCAGCAAGCTTTCCGGCTGGTGTGCTAGGTAATAAATTGACTGGATGAAGTTTAAGAACATACGCACTTTCCTCAAGATCAACGTCTTTCCATTTAATCTTTTGAACAGCGGCTTCACTTAATGCCATCATCTCCCAATCTTCACCAGACGAGTTTTGTTCCTTGGCCAGATCAATAATTTTAGCAGTACACCTTAAGACGAAATCTTCCCAGGATTGCCCGACTAGAGCAAATCTCTCTGATTCAACGTCTGAAAATTCTCTAATAGCTTTCCCGGAATCTAATCCGTCAGGCTTTTTGGATTGTGCTGAAAGGGTAGAGATCCCAATAACTTCAAATGCCTTTTCGTATAAATATTGTAATTGAATAAAGTTTTCTGGTGGTACGGAATTTAGTGCCATTAATTGTGGCGGAATCCCTCTATATGTTCCAATTCGCCCAATTTCGTTATTCATCTGGGCCTCTATAACTTCCGAGCCTTCTTCTACCCAATATGTAGGGACTGAGCATAGACGCATAGAGTCTTGGATTGTTCTTAAAATTCTATTGATTTCAATTTGGATAGGGGCAATTTCACGGGCAAAGCCTCTGCCATGGAAGCCTAAGATATTTTTACGAAGCCTTAGGTCTTCATAAGGATAGTAAGCCTTCTTCCATTCTTCATCTAATAAGGTTGCGCCCTCAATGGTTATTGTGTGCCTTGATTCTGATCCCTTGATGAATTCAGGCTTGAACGACTCGACAACCTGGACCAAATCACCGTCTGTCGCTTGGACCATAAAGAGGTGTTGAGGAGATTTTGCGCTTTCTATTTGTGCTTCAAACTTAGGGTAAAGCTCTTTTAAAGTGGTTTTAGCAACATATCGAACCTCGTGAAGATTTGAAGGGAGGTTTCCCTCGATTACTTCGTCTTCGTCAAACTTAATTGCTTCTGTAAAGATATTTTCGCATTTAATTTCTTTGTCAGTTGGGCAGATATACCATTTCAGCCAGCCAGTATCGACAAGGCAAGCCCTCAAGAATTCAGACTTCGCCTTTTCATAGAATTCTGTCCTATAAAAGACACCATCAACGAATCTTTCAAGGTTCTTCGCTTTCGTTTGAAGAGAAAAGCTCCCATCATCTGTTAAAAATCTAGGCTTAGGCTTGTTTTTAGCTATTTTTGCCGCTGCGGTATCACAGGCCGATTGGACAACATTTAAAGTGAGTCGATTATCTGTTAAGTCTGCGTTAAATCTTCCCGACTTAAATCCTAGTAGATTGATGTTCCCGTACATCTTGAGATGTTTCAGGTTAGATTTAGACCTATTTGCGTACCGAGTTTCCAACATTTTCACATGCTCAAAAACTGCTTCGTGTACACTATGCTTTGCTTTCCACCAAAAATCCTTGCCCATTGTCTTCATGCGCTACTCCTTAGCTTGCTGAATGAAACATTAAGTCACTTTGTTCCTTAGTATAACCTAATTCGTCCTTATCTTGCTCATTCAAGGACTTAACTGGTCTTTTGGGCGCTGGTGCTGTTATGGACTTAAACGCCTTTTCGTGAAAAGTGACTTCAATATCTTTATATTTAAATGCCTTAACGTCCATATTAAGCATGTATTCCGTTACTTCTTTAATTTTTTCCAGGTCTGATTTTCTAGCTGCTGGTTTCTTTTTCATGTAGCCCTCCTTGAATTATCTGAAACTTGCTAAGTCTTGATTCTTTTTCATACAACCTTATCCTCTTGGAGAGTTCATCAAGCTTTAAGTGCAGGAGCGCAATTCTTTCCTGCTCTATTGGGTTACTTGAGTCCAGAACAGAAAGGCTCCGGTCAACTTGCTCGATCTCGACTGACAGCTCAATATACCTACTCTTCTTTAATAATCCCACCCAGGGACCCCTCTTGTTTGGCAGCTTGAAGCGTGCGCAATGCGTTCTTCACGCGCTTTTTTAAGATTCACAATCTCAGCACTAAGCTCTCCGACTTCTTGCTTTAATTCCTTAATCTCATTATCCAACATCTTTTTAGTTTTAAGCCTGAATTCCGTTTCCGCGCCAAGCTCAATATTCCCTTCTGGGCGATACATATAGAGCTCATCGTCAGCAAGCTTTGAGCATCTTTCTATGATCTTAAGCTTTCCTTCGAGTTTTGGCGGATAAACTACTACTAGTTCAATTTCTTTTTGTTCGCTCATTTTGTCTCCTTAGATTTGATCATGGTATCTAGCAGAGACGCCAGCCTGTCGCCACGGGATCATGCTTTTGCCAAAAAAGTAAAAGTTAAGCCTGCAAAACCATCTAAAATAATACGCGAATAATGTCCATACAATAACTAAGGGTATCCACGCTAAAACCATAATTGTTCTTTTTACTAATTTCATGCTGCCTCCTGGTAATGATAATCATATCCTTCTTCTTGCTCTCTTCTTTTTCTAAGCCTTGCCAATTGCTGTTTTTCCATTTCGTCTTCGTATCCTGGCTCGCCTGGTTTTGGCTTTCTTGTAGGTGGTTTAAACGTGTAATGCCTACATTCTCTCCAAGCGTAAAGCGTTGCATCGGAAAGGTGATTTTGACATCTTGGGTCTTCGTCTTTCTTGAGGTCGTCTTTCCAGATAAGGGAGCTCCACTCTGTTACCAATGGTCCACACTTGTTAGCAACGAGCTGTATTGTTCCAAGAATCGCATCATCTTTCAACATTCTTAAGTAATCGGCTTTTGCTGTTTTTTCCGCTGCATATAGAGGTAAATGGTGCCTTCTTCGCATTTCCTCGACGCCTTGCTTGTTTGCCCCGTCTATGATTATTTTCGTGATCGGGTATTTTCCTTGGATTGCTTTAATCGCGTTTGCTGTGTCCGTGAAGTCCATTTGCGTGTCTTTCGTAGTATCGACCACGTAACAAATAGGACTGGCAGTAGAGTAAGCAATGACGCTGAAAGAGGTTGCATCATCATGTCCAAGGTCAACGCCAAGAACAAAATTCCACTTACCACTAGGAAGCTTATCAATGTAGTTTCTCTCCGCATTGATTGGTATTATAAGTAAATTGTCGTCTGTGCACCACTCATTTAAATAATGCGTTTTATACCATGACGTTTCAATGGCATTTGGCTTCTTTTCAAGTATGTCCGCGACTTCTTCTGTCCATTGCTCTTTCATAAAAGGATTGTCGTAAGCTGTCCATTTGTGAACACTCCAGCCTGGTTCTTTGCCTGTGGTTACGAGTTCAAAGAAAGTATTAGGGATATTCTCACAAGTGCCGAGAAGGACTAGCTTGCCCCTTAGATCTGATAGCGCTGGTCTAATCATCTGATAAACAAGTTTGACCATATTGATAGTAAATGACCCAGCTTCGTCAATAGCAACCATTCGGTATTTTTGACCTAAAAGCTTTTTCATTTCTTTACTGCTGGAATCTGCCCCTGCTAGCTTGATCTTAGACCCATTAGGGAAGCGCATTTCGTGCTTCGTTTCATTAAACTTGGCACCTATAGAGCATCTTTCGTCAATGTCTTTTAGGGTATCCCAAATGATTTCTACCGCAGACCCAAGCGTTAAAGCCAAATAAAGGCATTTCCCTTTCTTGTACTTCTGGGCAGTTTCGATAAGTTCAATGGCCGCGCCTTCGGTTTTACCTGATCTACGTGGGCAGTTATATGCTTTGAATCGTGCAGGGTCATCGATTGCTTTGTTTTGGAGAATAAAGTCAGGCGCCCTCAAAGAAAGTCTCTTCACCTTCTTCTTGGCCTTATTACGCCTTACTAACTCTTCAAGAATTGCTCTCTTATACGAGTCTACAGCTTTCGACATATTAGAAGCCCTATAATAAAAAGGACGGTTCCACATACTGTAAAAACCGCCCTCTCTACAAGGAGATTATTGAGGTCCAGAGAGATCTCCCGAAGATTCTGTGAGACAGTCAGAATTTTCAGGCTGTGCCCCAATATCACCATCGTACCCTTCTTTTGGGTCTGTTTCATGTTCACTTAAAATATTATCAGCAATTTCATCGTCAAACAAAAGTGCCCCAATTCCGGTATAAGCTTTAAACGAAGCTCTTGGCCCATCATCACCAAAAAAGAATGTGACTGACTTATTCTGATAATTTGTCACTATTGCATGGCCATTACGTACTTTTTGAAAGCCATCTGGATTTACTGCCTTTGATACGTGGCAGACCCTTTGGCCTTCGATTTCTTTTAGTGCTGTTAGTTCTTCAAATTTCATTATTTCTCCTTATCTCTAGGCGCCCACGGCCTCCCTGAATGGTATACGTGCTTAACGCACTCTTCTATTGTTGCTTCCTTCTCACAATCTTCACAAAGCTCAAATGTAGCCTCTTTTTTATTTCGCCTTTTATTATCAGTCAGGGTAAACCTAACCCAATGGTTTGCAATGAAAAGACCTTCCTTGTTCGGGCTAAGAATTCCACACCTATCACACCTATATACTTTCCCCATTATGCCTCCTTTAGTTCTTTTGAGATATGTTGCGCAAATTCTTCCGCCTCCCTGAGTTCTGCCGGAGTCCTTCTCGTCACTCTTTTTAATATTTCAACACACGCCTTCCACTTCTCTTCTCTTACTTTTAGGGTTTTGATTTCGGCTTTGAGAAGCTTGACCTCAGCTTCAAGAAACCCTTGTATGTTCTCGGAACTGTCCTGCCAGAATATTTTATCTGCTCCCTTAGCGTCTTCCTTGGTTAGGTTTATCTCACTCATTGTGGTTCTCCTTGCTTGGGGGCTTATTAACGCTTAGACTTTTGTGTGTATTCTTTTATAAGTGTCCAGTTGTTACTGCCCATCCCTGCCCTTATCGTTTTCTTGGTGTATGGATCTGTAACTAAATAGCTTGGATACCATGATGGCTCATTTGTATTTTCACTAATTATTTTTTCTGGTTTCTTTTTTCTTAATATCCAAACCCCCTCTTTGTCATCTTTATACTCTCCTGATGGAATATTTTTCATTCCTGCCTCTAGAGGCGTCTCTCTTATTTTTCTTCCACAAAAGTATTCATGCAGATCGTCAAAAACTATAATACTATATTCATTGATCATCACTCCCCCTCTTCTAATGCTTGGATTGCTTTGGCAGTTGCTATTGCTGCTGCGGCTTGGATTAAATCTGAATAACCACACCCATAGGCTGCGACGTGATTGAAGCCAAAGAGAGCTACTTGATATTTATCTTGCCCGTCATAATTATGTAACAGCTTTGACTCCATTATACGCGGAAGCAATCTTAACTTCTCCCAAACAGGCACCAAAGCATTTAGATCATTCGAGTATGGCTCCCATCCTTGCCCTAGTTCTATAAGCATCCCTCTGTTAGATAGGGTGGCACCCATATACTCCGCTATCACTCTATCAGCCTCGCCTGCTTTCATGTCTCACTCCTTGTTATGTGGTGGCAAGGGTAGGAGTCGAACCTACGAAGGCCGAAGCCGATGGGTTTACAACCCACATCCTTTAACCGCTTGGATACCTGGCCACGATGTTTACCATTTAAATTTAGTCTTAAGCAATCTAACCTCTTTTCCCTTGATCGTCCTGCTTAGCTCAATTAATAATCTCTTTTGAATTTTAGTTAATCTTTGAACCTGTCGAAAAGATAGGGTTCTTCCGTAGTGCTTTAGTGCTGATTTTTGAATCTCGGCGTAGAGACTCCTGGTCTGAGTCGTTTGCACTTCTTTCGGAAGATCTTTTTGAGGGTTAAATGGTCGGCTAAGAAGTCTTAGCTTTCTTAGGACCTCGACTAGCCACTGGCGTAGTTTTCCCACTTGCTTCTCCTTTAATATCAGCTTTCATGTAAGAAATATTTCCAAATGGCACAACAATAGGCTCAGTTGGTCTTTTTTCATGAGTGACATAGAGGAGCATTTCTTTTTCGTCGTAACGGATAGAACATCCCTTGTGGTCGGCAAGCTTTTCTGTGTGAATAGTCAAAACTGCCTTGAGGTCAATCTTTGGATCGCCTTTTTTTCTTGGTGACCAGTGTAATTTTACTGAATCGTGAAATTTAACGCTTAAAATTTTCATGATAATCTCCATTTAAAAATAGATATGGGTTATAAACTGTCTCTCCATATGAGGAGAAATTATTCTCTTTCATGAACCCTTTTGTAAAGGCGTGAGTGTGAATAAGTTTGTCGGACTTTTTAAACGCCTGGACCATTTCATCCTCAAGTCCAAAATCACGCAAAGAACGCTTGGCGTAACAATAATGCAGCAAATCGCCCCACGGTTCATTTGACCCGCATAAATAAGCAAAAATGAAATTTTCGTCTTCTTGGGAACATGCAAGTAGCACTCTACTGTTGAGCAAGATTGAATGTATGAGTTTATGATGCTCATTGAAAAATACCTTGCTTCTGGTCGTTTGCTTCCATGTGCTCCATTCGTAGTAATGTTTTAGCCATGTAGAAGTGATAAAGCCCATATCAGAGCTTTTCAACTCCCTAATCTTTGTCTTCAAGAGTCCTGCCCTTCCTTCTTAAACTTCTTTATTCTCGCCCTGGCCGCACATTGGGCTCTGTGATCGTTGTCACTAATAGTTGGATCGTGTATCCCTTTAAGTATTCTAAGACAATACCAGTCGACCTTATCCTCGTAGCTCATGCTTCTAATGCTATGCTTATCATTTAAGTTTTCGTTAGTCTTCGTCTTCACTCATTACCTTTTTGGCTATTTCTTCAAGCTCGGCGTCGGATAGCTTCTTAATAGATGTCAGCTCTATATCGTTCTTGTCTCGCCAATGCTGTGCCCTTCTGTTTTTGAGCCAAAATATCTGTGCTGCGACATTCCCAGGCATATGTTTGTTAACGGTTTCAACACCCACAGTTGGGATGATCATATCCTCTTGGTACTCATAGCCCTTTGCTCTTTCAAACAAAGAAGCTTCGACAACCGCGTCAGCCTTCTCTTTCCAACACTTTATGGTCTGAAAGAATTCAGGATTTGCTTTTTTCCAATTATACAAAGTTCTTAACGATGCCGGCTTCTGCCCTGATTCAACGCGCTGCTCATTAACTCTTTCCATTAACTCTTCATCAGTCTTGCCTTGTTTGATAAGATCCCTCATAAGTTTAATGTCGCCTGAATCAAATTTGGTGGGCTGTCCTCTGGACTTCTTCTTAATCTTCTTGGCCTTCATAACTTCGCCTTATGGTTATCACTCGTTTTGATTAGTATAAGTAATGAGTGAGTTTGAGTCAAATTGAGTAGAAATGCTTGACGAATAATGAGAGTGTTCGTATAAATGACCCTCAATATCAATTTAACAAAGGAAAAATTTTGGGAACTATTAAGCTGAAGACAGACCCCGAGGGACTTGAAAGTCTCCTTAAGCTAGCAAAGTGTGAGACAGACCTCAGCGACGGCAAAACAAAAATAGGGACAGCTTTTTTTACTGGAGGCGAAAGGTATGGATATATCGAAGATGTCTTAATTTTAACTGGAGAAAATGCCAAAACTGGAGAGCGTGATGAATCCGCGAAGGTTCAGGAACTAAAGAAAAGAATTTCCCAGTGTGAACATGCTCTCAAAATGGCAAAAGGCTATATAAAGAAAAATGAGAGCGCAACCTATGCAATGGGCAAGGAAATTGATGCTTTCAGGTTTTCAAAGGCGCTATTCGAAGATCAGAAGGATATTAGGGAAAATTGGAGGGAAAACGGAACAGGGGCTTGCCCTGGCAATAGTTACGGCGACGTAATAAGAACGATTAATGAATCAATCTGCTCCAAGGGTCCGCAAAATGTCGAATAACTACAAATCGACGACCCATTACGGACAAACAGGGAAAAGGGCGCTATGCGGTAAAATTATGACGCCCGTTCTTGAATGTCGAACTATTATCACAAGCATTACATGTAGAAATTGTAGAAGAGCTTTATGCAATGCAAAGCAAAAGACAATGAAACAAGTTTCTAGTTATGAAGAGTGGAAGCATATGAATGGAGGGAAAAATGGCAATTAGCACCAAAGAATTTAAAGAAATGGTCCCAGGAAAAAGCAGATTTACCGATGATGACGAAACTGAAAGGGTTTTAATCGAGGTAAATATTGAAAAAGGGAAAGTAGTTTACTGGTATGAGAATGCTGCCACTTATTCTTTAATCCCCGTATTTTTAAAAAAATTCACACTAGTTAAGCCAAAGCCAAAAACACGAAAAATAAAAACCTGTGATTATTATTGTGAAGACGGCACAACTATAAATTACGGGACTGTTATTCAAACTAATTCCGAGTTGGTTAAGTGGGGACCTCAATGGAAAAAAGTAATAGGCAGCGAAAGAGAAATTGAAGTAATAGATGAATAATGCAAAAAAGGAGACAAAATGAGAACTATTATTTGCCTTGCTTGTAATTGTCGCCACGATGAGAACAAAAATTGCCCAGTATGCAAACTCGTAAAAGCCTGCAAGCCCAGGAGTCTCAGCTCAAAGAAGCCAAAGAAGTCATAGAATGGTACCAATACAGAGCAGAAGCCATAGACGACGAATATGGTGGGTTCAAAATAGAATTTATGGAATTAGCAGGAGATGGCGGTAAGCGCGGTCTTGCATACTTAAAAAAATTTAAGGAGACAAAATGAACACAAACGAACTAGCACAACTTATTTGCAAAGCCGAAGGCAAAAGGAAACAGGTTAACATTGCTCAAGTCAAGGAGATTTTAGGGGTAATAAGCGAAATCTGCTATTTTAACCCTCTTGCGCTTGCTTTAATTATTAAAAATGGAGTGAGAAGGGCACCTAAAGTTAAGGAAAGAATGATGAGAGAATACAGGAAGAAAAAATAGGGGAAAGTATGAATAGAAGAACAAATAACTACGTTGAAATAGAATTCTATGCACTGGCTGGTCAAAACGAGACAGTCCTCTTGTCTGAACCTCAATACGATAAAAGGTATAATGATTACACAAAAGCTGTAATAGCGAAGCTGCCCCCTAAGGAATACGCCTTATTAAAAAACAAAATTAACCCAGAGTTAAAAAGACTTACGGAATTACTCGATATTCAGCAACGACTCCACCAAAAACTAACCGAAAAAGACAAAGAAATAGCCAGCCTAAGTGAGAACCTTGAGATTTGTAATAAAGAGGTGGTGAAAAAAGATGCGGTGATTGAGAAGTTGAGGGGTGGGTTGAGACATTACGCAGGAGAACCATTTGAAACTAATGATATATACATGGATATATTTGATTTGTTCGAGGTGGTAAATGGGGTAAATGGGAGTGTGGCATCTTTCGATAATGACAAGTTTGCAGCACTGGCAATTAAAGTACTAGCAGAAACAGAGGGGAAGGAATGAACGGAAACGAACTAAGAGACTTTGACACAAGCTATGGAGCTACCCATAACAACGAATGCCCTAAATGCAAAACACCAACATGGATGTCTGAAAGAGTACACACAACGTATAGAGGTAAGAGATATTTTTCAGTCGAGCCAGAATCCAGGGCTGTTGGGGTAAATGATCTTAAAGGCAATGTTTGGTGCGTAGGCTGCTGGGAATTAAAGGAAAAACAAAATGACTAAACAAATTTTTAAAGCAGGGGATATTGTAAAAATATGGGGCTTTGAATGTGTCCTCGAAGAAAACCCCCATTGCCCGCTTTATAAATTGCGAACCAAAATAGATGTTTACGAAAGGACATTCACAGAAGAGGGCAAAATAGAGGTATGGCACAAAACTCCAGCGCTTGAACTCATCTCAAGACCAGAGGAGATTGAGGAGATAAAACTCACATGTTGGTTTAACCGCTCCAACGGTGACATAAAATTCACGGATTATAGTTGTACACTGGCCGGTAACTGGGAAAAAATAAAACCAATTTTCACATAACCCCATGGCTTTCAATCCGCTTGTTATAAACGTATTGTGTGGCAAGTCATAGGCTCAGGGCCCAAATAACTAACTAACACACGAACTTGGGCCCTGTTTTTACCCTATTATTATTTCTAATGATCTTGAGTGATACCTAATTAGCTCAGATTATGAACTTCTTCTAAGCTTATAAGTTCCAATGTGACAATTATTTGATATTTATCATCTTTTGAAACTCTCTTTTTCACGAACAAATCCACAATGGCAGAATCGTCTGCCTTCTCGAAATTATCAAAAATAACGTCTTGAATACTCTTGGAATAGTTATCTACATCGTGCCGACGGCACTTTATGGCCTTATCTTTCCTCAAAATCTTAGAACTTGGCCAATGAAACTCGTAAGATGCTTTGATAGCGTGTTCTCTTGGCATAAAAGCGGCGTCAAATGCCCTTAATTCGTTGAAATGGACCAATAGCATCTTTTGTAGATCAGCGGTGTATTTGCGGTGTTTTGTGGCCTTTATGAGCCTCCCCTTGCTATATGCTAGGGCATTATTTCGATCAAGTGGTTCAATATCGTTAAAAACTAGATTCAGCTTCATAATTCCTTTAGAATAGCTTTATATGTCTTTAAAAAACAGGGGAATTTATGACCTTTCAAACTACTTATAATTATAACGACGCTGCGGATTATACTTTTGACGCTGGTAAAGTGGAAATTTCGAGCGGCAAGGCCCAACTAAAATTAACAGATGAAACTGGCAAAACTTTTACCGAAGATTTTGTTGATGATACGGGCTTCACTTATGACAACACAAAGGCAGAATTCGCCGCAGGAGTAGCTAGGCAGTTGGGTCAAAATCCCACCAATTCAATACTAGGGGCAGAATTTGGGGCTTCCCTTGATGCTTCATGGTCAACTTTTGGCGCTAACACCCATACAACGGTCGGGGCACCTGTTTTAACTGCTAACAAATTAGGTTGTCCAGCCGGCAATAACGCGATTTATTACGAACATGCAGCAATTGGAAACATAGGTGAGCTTGGAGCAATGAAATTCAAGTTTACCCCTGGTTATACTGGTTCACCACCAGCCAATACAGGATTATCATCACTTTACCCCGCCGCTGGACTCGCAAGCGTGATAAATTTATTTCACGGGTCTACTGGTGCTGTAAGGCTAACAACTTATAACTCCGCTGGAGGAGTAATTTTCACAGCTTCAAACTTTGCTGTGTGGGCGCCTACCGCTGGAGTAGAATATACAATAGAACTCTTATGGGATTACGCTACTTATGGGCTTAGGCTTTATATTGATGGTGTTAAGCTTGGTGGAGATTTGGCAGTTGGTGGGGCCACAAGAGGAACTTCCGCCACAAGGCAATACCTTGGAGCAAACCCAACATATACCAGGGCCGATGGTGATTTTGACGATATTCTTTTACTAACAGACGATACACAGGACGAAACCTATTTAGTTCCAGCTAATTTATACGTTGAAAGCAATGTATCCTTACCGGCTTTTGTTTACGGTGGCCTTGGGAATATTCAAGCTTTCACAAATTTAGCAAGCACGGAAGTTGGAACGGTTCAATATATAATTGACAATAAGTATTGGAGTGGCGCCGCCTGGGTAGCATCTGACGGAAGTTTTGCCCAATCAAATCCAATTGCAACAATAAATACAAATATTGGTTCTTTGAACCCTTCTGATTCACCTGTTGTGGAAGCTGTTTTTACGACTAGCGGAACACTTTCAAGCGTTGACGACTTAATTTTGACCTATACAGGACAATACTACGCAACGGATTCAACAATTGATCCAACTATAAAAGTACAAACAAACGGGCTTAATTCCATTTCCAGCACCACCACGGAACCCGCAGGCTCAGAAATAAAATATGTAGTTTACTTTGGCTCAAGCCCTTTTTACTGGAATGGTGCCGCGTGGGTAGCTTCTGACATATCCGCGGCCCAGGCCAATACGTTAGTGGAAGTCAACACAAATGCTTCTTCGTTGGATTTAAGCGCCGGCGGCATAATGTCAATTCTTGTGGTTTTTGACACAGATGGTATTACACAGCCTTCAATTGATGAATTAAGCCTAGATTATGACTTTTCAATATCGGCGCCTAACAGCATAGCGGAAACCGTTGTCTATGTTCATTTCCATGATATATCACAAGGCGATTTTACAAATATGACAGACTCAAAGCTCCAAATTTCTAACAAAGATGCCTTTTACCATTCAGGAAAATTATTTCCCCCAACTATACAAACTGCAAGTTTTGACGCTAATGGAAGGGCGGAAATTGGAGTCGTAGAAACTGCTTCGATAAGCGAGAAAATGAGCTATAAAATTGTGTACAAAGAAAATGATCAAATTAGAGAGGTTTCTTTTGTGGACATTGAAGTCCCAAATACTGGGAGTGCTGACTTAACTTCCTTTGCGGCTATCAACAATTAACATACAGCCTAACATCATCAAATAGGCCCAAACAACGACAAGAGAAAGAACTACGTCAGGATTTTCATAAATCGCTGTCATAATTGTATTCTCTATAGTAATCCACTTCATAAATTTCTATCCCGTAAGGCACATCGTATTCATAAACAACAATACAATAGTTTTCATAACATTCTACAGTTTCATTCTCGAAATCTTCCAGAAACACCAAAAGAGCGAAAATAGATAAAATCCACTTCATTCATATATTATACACCATCTCCATATTCGAGATCGATAAGAAGCTCGGCGTAGTGAATAACCTTTTTTAAGTCTTCTTTGCCATTTTTGCTTTTATATCTACATGCGTATTTTACAATATTACCTTGACAGAAATTCAAGTTGTTTTTATGTGTAAATTCGATAGTTTGTCTAAAACCTTAGAAAGAAGGCATAATTCTGCAGTTGTTAGTGATTCGTAAAAATGAAAAAATTTTCCACTTTCGCTGTTAATACCCAATAAAACAAAACCTGTCCACCCTAGTTTTTTCTTCACTAAATCCCTAATTATTTGGCTTTCATCTTTTACTTCTTTTTTTTCTGTTTCTTCTGTTTCTTCTTTTTTTTCTACCCCTTCCACGTTTGTACTCAACTTGTCGTAAGCTAAAAGCATCCACCCTTGATATGCAAAGCCGGACTCTTTATCCAAATAATACAAATCTTGTCTGAAAGATGTTTCGTCTACGGGAATGTCTGCAAGCCATTTTCTCATTTTCCTCGTCAGAATACCCTTAAACTCAGAATGTGTTATATCCCCAGTTTCTTCCGATAAAACAACTTTCTTCCCATACTCTTTTTCCATTTCTTTAAATGGCTTAATTGTAAATAACATTTTTTTCTCCAAAACCGAATACCCACCCAACTAAATCGCGATAGTAGTTGGTTAATTAAATCAGGTGGGTGCCGAAAATTATTCTTTGTCTTTAAGGCCGTCTATTAAGGCCTCTCTTATTTTTCTGGAAGGGCCACAGCTAATAAACTTTTGGGCGGAGTGGATAGAACCAAATTTTGCCTGATATCTTTCACACAAAATCACTAACGCCACATAGTCCGAGTCGTTCATATGCAGCCCAGACAAGTCTGTTACTTCCTGCGGTTTCTTTTTTCCATCTTCTTTATAAGAAAAAAATCTATTCACTAAAAGTCTTGATATATAGAAAATACTCCCAGTAGTGGATAAATAAATAATTATCTTAAATATCGCAATCCCACCGAGTATATAAAGAGCAGTATCGGGAGTTTTACCAACGACATCCGCCAAAACCTGCAACAATTCTTTTAATTCCAAAGCCATCTTGTCTCCTATAAATAGTCCCTTCTACATTTACAAATAAAACTAGGACTATAACCATACTTCCTGGCCGCCTCTGTGCAGGCCATTCCTTCCGACTTAATGGCAAGAATTTCTCTGCCTTTATCGCTTAAATTCCGCGCCCTTCTAGTGCTGTTAATCCTATTGGCCATACCGATTTCTTTTGCAATTAAATGGACATATTGCCTGGTTACGCCAAATCTATCTGCTATTTCTTGGTATGTTAAAGCTTTTTTTCTTTTTAAAAGTTTTTTAATTTCTTGTTTTAAAGTCATCTTTTTCCCCTCATGACCCTGACCCTGACCATGACCTTGACCCTGACCATGACCCTGACCATGACCCTGACCTTGACCTTGACCCTGACCCTGACCATGACCTTGACCATGACCCTGACCTTGACCTTGACCCTGACCCTGACCATGACCCTGACCATGACCTTGACCCTGACCATGACCCTGACCTTGACCTTGACCTTTCATAGCCAGCCCTTAATATTGCTGAATTCACTTTGTTTCACCACAAACAGAACTAACTAAAGTCATATCCACTACTGACCCACGTCCGATGATTACATCATTTTTAAAAAGTTCATTTTCTTTTGCTTTGCTGGTATCTCGTAGATATTCATTAAATCTTCCACTGTCAGCAACCCATGAAGCGTCACTAAACACAAGTTCTTGCCCGTGTACAGCTTTTAACTTTCCAGCAATTGCCATTGTAACAGTTCTCACATGGTAGAAAGAACCAACATTAAACGGGTGTGAATTGTCACCACCCTGTAATAAATCTTTTAAGTCTTTAAATGAAATTTCCATTTTGTCTCCATTTGTTTGTCAATTTACAAAAATCTATTAAATTTGAACTACTATGTCAACGCCTAAAAACTCTCCTGAAAAAGCCTCGGACTCTTCGCCATAATGAAGGCTTAGGCACAAAGGCTACTTCTCCTGGTGTCGCCGTAGTAATATTGTGCTTTTTAAAATACCAAAATTGGAAAGATTTTCCTCTGCTATAGGGTCGAGTGAACGGCCAAAGAGTAGATCGCCTAAAAGAATGGTTACCACTCATTAAATGATCTTGCTCGTGGACTAAAGTACAGCCAATTTCTGACCTTTTTCTATTAGAATATTTAGTGTTTAAATGGGTAACAACTCCGCCAACATTAACATAAGCGATTACCCTTCTCCTGGAATAATAAAAGGTAAATTTGATACTCCAAACGTTATCGGCTTCCGAACTTCTTTCTCTGCCTTCCACCATATCCCTTAAATGCTCCCAATTTTCCCTTGAGTCCTGACTATACCCATAAGTCCCATCTTTTCTTTTGTGGGATAAAACTGCCCTTCTTTCGTTGATGTCATTGGCGAATTCTTGTATATCATTAACGAGATCTATAATTTTCTTAGCCCTCTTTATTATTAAGGTACTGTTAATTTTAGCGTTTATATGCTCAATTTCAATTTTCACCTTCTTATTAAGATAATATTGAAGCTCAAAATGTGTGGGTATTTTTAAATCTTCTGGTAGTTTGTGTTTTCTTAAAGTTAATTTACTGTGAAATAATGCGTCCATGAGAAACCTCTCTTATATGGTCTGGTAATAGTTTTAATTTCCTATCCGTAGAAAATTGTATTCCTTCAATATTAGGTAAAGTAATTATATTTAGTGGCACGGTGTTGTTTTCTGAGCATATTCGTTTGATAAAATGCCTTTGAGATTCTTTGTATTCGGTTTTGGCATATTTTCTAATGCTAAGGACATATTTCATCTTCTCGCCCTTTCGATAATGTCATCTCTATTAAATTTTAGTAACCATTTAAAATATTCAGGATATTTTTTGATCATTCCACTAAAGGCAATCTGCCCTTTTTCTGTGTGGTGCTTTCTGCATAATGGCATTAAGTTCTCTCTTACATCATTTCCACCACCGCCCCGAGTCGTAACATGGTCAACGTCAACGCAGCCTAAGCAATCGTTTCCAATAGTACACCCTTCTAATCTTATTTCCTCTATAAGCGCCCTGTTAATGATGCGTTTTTTCATTTGCCACCATTGCCTTATAAGCTGGATCAATCGTCATTTTGGACTCGTAGAGAGCTAATAAAGCATCTTTTTCAGAGAAGCCAAGAATTCGCCCAAAAGCCTTTTCCAGTGCCTTGTCTTTTAACTGACATTCGTAGCCATTATCGTTTGTGACACTCCAAATAAATTCTCCAGGTGTAACAACACAAACCTTTTTGGCCAAATAGAAATGTCCAGTTGTAAATTTAGAATTTCGCGGAACTTCCACACATTCTAATATCAAAAGATCTGTTTTTTTCATTTAATGATTCCTAATACCAATAAAATAATAAAACTTACCATAAAGGCAAAGCCTATTTCTAAGGTCATTTTTACGCACTCTATAAGGTCGTGGCTTACTATGTAAGGATAATTTTCCATTAGAGTTCCCCTAAATATTCCCACTGTTCAATCTGATACAAGTGTTCTGGAAGACGATATCTATTAATAATCCAAAATCCAGTTTTTATATTCACCCTAGCAATATCCTTAAACCTATTGTCCTCAAGTGTGATAGTGGCCAATTCACCACTTGATCTCAAATAAACACCTAATCTAACTTTTTTGTGTTCCATATATCCTCCTTTTCGTGATTGTTACAATATTTGTCAATAAAGTAAAAGAGTTTTTCTGCTTTTAGTGGAATGTGGATAACTTTCTAAAAATGTGGATAACTAACTTAAATGGCTGTTTTTATTAAGCCTTTTTGCTTTTAAAATAAAAGAAAAATTGATTGGAGGTATCCCCTTAAGGTGTGATAGTTTGCGTTTGTTTATTGCTATTAAGGTTGCTGTAGGCGGGCTATACCTGTGAAAGGTTACGCCGCTACCAGTTGAAGGATACTCAAATCCTGTGAAGTTTTGATAGGGTAGCACGTTTTTTTTGAGATTAAAATATTAACGCTTTGAGCTTAGTTCATTATTTTTGCTAATGTGCTTAAGTTTATCCCATTATTCTAAACAATGACATTGGTGGTCTTATTTACTTGACGTGTAATCGCTTGACTCATATAACTTGTTCATGGCGATTCGGGAGCACTTCAAGTTTGCCGGTTTGAACGTGTACCGCTCCAGCATAAGCAAAAAATGAAGACAATAAAACCGGCTCTATTAAGAGCATTAAAAAAGGAGACAAAAATGCAGGAATTAACAATCACAAGCTCATCGGACTTACTTGACGGTGACTTTCTAAAGAAGCTCTTTAGCTTCTCAGAAATGGTGTCAAAATCACCAATTATCCCTTATACGTTGCGTGGAAAGCCTGACGCAGTTTTCACCATTCTTTTGATGGCTAAGGAAATAAACTTACCACCAATGCAGGCACTTAATAATGTTGATGTTATTAGCGGAAAGCCAACGATGAATGGGAAACTAATGCTTGCCATGGTTCACAGGGCCTTTCCAGGCAAAGTAAAGGTTGACACAAAGACAGACCATTCGCTACAAACTGCGGAAGTAACTCTCGAGATAGAGGGCAGAGGGTCTTTCACTTCTTTTTGGGATATGGACAGAGCAAAAATGCTTGGCCTGGCCAATAAGGATAACTATAAAAAACAGCCCGTCACTATGCTAATGTGGCGAGCTACTTCGGAAGCTATAAGAGTTATGGCCTCCGATGTTGTTCTTGGCTTTTACGTTCCAGAAGAACTACAGGATTTTGACGGCAATGTGATTGAAGAAACAACACCAGCCGAACAATTAGAAGAAGATTTTCCTATACCAGAAGAAGAAAAAGTAAAAGGTCCCTTTTATAGGATGCAAAATGGGAAGTTTAGAAGTAAGCAACTAGGGGAATTTTTAGACGAAGGAATTGATCATTTAGAGAAATACCATGTGAGACTTTGTTTAAGAATTGAAAAGCCTGATGTGAAAGATTGGGAAGGAACTTTGCACTACTTTATAGGTGACTTTTTAGAGAATAAAGAAATTTACCAGGAATGTTGGGAAGAACAGAAAGCAAAGATGATGCTAAATGGAACCTTATGTGAATGTTGTGGAGTTTTTTTAGGACCAAAGCCTAGAAGTAGTTTTGACAAAACAGCGCAAAATTGGGAGCCGCGTGGCTGCCCACAGAAATGCGTGGACTGTGGACAATGAAACAAGAAGAAAAATTTCTAATACTTTTAATGTGGTTTGAGTGGAAGGGGCTTTTGGACGCTTACATTGAAGAGGTCAATGATACGTGTTGGCACAAAGACCGCATACCTCCTAATTTAGGCAGTTCTTTTCCTTGGAAGGGAAGTAAACAGGGCGATAAGTTTTGGCGTGATTTAGATAATGAGCACAGAAGGGATACGGGCATATGGTAACTGTTTACACTTATTTTGTTTTTTACAGAGGGCTTGAAAGCCTTGGAAGTTGTGTAATGTACACGAAAAGGCCCATTGACTCCATAGAGAAAATAAGAGATTTTGAGAAAAAACGGTTTAATAAAAATATGAGAGTCCAAAATTTCCAACTTCTAAAAACAAAACTAATAACAAAAAAGGAATGGGAAGAAGAGTATTCTGAAGAAGCCGTTTATGGAAACTAATTACGGCTCCCCTTCAGCGTTACTTTCAAGATTTGGAGATAAAACAATGATAAAAATCAGCGAATCAGAAAAAGAAATATTAAAAAGTATGTTAGAAGATATCGAAATGATAACAAGAAGCTGGAAAGGCTTTAAAAATGATTTTTACGCTAGCATTTACGATCAACTAGTGTCGGGAAAGGACATTAGTCCCAAACAACGCGACTCCGTGGCAAAATTCCATAAGAAACATTGTGGTTAAGTGTTAGTTTAAATTTTACATAATAGCCTGGAGCGGCTAAGCCGAGAGTGCTTCCATTTGACGACTCGGACGGGCTTTTACTGATAACCAATGTGTTTCCCGACAAAGAACAACTAACGGTTCGAAAAGAGTGGCTTTCTAGTCGTAAAAAATAAAAGAAGCCTGACGGCTCGGAAAGACGAGCATTTTGGTTTTTCCTCCGAAGATGAACCATTTTGCAACTTGGGGCCTAGTTTTTCCTTTTTCTAGGCTCCTTTGTAAAAAATACAGCATCTTTTTCTACCATTAAACACTCTCCATTAAAGAAAATTTCCTGTAAATAATTCCTGACTATTGACATATATTCGTTTTCGTCTTCGATATCGAGTGGAACTATCACTATTATGGTATCATCACGTGTAGAAGAGTTTCTCATAATTCATTTTAACTTATATTGAGGTTCTATGAGCATACAAATCTTAGATAAAAGGCTTATACCTGATAAAACGATGCTGTGCGAAGGGCTTTCTGTTAAAGAATTTCGCTGTAAATGCCTACACCCTTCATGCTGCCTTGTGATAATTACAGATAATTTACGGTTAGCTTATGAGATTTCCAGAAGGACGTTCCAGCTTCCTTTAAAGATTAATTCAGGCCATAGGTGCGCCTGGTATAACCACTATCTAAGAGAAAAAGGGAAGGCGAAAACGGCCACTTTAAGCAGACATGTGACTGGTGAAGCTATAGATATTTCAAAGCACCATATCGAGCATTTAGATAAAGAGTATGTTCGTCAAACTTTTAGAGACTCAGGCTTTTCAACCGTAATCGAATACGAAAACTTTTGGCATTGTGACGTTAGAAAAGAGCTTTTAAGAGCCTTTTGATCCAACATTGAGGGTTAAGTCCCCAGCGCCACCAGTTACGGCCGCTCTGAATCTAATTAGATCAAAGGCCACAACGTCGTATTCTGCTAAAACAGTCCCTATAGCGCCGCCAAATGCAGTTGAGGTTTTAGTGTGCCAGGTAGTCCCCTTGTCATTTGATACCTCTGCGATTAGGTTTCCTACAAGGTTTCCTGTCCATGTGGCATCGTAACAAAATGAATATGTCGTTTTTAGATCAATCGGGTCAGATGTTAGGCTTCCCGCCGCCGCTTCTGTTGTGTAAAGTTCGCTGGTTCGTCCTCTCATTATCTTCCCCTACATTGTTCAAGTTCTTCAATTTTTTCTTCGGTCCATACCCTGATTCTATCATAATCGCCAGGATTCGTGGCTATGTAATTAACACACTCGGCCAATGGGATGTCATACTCTTGTTGCCTTCTTGGGAGCCTTGGATCAAAACAAAGACAAGCATCGTCGCCGATTATACACCTTTCAACCATGGGAAAATTATGCTTTCTACAGCTAGACATACCCATACTAAGGTAGCTTACTAAGAGCGCGATTAAGACGCCTTCTTTCTTCATCCGTTTTTGCCTTTTTGAGTCGTGTGATTATTGTGTTTCTTTTAATTTGTGTACGGTTTTTTCGCCACGTTCTCACGTAGCTTTTTAAAGAGTCAATTTGTGAGGTTCCCCATAACAAGAGCTTGCCTATTATGGGGATAGCTTTTAAAAATTCCACTTATTCGATGGCCTTTTTTGTTGTCGCTCTCAAGATTAAGTTGATAACCGAGATAATTAGAATAAGGTTAGATTCATTCATTATGCTGTCTAAGCCTGACTCTGGAAAAAGTTTCATAAATAGACCAGCAATAGCAAGTAAAAGGTTTACCCACATGGTCTTCGATTGCCACCACTTCTTTTTTTCTTCGTTCATTCCTTACTCCTTGGTTTGAATTCTGTTTGGAATTGAGGTTAAATTATCTTTTTTTTTGGTAAATTATTTTCCTTAAATCATTTAGCTCGACTCTAAGCTCTTTGATATCTTCTCTTAGTAAGGTAATCATACTTTTTGTAGGAAAGTTAGCATAAGCATATCCTACTAAGCTTCCGCCCAAAACTATTAAGTAAATAACTTGTTTCGCCGTTTCATTATTCAAGAAGAATCCTTACTTACAAAGTGATTGTCTCCATGACCACGTTCTAAATTGAACACTGTCAAAGTTAGTTACAACTTGAGCTTTAGTTACGCTTTTTAACTGATCGCAGGCCGTTGTCTTAGCTTCTTTCTTTGCCTCTGCTTTAGCAACGTCTGAATTATGAATTGCCACCGCCGCCGTTAAGCAATTCCTGGCAGCTTCATTCTTTGAGACAAAGTCAACAATCATCTTTCTAGGGCCTCCATGGGCTTGCCTACAGTTTGTATTGTAAACAGACCTAATATTGCCCTGTGTGTGCAGTTCAGCTTTGATAAAGGCCAATTCTGCCTCTACTGTGGCCATAACATTAAATGAGAATAAAAAGAGTAGTAAAATTTTCATTAATCCACCTTGCAAAATTTGTAGTTTTCAGCGTCTACGTTTTCAACGGTAATACTTTGAACATCACCAAACATAGCTGAGTTTGATCCACTGGTTCTTGTTATAAATTCGTATGCCTTTCCACTAGTTAATGTAACCTCTGTGCTAATAGGGCAATGTGTATTTTCCGTACCAGTTGTATCAGTATCAGAGCACGTTCCCCCAACATAAAAATCAGTGGCATCTGTTACATTGTTTATAAGTAAAACAGCGTGCTGGGCATTATTGAATGTATTATACCCCTCAATCGAATAGTCGCCTGTAGTTGTAACACTGAATTCATCGTTAGTTATATCAACACTAAGGTCCATGCTAGTGCAGTCTGATCTAATGCCTGTGAAGTCAGAAATATTATCCCCTGTGGAACCACTTATAGAAAAAGCGGAAGTATGTTGTCTTACAATCCAACAACAATCACCGGCAACACCTGCGCCGCCTCCCGATATCCCAGACCCATCTAAAATAATTTGAGTGGCATCACTTGAGACTACCAAGCCGCCCTCGCCAACAATGGACTTCATTAGAAGAGTATTATTGGTGATTGAATCACCTATGCCTTCGCCAGGGCCAATGTTTTGAAAGTCGGTAACATCAGAGGTTGATGCTGCCACGTTGATATAAATTTGAGTCGCGTCGCTTGAAACTGTCGCTTGGTCTTCACCTACTATTGTTTTCGAAATAAGAGTGTTATTTGCAATGCTATCGAGCATGGCGGAACCACCGCCGATATTCTGAAAACCTGTTACGTCGGAAACCTTCGTTGAGCTTATATAAACTTGCGTGGCATCTGACGACAAAGACAGATCCGTACCAGCTATTAAGGACAAGTCTTGAATAGTTCCGTTTGCTAATACTGATAAGAAATTTTCTCCAGCTCCTAAATTTTGAAAGTCGGTAACAGATTGAATCGAGTCGTCGACACTTAAAAGTATGCTTGTGGCATCACTTGAAATACTTAAAAGACCACCACCATAAAGAGATTTAGAAAGGAGAGTACTATTAGCGATGCTATCCAAGATAGATTCACCGTCACCAATGTTTTGGAAGCCTGTAATATCACTAGAACTTAAAACGGTGAGTGTTGTTGCGTCAGCGACAATAGAAGAATTCCCTCCAGCAAACAGAGATTTAAGCCTTAAAGTGCTATTAGTTATTGACTCTCCTATTCCGTCACCATCTCCAATGTTCTCAAAAGTAGTGATGTCGGAAGCTCCTGTACTGACAGTCACATAAACTTGAGTGGCATCCGAAGTTATTGAGGCAGCGCCTTGGCCTATAAGTGTTTTAGAAATTAATGTGTTGTTTTGGACAGTAGTATGTAGACCTTCTCCGGCTCCTATATCCTGGAAGTCAGTAACATCTGAAATTCCACCAGCACCGGCTCCATTTACTACAATAGAATAGTCAGTCGTAGCAGAGCCACGTTTAACATACATTGAAGCGTCGTCGCTTGCAGGGTCTTGCCAGAGTATTAAAGAGCCAGCCGTTGCATCAACTCCGACAACTGTAGGATCTTCATAAACCGTGTAAATCCCAATAGCGTTTGTTTTAAACGTGATCTGTCGACTTTGGATTTCCGGCGTGTCTCCTCTCCATACAATAGGCCCGTATGCACTAAATACATTTGAACTACATATTAAAAAGATTAATAAAATAATTGATTTCATGTTTCACCCTTATCCAAATAAGTTAATTATTACTTCACCGACCACCGCGTCTGCGCTAACCGCTCTTGCCCATAAATTTTGGCCCATAGCTGAACTGAAATCAATTAGCTGGCTTGAACCTCCTCTTCCTGACGTGTAAACAGCATTAGCGCCGTCAAGGCTGTATTCTATTACTTCCGCGCTCGAATCTAAAATTTCCATTTTTGTCGTTGCGGCCACGGCCCCTGCAATTAACTGCACCCACACGCCGGTAGTTATTGGCGTTGTTCCGTAGTCATTTATTACAGTTTGTTGAACTGAGACAGTTGAGCTATTGCCGCCGAATCCGTTTATCGATATTTGCTTATCTCCGTCAGCCGCAGCTAGCTGATCAGCACCTACAACTTTAACATCGATACTTCCGCCTGCAGCAAGAACAAACGGAACTAATCCGTCAGTTCCGTTCAATCCCACATGCATGTGTACGGTGACACCACCGTCTGTGCTAAGCTGTAAAATTTCACCGATATTGTGACTTATTTCTATTTCTGTTATGTCCGCCGTAGTGGCCGCGATTAAAGTTGACCATGTATTTGTACCAGTTGTCCCTTCTAAGTTTCCGCCACCATCTGTAAAAACGTCCCAATTGCTAGTGAATTGCTGACTATTACTTGTAGTGGTCGCTGAGCTTGAAGAAAGTACCGGAAATCTTTTGTAACCCATCTTAAGCCCCCTTCACTTTTGAAACTAAAAAGCCTTGCATCGTTCCAACACCCGCAGTAAAAGCATATCTACATCTGAGCCATTTAAAATTAAGCTCGGCCAAGTCAAATATCCATGAAGTGTCAGAGTCGTCTAGATCGTTAGTTGTTCCAAAATCAAGAGCTGTCCATTGTGTGACATCTGCGCCGTCTTTTACTTGTTCGTTAGAAGCTTCAAAGATGATTTCACCATCAACGCCAGCACCACCTGTCCAAAAAAGGTGATAAGTAGCTGCGTCCATGTTCATTATATTTGTAACATTTGAAGTGATATTTGCCGACATGTCACCGTCAGTTATCGCCTGGTGATCTACGGTGTGTTTCCGTGACATTTTCCTACCTCCTTGTGGGTAAAATGCTTATGGCATTAGGTCTTGGATAGTATTCTATCACCTGGAGTCTGTGCGCGTCCAGCCGCTTTTAATTTATCAGCTTTTACAGTAGGTTGCGCCCGTTGAGTTCCTAACCTTTTAGCCATATTCATTTGCTGTAAAGCGACAAGATTTAAAGGTTGTAGCTGCGTATCTGTCACAATTCCAAAGATATTTTTCAATTGTACCTTTTGCGAATAATTAAGTTTTTCCGTGGCCATCTTATCAACGACCCCCATTTCCATTAAATCTTTTAATGATGGGTAGATTTCGTTTAAGACTTCGATTTCTTCCGTAGACATATATCCCTGCTCAAGGCTATCAAGCATCGTGGAAGGGTCTTCTACTGCTCTTCTGTATCTATTAAATTTGTCCATTTCAGACCTAGAAGGCTCCCAATCGCTAAATTCTGGCATTGGTGATCTATCTTGTGGAAGTTTTTCCATTAGAAAAGACGAGCTTTGAATGATTTTATTTTGCAAAAATTCCGTAGTATCTGGCGCAGCCTCTTGGAGTAATTGATTATTTTGCTGCATTTCTTCGATTCTTGCGCCCACATTTGAATTAAAGTCTTCTATTTCTTTGGCCACTTCTTTGTAAGATTTGTCTTCATATTTTGTTGTTGTGGCATTTATAAGAGCAGATTTAACACCGGCTGTTTTTTTGTTGAAAAATCCATCTACTGCCTTTGAAGTTTTTGTAAGTGCATTAACTTGATTATTTTGAACCTTACTTAAAACTAGGGCCAAAGCATTATCGCCGTATTTTTTTGCTAAGGTTCTTCCACCAGCCGCAGCAATTGCTCCGCCGATCCCGCCGGCTTGGGCCCCTGCAGATGCTGAGATATATCCAGTTAAAGGGATTAAATTATTTCCCGCTGCTCCTGCCATGGTGTCTTCTAAAATTTCATTGGCCATTGAAGCAAGGTGATATTCTCTTTTTGAATCTTTATATAGTTTTGAAATGTCCTTTCCTGACTTATCAGATAGGTGATCCATAAGGTCTACAATGTCATTTTCCATTTTAAAACGAACATCACGAATCATTGACCTTGTTTCTGGTAGCTGATTATTAAAATCTTTGATTATTGAATCGTAAGTTTTTCTCATTGAGCGCATTTCTTTTACGGTGAAAGGAACCTGTTTAGGAGGTCCAATTTCACTTGGCTCTACTTTAAAATGCCTCATTCTGTCGCTGAAATCATCGACTTCCGCAGCTATTTTTTCCATTTTAGGGATTACTTTCCCGTTAATTCTAAACTTTTGACCCCATGTCCGATCAATATAGTCGGCTATTTTTTCACCAGTTAATTGTTTACTCGCTGGGACCTGAGCTAAATCAACTTGCTGCATAGAAGAAAGGACAGCTTCCTGCATCCCATCAAAAGAGTCATCTAGAGTTCTATGGATGTTCATATAATAGTCATCTAAATCCGTGCCTAAAGCGCCAAGGCCTTTGCCACTATTTTTCATGTGCCTTTTAATAAAGTCACCTAATTCAGCTTGCTTGGCAGCAGTTAACTTCTTAAAATGCTTCTTCGTGGCCCCTAAAGACTTTATAAAATGCCTATCGCCAAGTGTTCCACCTTTAAATGGAGCGCCCTTTCTTTTGCTGATAGTTTCAAGAACAGCATTATCTAAAAGGTCTATATTTTTTAATTCCGCTTTTGTTTTTGATAAAACTAAATCAAATTCATTTAGGGCTTCTTGAGTATCCCTTTTAATCTTGGAGAGTATTGGCCTTTCGCCAGCTATTGATAATTGTCTGACTCTTTCCGTTGCTAAGCGATCCATGGTGACACTGTCAGAATCCCACTTATCTAGGCCTTCGATTTCAAGCCTTCTGCCTAAAGATGCTCTTTGTTTAGCATCTCTCAAATCTAAAATATTCCCCTCTATTAAATCAGGGTCAAACTTCACTTCTGTATTTTTGCCAAAAGTTGTGGCCCTTCCGAAACTTGGGTCACCCTCAACATCATTCATGGCAGCTTTTATATGCTTTGCTTTTCTTCCAAAATATGAGCTTTTCGCCTCTTGTACTAAATCAGTTCTTTTGTCGAATGTCTTTTTAAGGTTATCGTCGGAAATTCCAGCAAACCTTTTATGAGCATTTGCTACTTTGCTCTTTGCCGCCGCTGCTGTTTTATTAATTGCCCTTCCAGTTAAACTTAGACCACCACCTAAAGCACCACCAAATAAAACTGTGGGGCCCATCATTGCTAAGGCGCTTTCTGCGTTCAATTCCGCATCACCTATGGCATGTTCCGAGATAAGTTGGCCAGTTCCAAATAGACCAGCTTCCGCGGCTCCTGTGACGCCCTTTTCTGTTAGGGTTCTAACCGCTGAATCTTTGGCTTTTCTCCCTAACAATGCTCTGGTCGCTAACTGTCCAGCTTTTTTAGAAGCTAATTCTGCAGCTAAAACACCTGTTCCTGCTTTTGTTGCTATCTTGGCACCTATCGAAGCACCGCCAGAGAAAATGGCCGGGATAATAATCCCTCCAGCTTCACCTGAAAAGCTAGCTACTGGATTTCTTTTCTTTATTTCTTCTAATGTTTTTTTCTCTGCTATTCCTGTTTCTGTCAGAGCAACGTCAGAGAGTCCAAAAGTTAGGCCTCTTGCTGCGCCTAAAGCGCCGGCCCTCATGTCGTTTATTATCCCGTCACCAAATTCCTTTTCAAGTCTTCGGTCTTCTCTCATGCTTGAAGTGTCGTAAGAAAATCCTTCCTGGAGAGCTTTAGGGGCTTCTGTGGCGTCCATTGTTCCACTTTCACCATCTAAGTTAATTACGGGAATTCTTGAGCCTCTACGGAAGCCAAACCTCCCTGACTGAATAGCACTTGAAACGGATTCGTCTGGCACATCCTCAAAAACTTTTGATTTAAAATTAAAAAGCTCGGCCATTAATTACCCCGAAAAGTTCTAAATTGATTACCTCTTTGGTCATTTTCCCATGCAGGACCAGAAGCTTTTTTAAACGAATCTATTAAAATTTTCCTAATCTTATTTTTAAAACGAACTGTTTTGTCGTCGTCGCCTCTTACTGGGAAAATTCTGGCCAGATCTTCTTCTGCCTCGATTTTTCCGATAACTGCCCCTGATTCGTCTCTGAGCTTAGCACCAACGAATACATTCGCAAGGGCGTTATATCTCTTGAGGTCTGCGGGCATCCATTCATTAGGAACAAACCGCGAGGAGAGCGCCGCATTTGCTATGCTTGTCGGGTCAAAGTCACCAGCTAGTAATTTACCTAGTTCCGCCTCTGACTCTTGCATCTGTCTACCAAACTTAGCTGACTCCGCTTGCTTCGCAGAAAATGACGTCTTTTTAGCACTTGCCGCCGCTACTTTTGATATAAGGTCAACTTTCTTAGCGTTTAAATCTGCAATCATTCCTTCCGCTCTTAATCTCTGGTCGGCCGTTTTTGTTCTTGAAGCAAACTTTTGAACTTTCATTTTCATTAAGTCCAAAGACCATGCTCTTGTAGCTAGATCTGCGGTTCTTTCGTCGCCATATGTTTGTCTTAATCTTGAATAAGCATTATTTGCCGCAGCTCCTCTTCTGGCAAAATCGGCCTTTTGCATATTGATATCCCTATCAACGGCTTTGTCTAGCATTTCAAAAACACCATTTCTTTGCTGGCCAGTTAGAAGAACACCAATGGCTATAGCTATTTTGTTTCCCGTGGTTTTGCTATTCATAAACCTGTTAGGATCAATTTTTGAGTTCATTAGCTCGTCAGATACTTTATTGTATTTTTCCGTAGCTTCACGCATTTTATCTTGGCGCGACTGCTCTTTTTGTTCAAATTCGTCGAATCTTCTTTGTGCGGCTTGCTCTTGGGAAAGCCTTAGCTCGTCTTCGGCCACTTGATTGGCTTCTTGATCTGCCACAACCTTTCTGATATTTCGCTTAGATTCGGCCACTTCGTTAGTGAATTGCTTCACAAAATTATTAGTTGTTCCTCTAAATTGCTTTTGAGCTTTATCAATTCCAACGGCCACATCATCGCCGACTAATTGGCTTTCACCAGCTTTTTGAATCTTTTTCTTGGCAGCGTCTTCGGTTCCCTGGTCCAGGAATTCTTTCTTTGGCGCTTGCTCTTCTGCTTTTTTTGCCAGTTCTTCCTTCTTCTTATCCATTGGTAAAGGATCAATCTTCAGAGCATCAAGAACATTTACCTTCTCTTGAACTTTTCCAAATTTAGACTTATCCCTTCCAGTTGGCTTATCAAGCGTAAAAAACCCCGAAGGCTCGCGCCCAGAAGCTCCTATGCTTTCTAAAAATTCAGGAGAAACCTTGTCTTTTACGACTTTGATATCTTTGCCACCACCTGACCTAACAGTGATTGTGGTTTCATCTTGATCAACTATTGTCGGAGTATTTTCTGCCATTTCGCTCTCCCTATCCCATGCCCATGCCGCCGCCACCGCCGCCCATTCCACCACCAAACATTGAGGCAATGAATTTACCGGCTGATTCACCAGCGCCTTTTCTATTCTCTAAGCCTTTTTGAAAATTTCCGCCCTTTATATCTTGAAACCTTAAATCTCCAGATCTTCCAGAGCCTAAAACTTCTGCTAAGGTTCTTTGTGCTGACTCTTGTTCTTGCGCTCTTAATAGTGCGCCTTTAGCTGCTAACTCTTGCCCTAAGTCGGCTTGTGTCGATAATGCTTGCCTAGCTGCTAGCGCAGGGTTCAAACCTCTTGATGCTTGAGCTTGTGCAAAGTTTTGCGCAACATTCTTTTCTAGGGCATCTCTAAGCTGTAGCTCTGCAATGCTTGTGCCTTCACCTCTCGCTCTTGCTTCAAGCTGAGAAGCCAAGTTCAATTGCTTATCTTTAAACTCAGATGATTCTGGAACAAATCTACCCCCGCCAAGAATACCCGCCTGATTTTCACCGCCAAAAGGACTCAAGAGGTCTTTAGAAAGCCCTTCGTGTTGCCCTAAAAAACTATCGAAAAAACCCATGTTTCACTCCTTTAAAACTTTTTCTTATCCGTAAGTCTATGTGGTCCTTTCTTAACTCCTACCTGTAAAGTTAGGTCAGTTAGTGAAAAAGACTCTCCATAAGGTGTTTTTGGTACTTCTGTAATGATGAATTTTATCGCTTGGCACCTTTGTTTTTCAAGGTGAACATCAAATTGATAAACTCCGTCATTTATTCCTTCTTCTAAATCTGTATCCGAAGGCTTGCTTGTAATATTATACGCCGATCCGCTTTGTGGCACCAGTGTATGTGTCTCCGTATAGTAATCTTGATAATTATATCTGACACTTAGAGTTATCTCATGGTCAGATTTATAATCACCTAGAAGGAAAGCTCTATAAATTCTTTGATAGCCCTGCACACCTTTTAATTGGATCCAGCCCGTTTCTATAGTTTGAGCAACACTCGCAGCATCGTCAGTAAAAACAGTAGCGTCTGATTTCTTGGCCACTCCAGCACTTGTTAAAATATAATAATCATTTACGACTAGCGCAGCATCTACGGCTTCGTGATTATCGGCTGTCTGCCATTGATCAAAGAAATAGTTATAAACTAGGGCCTGACCACTTATAGTTGTGAACTTTACCTGATTTTTCTTTTTAATGAGAATTGCGCTTGAAATAGTTTCATCGTTAAACTCTTCTACGGCCTCACCTATGTACTTAACAGACAGTGCCCTTGTGAGAATATATATTCCTTTGTCGGACTTAAACATAAGCCCTAAGGGCGTCAAAACAACTGATTTAGGATCTTTTACGCCTACATCTGTGCTGATAAGTTGAGGTCTAGAAAAAGTATTTTGAGTTCCTAGATCATTTGGGCCATCTCCTGAAACTGCCAGTATCGAATTATCTTTGAAAATTATAAGCCTTTCATCCATTGAGCCCAGGGCCTTAACTTCCCCAGAAGCGGAAACTGGACTTGAATCTGCTCTCATATCTAAGAAATCGTTAAATAAAGCAGGCTCCCTTGGAAACCTTGTTTTTGAATAACCTATTCGGTTTCGATCTTCCGCATCTATATAAAAAATTCTGTTAGCGTGGGAAACTAGCCCGACACTTGGGGCCGGTGAAGCATTTTCAAGGACTCCGCCAGTTGTATATAAAAGTTCGTTATCGACTAAGGCCACATCTGTCGTTGAATCAGTGTAAGAAACTACTGTAGAAGTGGAATTAGAAACTCCCTCTTGAGGTGTCACTTTATAAAAAATGTCGCCGCCGTCTACTGTCCTATAAAAATGAACCCTGACGTTTGATCTTGAGCTTGATTTTTTAGTCGCCACAAGTCCGTTTGTTTGAGCTATTACGTTACTTGCTCCGCCCAGTGTTATCGTATCCGTTAAACTTGGCGCAGATCTATGCTTTTGACCTCTGGCATCTGTCCACTCATAAACTGCTTTATAAGAATATGTTCCTGCAGCAAGTCCCGCTCCCGCAGTTAACGAAAGAGCTGTTACATCTGGAAAAAGCATGAAACCTAATTCTGCCCCTGCTTCACCATCATAAGTCCCCATGAATCCGCCACTGAAATTATGTAAATCTCCAAATGTGACAGATTGCTGAATATTTGAGGTGTCAAACGAAAGTTTTATCCTTTGAACACCCTTGGTTAATGTAAATTCTTTGTCATCACTAACAATTCTATTGATTTCTTGCTGTACAAAGACTACGTCGCTGCCAGAAATAATTGCTTCACTTGTAAAATAATCAGAATGGCCAAGCGCCACGTTTGGTTGAATCTTTGAAGCTAGCGACGAAGTAGTGAGATCGTCATTAAAAGTAAACAAGAATGAAGTGGATTGGCTTGAAACGCTGTAAAAAGTTCCTAAGAAGTGTTGCGCTCCGTTTATTTCAAAAATTTCCGAAGATAAATCAAACCCTTGCTTAAAAGAAGAAGAAGCACTTATGGCATAAGAAGAGATTGTCACGGTATTTACGTGCATTTCTGCATATTTTGCAATGGCCGCTGTGCTGTCACCTATTGAATAAAATATTTTAAGTTCATCTGTGCCACTTTTGGCCATTGAAATGCTTATCCTGTCGATAGCTGCGACAACGGAAGTATGAATGTTGGTTATTGTAGCAAGATAATTGAATGAAGAATCAAGCTTGTAAAAATACATGCTCTTTCCAGATGACCAGAATGTTGTGAAATAAGTGTCGCTGGTGGCATCGTAGAAATTTTCTATTGTATTGGCCGCAGTTGTTGCTGCGACGGTGGCCGTATCTAATACTGTTAACGTGCTATCTACTAAAAGGTTTTCAATTGTTGCGCTTGTGGTACCCCTTCCACTTATGAAAACATTATTTCCGACAACGGTAACGGCAAAATAGCTTCTAATTGCCGAGCTGACAGTTGTTGCCGCCCCAAAAGAATTGGTTGCCGCTATGTATTCTTGAAATTCAAGATCACCACTTGTTATTTCTATATAGAAAATACCAATTATTCCGCCAAAACTTACAACCTTTCCGTGCAACCCCGTGGCATGAATTGGCTCTGCCATGAGTGACATTAGCCCTGTGCTGATATCGTAAACAGAAGCATTGAGACCGCTAAGTATTCCGACCCCTGCTAGGCCTCTATAAGCATAAATTTCAACATTCCCATCGGTTCCAATTGATGGATCATCGACTCCAGTGACATTGAAAAATATAGGCTTCTTGGCCACTTCTACTTGTGACAAATCGCCCTTTTCAACCCATGTAGAGTTATTGTCAAACCTTGAATAAAGCTTGTCCTTGTCGGTCATTAAAAGTTCGCTATTATAAGAGGTAAGCGAATTCCCGTTTGTTATGGTCCCGCCGCCTTGAATATCTTGAGCTTCCGAAGTTAGCCCTGGCCTTTTAACTGGAGTGTTTCCGGTTCCAACTTCCGCATTAACGATTCTTTTAGGTTTTGGCGATAGCTTTTCATTCGTCTTTGTGTCGATGCCTTGGACAAATGGAATAGATAATTCTGTCTTTTGTATGGCCATTAAAACACCAGTATTGAAATTGTTACGTTAGCGTCACTTTCTAAATTCAAAAACTTGTCAGGATTACTTGAGCCATTTGCCCATATATCCGCATTAGAGTCTTTTTGTATTATGATCCAGCCTTCCGGTACTCTGTTAAGCTTGTGTAAAATATTTCTAGCTTTGCCAGATACAAGTGTTATTTCTGTTACTTTATTATTGCTTAATATTTCGTTATTGAGTACAGGGTTTAAGATTCTCTCTAGTTCGTCTTGAACAGCGTTGAGTTCATCGTCACCTGTGTGGATTCGTTTAAAAAGTTCCATAATCGTCTATGGACTCGAATCCGTTAACGTCGGAAACTCTATTCCCTTCGCCACGGTCACGCGCTTTAGCATCTGATTTGATTTCTTCCCTTATGATATTTCTTTCTAACACAAGGTCGGAAACGTCGCTTTCTTCTTTAATTCTTGCTTTAATTGCCACGTCTAGGATAACCCACTCTTCAAAGCCATTAATTCCGTCAAAAGAGTCAGAATCAACCACTAAATCGGTCGCTGTTCTTATATAGGACAAAGTCACTGTGTTCGCGCCAGTTGGCTCTGGTACAAAAATGATAGAACCCCCCATCATTCGATATCTAAAAGATCTACCAACAAAACCACCTGGACGATAAGAGTACCTGTTTCTGTCTTTCCATAGAAACTTTTCAATACCGATTCTGTCTTGTCTTTTGGTTCCAATCTTTAAATCAACGCCTAAAAGCTTGTAAAAATCAGTTGGAAGGTCATATTCCTCTGTTCCGCTAACGATAGAAATATCAGCTTCTTTGAAATAATAATCTTCACCAAAAGATCTTACTAAAATGTTATAGAGTCGTTGAATTGATTTGTTTATCCAGCCATTCCAAACAGGGTTTTTTATGAAACCGCTGCCCGTCATGTTGGCCCTTTCTCTGGCCTCTGACCGCAAATCACCTAAAGTTACGTTTTTGGCCATGGATTCCCCTAAAAAAGTAGGAAGGGATTACTCCCCACCTACCATTGTTTGTCGCTGCATTTCTTTTTGTTCGATTAGCATTGAAATAAGACTTTCAAGCCCCTTCATTACTAGATCCTCATTGTCGGATTTTATCCCTGCAATGATTTCCTGTGCTGCCCCACGAGCGCCTTCTGGGAGTTCTTTCCCTTCCATAAACTCAGTGGCAGCATGAGAGGCCATCTTGTCTTTATCTAAAAAGATTAAAGGCATGATTACCTCGCTACGCTAGTGTTTTTCATATGTAGAACAAAATGAATAACGTCCGTAGCATCTGGATCGGCGTCAACGCCTGCGGCATGTGTTCTAATATCAACCGTTCCGCCCGAAGCGGTATCAATTGAACTTCCCACAACTTGCCCAACAATGTCAGAAGCAACCGTTGCTTGCATTGTAAGTTGACAACTAACCAGCTCAGGGTAAGCGTCTTCAAGAGTAATTGTATAGAGTCCTGCGGCTGTCCTAGCTGCGCTATACCCATAACCAGAAACAGACGAAACTACTCCAGCCGCGCCAATAGTAATACTTCCGACGAGCATGGTGTGCTTTCTGGTGTAGGATTCGACTCTGTGTAAATTTCGATTTCCCATAGTGTTTCCTTAAAAAAGGCGAGGCCGAAGCCCCGCGCTTTTAATAGTTATTAGTCTAGTTGAATTCTTGCGTTAAACCCTGGGGCTCTACAGCCTAAGTTTCTGTATCCGCCGATTCTACCTTCAACACCATCTTCCGAAGTTTCACGAAGGATTCTTAGGGAGTCAGTAGTGATAAAGTCAACGGGCTCATCAATTGAATGAAGTTTCCACATATCCATTTGGATTAGGTAGGCCACGTCAGCCGTACAGTTTTGGTCGGCAATTACCGTGACGGGTCCTTTTGGAGAGGCAAGCTTGATTCCTGAGAAACCGATTCCAACATCACTCATTACAGTATTATAAACAACTTTCGAGCCTAGAGCGTTTTCTAGTTCTTCCCATTTGTCATAAGTAGTAAATAGGTGTGAAGGACGACCACCCTCTCTACAAGTTCTTGTAATTCCTTTTACGAAAGCTTCTTCGATAGGTAATCCAGTTCCGTCAATTCTTAAACCGGCCAATCTTGTAGGATCCGCAGATCTATCAACTCCAAAGAAGTTGTCACCGGCAGTTGGTGCCGTTCCTGGTAGCCATGCTTCCAATCCAGCTTCCGCCAAATCATAATCACCTTCTACAAACATATAATCGGTAATGGCAGCAGCAGCAACACCGGCAACAATGTTACCCGTAAAAGTTACTGTTCCAGCATCCCTGTCAACTTCAAGAACTGTCAGAGTACCGGCTCTTACAGCACCACCACCATCGGCGGCGGAAAGAACAATTGACATACCTACTTCAAAGTTTGTCACGTCTTCGGCTTCTGATAATGTTGCAATTGGAGTCGCAACACCTACGTTATTCAGTCGGCCCATTTTACCAGATCCAGAACCATATAAACCAATTGCTAGGTTTCTAGTACCGGCTTGTAAAGCCCCGTCGGCTTCTGTCGTAAGAGCTTGCATAAATGCGCCGCGATTACTTCTTGAAGCTTTCAGAGTTTCATTGTCTACTGAGAAAAGAGAATAATCTTTAACCCTTGTTAGGTTAAATTTCTTGTGTAAGGAATTACCCTTATTTGATTGGGCCGTTGCGAAAGTTCTTGATCTACCTTGTGGGTTTCCGTAAGTAATTGGAATAGGTAGCGTGTCGCCTTCCCATGATTTGTTTTTTGGTAATAGCGCCAGAAAAGGATTATCCTTATACACTGTATTTTGTACAGCGTCGTCAGTATAAAATTCCTTCAAAGCGGCGTCGAAATTGGTCATATTAAGAGACATTTTTCAATCCTTTGAAATAGACCTTCTTAAAGGTCAGTTAAGTTTGCTAATTGCATTCGCCATGCGCTCCTGATCCGTCAGTGGACGTGAAGAAGC
>Ga0255047_10000363_pt1 | contig 36716 bp, 32 predicted proteins | sample JV7_2_1_MG_FD_183640 | JGI IMG/M metagenome (GOLD analysis project Ga0255047, IMG submission 183640) | Seawater microbial communities from Jervis Inlet, British Columbia, Canada - JV7_2_1 | ecosystem: Environmental > Aquatic > Marine > Inlet | place: Canada: British Columbia | collected 2016-10-06
GGTCTCGTCGGTCTCGTCGACACCATCGACACTGTCGGCCTCGTCGGTCTCGTCGGTCTCGTCGGTCTCGTCGACACCATCGACACTGTCGGCCTCGATGTCGGGAGACGCGACCGGCACTCCGAGAGGGTCCCGATCGACCTCGAGCGCGATCGACGACACGAGCGCTTCGCCGATCACCACCCCGCTCATGTCAACGACGGACGACCCGTCGGCGTCGAAGTCGATCAGAGTCTCGTCGTGGATCGTTGCCAACCGACGGCGCCCGAACGGTGAACGGGCGCCGGCCGCCAAGATCAAAAGGGCGGCCCACAGCGTCATCTGCGAGGCCAACCACCAACCCCGATCGGTGTCTCGTTGATAAGCGAGCATCCCGGTGCCCGGCTGTTCGATGTCGAACGCGGTGGTCACGCCAAAACCAGGGCGCGGAGCGAGTTCGGATCCGTCGACCGTCAGCCGCAGCCGATCGTCGAACGGAATCGCCACGTGCACTACACCGGGCGCCACCTCGTTGGCCGCCGACGGCTCACCCTCGTCGACGCCGACCATCGACGGCACGGCATCGCTGAGATCCGAGCGGGCAAGCGTTTGCTCGCCGGCCAGACGCGAGGCGTCAGCGGCGGCGCCCATCAGCTGGGCGCCGACCGGGAACCAGGCCTGATTGACATAGACCTCCAACGATGGCTGCCCATAGATCGAACCGATGTCGAGCTGGTTCTCGAAGGCCGCCAGCAATCCTTCGGCGAGCGGTAGAGGCTGATCGACCGTCGATGCTGCCCCATCGAACTTCGGAATCACGACATACCTGATGCCGAGTGGTGCCAGGATCCGACCCGCCCGCAATGTCGACCCATCGGCGATCAGCCCGAGCGCCGACTCGACCGCGTCGTCCGCGCGGGTGGCCGCGACGAAGAAGCGATCAGTGAATTCGAGTCGGCCGGCGTCGGTGACCACATACGCGATCCCTTTGCTGAACTGGCGGCTTGGCACAGGCATCACGCGTGGATCGCCGACGTACAGCACCCGGTAGTCGCCCGCCGCCGGATCCTCGGGGAGCTGCGCCGCCAGCAACGACGGCATCGACGTTCGTGGTGTGTGCCACGACCCGTCGCCGATCGCCAGCAGAGCGGGCACGAGCCCGATCATGATCGCCAGATTGGCGAGCACCCCGAGCGGTTGCCGCCAGCCGAACCCGCGCCCCAGCACGTCCGAGTCAAATCCACCGCTGATCGCGGCAGCACCCAGCGCCAGACCGAGGGCGACCGGCACAGCCAGCATCGATGGTGGGGGCAGTGCGAGATCGAGGCTGCCGCGCTCGGAGGCGATCATTAGGGCCCCGAACACGAGCACCAGCGCGGCGGCCCGAATACTCCACGTCAGTCGCCAGGCGCGAGCGATCGCCACGGCCGCCAGCACGGGCAGGTACAGCGTGACAGCCAGCACGGCGAAACGATCAGATGTGGGCGACAGCGAGGCGATCTCGTGTAGCGCCCTTCCGGTCGATCCGCCTTGGTTGACCCCGGCCAGATCACTCCAGGTCCACTCGAGCGCCCACGGCAGGTTCAACACCACACCGACCAGCACCGATACGACCGTCGATCCGGCCAGCCACAGCGTTACCCGCCATGACCCACCGGCGATCAGAGTCGCCACGGCGACGAGCAGCCCGACCGCACCCCACAGCACGAGAACCACCGGCACGAATCCAACCGTGATCGCCAGCACGAGAGCGAGAAATGCCAACGCCCTCAATCGGTGACGTAGACCGACCCGGATCACGCCGTCGGTCAGGTCGAGACTGGCAGCGGACGGGTCGGCGGCCTCGATACCGGCCGACCGACGCAGCAGATGGAGCATCCATGGCAGCGCAGCGAACCACGCCAGCGCCGACCAGTCACCCCTGCTGAGCAGGCCGGGAACCAGTGGGGTGCCGACATAGACCACCATCCCGGCGATACGTGCCCGGTTGACAGGGAAGACCGTCGACAGCCTCCATGCGCCCAGCGCCCCGAGCAGGTACAGCCCCACGATCGACGCCGTCATCAACAGGTCCATTCGGAACAATGTGAGCACGCTGCCGACGGCGAGCAACGCCCAACCTGTAGGCAGCGCGGCCGTCGACCCGAACGACCGCCCGTCGAAGCTGCCCCGATACTGATCCCACAGATCCGCGGGGCTGTCCGGGAACGGCAGGAACTCCCCCACAATCGGCACCGAACCGCTAATCAGCGAACGGCTTCCGATCACGATCGTCAACACGACGACGAACCATGCGAGCAGGGGCCCGAACGATGCCTCGCGCCATCGCTTGACAGTGCTGTCGGCGCCGACGAAGGTCATTGTTTCCCTGCCACGCAGGTACGACGTGAGGCGTGAACTTCCGCGGTCCTGCAGACCGAGCACCTCACGTTCATGCACTACCCGCTGGCCGCGGATCACCCGCCGCCTGGCCAAGATCGAAGCCGTCCGGGGAATCAGTCCGACCAGCGCCCGCAGCGATGCCAGCGCTTCGCCGAATCGGCCGGTGAACAGCCCGACGACGAGCTCGACGAGGGTCAGCAGCACCAACTGGATCGAGCGGACGATCAGTCGTGAGCCGCCGGTGAGAGTGGTCACCGCACGCATCCGGTGACGGCTGCGCAAGGTGCGGTGGTTGAGATCGGGGCGACGTTCGATGAGCCGTTCGCGGTGACGCACAACTGCATCGGGGGCCACGATCACCCGTGCGCCCGTCAGGTGCGCCCGCCAGCACAGGTCGATGTCCTCACCATGGAACGAGACCGCAGGGTCGAACCCGCCAAGCACCCGGAACAAGTCCGCTCTCACGAGCAGACATGCCGAGGGCAGCACGAACACGTCTCGGACGGCGTCATGTTGTTCCTGGTCGACCTCGCCGGGTCCGATCACCGGATCGACCTCTCCGTACCTGTCGAGGCCGAGCCCGACGTGTTGGAGCAGGCGCGGTTCGTCCCAGTCGGTGAGTTTCGGTCCGACGATCCCGGCGTTGGATCGAAACAGCTCCTCGACCATCACCGCAACCGCGTTTGGCGCCAGGGCGACGTCGTCGTGCAAGAGCAGGAACAGCCCGTTGTCTCCCTCGACCAGTCGCAGAACCTCGTTGGCAGATGGCCCGTAGCCCTCGTTACCGGCGAGCGCACGAACGAAGGCGGCCGGGATGACAGCTCGGATTCGCTCGGTCAGATCGGCGACCTCGCCGTCGTTGCGCGCCGCCAACAGGAACAACGTGCGCAGATTGGAGTAGTCCTGAGCGGCCAGCGTGTCGAGCGTCTCGTCAAACCAGTCGCCCGGTTCGTGCACGACCATCACGGACACGACCGACGGCATGAGTTGGGGGTCCGTCTCCACGATGCATTGAGGCTAGTGCCCGAACTGTCGCTACCGACGGCTCACCGCTGAATGACAAAGTCCGAGAACGTCCGAGAACATGCGAGGAGGTGCGAGGAGGCGAGAGACAAGAGTCATGCCGAAACGCTTGCATTTGTTAGCATTCATGGGCACACTTGCTAACGCGCCTGGGCTCTTCCCGGCGGCCGACGAACGGAGTCCCGATGTTCAACCTGACCGCCCTCAAGAACTTCGAACTCGAGCAACTCGACCCGACCAAGCTCGACCTGACCCGCTTCGACCTGCCCAGCTTCGACCTGCCCAGCTTCGACCTGCCCAGCTTCGACCTGCCCAGCTTCGACCTGCCCAGCTTCGACCTGCCCAAATTCGACTTGGCAACCGAGGCCACCCGGATCGTCGAGCTCGCTGGCGACGCCGCTTACGCAGGAATCGGTGCCGCTGTTGCGACCCTGCAGATGGCCGATGAGCGGCGCCAGGAGCTGACCGATCAGGTCACGGTTCAGGTACGTAAGCTGATCGACGCCCTCAGCTGACGGCAGCCCGATCGAACTCCGCGAGCGAGGGGCCGACAGGTAGTCTCGTAATCCTCGTGTCCTCGCCCGCCACCCCAGCGCCCAACTCCGCTATACGTCGCGTTCCACTCCCCGAGGGCACGCTTCCGGTCGGCTTCGCCCTACTCGTCGCAGGCGCCGCGACCTACGGCTTCTTCAAGGTTGGCGAGGTAGCGCTCGGCGAGCAAGAGTTCAAACCGATCATGGCGATGTGGTTCGCCACATTCTTTCTGGCGCCCGGTTTCTTCCTCCCCGTCGAACAGGAACTCGGGCGCGCCCTGTCGCAGCGCAAGGCGCTGGGTCAGGGCGGGCTGCCCGTGGTTCGACGGATCGTGGTGCTCGGCGGCGTGATCACGAGTGTCGTCGTTGCCGCGATGTTGATCGCCAGCCCTGTGATCACGGAGGAGTATTTCGACGGCAATTGGTGGATGATGGCCGCCCTCATCACCGCCTTCGTGTCGTATGCGCCGGCACATCTCGCCCGCGGCGTGTGCGCTGGCATGGGCCGTTTCAGGTCATACGCATTCGTGATGGGCGCCGACGGCGTGATCCGCATCATCGCCTGCATCACGCTCGCCGTGATCGGCATCACCGCCGCCGCCCCATACGCGTTCGCTGTGGCGCTCTCTCCTCTGGTGGCGGTGATCATCGTGCGATCCAAGGGCCAATTGCACACCAACCCCGGCCCACCGGCCCGCTGGAACGAGGTCACCCAGAACCTCGGATGGTTGCTGGTCGGCACCGTCTTCGCAGCCGCCCTCCTCAACGCCGGTCCGGTCGCCGTCAACCTGCTCGCCGATGACAGCGAGACCGATCTTGTGGTGTGGTTCGGATTTGGAGTGCTGCTGGCCCGCATCCCGTTGTTCCTGTTCCAGGCGGTGCAGGCGGCGCTCCTGCCGCGGCTGGCGCGGCTCGCCGCCCGCGGCGAGTTCAACGAGTTCCGAAGCGGGCTCACGAAGCTGATGCAGCTCGTGATCGCGGTCGGCGTCGTCGGCACCGTCGGGGCCTTCCTGATCGGCCCGTTCGCCGTCGAGACGGTGTACAACGCTCAGCTCAGTGGCCGTACGCTGGCGATGCTGGCGCTGTCGAGTGCGCTCTACATGGCGGGCCTGGCAACAGCGCAAGCGGTGATCGCCCTGCACGGCCATGCCCTCGTCGCACTCGGCTGGAGCGTCGGAGTGGCGGGGTTCTTGATCGGAACCTGGCTGTCGAGCGACCTGCTGTTCCGCAGAATCGAGATCGGTCTAGTCGTCTCGAGCTCCGCAGCGCTGGTGTGTTTCGTCACCGCCCTGCGCTTCAAACTGCGAACGGGAGCGGCCCCTACATCGGACTCGGTGATGGACGCCATCACCGACATGCCGTTCGAGACCTGACCTTGTTGCAACGTGATGCCGCCTTACAGCGTGATGCCGGCCTTCTTGGCCTCGATTTCGAGGTCGTTCTGCACCATCATGCTGATCAATTCAGGAAAATTGACCTCGGGCTTCCAGCCGAGCTTGTCGCGGGCCTTCGATGCATCGCCGATCAGTAAATCGACCTCAGCGGGACGGAAGAACTTCGGGTCCTGGCGCACGTAGTCGCGCCAATTATCGATGCCGACCTCTGCAAATGCCCGCTCGACGAGCTCCTGGATCGAGTGGGTCTCGCCTGTAGCGATCACTAGATCATCCGGCTCGTCCTGCTGGAGCATCATCCACATCGCCTTGACATAGTCGCCTGCGTAACCCCAGTCGCGCTTCGAATCGAGATTGCCGAGCACCAGCTCGTGTTGCAGCCCGAGCTTGATACGAGAAACGGCATTGGTGACCTTGCGGGTGACGAACTCGATACCGCGCTTGGGGCCCTCGTGGTTGAACAAGATGCCCGAGCAGGCGAACAGGTCGTAACTCTCGCGGTAGTTCACGACGATGTCGTGGCCGAACACCTTGGCGCACCCATACGGGCTGCGGGGATGAAACGGCGTGCCCTCGTTCTGCGGCATCTCGCGCACCTTGCCGAACATCTCCGACGACGACGCCTGATAGAAGCGGATCGGATTGTTCTGGCTGCCACCGATCATCCGGATCGCCTCGAGCATCCGCAACACGCCGAGCCCCGTGATGTTGGCGGTCAATTCGGGCTGGTTGAAGCTGAGAGCGACGAAGCTGATCGCTCCGAGGTTGTAGACCTCGTCGGGTTGAGACACCTCGAGCGCCGCCACCAGCGAGGGCAGATCAGCGAGGTCACCGGGAATCATCTCGATGTACGGCATCTCCTCGAGCACCGCCGCCACACGGGGATTGCTCTGACCCTTGACCATGCCGTAGACGTCGTAACCCTGACCGTGCAGGAATTTGGCGAGATGCTGACCGTCCTGGCCAGTTACTCCGGTGATGAACGCGCGTGGCACCTTGGGGATCTCCTCAGTCGACAGACCTCAGCGAGTCTACGAGCACGATCGAGATCGATGTCGGACCGGCGATCGGCTTGCCGACTACCGTGACCAACGACATGTCCACGCAATCCCTTCGTCTCGCCCTCGACGCCGGGCCGCTGTATGGGCACCGCACCGGCGTGGCGACCGCTGTCGATGGCATGATGCAGGCGCTCGAGCGGTGCGATCACGTCACGGTCAAGCCATACCTCGTGAGTTTCCGATCGACACCCTCGGTCGGCCATTCGCGACTGCCTCTGCCAGGTGTGGTCGCCTCCCACCTGTGGTCGAGGGTCGATCGTCCCCGCGCCGACCGCTGGTTGGGCGATGTCGATCTCGTGCACGGCACGAATTATGTGGCACCACCGACTCGCCTGCCGACCGTGATCTCGGTCTACGACTGCTGGTTCCTAGCTCACCCCGACAAGGCGACGCCCGTGGTCAGGCGGGCCGGGGCGGCGTTGCAGCGCGCCGTTCGACGTGGCGCCTGGATCCACGCCAGCTCGGACGCCACCGCACAAGGTGCCCGTTCGTTGCTCGGCACCGACCGCGTCGTCACCGTTGCGCTCGGACCGCCCCCGAAACCGTCCGCCGGCATCAAAGTTGGGCAACCGCAGTCCGCCTCACCGTTCGCCGGCAGTTCGTTCGTCGTTGCGATCGCCACCGAGGAGCGCCGAAAGGCGCTGCACGTGCTGGTGCAGGCATTCAATCTTGTCGCCGATCGACATCAGGAGAGCCATCTTGTGCTGGCGGGTGGGCCCGGCGACGACAGCGATGCCGTCACCGCCGCGATCGAGGCGCTGCCAGCGTCGATCCGATCCCGGGTGCATCGGCTCGGTCGGGTCGACGACGACACCAAGCACTGGTTGATGCGCAACGCCGCAGCATTGGCATACCCCAGTCTCGATGAGGGGTTCGGCTTCCCGATTCTCGAATCTCAATCGGCCGGCACGCCCGTCGTCGCCAGCCGGGTCGGGTCGATCGCCGAGGTCGCCGGCACGGCAGCCGTGCTGGTCGACGGGCACCATCCCGAAGCGTTCGCTGCCGGCCTCGATCGGGTGCTCACCGGTGGCGTGGAGCGGCTCGGACTTATCGAAGCGGGCTACCGCAACGTCACACGCTTCTCGTGGGAGCAGACGGCGAGCGGGTTGACCGATCTGTACCGACAGGTGATCGAGGCGCACCGGTGAAGATCACCGTGCTCTCCGGCGGCGTCGGCGCGGCGAGATTCCTGAGGGGGCTGCTGGCGGCCGTTCCGGCAAGTTCTGTGACAGCGATCGTCAACACCGGCGACGACACCGAGCTGCACGGGTTGTCGATTTCGCCCGACCTCGACACGATCACGTACACCTTGGCCGACGCGATCGACCCCGAACGCGGCTGGGGGCTGGCGGGCGAGACCTGGCATGCGATGGAGGCGCTGCAGCGCTATGTCGAGGTGACGCCGTCGGGGTCATCGGCGGCAGCGACCTGGTTCGGCCTCGGCGATCGCGACCTGGCGACCCACTTCTATCGAACGGCGCGGCTGGCCGAGGGGGCGACGCTGACACAGGTCACGTTGGAGATCACGCAGGCGTGGGGCCTCGGTTTCGGCCTGCTGCCGATGACCGATGACCGATTCCGAACCGTGGTCACCCTCGCGGAGTCGGGCGAGCAGGTTTCTTTTCAGGACTATTTTGTGCGGTTGAGACACGGCGTCGCCATCTCCGGCGTGAGTTTCGAACATGCCCCGGCAGAGCTCACCAAATCGGCGCGGGCGGCGCTCACCGACGCCGACCTGATCGTCGTCGCGCCCTCGAACCCGCTGGTGTCGATCGCGCCGATCAGGGCACTTCCCGAGGTCGATCAGCTGCTCGCCGACCGACGACGACGCGTCGTCGCCATCTCGCCGATCGTCGGCGGCGCAGCCTTGAAGGGGCCGGCCGACCGGATGATGATCGAGCTCGGCCTTGAACCTTCGGTCGTCGGGGTTGCCCGGCTGTACGCGCCGATCGCCGACGTGCTCGTGGTCGATCCCGTCGACGCCCACCTCGCCGGTGCCGTCGAATCAGTCGGTATCCGCTGTGTCGTTGAACCATCGATCATGTCCGACATCGATAGGGCTCGTGCGCTGGCACTCGCCTGTATCGCGGCTGTGTGATCAGTGCAGCTGAACGAGCCCGTCGGCGAGCGGAGTCCACGGCGACCACGACAGATGGATGCGTGCTCGCATCGGCGACACCGCGAACCGATTGATCTCGTCGTCGGGGCTGGGCCGGAACTCTGGTTCCTTTCCCGAAAGGCCGGCGATCGAACTCCACAGATCGCGCAGACTGGTTTGTTCTCCGGTGCCGACGTTGATGACCAGCCCGCTGCCGCGCTCGCCGGCACGAACGATCGCGTCGACGGCGTCGTCGACGAATAGGAAGTCACGCGTCTGACGCCCGTCACCTGTGATGACCGGAGCGGCCCGCGCCACCGCCGCTGCCTGGAAGGCGGCCACGACTCCACCTTCGGGGCGTTGGCGTGGACCGTACACCGACGACAAGGCGAGCGTCGTGAACTCGACGTTGTCGCTCTCTCGGTAGACCTTCAGTAGATCGATCACGGCACGCGCAATCACGCCGCGAACGCCGCGCGGTTCGAGAGGCAACTCCTTGAGCGGAAGATCGCGGTTTGCGGGTCGGCCATACAGCACAGTTGCGGGCAGCGGAACGACAACCTTGGGAACACGATGCGATCTGGCGGCGTCGAGCACGGCCACCGTGGTTGCAAATGCCGCAGCCAACCGGTGCGCCGACGGTTCGCCACGCGGGATCGCTGCGAGGTGATACAGAACGTCGGGGGTGCGCATCCCGATCAATGACGAACACTCGCCGCTGGCGGCGTCGAGGTGATGGATCTTGATCGTGCCGCCGACCGAACGAGCGTCGGCGAGATTTGCCAGGCCACCCGTCGAGAGATCGTCGATCACATCTACGGCTGAGCCGTCGGCGAGCAGTCGATCGACGAGGTGAGACCCTATGAACCCTGCCCCTCCGATCACCATTGCATTCGTCACGACTCCATCATGCCCGGCCCCGATCGACTCGGCCCGGATCACCCTGGGTTCGGAAGCCGCAGGCCGATCTGGACCGAGCCCGCAACGACCGAGAACTCGGCGCCGATCACACAGTCTTGTACGGCGGCGGCAGCGCCGATTCGACCGGCGACGATCGAACCACGCACATCGGCCCCCGCCTCGACGCGCGCCCCTGGCAGCAACACCGAGTCGGTGACCGCTGCGCCCGACTCGACGACGACATCGGCCGAGATCACCGAATCGATCACGATCGCTTCGCCCGAAACCGCGGCGCTTGGAGCCGTTGCAAGCGGCTTCGCCCCACGTACTCCGCGAATCAGATCGAGGTTTGCTTGCAGAAACTGCTCGGGTCGGCCGGCATCGATCCAGTAATCGGTCGTCGAGACTCCGGCGAGCAGACCTCGGCGGACCAGTTCTTGGAAGGTGTCGCGCTCGACCGAGATCGGTCGGCCAGGTTCGATCAGGTCTAGGACCGACGGTTCCATCACATACGTGCCGGCGTTGATCAGGTTCGAATCGGGCTCTCCTGGCTGGGGTTTCTCGACGAATCGACGCACGACGCCGGCTTCGTCGACCTCGACCGCGCCGAACGCCGATGGGTCATCGACCGGGGTCAGGTGAATCGTCGCTGCCGTGGCGAGCCTGTGGTGCTCGTCGACCAGGAAAGACACATCGAGATCGGTGATGATGTCACCGTTCGCCACGACGAAGGTCTCCTCGATGCCGGCCGAACGAGCCGCAAACGCGATCGCCCCGCCAGTGCCGAGCGGTTCGGGCTCAACGGCGAAGTGCACGGCTACGTCGCCGTGGCGGTTGTCGACGAAGGCGGAGGCGAACGGCTCGGGACGGAACCCGAGCGCCAGCACCACATCGGAGATCCCCGCAACGGCGAGGCGATCAACGAGGTCGACGATCATCGGCCGGTGGACGACCGGCAACATCGGCTTGGGGACGTGGTCGGTCAGGGGGCGGAGGCGGGTGCCGAAGCCACCGACCAGAACGACCGCGAACATCAGCCGCCGTCGGTTGTAGTGGGCGCGTCCGTGGGCTCAACGACGGTGGACGTGCTGCCGTCGGTTGTAGTGGGCGCGTCCGTGGGCTCAACGACGGTGGACGTGCTGCCGTCGGCCGGAATCGAACCACCGTTGTCACCATCTGCGGCGACTGTCGTCGCACTCTGGAGGAGGTCTTCAGGATTGACCTGGAGCGAGTCGACGGCTCCTAGCTGCGGTAGGTCTTGTGACCACGGCGGCATCGACTGGCCGGACTCGTCGGAGGTGAAGTAGATCGCGAACACCATGCCGTCGTTGTCGAGGTGCACTTCATCCATGTTGGCGATGAAGCGTCTGCCGCCATCGGTGTCGGTGAACGCCCCCCAGGCCTTGACGGCCAATTCTGCGTCCTCACCATCACACTGCGTCTCTCCCTCGATGTACTCCTCGAGCGGGTTGAAGTTCTGAGGCAGGAAATCGGGATTCGCCGACAGCGCCGCTGTCGATTGGAATCTCAACGAGTCATTGCTGAGCTCGACGTCGTAGGTGTCGAGGAACACGCCGAGCGTGGCATTACGGCCGACGGCGCGAGACGTGAACGGGTGCCAGTGGATGACACCGTCGTTGTGGCTGTGGATGCCGGTCTGCACGAAATTGGTATTGGTGAACCCGCCCTGCGAGTTGCGCTCTTCGAGATCTCCTTCTAGCTGGTACCACGTGTCGCACAGATAGAACCCGTAGGCGGCGTGCCAGTGGTCGTCGATCGTCGGCGGTGACGAGTCGGCGGCCGGCAGCGTCTGACGGGAGTACACGATCAGAGCCAGCCCCAGGATCAGCGTGGCGGCGACGATGATCGGAAAGACCGCGCCGCCCTGGAAGCGAATCTTCTGGCCCTTGCCCTTTTGAGCGAGCTTGGCGGCCTTCTTGGTCGACGAGGAGCTACTTGGCACGACCGGCAGGCTATCGGGGCGAGCGCCGCTTCCCAGGCAATCCGATTGCTGGGGTCACTCGGCCGCGACAGCTTTGATGAGCTGGTCGTAAGCGGCGCCGACAGCCTCCGGCGACGCCTCGACGACGACCCACCGCCGGCCCGATTCGCCGAGCTGTGCTGCCCGTTGGGGGTCGTCCACCAGTGCTCGAATCGCTTCGATGAAGGCGGCCGGATCGTCCGGGGCGACGGAGATCCCTGCCCCCGCCGCGGCGAGTAATCGCGGAATCTCGGTGGAGGCGTCGATCGAAGCGACGACAGGGCGGGCCGCGGCCAGACTGGAGTAAGTCTTCGACGGCACGCTGACGTCGCCCAGCCCAGCCCGCAGCGGCACCACGTGCACATCGCCAGAGGCCAACACCTCGGGCAGCCGTTCGGCTGGTTGATACCCGACGAAACGCAGATTCTTGAGCCCTTCGGCCTCGGCCTCCAGCTCTGACCGGGCAGCACCGTCACCGTTGATGACGAAGGTGATGTCACCGCAGGCGCGGGCGGCATCGACGACGAGCTCCAGCGATTGCGAGAAGCCGACATTTCCGGCGTACAACACGACCGGGCCGTCGCCGATCCCGAGCTCGGCGCGGTACTCACCGATGCGGTCGCCTGGCCGGAGCAGTTCGGTGTCGACGAAGTTCGGGATCACATGGATCCGGTCTCCATGCTGCGGACGCACCTTGGCGGCGAGGTTGGCGCGCAAATCCTCGCTGAGCACGGTGACCGCCCGAGCCCTGTGGTAGCTGAACCGCTCGAGCCACTCGGCGACGGCAATCAAGCGCCGGTCGCTGATCGCTCCGGTCCGCACTGCGGCATCCGGGAAGACGTCCTGGATGTTGAAGATCAATCGCGCCCGCCGTGCCAGGCCGACCAGCCAGCCCGTCAGACCGAGCGTGATCGGCGGAGACATCGCCAACACGACGTCGGCTTTGCGGAACCAGCCGCCGGCTCGAACCCCTGCCACCCCGGCCAGCAAGGAGAAGCCGGCGAACCCGGCCGCCCGACGGACCAGGTTGCGTTTGTCTTCACCCGCGAACGGATTCACCCGCGTGATCGTGCCCCAGCTCGTCTTCTCGGTACGGATCGGTCGGCCCGTCCATCCGTGCTCGATCCGGTGCTCGCGGTACCACGGCAGCGACGTGACGACATGGAGTTCGTGACCGAGGGCGGCCAGTTCGCTCACGATCCTGGTCATCACCGTGCCGGTCGGGGCCGCGTCAGGTTCGAAGTGGGGGCACAACACGACGATCTTCATGACCCGGCCGCCCGGCGATAGGCGTCGGCCAGCGCCATCCCTGAGATCTCGAGAGTGAAGTCCTGCCGGCGCCGTCGACCCAACTCGACCAACCGTTGGCGTTGCGCGAGCGCCTGGCGCACGCCGTCTGCCCATGCCTCCGGGGTCGGCTCGGCGACCACCACCGCAGCATCTCCGGCGACCTCGATGACGGCCTCCGCGCCGCCGCACACGACCGGTGTGTCGAACGCCATCGCCTCGACGAGCGGGGCCCCGAATCCTTCGTACTCGCTCGGGAAGACCAGCGCCGCCGCCGAGTAGACCAGCGCGTCGCGTTCGATGTCGGAGACGCGACCGGTGCGCACCACGCGATCGCGATGCGTACTCGCAGCGATCGCCCGCCCGACGTCGGTTTCCGCAGCGCCTGCGCCACCAACCAGCACGACGGCGATCTCGGCGTCGAGCTGACCGAGCATCTCGATCAGCACGGTGTGGCCCTTGTGTGGGTGCGTTATGGCTGGATAGACGACGAACGGCCGATCGCCCAGGCCATATCGACCGAGTGTCGTCGCGACGTCCGATGGTGGCGCCAACTCGGGTACACCGTGAGGAACCACCATCACTTTGTCCGGGTCGATCCCGAACGCGTCGACGACCGTCCGCCCGACATACGCAGACGGAACGGTGACGATCTCTGCCCGCCGCACCGATCTCGGCATCATGCGGTCTAGGTACGAACTTCGGCCGCGGCCGAAGTACTCCGGATGGCTGAGGTATTGCAGGTCGTGCACTGTCAGCACGATCGGTCGCCGCCCTACCAGCGGGGTGGTTCCGCCACCATGGTGGACGACGTCCACCGATCGTGTGCGAGCCGCCAACCAGGTGTGCTCGGCGATGATCCGCGTCGCTCGCCAGTCGCCTAGCAATCGCACGGCGGCGACCGGAAACCGGTCCGCCAATTGCGGGTGAGCCTCCACGAATTCCGGCCGGCAGAAGATCGTCGGCTCGATCAGCGCGTCGTTGGGAAGGCCCGACAGCTGGCGAACCAGGTATTGCTCTGAGCCGCCGACCCGGCCCGGAGCGATCCATGTCAGGTTCACGGCAACACGGATCTCATCGGTCACCGCGCCACCTCGCGATACACGGTGTGGGTCGCCGCGGCCGAGGCGGCCCACGAGAACTGGGCCGCCCGGTCGCGGGCCAACCCCGACCACCTTCGACGATCGGCCAGTGCCGACGTCAACCCATTGGCGATCGAATCGACATCGAGCGCGTCGACCAGCACGGCGGCGGCGCCCGCTACCTCTGCGGTGGCGGTCCCGCGACTCGTGACGACCGCTGCGCCCTGCGACATCGCCTCGAGCACCGGGAGCCCGAATCCTTCCTCCAAGCTGGGATAGGCGAACGCAGACGCCGCCGCGTACAACGGCGCCAGATCGGCGTCGGGAACGAATCCCAGAAACCGGCAGTCCGACGCGCTCACCTCGGGCGCCGCGCCCCAGCCCCCGGCCCCTACGACGACGAGCGGAATCGGGTCGTCGAGCCGGCCGACCGCTGCTGCCAGCCGTTCGAGGTTCTTGCGCGGTTCGAGCGTGCCTACGAACAGCACGAACCGGTCAGGCAGCCGATAGCTGACGCGCACTCGGCCGAGGTCGGCATCGCTGACATCTACCCGGTCGACGCCCCATGGCACGACTCGCAGGCGGTCACGGTCGAAACCCAATTCGACCAGGTCGGCAGCCACCGATTCGCTGGGACACATCACCAGATCAGCGATGCGGCACCGTTCCAGCCCGGCCCGCATGACCCTCACACCGTGGCGGCTGAAGCGTTCGGGGGCGTGCACAAACGCAACATCATGGACCGTGACCACATGTGGCGCCGACGTGGCGGCAGGTATCGCGGTCGTCGAATGGCAAACGTCGACCGGCCCGGTGGCGCGCTCGATACGAGGTCGCCCCCACCGGTTCCAGGTCTCGTACAGCCAGGGTCGCCCGAACGCCAGCCGCCGTACTTCGACCCGCGGTACGTAGGGGGTTGCCGGTGGCCGTCGATGACGACCGGCGACACCGACGATCGTCAGATCCGACCGCTGATCAAGCTCTCGGGCGATCCGTAGGGCAGCGACGGCCGTGCCGCCTGGGACATCATGCCAGCACTGCTCGAGGGTGTAGGCAACGCGCAACGACTCCGGCACGTTCCCATCATGCCTGGTCAACGGTGCGCCCCCGCAACAGGCCGGGTCGAACTGGCATTGGGGGGAATCAGTCGAGCATCAGACCGGCCGCCCGGGCCGGTTCACGGTATGCCGCCGCGAGTGTCTCGATCGTCTCGTGAGCATTGAGACCACTCGGATTCGGGACGACCCAGAGGGCAGCCCGCTCGAACGGTTCGGGTTGATGGCCGATCACGGCTTTCGGTTGCCGGAAGGCCGTTCGATACGCGGTGATACCCGCCATAGCGACCACGGCGGGACGGTGCTGGGCGACGAATCGTCGCAGTTGCTCGCCTCCCTGGCGCAGTTCGATGGCCGACAGTTCCGACGCCTTGACGGTCGCCCGGTGGGCCACGTTCGTGATGCCGACACCGCGTTCGAGCAGATGGTGCCGATCTGCGTCGGTCATTCCGGTGCCACGATCGATCTTCTGTCCGATCACACCGGCCAGCAACAATGCCGGATAGAAACGGTTGCCAGGGTGGGAGAAATGTGTTTGGGTCGCCGCCGTCCACAGACCCGGATTGATCCCCACGAACAGCAGCTTCAGTCCGGGGCCGACAAGATCGGGCACGGTCGAATCTTGGAACGACTCCAACTCGGACCTTGTGAAACCCATCGTTGCGAGGGTACGCCGAACCGGCATGATGGACACATGGGGCACCCGCACTGGCCATTGTTCGACATCGAGGTGGTGACGCCTCGGTTGACCCTGCGATATATCGACGACGAACTGGGCGAAGACCTCGTCGAAGTCGCCGCCGGCGGCGTGCACGATCCCGGATCGATGCCGTTCGCGATGCCGTGGACCGACGTCGATCCCGACGAGTTGGGGCCGAACTGCTTCCAATACTGGTGGCGCTGCCGTGCCGAGACGTCGGTCGACCGCTGGGATATCAACCTCGCCGTGATCGCCGACGGCGTGGTCGTCGGTGCAACAGGCCTCGGAGGCCAGCACTTTCCGGTGACCCGCTGGTTCGATACCGGTTCGTGGCTTGGGAGCCGATACCAAGGTGGCGGGCTTGGCGCCGAGCTGCGAATCGCAACACTTCATCTGGGGTTTCTGGGTTTCGACGGGGAGGTCGCCGGCACCGCCGCGTTCGCGGACAACGGCCCCTCGCTCGGGGTCACCCGCAAGCTCGGCTATCAACCAAACGGCATCGGTCGCCACGTGCGAAGGGGCGAACCGATCGACACACACAAATTCTCGATGACTCGCGGATACTTCGTTGAGCACGTCCAGCGTGACGACATCGTCATCTCTGGCGCCGAAGGAGCTCGGCGGTTGCTCGGGATCAGCCGTTGAGTTGCTCGACCAACTCGCCCAACGGCTCGCGGTAGTGCCGTAGGAGCGGGATGCCACTCTCGCGCAGGGCAGCGTTGTCGAGCACACTGTTGGCTGGGCGCGGCGCCGGCCGAGGTGGCTGCAGGTCGGCGGTCGAGATCGGCTCGACCATTTCGGGGTCGCGCCCGGCGGCGGCGACCACGTCGCGCGCGAACTCGTACCAACTCACGGCGCCCTGGTTGGTGACGTGATAGGCGCCGGCCCGGCGGTCGACAGCGAGCCGGCGGATCATCGCAGCTAGGTCGGCCGTGAAGGTCGGGCAGCCGCGTTGGTCGTCGACAAAGCTGAGCGACGCACCCTCGGCCGCCAGCCGTAGCACGGTCTTGACGACGTTGTTGCCGTTGGCACCGCTGACCCAGGAAGTTCTCACGATCGTGGCAGCCGCCCCGACTTCGATCTCGCCTGCCAACTTCGACTGCCCGTAAACCGACGGAGGGTCGGCTAGATCCCACTCATGATACGGCCGGTCGAGAGTGCCGTCAAAGACGTAGTCGGTGCTGATTTGCACGAGGTGGGCGTCACACAGCGAACTCGCCTCGCGGATCCAGCGCGGGCCGAGCGCATTGACACGAAATGCCCGAGCGCGGTCTCCCTCACAGGCGTCGACCGCCGTCCATGCCGCAGCATTGACGATCACGTCGGGCCGCACGCTTGCGATCGCGCCGTGGACCGCGTCGCGGTCGCCGATGTCGAGACGCTCGCTATCGGTCTCGATCACGTCGTCGCCCATCGCCGCGCAATGGATTGCGAGGTCGTGGCCGAGCTGGCCGCCTGCGCCGGTGATCAGAATTCGTATCACGGTCCGGTCCGAGCTTTCAGCGGTTCCCACCAGTCGCGGTGGTCGCGGTACCAGGCGACGGTGTGCTCGAGCCCTTGGTCGAAGTTGCGCTCGAGTCGCCACCCGAGGGCAGTGATCTTGTCGATCTCGACCGAGTACCGGCGATCGTGACCGAGCCGATCGGGTACCCAGTCGATGAATGACTCGTCACGCCCGGTGAGTTCTAGCAACCGCCTCGTGATCTCGCTGTTCGTGATCTCGTTGTGTGCCCCGATGTTGTAGATCTCCCCGACGATGCCCTGCTCGAGCACCAGGTGTGCCGCCCGGTTGTGGTCTTCGACATGGATCCAGTCACGGACATTTCCACCATCACCCATCAGCGGCACCGGCTTGCCATCGAGCAGGTTGGTGGTAAACAACGGGATCAGCTTCTCGGGGTACTGATACGGGCCGTAGTTGTTCGAGCACCGGGTCACGACGACCGGCAGTCCGTAGGTGGTGTGATAGCTGAGGGCGATCAGGTCGCTGCCGGCTTTGGCCGCCGAATACGGCGAGCGTGGCGTCAGCAGATCGCCTTCGGCGAACGACCCGTGTTCGATCGAGCCGTACACCTCGTCGGTCGAGATGTGCAGGAATTTCTGCACCTCGGCCCGCAGGGCGACATCACACAGCACGTTGGTGCCAAACGTGTTGGTGGTCACGAACGCGTACGGATCGGCGATCGACCTGTCGACGTGCGACTCGGCCGCGAAATGCACGACGGCGTCATGGCCGGGCAGGTGCTCGGTGACGGCGTCCTGGTCGCAGATGTCGGCGTGCACGAACCGGCACCGCCGATCGTCGAGTACGTCTTCGATGTTGGCGAGATTGCCGGCGTACGTGAGCTTGTCGAACACCGTGATCTCGTCGGCGGTGTTGGCGAGTGCCCAGCGCACATAGTTCGATCCGATGAATCCCGCCGCGCCGGTTACGAAGAGTTTCATGATTCACGCTCGGCGGTGCGGGTGACGTCGGCCAAGAGTGGAGCGTCGCGGTCCTTGACCGAAATCTGCGCCGGGTCGTCGGGATCGATCGGGATCGGCCAGGAGATTCCCAATCTCGGATCCAGCGGTGTGCAGGCAAGCCCTGACATGTTGGGTGTCCACTCGGCGTCGAAGCAGTACACGTATTGGCATCCGACGCTCACGGCCTGGAACCCGTTGGCTACGCCGGCCGGCACGAGAACTTGAACACCGGGCCGCAGTTCGACCGTTTCGACCTCGCCGAACGACGTCGAGTCGGGTCGCAGGTCGACGTAGGCGCCCAACGCCTCGCCGGCAGCAACCGTCAACAGCTTGGTCATCTGCTCGGCGTGCATGCCGCGCACGCACCCGAGCCCCGACTCGGTGACGTTGATCTGCTGGAAGGGCGCGAGGCGGATACCAGCCGCTTCGAACGCCGAGCGTCGGAACAGCTCGCGAATCGTGCCGCGGTCGTCGGTGACTTGCTTGGGGGCGACAACCGCCAGCCCGACGATTGCGCCGGCGTGGATCTCGAAGTCGACGATCTCGATCGGCATCACTCGATCTTCACTCGACGTCGATCTGGCAGTGATCACCGACCATCAGACGCAGTGCCCGCGGCTTTTGTCGCGAGCGCTGAACCAGTGCGTTCGACCCGATCAGGCTGTCCTCCAGCCGGGCGATGTCGATGATCGACGAGTCGTCCATGACGACCGAATGCTCGACCTCGGAGTGATGCACGACGCAACCGCTGCCGACAGCGGAGAACGGCCCGATGAACGAGTCCTCGACACGCGTGCCGGCACCGATCGCCACGGGTCCACGAATCGTGGAGTTGATGATCTCGGCCCCGGCGCCGACCACTACGCGCCCCTCGATCATCGACGCCTCGTCGACGCTGCCCTCGATGCAGGTGCCGATCTTCTCGAGCAACAACCGATTGGCCTCGAGCAGAGGCGTCAACTTGCCGGTGTCGATCCACCACCCGGTCAGCAGTTCGCAGCGCACTTGCTCGCCTTGATCGATCAACCACCCGATCGCGTCGGTGATCTCCAACTCGCCGCGGTCCGACGGTCGGATCGCGGCAACCGCGTCGTGAATCCGCGGGGTGAACAGATACACCCCCACGAGGGCCAAGTCGCTCGGCGGATCCTCTGGCTTTTCGACGAGTTCGACGACGTTGCCGTCGGCGTCGAGGGTGGCGATCCCGAAACGGTGCGGATCGGGAACGCGCTTGAGAAGGATCTGGGCGGCCGGGGGATCTGCGCCGGCGCGAGCCGCCTCGAACACGGCCACGAATGCCCCCAGGTCTTGCTCGAGCAGATTGTCACCGAGATACATCACGAAGTCGTCGTCGGCCAGGAACTCGTGTGCGACCAACACACAATGCGCCAATCCGAGCGGCTCGTCTTGGGGGATATATGTGATCGCTGCGCCGAATTTCGAGCCATCACCGAGCGCCGACATCACCTCGGCACGCGTATCACCGACGATCACACCGATCTCGGTGATCCCAGCTGTCACCATCGCCTCGATGCCGTAGAACAGGATCGGCTTGTTGGCGACAGGGACCAGTTGCTTGGCCCGAGTGTGTGTGATCGGCCGCAAGCGCGTGCCGGCGCCCCCGGCGAGAATGAGTGCTTTCATGCAGCCCACAGCCTACGGCAGGCGAGCAGGCCCCGATTGCCTCTGTCGTCGCCCGTCAGCCGGTTGGCTCGGGTGTGGTCTCGAACTCGGCGGGTGCCGGGCCGGTGCCGCGGAAGTAGGCGAGCACCAGTTCCGCATCGGCGCCCAGTTGCAGCACAGCGTTCTCGCCGACCATGTCGTTCACCACGGGAAGTGCGTAGGACCGCAGACCCTCCTCGGCGGCATTGCGTAACGCATCGGCTGCCTTAATCGGATCGAGCCCCTCATCGATACGTACCGAATCGATCACGGCCTGGATCGTGTCGCCGGACCCGAATGGTGACGACCGGAGCTTTCGCAATGCGCCGTCGATGGCAGCCCGCATGAACAACTGCTGGCGTTCGATCCGCCCCAAATCCGAGCGCGGATCGACTCGCCAATCGGTGCCGGTCCACTCCTCGAACTTGCGACTGCGGGCGAACGCCAACGCCTGCACACCGTCGAGTACCTGGCAACCCGCGTTGAGCGACAGCCCGCTGTTGAGATCGCGGGCGGCGAAGCCGACACACACTTCGACGCCGCCGAGCCGGTCGATGATGTCCTTGAATCCCACAAAGTCGACCTCGACATAGTGATGGACCGGGATCCCCAGGGCCTGGGTCACCGTGGCCGCCAGACGTTCCGGTCCTTCGTTGTAGGCGCTGTTGATGCGCCCGCTGCGACCGGTACCGGCGATCTCGACCCACAGGTCGCGAGGCAGGCTCATCAATGCCGCACCGCCGTTGTGTTCTTGCCTCAGAACCATGATCGTGTCGCTGCGGCGCCCACCTACGTCGCTGGCGTCACCGATCACCCCGAAGTCCTCGGAGTCCGGATCGATGCCTTGGCGCGTATCGGATCCCACCAAGAGATAGTTCTCCGCCGGATATTCGATTGTCAGATCGTCGTCATCGGGTACCTCTGCGAGCACATTCTCGAGTCCGACGATCCGTTCGACATCCTCGGTACGTTCGTCAGCAGCCCGAATCACACCGACCGCCCCAATCGAGCCGATCAGCAGCGCCAGGGCGAGTACCCACCACAGAGGCGAGCTCGGCCGGCCTCGCCGGCGGATGCTTGCTGGGTGATCGGGCGGCACGGGCCCAGACGGTATCCGCGCTCCACCCCTTGTTGGCGTCATGCGGAACGCAGGTGGACGACATCACCGATCGAGAGCCTGTGCGTGATGGCGAACTCGTCGACAACCACCAGGCGGCCATCGGCCTCGACATCGACCGCCGTCCCGACGACGGCGCCCGACGGGAGCTCGACCCGAACCCGTTTGCCGAGTGTTGCCAGCCGGTCCCGATACTCAGCGGCGATGTCTATCGGCAGCGAGTCGTACGACTCGAGCAAGGCAGCGAGCGCCTGGGCCGGGCTGATCCGAGCACCAAGTTTGGCGGCGCCCTCGGGTGCCCACCCGAGATTCAGCCCGATGCCGACCACCACCGACCCGTCATCGGCCCGCTGGGCGAGCAGTCCGGCCAGCTTGTCGCCGTCCAGCAACACGTCGTTCGGCCACTTCAGCACCGGTTCGGCACCCGAGACTTCTCGTACCGCATCGACGGCCGCCAGCGCCACCCGACGCATCAGTTCGCCGGGGTCGACAGGGACCACGCGGAACAACAACGAAACGAGCAGATTCGAGCCCGCAGGAGCCTCCCAGGCCCGGTCGAGTCGACCGCGACCAGCGGTCTGATGATCGGTCCGCAGCACCGATCGATCCGGGAGTTCGAGGTAGTTTTCGAGCAGGTCGCGATTGGTGCTTCCGGTTTCGATGACCTCCCGCACGAACCACCCTGAAGGCCACTCGGACCCTGGATCCGCGTCCTGACGATGGTCCGAGGGCTCCATACGCCCTACATTGGCACCCGTGCTGCAGAAGATCCTGATCGCAAACCGAGGCGAGATCGCCGTCCGCGTCATCCGAGCTGCCCGCGAACTCGGTATCCAAACCGTCGCCGTGTACTCCGACCTCGATCGCAACGCACTCCACGTGCGCCTGGCCGACGAGGCGTATGCGTTGGGAGGGCAAACGGCAGCCGAGAGCTACCTCAACACCGAGGCGATCCTCGATGCGATCCGCCAGAGCGGCGCCGACGGGGTGCACCCCGGGTACGGCTTCTTCTCCGAGAACCCCGATTTCGCCCGCTCGATCACCGAACTCGGTGTTACCTGGATCGGGCCGCCGCCCGAGGCGATCGACGAGATGGGCGACAAGGTGTCGTCGCGGCTGGCGGCCCTACGTGGCGGGGCGCCGATCGTTCCCGGCACCACACAGTTCGCCCAGGGCCCCGACGAGATCCGCGACTTCGGCAACGAGCACGGCTGGCCCGTGTGCATCAAGGCCGCGTTCGGCGGCGGTGGGCGCGGCATGAAGGTCGTGCAATCGGCCGACGAGGTCGATGACGCGATGGCCAGTGCCGAGCGCGAGGCGAAGGCGTTCTTCGGGCGTGACGAGGTGTATGTCGAGCGTTACCTCACCTGGCCGCGCCACGTCGAGGTTCAGATCGTCGGCGATCAGCAAGGCGACGTGGTGTGGGTCTCCAGCCGCGACTGCTCGGCTCAGCGCCGCCACCAGAAACTGATCGAGGAGGCTCCGGCCCCCGGTTTGCCCGATGGCGTCGAAGAAGCGATGGGCGCCGCTGCGGTCAAGGCCGCCAAGGCGGTCGGCTACTACAACGCCGGCACGGTCGAGTTCATATATCAGGACGGCAACTTCTTCTTCCTCGAGATGAACACACGTCTCCAGGTCGAGCACCCGGTCACCGAGGTGATCACGGGCATCGACCTCGTCGAGTGGCAGATCCGCGTCGCCTCCGGAGAGCCGTTGCCGATGACCCAAGATGAGGTAGCTGCCCGTCGCTACGGGCATGGGATCGAGATTCGCATCAACGCCGAAGACCCGGCCGACGGAAAGTTTCTGCCGTCTCCCGGCCCGATCAAGAAGCTGGTGGCACCCGACGGTTTCGGTGTTCGTTTCGATTCCGGGTACGAAAGCGGCGACGAGATCAGCCAGTACTACGACAACCTGGTCGGCAAGCTGATCGTGTGGGGCCGCAATCGCGAGGTGTGCATCAGCCGCACCATTCGCGCCCTCGACGAGCTCGTCATCGAAGGGGTCGCCACCACGGTGCCGGCCGATCTGGCGATCCTGCGTCATGTGGACTTCCAGGCTGTCACACACTCGACCAAGTGGGTCGAAGAGGTGCTCGACCTGTCCGATGTATCGGTAGCGGCCGCCCCGGCGTCGGCCGGCGAGGACGACGGGGATGCCGCCCCACTCGTGCAGCGCAACACCATGGTCGAGGTGAACGGCAAGCGCTTCGACGTCAAGATGTGGGTGCCCGAGACCGTCGGCGCTGCTGCTGCCAAGCCCAAGAAGAAGCGGGTTGGATCCGGTGGCGCAGGCGGCGGTGCCGGTTCCGGTCAGGTGTCGGTGCCGATGCAGGGCACGATCGTCAAGATCCTCGTCGAGGTCGGCCAACCCGTCGAGGTCGGCCAGGGCGTGGTGGTGTTGGAGGCGATGAAGATGGAGAACCAGATCAACGCCGACAAGGCCGGCACCGTGAAAGAGATCAAGGTCTCCCCCGGTGACACCGTCGGCGGCGGCGACATCGTCGCTGTCATCGAGTAGCGCCGACGCTGCGGCGATATTCGTGTCGCCGCGATCGCCGACACGAACATCGCAGGGTGCCTGGACACGCCGCGATACGTGCGCGAGCGTTAACGCGGCGACTCGGGAGAGCGAGCCGCGAGGGGCGGCCCACGACCGTGGGCTGACCGATGGAAGAGGGGTTTTCCAAATGGATTTGTTCACTCGCACAGTCATGCTGACCGGCGATCCGGCCACCAACATGGCGTACGCGACCGAGATGCGGTCGTTTGTATCCGACAAGATCGGCCAGGACGTCGCCCTCTGGTCGGCGTTGTTCGGTGCACCGCGCGGCACGACGACATACGCCGCCCGCGTGGATGGTCTCGCAGGCGTACTAGCCATGAGCACCCAACTACTCGGCGACGCCGACTATATGTCCAAGGTTGCGGCTGGCGCAGCACTCGGCGGCGGACCTGTCGAGGACAACCTCTTGCAGCCGCTGCACGGCGAGTTGGGTGATCCGCCGCCGTCTGGCTCGATTGCGACGATCACGACCGCCGTGATCGGCAACGGCGCCTACGCCGAGGCCGTCGCGTGGGGTGTCGAGATGGCGCAACTCGTCGAAAGCTTGGCGGGCACGCCGACAATCTTCGGCATGAATTCGTTCGGCACGTTCGGACAGGTGACGTGGATCAACGTCGCCGCCGACGCAGCGACTGCCGACGCGGCCGGCAACGCCATCAACAGCAGCGCCGACTACATGGGCAGGATCAGCGCGGTCGGCGATCTGTTCGTCCCCGGCTCTGGTCACCGGTCGCTTGCCGTAAGGATCGCCTGACACACGGAACTCTGAAACGTTCGCCGGTCCCGGGCAGGCGGGTCCGGCTCGTGACCGGTACCGAGTTGCCGCGCCGGTTTCGCTATGTCTCGTCGGTGACGAGCACGTCGTCGAAGTTGACCGTCGCCGCGCGAGAGCTGTTGTCGCCGACCTGAACCGACGCAACCGGTAGCGAGCTGGTGCTGATGTTCCAGCTTCGGGCATGGGCTCCGTCGATGTCGAGCGTCAGCGAACCCGACGTCCGCGTCTCGACGAACGGCGTCAGGCGATGTCAGCTTCCGAACGGAAGCGTCTGCCGACCGTGAATCTGGTGCCCGCAGAGTCGGCGCGTACATACAGCACGCCTGAGGCTTTCACCTCGATCCGACCAACCGACGAGCCGCTGCTGTTGGGCATCTTGATGAGCGCGTAACGCTCACGTCCCGACATGATCGTCACGAGCACGTCGAGAGCGGCGCACGAGTTGGTCGAGGTTGCCGACAGCGAACGGCGGACCTGAGCGGACGAGCCCGCAACGACCGCCCGGGCGCTGGGGGCAGCGGTCGAACCGGTGGTCGCGTCGAGCGTGAAGGCACCTGTGACAGTCCAATCGGCGAGGCCGCCGGAGAGGTCATCCTCGATCAGAATCGTCGGATCACCACCGCCTCAGGCCGCCAGGATCATTCGGTGCAGGTGATGTCAACCCTGCCCGTACTCGGCCATGCCCGCACGATGTAACTGGCGCCGGAGGGAGCGTTCGTATCGACATAGGTGCCGACGTTGCGAGGCACCGTGGCGAGCCAGGACCCGTTGCGGCGCACGACATCCGTGCCGCCCAGCGGATTCCAGGTCAGGGTGACCGTCGCCCCGTTGCGATCGACACTGCATCCATCCCCGGGAGGAGGAGGAGGAGGCGGCGGCGGCGGAGCCGACCCGGTGCACGGGTTGTCGACGGTCCCTCCGTTTGTGCGGATCAGGTAGCTGGCGCCCGACGGCGCGTTCTGGTCGACGTAGTTGCCGGTGCCGCGCGGAGGCGTGGTGAGCCAACTGCCGTTGCGCCGGATGACGTCAGTGCTACCGGTCGCGTTCCAGTTGAGCGTCGCCGTCGAGCCGGACCAGCTGACCGTGCAGTCGACGCCGGTCGGCGGCGGTGGTGGTGGAGGCGGTGGTTCACCGCCGGCGATCGTGACCGGGTCGGAAGCTGCGCTCAGGCCACTCTGGTTGGGGCCATCGGAGGCGCGCACCCGATACGTGTGCGACGAACCGGCGACAAGCCCATTGTCGGCGTACGAAATCGTGCCGGACGTACCACCGACCACGGTGCCGACCGGCGAGCCGCCGCCGTCTCGATACACGGAGTACGTGAGCGACGTCGCACGGTCGTCGGTCGACGCAGCCCAGCTGACGTCGGCGCGGCCGGCGATCGTGCTGGTGGCAGCCGGTCGACCGGGCACGGTCGGCGGGGTGACGTCGGGATCGGGTTCGTCAGCTTCACCCGGCAAGAAGATCGTCATGCCGCGTCCACCCTGGGCGGCCACGATTCCCGTCAAGTCCGTGATTCGGACAGGCGAGAGGCGGCGTGTCGTCGTGCCGTCGCCGAGCTGACCGGAGTCGTTGTAACCCCACGCCCACAAATCACCGTCTGCGTTCATCGCGAACGACTGGTCACGGCCGTCGCCGACTTGGACGATGCCGGACAATCCGGGCACGGCGGACGGTGTCGTGCGGTTGGATGTGGTGCCGAGGCCGAGCTGTCCACGCTGGCCGCGGCCCCATGTGCGAACGGTGCCGTTCGTCATGACAGCCAGGCTGTGCTCGGCGCCGGCGTGGGCGTGGGCGACCCCTGACGACAACACTTCGACGGGCGTGAGTTGCGTCGAGGTGTTTCCAAGACCGAGCTGTCCACGCGAGTTTCTGCCCCAGGCCCACATCGATCCGTCGGTCCGCACGACGAGCGCGTGGTTGCGCCCGCCGGAAACTTCGACGACATTGGTCAGCCCGGTGACCGCTACCGGTGAGAGTCGTCGCGTCGTTGTGCCGTCGCCGACGTCGCCGTAGATGTTGCCGCCGAACGCCATCATGGTTCCGTTGGCGCGCACGGCATAGCTCATGTCGCGGCCGGCGGCGACATAGACGATGTCGGTCAGGCCAGGCACCCGGACCGGCGCGTTGCGATTCGCGCTATTGCCGAGCCCGAGTTGGCCGAGGCCGCCGTAGCCCCAGGTCCAGACCGTGCCGTCGGTACGTCTGGCGATTCCGTGGTAGTGACCGGCCTCGATCTGCGCAACGTTCGTGAGCCCCAACCGCACGGGCGTCGGTCGATCGCTGTTCGAACCGTCTCCGACGGCGCCACGCCGATTGTCGCCCCATGCCCAGATCCGACCGGTGTCGTCGAGCGCGTAGGCGTGCTCGCGCCCGCTGGCGATGGCCACCATCGTCGCCGACAAGTTGACAGAGCCCGGTGTGAGACGGCTCGACGTCGTCCCGTTGCCGAGCTGGCCATCGGCATTGAGACCGGTCGACATCGGCTGTGTGCCGGCCGCCGACACCGCCGAGCCCGGCGGCACCGCAGCGACGACCGACATCGCAACAACGACGGTTCCGACGAGTACAGCTCGCAACCTCAAGAACCTAGATGTGTTCATTCCCGCTCGATCCACAGCACGCCTCCGCAATCGTTGTCGCCTTGAGACATGGTTTCACGCTGCGTGGCCGAACGCAACGAGTTTGCGCTCGGAGCGGCAAAATACGCCGAGTCGGCAATCGGTTACTCGGCCGCTTCGGCAAGTGCGCCGGCGAGCGCCGGATGCACCAACAGGCTCTCGACGATGTCGGTCACACGCAGGTTCGCCGTTACCGCGAGCGCCAGCACCGAAATCAACTCGGCCGCGTGGCGACCCACGATCGAGCCACCCAGCACCACGCCGGTGGCAGGGTCGGAGATGATCTTGACGAAGCCGCGCGAATCGTTGTTGATGAGCGCCTTGGCCGAACTCGAGAACGGCACCTTGGTGACCCGGATCTTGCGACCCGTCGAAAACGCATCCGCTTCGGCCAGGCCGACATCGGCGATCTCTGGCTCGGTGAAGATCGCAGAGGCCGCCTTGTCGTAGTCGAGGTGACGGTGCTCGATCGTGTGGAGCCCCATCACGTGCTCGGCTACCTTGCGGCCCTGCATCGATGCCACCGACGAGAGTGGCAGCTTGCCACTGACGTCGCCGGCGGCGTAGATGTGCGGCAGGTTGGTGGCGCAATGATGGTTGATCGAGATGTAGCCGTCGTCGTCATGCTCGACTCCGGCGGCCTCCAGCCCGACGTTCTCGGTGTTCGGGACCGACCCGATCGCCAGCACCGCATGGGTCGAGCGCACCATGCGGCCATCGTCGCACTTGACGATCACGCCGTCGCCTTCGTCGTTGAGTTCGATCGACTCGGCCCGTGCCCCCTTGAGAAGTTTGACGCCGCGCTCGACGAAGTCGTCCTCGAGCACGCCTGCCACCTCGGGATCCTTGCCGGGCAGGACGTGCTGGCGGCTGACGACCAATGTGACGTCGGCGCCGAACGACGAGAACATGTGGACGAACTCGACACCGGTCACGCCGGAGCCGACGACCGTGATGCTCTTGGGGAACAGCTTCGGCGGGTAGCAGTCGCGGGTAGTGAGAATACGGACTCCGTCCGGCTCGCACCAGTCCGGAATTCGAGGGCGCGACCCGGTCGAGATCAGCGCGGCGTCGAACTCGATCTCCTCAGGGCCGTCGGGTCCGTCGACGTGAGCGGTGTGGCTGCTGGTTAGGCGACCGGTACCTCTGATCATGCGCACGTTCTGGCTCGCCAGCAGCTCGGTGATGTCGTCGCGGAGGTCGTTCTGGATATCGGTGACGCGGGTTGTGAGTGCCTCGATATCGACCTCGGGATTGGCCTGGCCGAGCCCCATCCCTTCGATCCGACGCGAAAAGCTGATCGCCCCGCCGGTGGCGATCATCGTCTTCGACGGGATGCAGTCCCAGAGATGGGCCGCTCCGCCGAATACATCGCGTTCGATCACGGTCACCTTGGCACCCAGGCGGGCGGCATAGGTCGCCGCCTGGTGACCGGCTGGACCACCGCCGAGAATCAGAAATCGCAAGCTCACGACGCCTAAGGCTACGGGCCGTCGGGATGATCGTGAACCATCCCCGCCTCACCGGCGGTGAGCACCCCGCGGCCGATCGGCGCCACCGACGCCGACTCGACGAACGGATTGACGATGTTGGGGCAATAATTGGAGGCGAACTGAATCTGGTCGCGAGGCTCGCCCACCCACTCGAAGTGCATCCCGTCGGGCTGGCGGAAGTTGCCGCCCCAAGCAAACCCGTGCTTGCGGAAGATTCTCACCACGTCACAGTTCATACGTGGTGGACGACAACCGCCGCAGTTCGAAACTGTGTTGGTGTCGAGCGCCATCGCATAGGCATGCCGAGACAAGAACCCACTGGTACGGCTGTAGCGCGGGCTGTAGCAGCCACCGAAGACATTCGCGTTGGCGACCTCGATCGCGTAGCCCAGCCCGGCGGCGGCTACATCGGCGAGCGCCGCCGATAGATCGCCGGCAACCCGGACGTGACACCGCGCTCTGATCCGCACGATCGGATCGAGCAGCAGCCGGCCGTCCGTCAGATTGGCGGCCTCCCAGACAGGATGCATGCTCAGTGATCCGTCGCTGTTGATTCGATACCAAGGCTCGCCGAGGGCGACCTTGGTGTGGGCGGTACTGAGCGTGTCGTCGGGATCGGGCGGATCCCAGCTATGGGTAACCTTGGTGTCTCGCCGACCGATCACCCCGACGTCTACCAGAGCCGCGTCGAGCCCGACGCGGTCGTCGAAACCCCACATCACAACTCGGGTGTCGCTGGTAGCTCCGAGTCGTTCGGCGACCTCGGTCGTAAAGACCAGCTCGGCCCAGCCGAGTTGGTCGTATGGGCGGATGCCGCCGATTGTGAGCGTCACGGCGGAACCGTTGTCGGCTCGCAGTTCGATCATGTCGCCCTGCTGGGCACCGATCGATTCGGCGGTCACCTGGTTGATCACGACCGTGTGGTCGTTGACGACCGCCGACACGTCGGCTCCGAACACGCCTCCGATCGCGCCCTTCGGCAACGAGATGAACGTGATCGGGATCAGATAGCCCGAGGGCGGGGCATGCACGGTGACGCCTGCTCTGACAAGCCGCCGGAGGCCAAGCGAGCCGCTGCGGCTGACCGCTGCCACGCCTCCGACGCGTGTGACCGCGGCGTCCACGCCGGCGACCACGAATTGGTCGACGGCGCCGATATCGAAGGCGACGGCGAGGTCACCGACCGGCTGAGTCACGCGATCTGCGGTCACCGAGACGACCGCCGCCTGATCGACACCCGCGCTGGCAGCGAGTACGGCGATACCACCAAGCGCGGCGAACACGGCGCCGAGTGCGGCAATTCGCCTGGGGGTCGAGATAAGTGCCACGCCGACATGATACGGAGAGCGCCTGTCGGGGTTGGGCGATCGATCAAGATCGCCACCCCAGGCAATCAAGATCGCCACCCCTGGCATCACCAGACCCCATCACCGACGCAGGGTGTCGCCTGCGGGACGAGCGGCTACCGTTTGGTGGCCGTGAGCGACCCGACCGAGATCCCCACCGAAGCGGACCAGACGACCGGAAGTGGTCTCGCCGCGGAGAAGGCGCGGCGGTTGGCGCGGATCGAGGAGTTGCGAGAACGCGGCGACGAGCCGTATCCGTATCGTTTCGACCGCTCGCACACACTCGGCGAGATCCGACAGGCCTGGGGCGACCTCGAGCCGGGTACCGAAACCGGCACCGAGGTCACCGTCGCAGGACGTGTGATGCTCAAGCGCGACACCGGCAAGCTGGTGTTCGCCAGGTTGCAGGATCGGTCCGATCAAATTCAGTTGTTCATCTCGAAGGCGGTCACGGGCGACGAGATATTTGCCGATGTGAAAGAGCTCGATCTCGGTGACTGGGTCGGCGTTGATGGCACCGTGATGACGACCCGCAAGGGTGAGCTGTCGATCAAGGCCTCGACCGTTCGCTTGCTGTCCAAGGCGATCCGGCCGTTGCCGGACAAGTGGCACGGGTTGACTGACACAGACACCCGGTTTCGACAGCGCTATGCCGACTTGATCGTCAACGAGCAGGCGCGACGAAACTTCGAGATCCGCCACGCCGTGATCGCCAGCTTCCGACGCACGCTACATACCAAGGGCTTCATAGAGGTCGAGACGCCGGTGCTACATCTCGAAGCGGGAGGCGCCCATGCGCGTCCCTTCGTGACCCACCACAATGCGCTCGACATCGACCTGCACCTGCGGATCGCGCTCGAGTTGCACCACAAGCGCCTGATCGTGGGTGGGATGGAGCGTGTATTCGAGATCGGCCGGATCTTTCGAAACGAGGGCATCTCGACGCGCCACAACCCCGAGTTCACGATGATCGAGCTGTATCAGGCGTTCGGCGACTGGAACGACGTGATGGACATCACCGAAGAGCTCGTCACGCAGGCGGCACGTGATGCACTCGATACGACGATCATCACGATCCGCGGCGAGCAGTTCGATCTCGCCGAGCCGTGGCCGCGCAAGCGGATGATCGACTATGTCAGCGAGGCGGTCGGGCGCGAGGTGCATCCGTCGCAGCCGCTCGAAGACCTTCGGGCGCTGGCCGACGAGCACGGAGTTCGCTACGAGGATCAGTGGGCGGGCGGCAGGCTGGTCGAGGAACTGTTCGAGAAGTTGTGCGAGGCCCAAATCGTTCGCCCGACCTTTGTCACCGGCCATCCAACCGAGGTCTCTCCGCTCGCTCGCGTCGATCGCAACGACGCGTGGCTGACCGAACGGTTCGAGATCTTCGTCGAGGGGCGCGAGCTCGGGAATGGTTACTCCGAGCTCAACGATCCGGTCGAGCAGCGAGCCCGCTTCGAGGCCGAACAGGCGGCCAAGGACGCCGGCGACGCCGAGGCCGGCACGGTCGACGAGGACTACCTGCGTGCGCTGGAGTACGGCATGCCGCCCACCGGCGGGCTCGGGATCGGCATCGACCGGGTAGCGATGCTGCTGGCCGGCGTTGACTCGATCAAAGAAGTCATCCTGTTTCCGACGCTGCGCCCAGAACAGGATTCAACGGTCCGCCCAGCGACGGATCAAGCCGCGCAGAACACCCCGACACCGATGACCGAGGAGATCAACTGATGACACGTATGGCTTGGGGGGCCGGCCTCGCGACCGAGACGCCAGAGGGCATCACGCTCGACGCCTGGTACCGCTGGTTCGGGTGGGGTGAGTTCGGCGACGACGAGATGGTCAAGGCCCATCCCGACCTCGATCTGAAGCTCGGGATGCGCGAACAGCGCGACGAGCTACGCAACGTGGTCGTGCGCCCGGTCCGGTTGTCCGTCGACGTCGACTCTGCACCGGGCTCGGCGGCCGATGCCTACCTGCGTCTGCACCTGCTTTCGGGACGCCTGGCTCAACCGCACTCGATTAACATGGACGGCATCTTCGGCGCCCTCAACAACGCCGTGTGGACCAACCTCGGCCCGATTGCTGTGCCCGAGCTCGACGAGGTACGGCTGCGGGTCAAGCAGGCCGGGCAGGTGTTGCACGTGCACGGCGTCGACAAGTTCCCGCGGATGCTGGACTATGTCGTGCCGTCCGGAGTGCGGATCGCCGACGCCTCGCGGGTACGCCTCGGAGCCCACTTGGCCGACGGCACCGTGGTCATGCATGAGGGTTTTTGTAACTTCAACGCCGGCACGCTCGGCACGTCGATGGTCGAGGGCCGCATCTCGTCGGGTGTCGTCGTCGGGGACGGCAGCGATGTCGGAGGTAGCGCCTCGATCATGGGCACGCTGTCGGGTGGCGGAACCGAGACCATCTCGATCGGCGAACGCTGCCTGTTGGGCGCCAACGCCGGCATCGGCATCAGCCTCGGCGATGATTGTGCGGTCGAGGCCGGCCTTTACATCACGGCCGGCACGCCGGTGTCGACGCCCGACGGCGTCGTGAAAGCAAGAGACCTTTCCGGCATCAGCGGCACCCTTTTTATCCGAGATGGCCAGAGCGGCAAGGTGATCGCCCGTCCGCGATCGAAGAGCTGGGGCGAACTCAACGACGACCTTCACACGAAGCACTGAAGAACCCGGTACCGATTGACCGCCTCAGCTGGCTTGGCGTCCCGTCAAGGCGAGATCGCAGATCGGCATCAACGGTCGCCTCGATATCGGTCAGCCCGAAGATACGAAGGCAACCCCCTGTTTGAGGAGCGAACGCCAGCGTCGTCGGTCGCGTTCAGGGACCGAGACCCACTCCTTGAACACCTTGCCGGCCGGCGCGAACGGCTGGCCGTGGCCCTGCTCGATTAGCTCTGCGACACGGGATTTGGGGAGCTTCACAACCAGTCCCGAACCTTTGAAGTCAACCAGCGCCAGGAACTCCCCCGCCACTCGGGCGCATCGCCCACCCATGATCGTGCCCTCCTCGACCCGCGGGTCTTCGGTCTGCAACTCGTCGATCAGCTCCCAGAACACGTCTTCGTCCGTCTGTGCCATGAGTCAATCCCCTTTCGCGTTGTGTGTGATGTTGGCGATCGCGATCGGTGAATCGAAAGCTGCGCCTCGGGCCGTTCTACACGCCAATCGACCCACCGGTGATTCAGGCCTAGGGCCGAGTTGACCCGAGTTCGGAATCCGTCGTCATCATGAACGCCACCGCCCGTCGCGAATCCGAAGCGGCCGGGTCCCGCGATCTGCCGATTGCGGCGATCTGACAATTGAATTCTCGATCGAGTTGAGGCGTTCAGATTCGTTACGGTTGAGATCCGTGCCAACACTCAGCAGCATGCTCGCCTTCGGGATCGCCTCGGTCGTGCTTCTCGCGATCCCCGGCCCGGCGGTCACCTACGTCGTCAACCGCAGCGTCGCCGACGGCCGCGCGATCGCCCTGGCCTCGGTAGCCGGACTCGAACTCGGCAACTTCATGCATGTCGTCGCCGCCACGGTCGGGCTCTCCGCTGTGCTGGCGAGCTCTGCCGCGGCGTTCTCGATCGTGAAGTGGATCGGTGCCGGCTACCTGATCGCGATCGGCGTGAAGACCCTGCTCACAAACCCCGACCGGATCTCAGGCCTCACGATCCAGACCACATACCGGCGAGCTTTCACGCAGGGTGTGGTGGTCAACATGCTGAACCCGAAGGTGGCGTTGTTCTTCTTGTCGTTCCTGCCTCAGTTCATCGACCCCGACCGCGGGCCGACCTGGGCGCAGGCGCTCGCACTCGGCTCGCTGTTCACACTGCTGGGGCTGCTCACCGACGGCACCTGGGCGCTGGCTTCCGGCGCAGTTCGCCCCATGTTGCTGGGCGGAAAGGCGATGCCTATCGTCCGCCGCTACGTATCGGGCTCGACCTTCGTCGCCCTCGGCCTGGTGGCAGCACGAGCCCAACGCCTAACCGCCTGAGTTGGCAGTTGTGCCTGGCACAACTGCCAACTCAGCGGGGGTGGTGACGGCACCGCTATCGTCCGGATATGGCCAAGGCCGAGCATGGGGAGCCGATCGAGTTGGTCGTCGACGGGCGCCCCGTGAGCATCACCAATCCGAACAAGGTGTTGTTCAAGAAGCTGGGGCTGACCAAGCTCGATCTCGCCAACTACTACATCGCGGTCGGCTCGGCCTTGATGCCGTGGATCCGTGACCGGCCGGTATTGCTCGAGCGGTATCCGAACGGGGTTGGCGACAAGTCGTTCTTCCAGAAGCGGATCCCTGACTCGGCGCCCGAGTGGTTGACGACCACCACGGTTCTCACGATCAATGGCACCCCGTCGCGAGCGCTGGTGATCGCCGATCTCGCCCACGTATTGTGGGCCGCAAACCAGGGCGTGCTCGGACTGCACGTGTGGCAGTACCGGGCCGACCGACCACAATGGTCCGACGAGCTGCGGATCGACCTCGACCCCTCCCCCGGTCAGAACTTCGATCACATCCGCGAAGCGGCGATGAATGTGCGCCTGTACTTCGCCGAGCACGGCATCCGGTCGTACGTCAAGACGACCGGCAGCAAGGGCATGCACGTCTATGTGCGCCTCGTCGACGGCTACGACAGCTTTGCCGTGCGCGGCGCGTCGATCACGGTCGCACGAGATCTCGCACGCATGCACCCTGACCTGATCACCGACCAGTGGTGGAAAGAACTCCGCGGGGGCAAGGTGTTCGTCGACTTCAATCAGAACGCACCACACAAGAACGTGTTCGGGGCGTGGGGCGTGCGGCCACGCGTTGGCGCCCAGGTGTCGACGCCGATCGAGTGGGACGAGGTGATGGACGTGATGCCCGACGAGCTGACGATGCTGACCGTGCCCGACCGCCTCGCCGAGCGCGGTGACCCGTGGGCCGACATGGACGCCGACCCCCAGGACATCGGTGGGCTGTTCGCCAAGTTCGCCGACGAGATCGCCGATGGCATCCCCGACGCACCATGGCCACCCGTATATCCGAAGATGCCGAACGAGGCGCCGAGGGTGCAACCCAGCCGCGCCAAGCAGCCCGATCAGGCCGAGTGACCCGCTAGCACGGTTGAGTGCGTCACATGTTGATTTCGAACGTCTCGCCGACCTCGACCGTGCCGCCGCTGAGGGTGACCACGGGACAGCCCTTGGCGATCTCGCAGGCGGCTGCCATGTCGGGTGCTTCGACCATGCCGAAGCCACCGACGGGGTTGGGACCGCCCCCGTCGCTCACCGAGTCGGCGCCAACGGTCATGATCGCTCCGACCGGTGCGCCCATGTCGACGAACGCCGCGCCGGTGGCGCCCATCCAATCTCCCCAGGCAGCCATGTGTCTGGCCTGCTCTTGCTCGGATTCGGGCATTCCGCCGCCGTGATAGCTGAAGAGGTATTTCGGCATCTCTGTTCTCCTTTGTGTAACCGGTGGTCAATCTTTTCGGAATCCAGCGTGGGCGCTCAAGTAGCCCTGCCGGTGAACGCCATCAGCTTGCTGACGGCGTCATCGTGAGACGGCGTGACGATCTCCGCGAACCCTTTGCCCTCGCCACGGTTGCCTGGCTGGACGATCGCCTCGGCGACATTCGTGACGAACGCTGTAAGCGAGTCGGGCGCTCCGAAAGGCTGGTCGGTGGCGCGGGCGAAGTCCCATGCGTGGATAAAGAACTCGAGGCTTAGAATTCCGGCCGGCACCGCAGCGGGCGCCTGACCGCCACCGAACGGCATTTCACCGTCGATTCCGCGGGCACGCCAGGCAGCGAGTGCCGGTTCGGCAGCCTGAGCGATGAAATCCTCGGCGGACGTCGCCTTGATCTGCTCTGGAATCTCCGCCCCGGCCAGCCCCCCGAGCCCGCGGATGCTGCCCATCAAGTGTTCGACCAGGTCGTGCACGGTGAAGTCGCTGCAAGGTGTCGGCAGCTGGCGGTGCTCGGGCGTAAAGGGCAGCATCACCTGTTGGCACAGCGCCCAACTGGCCTCGGCCGCCGACAGGTGGTCGAGTTCGTCGCCACCGGTGGCCCACGGGTCGAGCCCGGCGTCGCCGGCACTCGCTGCTTCGCCGAGGCGCTCCATGTAGTGCGCCCAGCCCTCACTGTGTCCCGCCGCCTGGTCGGCCGACAGACCGTGATGGGTGATCCGGACCCTCGTTCCGTCGCCGGCTGGCTCGAGTTCGACCTCGACCGTCGATGCGCCCGGTGCCAGATCGTCCGAGCCGACCCAGCCCCACGTATAGACCACGCGCTTGGGGTGGTCGACCTCGGTGAAGATGCCGCTGGCGGTGTTGCCAGGCGTGATCGTGAGGCGGTACTCGCCACCGGTTCTGAGGTCGACAGCGGCGCTGACCGCCTGCCACCTCCGGATCCTGTCAGGTTCTGTGAACAGGGCGAACGCTTCGTCGGGCGTGGCGTCGATGACGCGCTCGAAGGTGATAGGTCCGGTCTCGGCTGCTGTCTCGGTCATTGCTGCGGCTCCTTCTTCTTGAGGGCTCGGGCCGACGACTCGAGGTCATCGAGCTCGTTGATGAGAAACACTTCGATCGCCGCCCTGGCGCGACTCAGACCGTCGGGGTTGATCCGGTACAGGCGCTCACGGCCCGAGCGGCGCTCGGTGACGATGCCGGCCTCCTTGAGCACCTTGAGGTGCTGCGACACTGCAGGTCGGCTGATGTCGATCCTCTCGGCGATCACCCCGACCGGCGTCTCGCCGAGCTCGGCGATGCGGGCCAGGATCTCGCGCCGCCGAGGTTCGGAGACGGCGTCGAGTGGATGCATCGAAAAATACGTTAGCAACGCCTTACGTATTCGTCAAGGCGCCGACGGTCGCTGCACGTGTTACCGCAGGTGCCTGGCACCTGCGGTAACACGTCGACCGGGGCGAACGGACTCGAATTCGTAGCGGATCCCAATGTACAGAGGTGTCGATCTGGGTTATGGCCTGACATCCTTGACACCGTGACGCTCTCATTCGACGACTTTGCCGACCTGGTTCGGTCGCGGCGCACCCACAGGCTGGTCGATCGAGATCGACCGGTGCCGACCAAGCTGATCGAGGAGCTGTGTGAGCTCGGTACTTGGGCGCCGAACCACAAGAAGACCTGGCCTTGGAAGTTCGCGTCGTTCACCGGCCAGGGCCGCAACCGACTCGGCGAGGCGTTCGTCGAGGACATGGCCG
>Ga0255047_10000364_pt1 | contig 36691 bp, 47 predicted proteins | sample JV7_2_1_MG_FD_183640 | JGI IMG/M metagenome (GOLD analysis project Ga0255047, IMG submission 183640) | Seawater microbial communities from Jervis Inlet, British Columbia, Canada - JV7_2_1 | ecosystem: Environmental > Aquatic > Marine > Inlet | place: Canada: British Columbia | collected 2016-10-06
GTCGGCATCCTTGGTGAACTGCATCGGCCCGCGTTCCGTCTCAACCGTCCAGTGATCGCGCTTGGTGCGCTGCGGTCGCGGAAGTTGCATCACGATCGCTTTTAGCTCGGATAGTGTGAAGTCGGTTGGGTTCATAGGCAAACGTGCCCCCTCGTGCTGTTGTCCCATGGTTCGCCGCACATGTCGCACTTGTCCATCGGATTATCGTCGGGGTCGATCATCTCCACCCGCTCGTATTTGTAAAGTCTGTATCCTGGTTTCATATCTCAACCTCATTCTCATCGACATACATTCCGGCGTCGTTGGTCCGGTTCGGGGCTGGCGGTGGCGGACCGATTGTTTTCTTGCTGTCGTTCAGAATCGCCGGGTTCTTGTCCCACTGCTTGGCCTGGAATAGGTCATCCATGAAAACAGCAGGGCTAAAATGCTTCTTGGCCCTGAACCAGTACGGCATCTCATCTGGACCACATCCAACCTTTGCCCGCCAGTATCGAATAGTCAGCAACACCTGTTCTGGTGTAACGCCGGCAAGGAACAGCGGCCTGATGTCATCGCCGATATGCGCGATTGATGTCTTCAGGTCGGCGGCAACTATCATCGCCCCCTTTCTTATTTCTTCGTTGGTAATGTCCAGGTCTTGAGGAGTTTCAATAGATCGTATCGGTGCGTCTGCGCGCGTTCGACTCTCGTCTACGACTACGACTTCGACTTCGACTACGTCTAGGCGAGCACTTGACGGGCATTTGTCCGACACTTGACCGTCAATCCTTGTAAGCCCCTCAGGCGCAGGGTATTTCGACTTTCGCGCCCTGAGTCGCTGTTTGAAGTCGATGATTTGCAGGTAATCGCGCTCCCCGTCCGTGTACAGGTCGATAAGGTGGTGTTCTTGGAGCTTTTGAAGCATCAACTCACACTCATCGGGCTTGACCCCATCGAACGGCAGGCAGTTCCCTGTCACGATTACGGGGTCAGCATAAAACCGCCCGTAATCGTCCGCTGTAACAAGCAAGCAGAGGAACAGCCACCGATCAAGAGGGTCCATTGTGTTGACCTTTTTCGATGTCTTTATCTGGTCTCTTATGAGCCGAACGGGCATTATCGTTGCTCCTTGTGCATCGCTATTGCCTTGCCTTGCTCTCTCCATGGTCCCCACCCCTCAATTGGCCCAGCGTAGAAGCAGTGGTTTCCGCCCGTGACCCGTTGCGACATCAATCGACTTAGCCCCAGAAGGCTCAATTGGTCGCCTGCTGGCCGCGTGTCGTTGAAGTCTTTTCCGTATCTAGCCAACTCTAACGATCCTATGGTTATTGTCATTGAGTATTGGAAGTCCGGATCAAGTGCCATTATCAACCCGCAGGCGGCTTTGCGCGATTCGCATGTTGATAGGAACCATTCGCCTCGATAGTGCCACTCGGCCAGTTCCTCTTGTATGGCGGATTCGTCTTGCATGGTCCCCTCTCGATGCAGCGCGAGCCATAATAGACAAGGACACCCCGTCTGAAGTTGATCTTTGCGGTTGCTGGGGCCTTTTGTCGTGTACCCGATCTTAAACCAGGCGTCCCCCGTGTGGTCTGTGGGGTGCACCGTCTCAATCATGTAAACCATGATATCCTCCAAAGTAAAGAGCGATACCACATCAGGTGAAAATTGGCGTGACCGGCGGGCGCTGGTCTGACCTCTGACATGGTATCGCTGTTACTCATAATTGAACCTTTGGCTTTTCACTGCCCAGCGCTTGTCGCGCTCACCTATGATAGTCCGGGGTTTTCTGATTTACAAGGGGCGTCATCGATCGTCGGCACCTGATAAGATTTCCCATGCGAGCGCAGCCACTGCAAATAAGTGTAGCTCATTCATCTACACTCCAACCACTCTTCCAACTCGCGTATCTCCATGCCCAACTCAAGCGCAGTATTGAACTCCAACCTCGCCCCCTTGGACCGCCACCAACCAGGAAGCAGCGCCAGCCCCGAACATCCACACACAATCGGCAGGTCTCGCCGCAAGTACATGTGCCATTCCAGCTCTTCGTCTGGATTGTCGACCGCGGCAGGGTCTATGCACTCGATACCAGCAGCAGTGAGCCTCTTTGCTGCATCTGCGAACGCTGGCCGGTTCCAGTCTTTAATTCCCGTCATCGGCCCCGCTATGTAAATCAGTTGCTTCATTATCACATCGGCCTCGGTTCATACGGTTCGGTTAATATCTTCGTTCTACGACAATACCCGCACTGCCCGCACCGTGGCGCCTCGACCTTGCCCAGTTTCCAGTCCATCACCTCGGGCAGTCTTTCGGCCACACCAGCAACAAGCGCGTCCAGTTCTTCCTGATACGTGTACTTGATCCAGTCAACGTCGGGCGGGTCTTCCTTTGACGATCCGAGCAGGTTCGGCGCGCACAACACACCCTCTTGCTGCAATATCCCGAACTGATAAACGGCCATCTGCTGCGGGTAGTTGTGCGCCTTCTCCCAATCAACGGGCCGGCGTTTACCATCCTCGCGAATCCAGCCAGATTCAAAGTTGGCCATAAACTTGATATCATCGAATTCTTGATCATCGATGCGCAGATTGTCAATCTTGGCCTTCCACCACACGTTGCCCAACTTAAAGGTAACGATGACCTCAGGGCGGCCGCGGCGGATCCTATCCATGAAGGCAGGTTGTCGCACGAAGCCGCTTAGAGCTCGCGGAGCCCACTTAAACGCGGTCGCAAACCTGAGCTTTGGCCGGGGTATCTTGAAGTTGTTTTCCTCAAGACGTTCAATCGTTTTGTCTTTTGACGATTTGGCGCCGGTAAGGTCGATGCCGGCACCCACAGCCATGTCCTTTAGATCGGCGTGAGTCCATTCAATCGGCTTTTTAACGCCGGGGTTATCCTTCATCCACTGCGGCAACCGTGCGGGCTCAAGTATTTCAGTGTGCGCGAACTGGCCACCAATAAATATATTTTCGGGTGGCTCCGGTTCGGTTCCTGCTTGTTCCGCATATGTTCGGGCCGCGCATGACATCCAACTATTAAACTGGCTGTTTGACATGTAGGCGGCATTGGCCAGGCTGCTGTGGTAGTTGTCGGGATTGAGCGCGAACGGTCCGCACTGGCGTTCAGTGTCGTCTGGCCCGTTGAAGAAGTCCAGTTCGTCGGCTTCCGGTTCGTAACTGCTGTGATCAGTCATACCATGATACCCTTTCAAATATATGCCAAACAAGTGGGCCTTGCTGGACGGTTGCAACGTAGACACGTTTATAGTTGTCGCTGGCATACTCGCCCGTGCCGATAACCTCAAATATGCGCTCTTCTGTGTTATCCTTGTCCATGGGGTCGACCTTGGCCCATATGCAGATTGACCCGCCTTGGTCTTGGGCGCTCAATATCTCCGCATTTATGGGCATCCGTACTGCGTTCATTTCCGGCAGTACCACGAATTTCCATATCTGCACTATCGACGCCTCGCCATCTTTGGGGCCTCTCCGGTCCAGACGCGGAGAATGTGGGGGAAGTCCTGGCCAAAGTGCCGGCCCGCTTCGGTCGTGAGTTCAATAGTCGCACCTGCCCACCCGTCCGAGTCGTCGCTACCGGTAACTTTGGCGATGCGCTTTGCGTTGGTCTTGGACAGAATCATCTTCTTTTTCTTGCCATTGAATTTCAACATCCACTTGGGCACGTTTTGATTTAACTGAGTGTCCCACATCTCGGAACACTCGACACGCTCAATCACAACCACGGCGCGTTTCCCCGCATCTATCGCGGGCTTAATGTCTTCATACTCCAAGTATTCGGACGGGAACATTTCTGATACACTAGGCATTTCCTTCTCCTTCTTTTTGTGTTGGTCGGTTCAATGCGGGCCACCAGTGACGATGCCCCGTGTTTGAGCGGATCAACTCTCGGCGGTTGGTGTCTGCTCTGGCATGTTCAGGAAGATCTTGCCGGTTCCGTGCGTGTCGATCAAGTTCTTTGCCCGTGCTGCGGTGGTCTTTTCCTCGCCAAACCCTGACGCTTGATCAAAGAACCACTGACCGTTTACGCCCACGCTCTTGTCAAACCTCAAGTAGGGTCGACCGTTCTTCTTTGCTGCCATTTTGCTTTCCTTCTTCTGTTCTGGTTTCTGGTTAAACATAATCTTTCCAATCGCCTTCAATCCCGACATCACCAAGCGGGTCCTTGCCGATGATGTTGCGAGCGATGGCGACGCGGTTGGTGTTGGCATATTGGGTGGCGGCGTCGATGTCGGTGAAGTTCTTGCGCACCCATTCGCCATCGTGGAACACTTCAGCGATCCAGGTGGCCGACAAGGCGCTACGGGGTGCCAGTTTCACCATGCAACTACCGGCATGGATCGCCTTCTTGTGCAACTTGCGACGCCGTTCCTTTTCCTGGTATTCGCTGTAACTGCTCACGGTCCGTTATCCTTCTTCTGTTCCGTTAAAATGGTGCCGGCGCAGGTCTCGATTCCTGCATGTACTCCTGACGATGATCAAGCGTTCGGTTCTTCCGCCATGGGGTTAAATCATTGTGGTAGGTTTGAACTCTCATCGGTGATCGTAAACCGGCGTTAAAAATTAAAGCTTTCCAAGTTGACCTGCGACGATATTCTTGATCGCCTCACGCGTCATCTCCTTCGCCTCGCTGTTAAGTTTTTTGCACATAAGCATAGCCTCTTTCTCAAGCCCAGCGATGGCAAATTCTTCGACAACGATCTGAATCCCGGACTGGTTGTTATGGCGAGAAAACCTATCCTTGTGGGCCTTTTTCATCTTCTTGTCGAACGCATCACAAATAGAACCTGAGAGGGTTGTAGTCTCGCCGGTCTTCTCTCCCCACTTGTTCGTCAGGTGTATCGGTTTGTTGATGTGGGTTTCGATAATGCCCTGGACTGATTCTCGGATCTGGGCATCAAGGACTTCGGCGACGACAACGTTAACCCTATCAAGCACGAACGTTTTAACCCTGTCCTCCATTCGGCCCAGTATGATTTCGGCGACCCTGTCAACCAGATTCGATTCTTCCATGTCTTTAATCGTGATATCCATTTCTTCCTCTGTCTTTGATGTTCGGCGTTAAAAATAAATGCTGTGCGGATGCCGTGGGACATTGGGGATGTGTAGAGAAAACACCCGCACAGCAAACCCCTACTCGTCTGATGGGTGTGGCGGCTCGGCAACAGTCGGGCCGGTGTCCATGTCGTCGGACGGGTCCGGGGTGCTGGCGTCGGCTTCCTGTTCCGCGTCCGTCTTGCCCTCGTCCAGTCCTAGTCCGGGCTGCTGTTCTTCGTGGGTAAGGTCGCGGGTTTCGCTTTCCATGAGTTCTTCTGTGTCCATGCGGAACGTCATCGCCTTCCCGGTGCCGTAGTCCGCGACGATTGAACAGGCAACCTTTCTTTCTGCAGAACCAGACTTGAGGCGGGCAACAGTGTTGTTCATGTCGTTCTCACGAGCCTTGATCGTGGAACCGTAGTCACGGGCCGCTGTTTTTTTGCCCTCTTCCAATTCCTCGATTTGCCCATACAGCTTAACTATGCGGTCGGCAAGGTCTATCTTTTCTTCGTCAGTTAATGGGATGGCGATTACCCGCGATGTTGTTGCAAGTATAGATTGATCCTCCCCCAGTCGCTCAACAAATGGGGCGCCGTCTGGGTCAGCATCGCACATACCCTTAACAAGTTCCGCCTCTTCGCGCTTGTCCTCGCAATCGTCGCAAATGTCGTGGTCTGGCGAGTGCTGGCCGCATTGGTAACACTCTTCCGTCTTGGTCTGTCCTTCTTCGGTGCTCATTTGTTTTCCTTCTTCTTGTTGGTGATGTTCTTTAGAATTTCGGTGATGGCCATTGCCGCCAGGAAAACGGCAAACCAGTCGTATACTGCGATTGCTGCGATGATAAGGCACGGAATGGCCCAACCTGCGCACATGATTAAAAGGGTTAGGCCGGGCGTTACATCAGTCATTTGCGGCACTCCTTCAACTCTTCCTTGAGGTTCATGATTACCAACTCGCGATTCTCCGCGTTCTCGATCGACAGCACTTGGACGCGCTCAAGGTCGTTAACGCGGCTGCGCAGGCGCTTGGCGGTCATGGTTATCATTATCAGACATACACTTGTTATTATGACCAGGATAGAGGTTTGGTTGTGGTCGCTCATGCTGGCACCCTCCAATCAATCTGAACAATCTCAGCAGGGTCAACGTTGAACACGGCGCAAAGCCGGGAAAGCTCTTCCAAGGTGATAGGGCGTTTCTTAGCCTCGATGCCGGTTATGATGTCTCTAGATATACCGATGGATTCGCTCAGCGCTCGCCGGCTGATGTTTGCTTGGACCCGCAAGTAGGTCAACCGGGACGCAACCATTTGGTTTATCTCTTCGGGAAGCGGTTGGGCTGTCATTTTAACCCGCCAAAGAAAATATCGTGGTCAGGGTTAATCTGGAACGCGATCCATCCATCAATGTCTATCGCAAAAAACTGTCCATTTGATGTGCAAATATCGAGACAGTTCCCGTAATTGTCCCAGACGCAATACCCTGTTTTTTTCATTGTTGCCATTCCAGTTTGTTTCCAGTTTGTGTCCATGCCTACACTCTCCTTTGTTGGTGCCCTTAGTTTGGCGGGTATTTACGTAAATGCAAGTGGATTTACACATTTTAATACAAAATCACCCTAAAATGCGCTGGCCATCACCACGTTACCCCAATAAAAAACCCTCCCCGGCCGAAGCCAAGAAGGGCCGAGCAGCGATAAAGCCAGCTCTTTCTCCCTCATCACTACCCCTAGCGTTGAGAGCCTTGTGTATCGTGTTTTAGTCGTCGTCGGTCTTAACGTCGAGACTGCGGGCGATGTCGCGCTGTGAGCCCCGTACCTTGCCCACAGTCTTTGTGAGGTCGGTCAACCCGTTCTTGAGTTCGTCAAGCCAACGCCGGGGCACATACCATAGATAAGTGCCGTCCGGGTCTTTGGTGTCGTGCATCTCGTGGATCTTCTTAGCCAGGTCGCGAGACTCATACCCCACATCGATGGCAACCTTTGTGCGGTCCTCAACCTTGGCTATAACCTTATCAGCGCTCTCTGCGATGTCCTTGCTTATCCTGAGGTTGGTATCGCCCAAGTCTTCCTTGATGCCACCTATTGCCGCGGTGGTCTCCTTCTGGGCCTGCACAATAGCCGCGTTGCCTTCCTTGATGGCGTCGGCGATCGTCTTGCCCATCTTCTCAATATCAGACTCAGAACTGCAGCCGTCCGCCTTCTTTTTGTCGGCGAAATACTTAACCGCCAGAGCTACCAGTATAGTTGTTGCACTTGCGCCACCGCCTGCAACCACTTCATTTAGACCCATATCAACCATTTCTCACATTCCTTTCAATTATTCTATCGGGGCCGCTATGATGTCTGAAGGCTTGGCAACCGTGGCCTTCACACTCGACCCGTCTTTCATTAAAATCTTTGCAAGCGCGGCTGTGCTGCTGATTACCGGGCTAAGGTTCTGCAGTATGCCGCTTATCTGCTGCCCTGAAGCCGTCACCAGAACCGCAGCGCCCTCAAGAGCCTTACGCCGGCCTTCCCAGTCAGCCGCGAGTATTTGGGCCGTAGCGTCGCCTGTAGCGCGTTTCTCTTTTTCGCGTCCATCTGCGATCGCTTTGAGTGCGTCGGCATTTGTCTTCGTCTCCCCGACTCCACCAAACTTTGCGTAGAAACCATTAAACGGTTGTGTTGAATATTTGTGGTCTCCGTCGGCAAGTGGCGATGAGTACAGCCACCGGATTTCACCGTCTTCGATTTGCGTTATATCGGCATTAAACGACCACTTGAAAGTTCCTCTGTCGTGGACGCGGATCGGATCGCCCGCTTTGTCGTACTGCACAACGCCGTCGATGATGAGCACGGTATCGCGGTCCAGGGTCTGGGCAACGCCGTCTTCTGGTATATCCTCGACCTTGCTTGGTATGATCTGCTGCATCGCCTGGATAGCCGCGAGCAACACAGCCTGTTCGCGATCGGTCGGCACAAAGTTCTGTCGTGATTGTTTGTCGGTCTGGCTGGCGTTGTTCTGTGCTCGGTCGGTTAATGTGCTGCACCCGGTCAGAGCTGCAACGAGAAACAATAGAGGGAGAGTCTTCATTTTTCATCCTTTGGTTTGGTCTGTTGTGGTTTGGTCTTGTGAAAGTTGAAACAGCGGCCGAACAGTCGGACGCAGCCGAAGTAGAAAATCACGCGGCAGGCGATGAGCGGCAGCAGCCAGACGAGGCGCGCCTTCAGGCCGTGGAAGATCAGTTGCAGAATGATGCTCAAGAAAAGCAGGTCCGCGGCCAGGCGCGCAGCAGCGTTGCCACCAACGTGATACAAGCGGTCATGCCAGAAGCCGGCGTAGTTGATCAGAATACCGTAGATCGTATTGGGCACCCATCGCGCAGCGCCCTCTGGGCCGACGTAATCGTGATCAGGGTCATAGCGCAAAAGGTAGTGCGGGATCCTGCCGATGTTCTTGTCGGCGAACTCCTGCCACCTGGCGAGAAGCAGCGCCGGGATTATGATCTTCTCGAGGACGTTCATTCTGTCGGCGTGACTTTTGTGTTGGGTGTTGGCTCCGGCTCAGGTGCTGGCGTATCGACGACGGGAAGCGGCGGCGGCTTGGGGAATTCGGTCATCGGAACAGTGAGCCCTGTCTCCTCGCTGGACACAACCTGCGGCACCCAGGCGTCGACGAAGCTGTGCTTGCCTTGCCCGACGTGGACGCGCTTGAACTCGACGACCCCGCCCTTCTTCCTGGCGTAGGTGATGATCGCGCCGACCTTCCCGCCTGGGGCTTGATACTCGTCGATCTTCATCGTCCAACCGGCGGGGATCTTGGACTTGACACCGCGAGCCGTGAGCTTGGCATCATCAAGCCCCCAGTGCGACCAGCGGACCGATGAGAACTTGCGCTTGGTGCCGGCCATGACTTCAGCAAATTCGGTTGCGCCTATGCCTGCCATGTGGCTGCGAATAGTTTCCTCTGCCGGGCTGTCCACGTTGCGGGGCGCGGCTAGCAGGGGCAGGGTGGATAGGAATATCAGTAGGTGTTTCATCGCTCAGGGCTCGTTGTGGGTGCAGTGAATCCTGCGCCAGGTGTTGTGAGTGCGGTTCCTTTTATTGATCGATAAGCGTCAATGCTGCCGGGGAGAGGGCTTGATGCGCCAGAGTTATATGCGCCCAGCTCCAATGCCCCTGAGAGTGATGGGACCTCCGACTCATCGGTCAGTGTTGCCACGCTCACGCCATCGACCCAACCGCCCCAGCTATCACCCTTTCGGCAGACTCGAACGTGCATCCATGTGGACGTTGACCATCCGGTCGTGGCATTTTGTGACATTATGACTGTATTAGTGCCGCCATCTTTGACTTGAAACCGCAGGCCGTTGGTGCTGTCGAAATAAAGCCACCACCAATTACTGGCGTCATCATATTGGGATGCCATAACAAAGTCCGCCGCCAGTGTTGTCACATACACCCAGAGGTCAATAGTGAGGTCGCCGTCAGCATAATAGGTCGAGGTACTATTTGGTAGCGTGGCGTAGTCGTCTATGCCATCGAAAAGTAGGGCAGCGGTGCCAAACTTCTTGATAGCCGTATCAAGCTGGGCGTTACTGCCAAATGTCAATGTAGGGGTGGCATTATCGGCGCGACCCGTGTCTGCATAGGCTGTTGCCGCGTCTGCCCCGTCAAAGTGCAGTAGATATTCCGACTGCGGATTGTGCCGGTGGGGTGCCGGTGAGATGGCGGTTATCGTGTCGTTGTTGTCACCAAGGTCATTGGATGAGTTTAGTTTGTCCGCCCGCGTGCCGGAATGCTCATCCATATCCCACCACGCAATCAGCTTATCAAGGTTTAAGTCTGCGTCCCCCTTTGCTTTTGCGTCTGCCAGAGACAAGGGGCTGCCGTTGTTGTACAGTGCCGCCGCCATTGCAAGGCGATCCCCCGCGCTTGGGAGGCTTCCCATTTCAAACATTGAGCTAGGGCCAAACGAGCAGTCAGCCCACAACCGGACAGGCTCATCATCAAGCGCCCCAAAAGAGATATTGTCAGCTCCCGATGGTGCCGCGCCAAGCCCAGTCGTTCCGATCAGCGCACCGTTTCCATAAACATAGGTATTGAAAGTATCGTCAACAAAAACAGTGATGTGCAACCACTCATCTACCGAGGCAGTTATGAGCTGGGCCGCCCCCCAGTTTACATTTACGCCAGTTGTGCCCCCGTAGACCTGTAGATTGCCGCCGCCTATCGCGTCAGGGCCATAGTAAAAATAATAGGCGCCTGTAGAAAGAGTATGCGGGTTTAGCCACAGAGAAAAGGCGACATGATTGGGTGACCCGTGAGTAAAAGACCTGTTTGTCAGCGACATGTCGGTGCCGTTGAAATCAGCGACATATCGCTTCCCCGGCCCGTCCGCGTTTACTGGCGAATTGTACGCCGTCAAGTCCAGTCCGTTCGGGCCGCTGTCGGCGCGGGTGCCGTCAAGTTCGTCAAGGTCGTAATAGGCTTCGCAGTTGGTGCGCAAGCCAGCGTCAAGGTCTGCCCAGCGGCGTCCGCGACCGTTATTATAAAGGCGCTTAACTTTTTCAAGGGATAAGGCTTCGCGCCATACTCCCGATCCTGAAAGCCTTGCGTTTATATAGTTGGACGGCGTGGTAATAGCCCCGACAGCGTAGGCCGTGGCGGTGGCGTCAATTCCGGCAGTGTGAGCAAACGTATCAAAAGCACCGCCGTCAAGTGACAACCGGAGCCCTACCCCCTGTTCGTGGACTCCGACAATGAAGTGCCATTCTCCGATAGGGTGATCCGTAAAAGCGGTATGGCTTACGGATGGAAATGACGGGCCGCCCGCCTCTGAAATTTGAAAAACGAAATACTTGCTTGAGGTAGAATAATAAATGCTATATCCACCCACATTGACAACGAATTTATGGGTCGCCATTTCTGAACCCGTGGGCGTTGAAAGCATATAAACCCAAATGCAATTGCTCATAGATTCGTCAGTGAAATCTAGCTCGCCGCCTGCGGGGTCGGAGACATCCAAATATTGAGATGAGCCATTAACGCTGACGCCCTTCCGCGCCCCCGTCGCGTCAATGTGCGGGTGGTGCGAGTCGCGAGAAAACCCCGCGCCGGGGTTATCCGCTGCGGGTGCCGTCGTCGCAAAAATCGCGAGCGCGAGCAGTATTAAAAAGCGTTTCATATTACCAGCCCCCCGGAACGGCGTCGAGCGTCGCTTCTATCGTGAAGTCTATTAGTATTGCTTGTTCCACCATATTGTCGCCGCCTGCGCCCGTGTTGCGCGCGATTGCAAATACAATCCAGTCGCCAGCAGTAGGAGATCCGCCGATAGTCACCGCGCCCGATGCGGGTGTCAGGTGCATATCGCCCACGGCCAGGACTGCATCTGTTATATGGATTGGGGTGCCCCATGTCGCGTCAACCGTTGCGTCATTGGCTACACTTGCGGCCTTGACCGTCCACACAACGCCATCATCAGCACTTGCCCCGGTTGCTGCGCCCCAGCCGAGTTTGCATTTCACCGTGCCGCCGTCCCAGGTCTCCGGGAGTCGCATCGAAACCGTTACCGTCATGTCTGAATTGCCGACGAAATAGAACGACTGCAAAACGGCAGCTGAGGTTGCCAGTGTTTCAGTATCAGGCACCGCCCCGCCTGTGCTGGGTGCCACCATGTCTCTGGCCTGGAAATTGATGTGCTGGATCGTGGAGAGTCCACCGCCGGATGCGGCCTCCAGCGATATGTCGCCCGATGCGTTATCGTAGGTCAGGACATAGTTATCTTGCCCTGCGCCAATCGTCTGATCGGCGTCAAAAACCATCGTGCCCGTAGTGAAATCCCCGGTTCCTTTTGGGTTTATTTCAACACCGATATTAGTGTCGGTCCCCGATGCGTTGACCTTGACCGGATTCCCCGTGGCCGCTGAGACTATAGTCGGCTTATTTACCGCCGACCCTGTGGCGGTATAGTTTACCACCCGCCCTGGAAGGGTTAGCTCATATGCCGTTCCCGTGTCGCCTTGATACCACAGCAAATTAGGCGCGGTATTTTGAACGTATATTTGCCCAAACCCCGTCCTGTCACTAGAGCCCCCGGCTGATTCCAGGAGGAACAGCGCCCCATCGCTGTCGATCCCGGCCACCTGCGTCCCGGCGGAGTCCCTAACGTCAACCTCGTTCGCCCCCGCCGCATCGCCAAGCTCGACAGTCAAATCCCCGCTACTATGCAGATCAACCGCGCCCGTGATCTCCTTGCCATTCACATCAAGCGCACCACCGAGCTGGGGGGTTACATCCTCAACAATATTTGCTAGTCCACCTGTCGCCGCCTGAAACGTCGGCGCGGCACCTGCGCCGTTGCTCGTCAGCACCTGGCCGGAAGTGCCGGCGGCGACGGTTGTCGCGACTGCGGCGGCGCTCCAAGTGATTAACTCCCCGTCGGTGCCGTTCGCGAGGTCGGCGACGTCGACGTTGCTTAAACTGTTGCCGGTGCCGTTCGCGTTGAATGTCTTATTCGTAAACGTCGTAGTCGTCGCGGCGTCGATAAGCGTCAAATTGCCGTCGGGCATCGTTATCGTTCGCGTTGTCCCGGTTGTTATCCCGCTCGCGTCCCAATCGATAATCTTGGTGTTATCCGCGTTATTGAAAATGGTAAAGGCATTATCCGAAAACTCGGTCCCACCAACGCCACCACCCGACCCGCCGCCCGCTTGGGTTGGCGCGCGGCCTCTCAAGTCAACCTCTTGGACGCTTGTCCATGTTCCGCCGCCGCTCGTTTGGTGCCGCAGCCGCAACTCAGAGATGAGGAAGCCGACGCCTTTGAAGTCGGCCGGGATAGATCGATCGGCGTAACCCTCTGAGTCAGCAATTACCCCCGAGTCGCTTCCATAGGTTCCGCCCGGTAGATTAACGAACAGCTTGCAATCACCCGTGGCCTCTGATATTGCGCCCCATATAACGAGCGCGAACCGCCTGCCCGACATGCTCGCGCCGGTTGAATCCAGCAGTAGCGACGCCAGGTCTGTAACAACATTATAAGCCGTCGCGCTATCGTTGACAGTATAAATGTCCGGTGTGCCTGCGAATGCGGGGAAGGCGTGAGAGTGTAACTGTAAACCGGTGCCGCTGGTGGTTGTGAAAATCACCGTGTCTGGACTTCCCGGCGTGATTGTTAGGGTCTGGGCCACCCCGGTCAGCCAGGTTGCGTGTTGGTTTCGTATCCATGTGTTGACGTGAGAGAGGTGCCCATTGCCACCGTTTATTGTATGATCGTTCCATGCGTGGACTTTATAGGCCTGATCTGTTTGCAGGCTGGCGGCCGACTGACAGAGGACCGTCGCTACAGCAACATGTTCTGTGGCAGGAAAACCGACAGTCGACGCCGTGAGTGTTGATGTCGACTCAAGCAAGTAGACGTAGTTCAGGGTTGGAGAAATGTCGGTGCCTGCCGTAAGCGTCACGGTGTCGGCAGGTGTCGTGTCATAGCCGTAAACACCGGTCCCGAATATCGCCCTTAGATCGCCTCCGCCGTCCTTCTCGATATGAAGCGTGATTGTTACGCCGTTACTCGTTACTGTGGTGGCCGCTGGTTCCAAAAACTGGCCTATAAGGATGTCAGTGGCATCGCTGAAATCTGTCGCCAAGTTGTCAAAGTCCACGACGCCGGTAGCAAGCGTAGTTGCAAAGCTTGCCGTCGTTGTAACATCGCCAGTGAGTGTCAATGCCGCCGCTACATTGGTCGCGTCTGTAACATCAGCGCCCGCCTCAACGCCCGTAGTTGCGCCCACAGTGAGCCCCGCCGCCGTGCCTGTAATGTTTGTGCCGATCAGGGCGGACGGGGTCCCGAGAACCGGAGTTACCAGTGTGGGTGAGTTTGCCAGGACGACGGCACCGCTGCCGGTCTCGTCGGAGATCACCCCCGCGAACTGGGCGGAGGTCGTGGCCGCGAACTGGCTGAGCGGATTAGCAACAAGCGCATCGCCTGAGCCGGTGCCCATTGACGCCCACGCCCCACCCTGGTAAAACTGGACAGATGATGCAGTGGAGTTGTATATCGCGCCGCCATTGGTAGGGCTAAGCAGGTCGCGCTGCGTGGTGGTTAATGTCTTCAGTGTGACCCCTACCGAAGTCGTGCCGGGAACAGTTATATCGCCCCTTACCCGTATGTCGCCCGGAAAGTCTTTAGTCTGCCCGAGTGTCGCAACCGCCGTTAAAAAAATGATCAGTAGTTTTTTCATGTTGTTTCCTTATACGTCCTGCAGTAGACCGCATACGGTCATATCTACGGTGTGTGTTGTTGATGTCCCGGCAGATTGAATGCCGCACTCTATGACTGTACCGGCCGCGATTACCCCAACCCCTAGGACGTCGAACACATGCAGCGCGCCCACCGCCAGGCTATCTGATGCGACGACCGCGGCAAGTATGTTTGTAGGTGACGCCGTGCTGCCGCATTGGACTGTGGGTGCCGTGGCCGCCCCTGTAATTGCTATGGTTTCGACAATGACGTGCGTCGGGTAGAACTTCTTACCCGTTGGCACCGTGTATGCCGAATGCTGCGCGACGGTCTTGGCGTTCTGTGTCCCGATGTCCGCAGGTAGCAACCGATTGAGCCCCGCCATTGCCACCGCTGTTGGATAAGTGGGAGATGCAACCGACGAAACACCAGATGGCGCGCGGTCCATTTCCTCGAACAGTGTGACCTTTTGTTGCAAGATCGTCTGAGGGTTGCCGGCGCTATCGGTCCAAGATATCTCGACCCATGCGTCTTTCTTCTCGTTGTCGTCTAGGTAGGTCTCAATCGCGCCATCATAGTCGGCTTGCACATACCCGTCTGCCTTCGTGTCCGGGTCTACGCTGTCCGTGAGCCTAACATATATCGTGCTGTATCCAAGGCTGTCGTTATCCGCATAGTCCCACTGGGCCGCCGTCAATGCGCCCGCGGTGGCTTCGGTGATGGCAAGCCCGTTCTCAAAAACATAGTTCGGAGCCGACAAGCCAGGATCGCCACCCGCCAGTAACTCAAGATAGTACTCACTGGTGCCAGAAACCGATGCCGTCCACTTGTATGTTGCGGCCTCCACAACGTCTGTGGTTGTCCGGGTGTTCAGGTTCAGAACAATAGTAAACTTGCCCTCTGAAAGCACCTCGTTTGCAGCCCAGTCGCCTTGATTGTAGCTATTCTGAAAAATCAGCTCTGTTGCCGATGAGTTCCGGGCAGACTTCAGGATTGCACGGATTCCCGTCGCCCCTGTCATCACCAGGTCAGTCAGGGTGCCGTCTGTAAGTTCTTCCTGAACGTGAACGCCCAGTAACATAGAGTCACCATTCACAATTCCCTCGCGAGACGTTAGCGGTGTCCCGTCGAATCGCTTGCCGGTGCGCTTGGTCGAATTGACCCGCCATGGATATTTCTGTAAAGCCATTTAATTGCTCCTAATCTAAGTATGTGAATCCGCCCGTAACATCCCAACGGAATACGGTCTTAGCCGCAACCATTTTCCAGTCATTCCGAAAGCCGACGCCAGGGTCTGTGTTCGTTACCGTCGCAATATTACCGACATATCCGGTTGCCTCAGTTCCCGCAACAGGGGCAGGCGATTCGTAAGAACGGGCCAGCGTTGTATCTCCAGCCAGGTCGCCGACCACAAAATCGTTATTTTCAAACAGCCCAAGCTTACCCATTGTCGCATATATCGTGTTTTCGTGATCAACAAGCGCGGGACGACCGCCTAAACTGATACTGTACTTTGAGCGCCGGCGGGCAATCGCTACGGTACCAGCAAATCGGTGGTCGACATCGTGCGCCGGTTCAGCTCCTCCCGCGGTATCAGCGCCCCACGCGGCGGCATTGAATGCGGTAACGGCAGCGGCATAAGTTGACGCGGACCCGGTTCTAGATGAAACGTGTGTTGCGGTTGAGCCACCGCTGCGAACAGTCCAGACCATAAGGTTGAGGAATTTATATGTCTGAATTGCCCACGCCTTTACTGTTTCGAGCCGTGTAGTCCCGGCACCATCAACCGACATCACTACTTCAGTCTCGCCAATGTGGGCAGCAAGTGCGGGCAGGGCTGTTGTGGGTGTTCCCCAGACGGGGGCGACCAATGCCGATGCGAGACCGTTCCAATCGCCGCCCGTGTCGGTATGGTTTACGAACTTGCTCGCGAGCAGTGCCATATCTGCAGACAGTGCCCGCCATGTGCTCGCACCCGGCAGCAACTCTACCGCATCGGCGACCGAGGGGTCTGGGGCAGATCGAAGCGCATCAATGTTTGCCTGCGAAGTGTGCGACGCCCTCCAGCGCTCGTCCATCGCATTCCATAGGTCCGTATACACCGCATTGGCAGTGCGCAACTCCAGGCCTGAGGCTATCCAGTTTACAGGTACGGTGGGCCACGCCATCAGTCGACCCTCCCGGATTCTTCAATGTTTCCATAGTGGTATTGGGAAATAGACGACACCGAGCCAGATGCCAGTGTAGCCTGCCCCAAAACCTTATCCCATGTCGCCTCGGCCTCAACCGGGTAGGTGGTCGATGCCGTGAGCGTTGCTGTAATGGTCGCGCCCGTCTTTGTGATCGCATAATAAATATAATTGACGCCATCGACGGTAAGCTGTACCTCTTCCTTCGCTGACTTCTGCAGCGCATCAAGCCCTATCGTGATCGTGTCGCGGAAAAGGTAGCTTGCCCCTGCTGCCCGGTTCGCACCGACCGCAATATAGTCAGTGCCTGTCGTTCCAGCAGAGAGCGCGTGTGGTCCGTTGTAGTCGCCGCCACCGCCACCCCCCGGAGCGTTGCGCACTGGAACCCCTGAAACATAATCCTCAATCCGCGCAATCCGTTCATTGAGTTGCCCAACAGCAGGACGGATAGACCGCCGCAGGTCCATGTCAAAATATTCGGTACGCCACCGGGTTACACGGTTCGGGAAAAACACATACTCCATCCGTGAAATGATTGTTCCGGCAGGCACAAAACTGCCACCTATGCCAGCCTCATCGATCATATGCCCGATACCTATAACCGTCGCGCCGGCAGCAGGAATAATGTCTTCTTTGTAGTCTGCGCGGATCCGTGACCGAATGCGGCCATACCATGCCTTTGCCAGGTGTGCCAAGTCAAGCAGCAGGTTTGTGTCATTGCGGACCGCACCGCCTGCATGGACCGTAAGGGTGCCCGCTCCATCATGGTCTATGATGGTGCCGGGAACGATGTACCAGAAATGAGCATGGGGGACGTGCAGTATCTTCTTCCGGGTGATCTCGCCCAACTCGCCAGTGCCAGGAGTGACGATAAGCCTGACAGTGTCGTGGGTGTACATCGATGCGGTGAACACCAGGTCGTTCCAATCAAAGTCACCGTCTGCAGGCGAGAACTGTTTTTGTGACCGTGGATGCAACTGGAACCCCAGCGCATCATCAAGGACGCTAACGCCTGCGCCGGTGATGTCACCGTTAGGCTTGTCTACCCGGTGCCATGCGTCTGGACTTCCAGCGATGCGAACAAAGGCCAGTACGGGTTTCGGTTGGTTGTTGTCGGCATCGACCAAAGGCAAGGTCCTTTCAAATACGAGGTCCGGGTAGTGCCACAAAGCAAGCGCATCATTGACGCCGCCCGCACTGGTGTTGAATGTCCGCATAACCCGCTCTTCGATGACCGATGCCGAAAAGGTAAACGTTGACGGCAGCATTTTGCCGTTCCAATCTTCGGGAACAATGAACCGGGTGTAAACGTCCGCATATACTTCCTGCTGTTCGCCCTCGTCGGTTGTCTCTGCGTCAAGGTTCGTCTTGTCGGTCGCGTTCCAATCTGACTCAAGGTTTGAATACTTCTTGGAAAAGGAAGACATCACCCGCAGCGGTGCCCCTCTGATTTCGATCTCATCAAAATGGCTGTCCTCGATGCTCTCAACCACAGGGCTGCCGAATAAACTGGACTCGTTCAGTATGACCGTGTGGACGTTCAGGTTGGCAGGAACAACAGTCGGACCAACCCTGCCCGTAATCGCCGTGTCTGTGATCGTTACAACGTGGATTTCCTGGTCATCAAAATAGAAGGTAAAGCCTCTGGACGGTGAAATGATAAAGGACAGCGCTTCCAGGTAGGTCATACCCGTAACGTCCCAAGCGTCTACGATGTTCGCAAGCGATGCGTGTTGACCTGCCGAGGCAAACGTGAAGTTGATGCCGTAGATATCAAGGAACACCTCAAGTAGATGCTCTGCGGCGTCCAGTGCGGTCCATTCAGATGATCCGGTTTTGTCAAACTTATAAATACTGTTCGTGTTCCCGACACTCTTGGACGTGCTGCGGTTGCCCGCGATAAACTGGTTGCGGTTACGGGACTGCACGTTGAACCTGAGAACCCGGGTTATCCTGCCGTCTGTCGTGTCCGGGTTGTCAGTGTCCTTCACCCAAGATCCGTCGACCGTCTGGCGGGACAGGTGGTAGCCCATGCCAAACACTTGGTAGGTTGCACGGTTCGTGTCGATAGTGACATCAGCACCGCCCGCACCGCCAAGGGGTGGCCGCTCATAACTGCCATCGATCCCTTCTGATATGCGCGGGCAGTATCCGTACCATTTGACCGTATTGGTGCCGTCTGTCGCTGTTATACGGATCCACTCGCCGCGTAGATCATCGGCCAGTATCTCAAGTTCGCCCTCGGCTACTGTGGTAATCACTCCGACATCGCGTGAAAGGATAGCCTCGTCAAGGTTCGGTGCGAGATTAAACGCCATACTGTCCGCGTTAGTGCCCGTGGAGATTGCCCCCCAGGATGCCGCGAGCGTTGAACGCTTTTCGATTGTAACAGTCAGTGCCACGCTATGAAGTCCTCACTACGTCAAGGGTGAACTCCACCCGCCAATTGTAGGCAGGATCTGAACTGACAATTGCTTGCGGTTCAAGATTCGTGAAGTGGAACAGGTGGACGCTGTAAATGCTCTCGTCCAGCAAGTTCTGGACCTGGATAATCGAACCCTTGGAATCGGTCAGAGCAGCAATGAAGGCGTCCACTTCTTCCCGTGTCTCAAATAGGTTACGAGCCCGCAGCGTTGAAGGTCGCCCGCGTTTGCCGATCTCCTTGAACCGATGCCCGTTGATGCCGGGGCGGCTTATATCTATTGTCTCCATCCCGTAAGCGCCGGGTGTGTCGAATATCTTTGTGAACCAGAACACAGCCATCAGTCAAGCCCCCCGATTGGTTGGTTAGTGGTTCGCTGATCGCCCTGGAACCCGTCAATCAGGGTGCGCAATGTGCTTTCCCCAAGCTCAACAGGTGGCGGGGTTTTCATTTCCTCGCGGAGCAATGAGAGCTGGGTTTCGAGAGCGGCGGGTATCAGTTTCAATAATTCAGTGACGCGCTCTTGGCTGACTCCAGCAGCTATCAGGGTTTGTTGTTCGGCCTGGTTTAGTCCACCTGCAGCGCTTACCCCGCCCGACTCTACCGCGAGACGAGCAGCGGGGCCAAATCCTTCCGCTATGAATTTGTCAATGATCGCGGACCCTTGCGCTGGCGTGATGTCGCGGTTCAACTCTCCACCCTGAAACACGGGAAGGCGTGGATCCAAAACCCCTAAACCCTGGCCCAAAAGCAACGCCTTTTGTTCCTGTGTAATGTCGCCGATTGCCCCTGAGCCCCGCTCGCCCACTTGCCGGGACACCTCGACCTGCCTGCGTTGGCTTAGTGTTTGTATTCCCTGGAACCACCTATCAATCGAAAGATCGCCGGTGGGAGCCTCTGGGATCATTCCTATCCGTTTAGCAAATGAGTCTAGTTGCTGGGTTGCCTCTCCTACGCTTTGGGCGGGCTTGTTTTCCAGTGCCGCCAGGGTAGCCGCCGCTTCTTGTCTGTTGGTTTCTATGCGAGTCTCAAACAGAGGGTCGACAGTGGCGGCGGTCTGGAATCCTTTATCAATCAGCGAACCGGCTTGAGGTCCAGACACCTGTGTAATGAGTTTTTTCAATTGGTCGGTATTTGTCACCAATGCTTCGACGGCAGCACGGGCGGGTATCTCATCCTTTGCGAGAATCGTTTTCACGTCCTCCAGTTTGAACTCTCCGCCTTTGGTGCGCTCTGCAAGGTTGATAAGCTTCTGCGCGTTGGTGGCCCCCGCCAGCCCCTGCGCGGCCTCGGCTTTTGATAGGCCAAGATCCTCCTCCAGTTGTTTTGGGGTTATGCTCCCAACCCTTTCAAGCAGCTTCAGTGTGCGAGGTCCAGCCACCAGAGATGACGCGGCACCACCTGCAGACGATGTAAGGAAGCTCATCAGAGCGCCCTTTTCCTCGATGGGTGTATTTAGTCCGGTGGGGATGATCTTCTGTAGCTCTTTAATGAATATGGTCATCTCTTCGCGAGCGCTACCGGACAGACCGAGTAAGAGGTTTTCTGCCGCGATAGGGTCGACTTCGCCCCGTTCTCGTTTCTGCGATGCCTGCAGCTCTAGACTTGCAGACGCAAACGGGGTCAACGGGATATTGGATTTGACCTGTTTTGCTTTTGCTGCGCGGGATGTAGCGGCAACTATCTGGTCTTGACTGAATCGGCCACCCGTTGCGTTGTTGATCTCCGTTATAGATGTAGTGATGCCAGCCAGGTCCTTAATGCCGAACTCGGTACCAATGCCTTTGGCGGCATTCAGCAACTGCTTGATCTGCTCTGGGTTCTTGCCAGACTGAACAACCAGATCACCCATGGCATCGCCGAACCTGCGACCCTCATCGGTCGCAATGCGGATCTCTCTTTGGACCCTCTGCGCCTCTTGCGCCATGCCTTGCATTGCTATCTGTCCAGCCGCGCCCGCCGCCGCCATTACAGCACCCAACTTTAGGAAAGACGCCTGCCCAGACTTGGCAGTTTTTTGGGCCTTTCTCCCGGTCCGGTCCATCTCCTTGCCAAGCTTTGACGAACCAACAACCGCCCGCTGTTCGGCCCGCGTGAGTTTATCAAAGTTCGCCGCAGTTTGCGCGATGTTGTCAGTGACCGTTATTTTCAGCTTAGCCATTCATGTTCCCGCAGTATTCAAGGTCTAGCAACCATTCATCAGTAAACGTCATGTAGTGAACCCGCCGGCCTTGCCTCCAGGCTCGGAATTGCCGCCACCTGGCGTTTCCACGAAAGGGGTTGCGGTTGTCTGGCCTGCCTCCATGTCGTTGACGATCTCGACTATTGTACTGATGTCCATGGCGGACTCTACCACAGCAAAATAAGCATCCTCGCGTAACAGGTGCAAAACGCTCATTTCTTGGGCCGTCAGGTCATAGGAGATATTCAAAACATCGATAGCAAGTTGACGCATTTTCTCTTTCGGATAATCTGGCAACCCCTCAAAGTCCACGCCCTGTTTCAGTGCATCAAGGATCCCGGCCACCAGTTTCCCGTGGATCTCGGCGCATCGGTTGGCAATGTCTGAAAACTTGCCTATTACCTCGTTGCCCCAAACGCCCCTCTTGAGAACTTCAACGACAGGCAAAGAGCAGGTTTCAATCTCAGGATTTATAACCGGGATGCTCCACTGGTTCCCGTCGCCAAGCCTGACCCAAAAAACGGGAAGGGCATCAACCTTGGGTCTCGCGAACTGTTCAGGATTCGCGTTCTTGTCCGCGCCTATCCACAAGGTATCGTCGACCTGTTGCCAGCGTTGGTTCTCTGGCTCGTAAGCGATGACGATACCGGCCTTGCCCTTGCCCCCAAACATGGAGTACAAAAGGCCCGTCCCAGTGCCGGGTCCTGGATGTGAGCGCAGAGAGGTAAAAGGCTGTACGCCTTCCGGTGGGTCCACAGACTTCTCGCGCCAATACAAAATAGGGGCAGCATTCACAGGGAAGCACTCCTTATGCGGCAAGACGCTCGTAAGTCAACTGTGCATTTTTGCCGTCGATCTCGATGAAGACTTTGCAGTTGCCCAAGCTGAATGCCTGAGTCCCTGCGCTGTTCGCATCATCAAAGTTCAACACAACCGCTTCGGTTGCTCCATCCTCAAGGCGGGCAACAGTGACCTTGTCCAGATCCTTCAGTACCATCGTTCCGGTTTCCGCTGCACGGTCGTAGTAGTAGTAAGCGGGCTCAAGCTGGTCGTCGTCCTGCACCTGGTAATTCCAGTTGTGCTGGATGCTGACCATGTTGCCGATGCTTGCACCGCCGACCGTAACCGATCCGGGGTAATATGCGGCGGTGTTGGTTGCCGATGCTGCAGACGTTGTTCCGATAACGAACCCAACGCCAGCAGTCATTATGCCAAGCCCAAGCACTTCGATCTTGGCATGTTCGCGGGGTCCAGCCTGGATGCTAACTGGCAGAAGTATGCCATTCGCCAGTGTGTAACTGTTGTACGTTGCAGCAAGGCCCGCATTGCTTGCGTAGTCCTGCCACACAGCCGCCATGGAGGTGTAAGTTTTGCCCGCGCCGAACAACTGGAAAGCCGTTACCAGTGTCGGGTCAGTCAATACCGCCCGGATAGCTGGACGCTTGCCAACGATCTGGATAAGGTCGTCTCGGATTTGACCACCAGACCGCAACCGGTCCTCTGTGGGTTCGTTAAATATTCTGAGCGATTCTTGCTCGATTGGGCGGCTAGTTCCGCTAAGAGTGAGTGCCCAAGGTGTTGACCGTGTAAGTGCCATTCTGCCTTACCTCCGTTTACGTTTGCTGATTCGGGGTTTATTCAATTCTTTATCAATTATTTTGTCCATCTCATCGGCCACCGCCTGTTCTTCTGCTGACGTGATCGCGGTTAAAGCAATATGCTTATTAAAGCCGCCTGCTGGATTCTGGAACAGGTACTGCGGGACGCCGATGCTCATGGCCCGACCTGCGCCGATTGGGTTGCCTCGCTTCGTTGCTGGCCCCCTCAGTGCCGCCCGCTTCAGATCGCCACTCTTAACCAGTGGCAGCTCATTCTTGCGGTCTATGGAACGTTTGGGGCTCCGCTTCAGTTTGCGTCTGATGGTAGACTTTTGCGCTTTCGTCTTACCCTGGAACTGTCGTTTGCGGGCGTCGTTCATTGCCCTGCTCTTGGCTCCGGACTTAGAGTATTCACGGGGATACAGCGTAAATGCCTGGCGGGTGAAATGCTTGGCAAGGTGCGTGCGCTGTTGGTCCAATCCTGCATCCACGGCAGCAATAAACATGCGACGACTCGCCGCCTTGCTCATATCTGGAATGCTGCTGTCTACCGTTACGCCCATTGCTTTACTCCGGTGCCTCTATTGGTTCGGTTGTGGTGTGAGCCCAGACGTGGCCGCCATCCTTGCAGAAGTAGCGCCGAACAACTTCCAACTCCCCTTTTCCGTTCGGGGCCTTTGCTGTTTGATCACAGGGACACTTGACCTTGCAGTGCGGGCAGAAGTCGGGTGGCAACTGGTCGTCTTTCTTTTTCTTGCCCATGGTACTCCTTAACTGGTTAGATATTGCAGTTGCAGGGTCGTCTGCAGCCCTGACTTGGACTCGTCGAATTGGGTCGTGGCGTTTACCTCGGTCGTGGTGATATCAGTTAAAGGGAAGTCGCCGGCAGCGGTCTCAAGTCCGAGTATTATGGCATCAACAAGGACAACAAAGGCTTCGCGGGCTGCCGCGTCTGGCCGGGTCGTAGTGCCTATCTCGATCAGAGTAAGCTTTGCCGACCTATCCTTTAGAAAAGCTTCTGGCCCCCGTGCGATGACATCCTGTGATGATCCTCTGGTGGGGTCCCATATTGTGGCAAACTTCAGCTTTGTTAGGTCTGTTGGGACTTCGTACTTATAGATGTAGTCGGCAGGCGTCACGGGCGAACCAAGCCAGGTGGTGAAGGCGCTAATCAAAATCAACTGCGCGGCTATATAATCCATAAAATCGTTCATTGTTTGCCCTGCCTGTGTGCTGATATGAACTTGGCTTCAAACCGCCACACCAGTGCCTTGCCGTCTATCCATGCGTTCACTATGCGCCAGACCGAACCATCTTCGCGCTCTATCGTCTTGTCTTTCTCAATCGTCGTCTCATCTGAAACGAGGATAAAACCCTCTGCCATCTGCTCAAGGATATAACCATCTCCGCGCTGTTCCCTGTCCACATCAACCTGAGGTAGGTTGTGGAACGTCCCGGTAAACTGGGTGCCGCTGTCATACGTCAGTAACTCGCTTGTGAGCGTGTCTGATATAGCCGCGTCAATGATGTCGGAGAGCATAGACATAGTAAAAAGGTGCCAGACCGCAGGGGAGAAGAAGGAGGTGCCCCTACGGTCCGGCTTGTGCCGATTATACCATGGTTACGAGACAGGCGTGTTGCCAGAACCCGTAGCCAACATTGCGGTTTGTGTCGACGCCGTAGTTGTGCTTTTTCTCGTTGAAGGCAAGTTCTGAGCCCTCAGCGATAGCATCCAACGTAACAGCGGTTTCCTGCTGGCGAATGAGTGCGCCCACTCCACCGGCATTACGACGGAACACGGCAAACTGATCAGTCCAAGACGCATCAAGACGCGCATTGCCGTGGACAGACAGGTTATACCCGCTGCTCATCAACTGATTGGTTTTGCCTGAGTCAAGGACCCGTGCCGTGTTGGAAGCGTGAGCAGCATTCAGCAGAGAAATAGGAACGATGACCTGAAAGTCACTGGCGTTCTCATTCATGGGCTCGCCCTGGTCATCAAGAAAACTGATGATCTGGGAAATAGCCTGCAAGATACACTGTTCCATTTCTTCGGGGCTCGGTGCAGTAATACTGCCATGCTGGGCAACGGGAAGCGCACTGATATCAATGCTCAAATCGTTGTCCTGCGTTCCAGAGTCGCCTTCGGAATGATCGGTATCAAAGAAAAACTGGCCGTCATAACAGGCAGTCGATTCGCCGTTGATAATCAGGGTCGTAAGCAACTTGGCCCAATGCGCGTTCGTGCGTCGGGCCATTTCTGCGATACGAACCAGGACCTGGCCAGACTTGTCACGGCGCAGGTCGTCAATCAAGACTTCCAGAGTCGCTTCGTAGGACAGGTTTGCAATCGTGATTCCGTTTTCAGTGAATCCCTTTGCGTGACGACCCCCGACCCATTCCCGCATTGCAGGAGCTTGGCCGAGCCAATTGTATGTTTCCGATGCTTGATCAGACTCGAAAAACATGGAGATACCGGAAACCCAGTCCATGCCCTCGTCTTGCTCAAGTACCTTGTAGAATTCGCCGATAATTTCCCGGCTACTGAGACTTTGCGCGCCCATGGTGTATCTCCTTTTTGGTGTCGCGTTACTGTCGAAAAAAACCAACAAGCAACCGCCGCATAATCAGCGCGGCGGCTGCCATTGGTGTGAGTCTTTAGGCTTCCTGTGCCCAGATGCCAACCTGATTCGTAACGGTGTAACCCGTTGCGACAAGTCCCGACATCAACTGAACAAGGTCGCCGCGCTGGGCAGTGGCCTTAGTGTTGAGATGGTCCTTGTTATCCGTACCAGCGAGGTCCGGAGCGTGGATCAAGTCTGCGGCAGCAGGGCTGACCGCAACCAACACAGCGCCAAAGGCCCCGATGTTGACGATGGTGCACTGGATGCCGGTTGCTTCTGCGGGAAGCGTGATGACCTTGGCGTCGGTGTCAACAAAGAACACCTTGCCGTTGTCCTGAACGTCAAGCGTCTTGTTCGCACTGATCGTTTCGTAGAAGCGCGGAGCCCCATACACTGCATACGGATCTTTTCCGCGCATTGCATCAAAGGCCACCTCGACAACGCCAGCAGAGATGAACCGCAGGACAGTGCCGATGTAGACCGCGCCAACCGGATTAAACACAAACGTGTCATCATCGGTAGCGTAGACGGGTTGCCCCACGTCGGTAATCACTGCACCAGACACCGACAGTTTGACAACGCCGTCAGCAATTACGCGGACGTTTTTGTCAGCGGCAGCACCGGCACTGTTATCATGCTTGGACTCTGCGAAGCCCACGAACTTGTCAAGCGCGGCCAGTGGCTGTGCGTGACCCGTTGCAATCACCAGACCGACGGCAGCGCCCTCGAAAATGATGTCAGAAGCGATCATTGGATGAGCGCTGATGTCCCCAGGTACTCGGACCTTCGGACTGTTTACTGTGAGAGTCGCCATAGTTATTTCTCCTGTTTTTGACTCTTTATCTTATGGTTCAACACCTACCCGGCGTTGACTCGGTTTACTTGTCCTGTCCGAAAATCCGGACGTTGCCTTTGGCGTGTTGTTCGGTGTAGGCTTTGAAGTTCGCGAAATTGCCGTTGAATTCCTCGCGAGCATCTTCGTCGTTTTCCCACATCGCCTTAATTTGATCCTCAACCGACTCGGCGGCTGTGAAATCAACGGTGGCCTTCTTTGCGGCTGCTGCTGCGATCTTGGCGGCGTCTGCATCTGCTGCTTCGGTGGCCGCTTCGCCTCCATCGGCGACAGGTGCAACTGCATCCGCCTGGATGTCTTTCAGTGCCGTTCCGCCGCCTTCCTTGGATTTGGCGACGATCTTTAGAGCGACATCTCTAGCGCTGCTTTTGCCATCATACATGGCCGCGCTGACAATGTCCTCGAAACCTGGGACGCTGCATTCGGCAACCGCCTGGATTCGTTCACGTTCAAGTTTTGCACCTTCTTCAACGCCAGAAGCGCGAATCTGTGCAGCGATGTCTGGATGTGTGGCGCTGAAGGACTCAAGCGTGAGCGCCTCCGGCTTGTCGGTCTGGTCACTCATTTTAGAGCCCCTTTTTTGTGTTGTTCTTCCTTGCGCAAATTCAAGCGCGTCGTCGAATGATGAAACCGCGTCAATAAGCCCCAGTTCCACGGCAGTAGCAGCGATATGAACGCGACCATCTGCTAGGACTCGCACCGTGTCTGCGGATAAGTTTCGCCCTTGAGCAACGGCGGCAAGGAAATGCTCGTTTAGTCCGTCGATACGCTCTTGAAGGGCCTGTAGGTGTTCTGCGGGTACGGGTGCGCCTGGGGCAAACGCACCTTTGAACTCTCCGGTGGAAATGACGTGAACAGTCACGCCCTCCTTTTCCGCTTTGGCGCTAAGGTCGTGGACTACTGCCACGGTCCCTATGCTGCCGATCTGCGCGGTAGTGTTGGCTGTAATGCGTCGGGCCGACACTGCAGCCCAGAAAGCGGCTGATGCCCCCAGGTCGTCAATGTGAGCAAACACCGGCTTGACCTTATCAGCGGCCCGGATGTCGGCGGCAAGGTCAAAGGTGCCCGCAACGTGTCCGCCTGGACTGTCGATATGGATCATAATTGAGGTAACATCGGGATCTTTCACTGCTGCCCGGATCTTCTGGCGGGCTCGGACTGTCGAGGATCCGCCAAACTTACTGTCCCCTTTCATTAGCGCCCCGACCAACGGAATGACAGCCTGACCGCCTGGCCCGACGTGGAAAAGTCGACCATTCGACAGTGCCGCTTCTTCGACGGGTGCCTTTGCCTGCCATAACCCTGCCCGAATAGCAGAAACAGCAGTTGTAAGGAATGAGGGTTGGATAGCCCAAATGCCCATATGATTGGCAAAGCACTCAGGATTGTGTAGCTCAATATCAAGCATCGGTTTCATCCTCGTTTGATTCTGGTTTTTCTGGCGTGGGCTCTGCGGCCTCTTCCTTGCGTCGTTCGCGCTGAACCTGCTCGATAGGCCGGCCAGTTGCGGCCAGTGACTCGAAAGACTTAGAGCTGATGCCCATTTCCAGGCGCATGTCGGCGGCTTTCATGGCGTCCACCTCTCTGATGGTTCCAAAGGCGTCACCTATCCAAGTGCTGCCCAACCAAGCGCGGCGAAGTACTGGATCGGAGAAAAAACCGGGTGCGGCTATGCGGCCCATTGCAACGGCATCCGAAAGCCAGACCTCGTAAACAGGTTGACAGAAATGCGCGGCAAGGTGGCAACGACGGGCACGGAAATGCTTGGCCGCTTGCAATAGGGCGGCTCTGGCAGCGGTAAAACTGGTGGTGAACTGCTGCATGAGCAATTCCACAGGGAGATTGACACCGACCGCGACTGTCTTGAGGATCGCTTGCAAAAACGGCTCAAAGGCGGTGTTTGGCCTGCCGGGGTCTGCAACCTCTACAGATTCGCCAGGTGCCAACCCTAAAACATTGCCGGTTCCCATGGTGTAATCGGTGCTGTCCACGTTCAGATCACTGTTCAGGTCCTGAATCTCAGACAGCAGACCTGCAGGATCCTCGGACTTGATGAACACGGTAAAGAACGCGCTGACAACTGCAGCATCCAGCTCGGCGTCGGTGTAGCGCTGCAATTGCTTCAATGGCTCCATGACGGCAGACAAAAGCGGCTTGCCCCTGCGCTGTCCGGGTCGACGCTGTGTAAAATAGTGGACCATGTTCGGCAGATGAGACTTGGCACCGACCGCTTTGACCTTACGCCATTTCCGGGTGCCGGCAGAGTAGATCCGGCCAGGGTGATGCAACATGACATGGTATTCTTGCGGTTCGCCCTTCTTGTCAGTCAATATGCCGCCTGCAAGCGTGTCTGTGTCGGATGCGTTGTCCGCGTTCGTTATCCGGTCATTCTCGACCATCTGCAGGTGCAGGCTGTAGGTCTCAAGCGCTCTGAGAAACCGGGGCATCATCACAAAGGCGTCACCGTTCAAGCATTCCTGATACATCGACAGAAATTGCATTTCATAGAACGTAGACTGCTTGTCTGCGGCAACCCTGACATCCTTGGCCCAGTTATGAAACTCGCGCTCTGTTGCCGCCTCCCACTCGTCCGCCTGTTCCTCTGTCATGCCAAGCGCTTCATGGTCAATCTCGCACTTGAGCTTCATCCCGGTCCCGGCAGTGTTGGTAGCGACAGTGTGAATCGCGCTGGACGCTATCGGGTCGTTTCGCTCAAGGTCTCGACTCCGGGCCCTCAGTGTTGGAAGATCGCCCAGTATATCGGAATCGGCGTCCCGGCTGTTCGGGTTCCAGTTGCGCTGTGGTTTGCGGCCAGATCGACCCGCCTTAAATGACTCGAGAGCTTCAATCCTGACCCTGGCAACCTGCCGCTGCTCGCCGCGTACAGGGTCGCAGAAGTCAACAAAGCGGTCTATGAGGTTCTTGGGTGGCTTCTCTGTCGGTCGTGTGCGCTTAATTGCCACTGAATATCTGTCCCACTGTTCCGCCGTTTGCTCTGGCGAGTTCCCGGTTAAGTGCATCCAAGTCTTTCCGTAAATCTGACAAGGACGCCCGCTTCAACCTCTGGTCATCAACTTCGATCTCCTGACCGCCTGTCCTGACTGCAGACATGGCGGTGCGGACTTCGTCAATTTCCAGTTGGATGGCTGCCGCGCTTCGTGCCATTGTTATTCGCTGTCCGAGGTGGCTGTTTCAGTGTCGTCGCCGGTGGGCTCGTCATCGCTCGGGCCATCCTGGTGTTCAAAGATGGCGGCGAGGATCTGGCCCTTATTCGCACGGGGCAGCACCTTCATCCCGCAATTCGCTTCCGCAAACTGTAACAGGCCGGCCCGCGTCCAATCGAGGCACGGCTCTTGTGATTCCTTGTCAATCACCTTGTCAAGCTTGGCCTGACTCTTGCCTGCTTGTTTGGCCCGCTTCAGTGCCTTGAAGTTCTCCGCAACGAGCGTTTCAAGGTCAATGTCGGTGTTTTCTTCGACGGGAATAACGAGGTCCTTGCTGGTCGTGGCTTTACTGTTTGCAATGGACTCGCTTGTGTAGATGCCGTTTGTCTTAACAAAGGGCGTCCGGTTCTGTTGGGGGAGGAGTGTGACGTGAAGGAAAAGCATATTTTCTCCAGTTGAATTGAAAGGTTTCGACTCTCAACCTATGGAGGGGACGGGACATATTTGCAATCAGCAGTGCAATATTATATCTACGGCGTAGACAAAAGTTGACACTCTTAGGGTGGGTGTGAACTTTTGTATCAGTGTGGATACTTGGCAAAACAGGGTGGTATCTACGCCCAGAACGGGTTTTTACGTTAAATCTCGGGTAGATACTGCCCGTTCTGGGTGCTTATCCTATAAAAAGCAGCCGCCCTCGCACTCCATCGAAAACAACTCAAGCTGATTCGCGCCCAGTGAAACGTCCTTTATTGGCATTCTGGATCTGTGCAAGAAACATGGGTCGGTGATGCCCGCCTTGCTGAAGTCGCGCACGGCCTCATCTAACTCAACGATCCGCGCCCACTGCTCTGGGTGATTCTTTTTCAGATCAAGGAATATGTCGTCTGAATGATAGGGGCAAAAGATGCAAGAGGACTTGCGGGCGACGGGCCACCCACGCTCTGCCAGTATGTTTGCGCAGTCTTGCCTGTTCATACACGCATCGATTAAGGGGAACCTGTTTTCAACCCACTTAAGAGGGTTATCCTTCATGCGATCGCTCTCATCTATGGTGATACCAAGAAAGCACAGGGTCTTGTGGTTCACCCTCTCTCCCCGGTCGTAGCCCAGTAAGCGCCTCACTAATTTCTGGATGGGGCGAATCTTATAATCTCTAGTGCATTGCCTTTGCAGCATTCCTTTGGGGTTTTCCGTGCTGTGCGTGAATAGGGGAATCTTTGGACACCTGTCTTTCGTGCCCGCCGCAACCGCCATAATATCATTGGCAAGGTTTCCGGCATCAACAACATGCACAGGGATATCTGATAGACGCTGTACCTGCTCAACAATGTCATATACCCACGGCGGTTCGTCGCCGCAGTCCGCGAATATTGCCGCATCTGCGCGGGGGACACCCCCCAGCCCAAGGTTGGACATCATCACCAATGCCGTCGATTGTAGCCCTGCTCCGAATGAAATATATGTGAAATCTGCCATACCTTCTTCTCCTTGTTGTTTATTCACTTTACCACCATCAGCCCAATATTTACCACCAGTTCGTCAACTCCGTCTATCAGTATCGTGGATCGGGTCAGCATTTTACGCGTCCTGCTTTGTTTTCCATCTGAAATTACATGCGGTGCAGTGGTGATACCGGATGATAAAAGAAATGCTGACCCCTGATTCCAGCGATACTATATTGCCCTTTGCGCTGTATGGCTGTGTTCCGTATGTCGTGATCGCACCTTTGCCCCAACTTTGGCACTTGGGACACTTGAGCGCGTGATATTTGTGTGTTTCGTGCATTTAACGTCCTACCCCCTTGCTCAGAACCTTACGACCCTTGCGCGGTCTCTGGCCTTGTGCGTTTTCGGTTTCCCATATCTTCCGCAACACCAGGAACATCTTAAAGGCGTCGAAATAGTGATCATCGCGGCTGTTATTGTCCCACTTGATGTATCCGGCATCAGGCTCCTTCACTGGCGGTTGCAGTGCGGCAATCTGGTTCTCAAAGTCCTTAGACAGCACTGCATAGGCTTCGTGAGACATCATGTATCGCCGCTTGTCGTACTCAAATTCCAACCGCTCCGTTACCTCTGGGAAAAACACATAATCCCTCTCTCTCTTGTTCTGCGAATACAGGTAGTACAGCGCTTGTTCCTTCCAGTATTTAGCGTTCGCGATGAACAGTTTGCGCTTCTCGATCGATTGCTTGTACCCATCCGCGTAATTGTGCCCAGACCCCTTGTAGCCCAGTAAACGGGGATTATCAGCCATCAGCCGGTCTATGTCCTTGGATCGATGCCCGCCATGGTCAACCATGCCCCATTTCGGAACGTGCCCCTGGTATTCGGCGTCAAGTGTGCGGATCAACTCTTCCTCATCTGCGGCAAACCCATGGCTGATCAGATAGGTCAATCGCGGCCCCTTTGATATGCCCCATGCAGTCCAGTACCAACCGTGATCCTGTGTGTCAGCGCTCCACAGCACTAAATCCAGGTCGCCCTCATGCGGCACAGGCTCGCAATGAGTCCGCAACTGCCGGGTAATGCGCGGATCTGCGGACGATACAGGGAAGGGGATGCCGCGCCAACTGTTAAAGAAGTCAACTTTGTCCTCATATGTCCCACTATCGGCGATATCCTTGGCTTCTGCGACCTTTGCCCATGAAAGCGCGGTAACCTCCGGGGCTGCCAATACCCCCCACTGAAACCCCCTGTGTTCCTCCCTATCGGGCCGTTCCGCCTTATATGCGCCCAGATCGTTCATCTTCAGCGCGTCCCGGTATGTGTGGCGGTGCTTGCAGACAGGACAAACAAGGCGAATATTGCCCTCTATGACCTCATTGTGCGCGTCACGCTCGCCAAAGTCCAGCAGGTCCACGTCATGGCTGGGAATCGTCAAACCCTTGCAACCAAGGCACCGCAAATGCCAATATTCCTGTGAGCTGGCATTAAACTCGCCACCGATGACACTGGCATCCTCAGTGCCGGATGGACTCGACGCGCTCACATGCTTGGAATCATAGACCTGGCGGCGGCGTTTGTGCAGGTCGCGCAGTCGGTTCTTATTGCCCTCGACACTCCGCGGCCATCTGTCAATCTCGTCAGCATGGGTTACGCCGGCAGTGTGCGAGATTGCTGGTGATCCTGCACCCCAGAAATAGTGAATGGACTTGTCCAACTTGTACTGGTTCTGAGCGCAAGCACCCTTTCTGTCCAGTTGTACCGCCATTTCAGGGAATAATCGCAGTAACGGGTAGATGATGCCCGTATTTATCTCACCAGCGTGTTTGTCTGACTGATACTGGGTTATCATCGGTCGCGGTTCGAACAGTTCTCGGATGATGACCGCGAAGTGCCAGACGCTGCTTTTGAACGTCTGTTCAATCGCCATCAGTGTTACAATCCGGTGACCCTTTGCGAACTGGGCCCGCAACGGTTCCTTCATGCGCGGCGGAATCACCACCAGACCCGTCGCCGTTGTCTTCTTGATGGTTGTCAGGTCAATATTGGCCTCTATCCACTCAACCACATCATCAGGAAGGCACAACGGCACCAGGGCAAAGCGTTCAGCCTCAAACTCGGCGGTGAAGTCCCGGCAGATTTCCGCGCCTATTGGATAGGTAGTGGTCAAGGTTGTTTAGTCTCCCATCCCTCAACCTTATAATCGAACTTCGGCGCAGTGACCACGCAACCGTCCGCCTCTGGTTCTGGCGTGTCGGTGAAATCCATATGCTCAAGGTCATCCTCTGAGTAGAATCGCAGGGACTCAGGCATAGCAAGCATTGCCTCAGGGTCGATACGATCCGCCGCGCTGTGGTCTGTCGCCTTGTTTTCGGAAACCGTCACCGTCGCCCACAGTTCATCGGCAACCCCGGACACTATAAGTAGGGCGGTTTTTAGTTCGGCCTCAGATATGCCATGATCGTCCCCGTCAGCGTTTGGCATCACCTCTTTCAATATGTCGGCGGCAATCCTGAGTTTTGCCAGGTTCGTCGCTCTGATGTATTCAAGTTCGCTCATTTCACATCCTCCAACCAAATCTTAATTCCAACCTTGGCACAAACGATCTTACACCGATAAATGCACTTCATCTCCTTTGCCCGGTCCTTAACCAGCAGAACGATACCCGGTTTCAGGTCGCGAGCCTCCGCATAGTACAGCGCATGGCCGATAGCTTCCGCCCATTTATCGCACCAATCAACTTCAATCGCGTGGGTTGGTGTCACGATATCAGTGCGGGTGCCGTCCCAGTTGCGGACCTCTGCAGCGTGGGGATTTACCGTCTTTGTGATCCAGGCTGCGTTGATGATACTGGTTTCTGTGTACGAATCTCGCGCATTCCATTCGGCAACGATACGCGCCGCTTCTTCAACCTCGCCAGCCTGGGTTCCGATGGCAAGGGCAATGATTATCAGTAGGTATTTCATCTTACTTCATCTCCTTCTTATGTGTTTACTGTAACTCGGTCCGGGTCAATAACTGTCTTGGGGTCTGTCCGTGCGTTCACCGTACAGCCAGTAACGAACACCACCCCCTTGCGCCGGCTCCCGTCTGGCTGGATGGGATAGCGCCGGAAGTGGAACGATCGGTAGTGTTCCTCTGGTGAGGCGTGGGTGCCGAACCTGGACGCGCTTGGGTTCCCGATGGTAATGAGCTTCGTGCGTGGATCGTATTTGCGAGGGTTCACAGAATCGGGGTGCCCGTCTATTACCGCTTCGGGACATGCTTGGATGTAGACGAGTAAGCGGAATATGAAACCGAACAGGCCAGTTGGGTTGGTGGGGTGCCTGGTGTCGTAAGTATACCAGGCACTACTGCATAAAGGGCTATCTGCTACTGGCGCAGCGGGGCAACTTGGGGTCAATGACATAGTGCTGCTTCTCCAGGTTCCGTCCTTGGCCCAATCGGGAAAAGTACAGACCAAAAGGGACGATAAGGCCGACCCGTTGTGCTGTAAGCCTCGTGGAAAGTGGACCCGGAATGATTCACCACTGAGCTCCATCGCATCAAATATATCAAGGGGCGCAATATCCACCTGTGCGGCGTTTATTTCATTAAATAATATGGGGTCCTGTATAAAATAGGATTTATTTGATGGAATATCGGGGTATTCTGACCATCTTTCCTGTCCTAGGCTGCCAACAATGTTTTGATCGGCCCGCCACTCTCCTCTATCATTGCACCAGTATTTTAGGCCAAGGCCTATTAGCTCATCCAGCCCCCAACTTTCACTAATAATTTCGCGGCTGTCTGCTCTCGGGACGCCTTTGTATGATTTGCGGGCAAGCCAGTCCGTCCACGACCTGTACCGCGTATATTTCTGCCTGCCCATTACTTCATCTCCTTCTGTTTACGTTCTTCGACATCCTTAAGCGCGGCAGCCTCGATCTTGTTGGTCTCCGCGATCCACTTCTTCTTATCCTTGTTGCTCAACCCGTTCAGTATCTTGCGGAACCCCTCGAACCGCGTCTTTAGTCTGGTGTGTAGTTCGGCACAGTGTTCAATGATCATCGCTGATATGTAATCCGCCTGACCCTTCCGCATTTTCTCCGTCTGCATCAACGTACGGTCTAGCGTGGCCTGCCGCAGTGCCGATCCTACCTCGCTGTTTTCGTCGTTGGACATGCGGCCAGCTCGGACATGGTGCTTGAACAGGTATTCAGCAACGTCCCGCATGTCGTAGGTAACCCGGCCAGTGCTGCTACGGGTCGCTGGTAGTCCGTTCTTCTCCCAGTTGTTCAGGTTTAACCGGGTCGTCCCAAGCTTCACAAGCGCTGATTGAGCAATCATGTAGTCAGGGGCGGGCTTTTTCTTGGTCATACGCGGACAACCTGTTTGCGGTCAAGTTCGGGGAATTCCTCGCGAGATTCCGCATCCTCCGTCCAGTCGCTGGCTAAATACCACCCGTCCATGCCGTATACTTCGTGCCGGGTGATGGTGTCGACAGTTGGAAGCCGCGACCTTTCGTGATAGGTTCCCTCCCACACTTGGTATGCGTCCATGTCCCGGGGTAGCTTCTTTAGGTGCTCAATGTATTCGGCAACTGTCATGTTTCACCTCTGGCCTTGGCAAGCGCTGCGCGGGCAGCCTGGTACTTACCGCAGCGCGCGCAACCGCAACCATGAAGAGACGGATCGGAAGGGTGATAACCTGATGTGGTTTCGCCCAGTAACTCATCGAGTGCCGCGTACAGGTCCGGGGCCGATGCGATCAGGTGGGCATTGGCAACCTGGACCGCCGTTGCTTCCGCGTCAGACAGTAGCTCCGTTGCGATCAGGTGCCCCCATCCGCGTATATCGCAAATCTTCTGCTCGTATGCCAGCTCAGACAGGTTGTCAGGGTCAAGGGCCTTCCATACGGTATTGCCGGCAACGCTCCAATCTGCTGGTTCTGTCAGCCATGGGCCTGGGGTAAAGGTTGGTTCGCTCATGGTTTTGTCTCGCTCATTATCATTGCTCTTATACGTTCGGATGGACGCCAATATTTGTAGTCGGGCGGAATGTCCAATACCGGCCCGCTGTCTGTCATTGACACCTTCATCTGGACGGTTCCGCCAGGTCTGCTGTGGATCCCATAGCTCCCGTCGATTGTGCCGTCTAGCGGGTCATATGCCCACGGCACACAATACCCCGTCTCCCCCGGAACCATGTCAACCACCCTGCGATCATATTTGACTTCTGGTTTGTTCGCTGGCTTAATCTTGGCGGCTTCCTTCTCGGCAACTGTAGGAAACTTGTGCTCCATCGCGTCTAACTGGGCCTTATCTATGTCATCCGTCTTTCGGTCCGCAACCCACTGGATCGCGCCCGTTGTCTGGTTGTACTCCATCACGCCGCGCTTGATCAGGGTTTGGTGCCATTCCATGTTGCTCGATGACGAGATGGCGGCAAACATGAGGCCGCAGACGATGCCGACAATGTACGGGATACCTGCTTCTTTGATGAAATCTATCATGTGGTCTCTCCTTCTTCGGTGTCTCGGTGCTTTAGTGGGCGGGCTTCGTGGATCTTTACATTGTTCATCGTCGGTCTCCTTCGTTTTGGTGTCATACAAACGTTCCCGGTGCGGCAATCCACTCATCCAGCTTCTTCTTCGCGGACAGGTATTCCCGGTAGTTCTCTATCATCTCGTCAGTAAGGTCGGGGTCCGCAACATGAGACCCAATAAACAGATCAGCCGCCAGCCACGCGTTTTGGTATATAGAGGCAGCCCTGAACAGCCAGGCGTTATCCTTGTGAAGACTCTTTATGTGGGCAGGCGCTTTAATCACCCTGATTCTGCGCCCAAAAGGGTTGCGCGTGTTGCACTCAATAACCTGCCCCCGGAAAACTCGCTTATTCGACATTTGCGCATTCCTTATATTTTGTGTGTTTTATAATAATTTTTTGCATTTTTTCGCGCAGTTGGGGCGGGTTGGAAC
>Ga0255047_10000365_pt1 | contig 36687 bp, 42 predicted proteins | sample JV7_2_1_MG_FD_183640 | JGI IMG/M metagenome (GOLD analysis project Ga0255047, IMG submission 183640) | Seawater microbial communities from Jervis Inlet, British Columbia, Canada - JV7_2_1 | ecosystem: Environmental > Aquatic > Marine > Inlet | place: Canada: British Columbia | collected 2016-10-06
CCAAGTAATCGTTTTGCCGTGGGCTCCCACTGATGACAACTCTCGCCGCCGCCGTAGCATCCTCGCGAATATGTCTCAATTCATCTATTGAGTATTCTTTATATTGCTCCTGAGTTTCTGCGTGCCAATTTGAATCCCTCATAGTATTGCGCTCCCATGCATTCGCACTTGGACATCATCCAGAGGAATACCCCGCTTCTCGGCAAAATGTTTTTTCAGGGCGAGCAATTCCCAAGTGCTCGGCATATAGGGCTTCATTTCTGTCAATTTGCAAAGCTTGACCCAAGACAGATATTTTGTTTCGCCATTTTCTAAAATTTGAAAATCAATCATTAGCATTGCTCCCACTAGTTATGGTTGCCCTGGATACCGGGCACCCGGTTTTTATGTTGTGGCCTTCGACCTTCGACCTTCTGTTTTCTAAATTTACAAATTGATACTGCAAAGCGCACTGAGTAAGTGCGCTACACACTAGCAACTAAAATAATTTTGTTTGCTCTGGGGCCTCCCCGTGATCTACTTCGATCATTTCTGATTCCGCGTAAACTTTGCGACACGCGGCGCACGTTATGTGCTCATCAATATACGCTTGCGGGCTTTCAACGCCCTTCTGATAAGCTGATTGTAAGTGTATCCCCTCATCGTTACCGCGTGCAGCGCCGCAATATGGAGCCCCCGCGTATCGGCCCGTATGCGTTAAATGTGTGATTTTGCTCATTATTAACCCCTTGCAATAACGTTATTATTTAAGAAATTTGATTTTCTAGAACCGTGTACCAAGATAAAAATACTGCTCGACCCGTCGCATTTCATACAATCCCGACATTCGAGTCCGTCACTATCTGCCAAGCATTCGCGTTCAAAAGGTAGCGCGTGCGCTTTGTCAGTAACAATTCGGAACGAGCCATTACCGGCCGCGTGCGCTTGCTTTGTTTGTTTGGCCGTATCGGTTGACACTTGGCAGAACTGCACCACCCGAGAATCGAAGCTTTTATGCTTTAACTGGTGCGTGTAGCCAGTGAACCCGAGCGCCGTGCCAGTTAGCTTTTTAAGCACTGAATAAGGAACTGCAGCGGGATCGCCGTAGGCGCCTAATCTAACTTTGCGCGAGGCAATGCGCTTATCATGTTCTGGAGAATAGGCAGGATATTTACCCGCAGCCCAAGCTTTATAAACCACCGTTGGACCTTGACCGATATTTACGTAGCAGCAGCCGCCGAGGCTATGCCGATGGGAACAATTGCCACAAATAGCCGCGTCGAGTTTGCGCTTGCTCGCTTCCAGTGGCGGAAGATCCGAGCGCATGATATGCAATTGCATCATGTCGCCGGTTTTACTATTCATGCTCTTAAAAATTAAGATGGCAATAATAGGCGAACCGTCGAGAACCGACGGCCCGTTATATACTTCTATTCCGTTACATTTCGCCATTAGTTAGCGCCTCGGATAACTAGCAGCCCATTATTGAATTCGACTTCGACACGAGAGAAACCCGCGAAGCGCTGGCGGATGGTTGTATCTGATAAATCAATTATTGGCCGAGCTTTACCATTACGCATTGATTGAGTGACGCGGCGAACTGGTAAACCGGAGACTCGCTTAGCACAGAGTTGGATTACGCCATCGGCGCGGTTATCAACTCTCGTGTATTCAGTGCCACAATCAAAACCGCATGACTTGATCAAATTACCCTCAAGAAATATGCGACCATTACCGCGATGGTTACCGATTTTGTAGGTTTTAATTGTTACTGCAGAAGATTGTGGAACGGCAGCCGGCGCAGTATCGGCGGGTGAATCGTCAAACAGTGTAAAAGTATCCATAGTAAACCCCTAAAAATTTGATTTTGTACTACAGTCGAAGAGTAGCATAGAACGTATTACATTGTATAGTTTTAATGTAATGATTAATTGTTTACAAGATGGCAAAAGCTTACATGGTTTCTTACACTGGAGCGCCAAGTAATAGCGGGCCCTCGAAAGAAAATATTAATGTAATGTAATAAAGTAAAGAAATAGAGAAGAGAGAGAGAGCAGGGTTTAAAGTTTTATTTTGCATAAAGCCGAGTGGCTAAGTGAACTCGAAACCTGTATATACTCTATTTATTACCTTACATTGTAACAATAGCTACAACGTGCAACGTGCTTACATTGTAAACCTTTTCACATTGTAAGCTTTATATATTAGGTTTATTTTGTAGTACAAACATAGCCCCCATCCCCTTGTAGTACAAAATAAACGTAGCCCCCATTGCCTCTAACTGATTTGATCTACTGATTACGCGCACGCGATTGACACAGTAGTCTGGTAACGGGATCGATTCGAGTAATAAAGTGGGGCTCGCATCACATAGGCCCCCAATTTCTACCCAGTGGACACGGGATTACCCCACCTATCCCCTACCACACCGGTTGACGAGAAAAACCAGGGCCCCACTGTGTTTACTAATCTGCACGTTAGATACTTAATTTTTAAAAAACTTACCCCACCCCCTTTGTTTTTCCGTTTTTAGACCAGACCCCCACCCGTGCGTTTCACGTGGAACCCCCCTAGCAGTTTCAAACACAAATAGGCGGGGAGTACTATTACAAAATTCAAAGAAGTGTTGCAGAATTCAAAGTAGTAGCTACTACTTTTTAATTCTCCACTTGTGTTACACTTCGCAAAACCAGTACTGTCAGGTACTTGCGCGATGGCTGTTGTAAAGTTAGAACCCACCGATAAACACCCGGTTCCTTATGATGTAAGTGACGAGAAGCCTTCGACTGTGCTCGATGAGGTTGCTGTCGCGGGTAATACAGCGGAAATGCAGGTTGCACTAGGGGCTCCTTTGGAAGTTTCGGTTGGAGATGAGGCCCGTGAGAAAGCTCTGTTAGACGCGGTAGCAAAGGATCGTAAAGTTTCCAATTTAAAAATCCCTACCACTGCATATGCTGCAGCGTCCTTCCTGAGAGCTTATGGGTCCCAGTTAGCCCTTGACGCAGGAGGTGCTCGCACGGCCATTACTAACAAGTTAATGGAGATAGCTAATTGCGGGGACACTCGGTATGAACTTAAAGCTTTGGAATTGTTAGGAAAACACAGTGACATTGGGATATTTACTGAGCGCAGTGAGATAACTATTAACTATAAGAATCCTGAAGATTTGGAAAACGCGATTAAGGAGCGGGTTAAGAGGTTGCTTAACGCGGAGGTAGTAGATGTTACGCCATTGAACGTGGATTTGGACGAGGAGCTTGGGGTTTTTACGGAGCCTGACGAGCCTGACTTGGTAAAAGAACTGGAGGATGGCAATGAGTAATCCTCTGGAAGACATAGCCCTCAAGGATATTCCGACCATACTCCCACTATTGTCATTACCGGAGCAGGAAAAACTGCTGGCTGAGTTGGATCATCTTGAAGAGTTGAAGAAGCGCAATTTGATTCAGGAACGGTTTATGAAGTTTGTGGAGGAGATGTGGCCTACCTTCATAGCGGGGAGGCACCACAGTCGGATGGCTTCGGCGTTTGAGCGCGTAGCCCGTGGGGATTGTAAAAGATTAATTATTAATATGCCGCCACGGCATACCAAGAGTGAGTTTGCCAGTTACTTATTGCCAGCATGGTTCCTCGGGAAGTACCCGCACAAGAAGGTGATTCAGACTTCGCACACGGCAGAGCTTGCTGTGGGGTTTGGTCGTAAGGTACGTAACCTGGTGGATAAGGAAGTTTATACTACGGCATTTCCTGGGTTGGGGTTACAAAGTGATTCCAAGGCGGCGGGACGGTGGAACACTAGTAAAGGGGGCGATTACTTTGCGATTGGTGTAGGCGGGGCGGTAACTGGTAAGGGTGCGGATTTGCTCATTATTGATGACCCGCATTCGGAACAGGAGGCGGCGTTAGCGGAGACTAGTCCTGAAATTTATGACAAGACTTACGAGTGGTATACCTCTGGTCCTCGGCAACGGTTACAACCTGGCGGGGCTATTGTCATAGTAATGACGCGGTGGTCGCAGCGGGACCTGACTGCACAAGTATTAAAATCGGCAGCGCAGAGAGGGGGAGAAGAGTGGGAAGTTATTGAATTTCCTGCAATTATGCCTTCGGGTAATCCCTTGTGGCCGGAGTTCTGGCCTCCTGAAGAACTGGCGGCGCTAAAGGAGGAATTGCCTAATTCCAAGTGGATGGCGCAGTATCAGCAGAATCCCACTTCAGAGGCTTCGGCTATTGTGAAGCGGGAGTGGTGGAATGTGTGGGAGGAAGAAAAGCCCCCGCCGTGTGATTTTGTTTTGATGTCGTGGGATACGGCGTTTGAGAAAACTCAACGGGCTGACTATTCGGCACTTACCACATGGGGTGTGTTCTACCATGACGACGATGCGGGGGTGAGCAAGGCCAACATTATATTACTTAATGCTTACCGGGAGAGGATGGAGTTTCCACGTTTAAAACAAGTAGCTATTGAGGAGTATAGGGAATGGGAACCGGACTCTATTATTATTGAGAAAAAAGCTTCTGGGGCCCCACTTATCTATGAGATGCGTTCGATGGGGATACCAGTGCAGGAGTTTACTCCCACAAAGGGGAATGACAAGATAGCAAGATTGAATGCGGTATCGGACTTATTTGCTTCGGGGATGGTGTGGATGCCGCCAAAAAGCTGGGCCGAGGAAGTGGTGGACGAGGTTGCAAGCTTTCCCGCAGGGGAGCATGATGACTATGTGGATTCTACGTCTATGGCACTAATGCGGTTCAGGCGTGGAGGATTTGTAAGACTACCCTCTGACGAAGAAGATGAAGTTCCTTACTTTAGAAGGCGTAAAGGGGAATTTTACTAGTGGATATTGAGCTTGCAGAGATCCAGCAAACTGTAGCTACCAGGTTAGCTATATGTAATGACTGCCCTCGTCTTGCCAAAGCCGTTCAGGTTTGTAAAGAATGTGGGTGTTTTATGCCAGCTAAAGTTTGGCTTACGGGACAACGGTGTCCCTTGGGCAAATGGGCAGCAACTGAGGAATAAGCAATGGCGATTGAGCGCAGTTTAAATGGTATGGGTGAAAGCATCGAGGGTAATGCAGGTGAAATCGGGATTGATGAAGTATTAGAAATAGAAATTGAAGCCCCCGAAATACTTACTTTGGATGATGGCAGTGTAGAAATAACCCTTATTGCAGAGGGGGCTGAAGATTTAGCAAGTGCGCCTTTTGATGCTAACTTGGCTGACTATCTAGATGAAGGGCAATTGGTCGAGTTATCTACCGAGCTGGTAGCTTCAGTCGAATCGGATACTCAAAGCCGCCGAGAATGGGCAGATACTTTTGTTAAGGGACTGGAAGTTCTTGGTTTTAATTATGAGGACAGGACGGAGCCTTGGGAAAATGCTTGTGGTGTATACAGTACGGTATTAGCCGAAGCGGCTATAAGATTTCAAGCGGAAGCTATGAGCGAAACGTTCCCTGCTGTGGGACCGGTTAAAACTCAGATCCTGGGTGAAATAACGCGGGACAAAGAAGACGCAGCGCTCCGTGTTAAAACGGATATGAACTATGAATTGACTGAGGTCATGGTCGAATACCGTCCTGAACATGAGCGGATGCTTTATAGTTTAGGGTTAGCTGGTTCCGCATTTAAGAAAGTTTATTTTGATCCCAATTTGGATCGTCAGGTTGCTTTATATATCCCCGCTGAAGACATGATTGTTCCTTACGGTGCATCTAATCTGGAAACCGCCGAGCGTGTTACTCATGTAATGCGTAAAACCAAGAACGAAATGGTGAAGCTACAGGCAGCAGGGTTCTATAGAAATATAGAGTTAGGTGAGCCTGTTACTTTTTTTACTGATATTGAAGAGGAAAAAGCAAAAGAAGGTGGTTTCTCTTTAAATTCTGATGATCGTTACACGTTATATGAAATCCATGCGGATTTAGTGCTTGATGAAGTAGACGAAGCGGAACGGGAAGACCCGCGAGGCATGGGTTTAGCGCGTAGGGAAGAGTCTGATGATCGAGATGAACTGCAAATAGCCAAACCTTACGTAGTTACCATCGAACAAGGCACTGGCACGGTCCTTGCAGTGCGGCGAAACTGGAACCCTGATGACCCGTTGAAGCTAAAGCGTCAACATTTTGTACATTATGTGTATGTTCCTGGGTTTGGCTTCTATGGTCTTGGTTTAATTCACATTATTGGTGGGTATGCACGGGCTGGAACCTCTATAATTCGCCAATTAGTTGACGCAGGGACACTTTCTAACCTCCCAGGAGGCTTAAAATCGCGTGGTTTGCGTGTAAAAGGGGATGATACGCCTATTGGGCCAGGGGAATTCCGCGATGTGGACGTACCCAGTGGGTCAATCCGCGATAATATCCTGCCATTACCCTATAAAGAGCCAAGTCAGACATTATTGGCGTTATTAGACAAGATTACTGAAGAAGGCCGCAGATTAGGGGCTATATCAGACATGAATATCTCCGACATGAGTGCAAATGCACCTGTCGGTACGACCCTTGCTCTACTGGAGCGTACTTTAAAGCCAATGGCAGCGGTTCAATCCCGCGTTCATTATGCAATGCGGCAGGAATTTAAACTGCTCAGGGCAATTATGGCTGAATACGCCCCTGCTGAGTATGAGTACATGCCTGACCGTGGTGAGCAACGTGCTCGACAAGCCGACTACGCCACGGTGGAAGTAATTCCTGTCAGTGATCCCAATAGCAGCACGATGGCACAAAGAGTTGTGCAATATCAGACTGTTATGCAACTGGCACAGGCTACCCCGCAGATATATGACCTGCCTCAACTTCACCGACAGATGATTGAGGTCTTGGGAATTAAGAACGCTGATAAGCTGGTACCAACTGAAGATGATATGACTCCGGTAGATCCTGTCAGCGAGAATATGGATGCGTTGACCAGTACTCCGATCAAAGCTTTTATGTATCAGGACCATCAAGCCCACATACAAGCACATCAAGCTTTTATACAAGACCCCATGATTGCACAGACTATTGGGCAGAACCCTTTGGCTAACCAAATTATGGGGGAGTTGCAAGCGCACATTGCAGAGCACACGGCGTTCTTGTATAGACGGCAAATTGAGGAGCGCATCGGAGCACCACTCCCACCACCTAATGAAGAACTTTCGGAAGAAGTGGAAATACAACTTGCTCAGTTACAGGCCACTGCGGCTATTCAACTTACGCAAGCGCACCAGCAACAACAAGCTCAACAAGCCGCTGAGGAACAAGCGCAAGACCCCATCATCCAAATGCAGCAAGAAGAGTTGCGTTTAAAAGCTGAAGAGCAAGAACGCAAGGCGTTGAAAGATGCTTCTGATGTGGCATTGGATCAAGCCAGGTTAGATTTAGACACTAAGAAAGCTCAGTCTACGGCAGCGTTGGAAGCAAATAGGATTGCCTCGCAGAACCAAGCTGCTGAAGCTAAAAATGATGTGGCTGAAGCTAAAGTTATTTTAGACATGGCAAAAGTAAAAGGCGAAGAAAAACGGACTAGAGCGGAAGCGCATCGTGATGCGTCCGAGGCTTACCGCGATGATAGAGAGGATAGATAGGCTTAAAGTATGGCAGAACGCAAAACCCCCAAAGTTTCAGTATTATTAATTTCTTACAATGGCCGTGCCCCTTTATTAAAAAGGGCTGTAACCAGTGTGTTGAAACAAAACTACAAAAACTGGGAGCTGATAATCCAAGACGATTGTTCAACGGATGGGTCTTTTAATTTAATTAAAACGCTAGGGCAAGCCGACCCCCGCATAAAAGTTTACAGAAACGAAACCAACTTGGGCATTTCTAAAAATAGGTTGGCCGCTTATGGCAATGCTACGGGTGAGTTGATATGCCATTTAGACAATGATGATTTTTTGTACGCGCACGCTTTAGGGTACATGGCTGCTACTTTTGTACAAAACCCAGAGATAGGGTTTGCTTACAGTGACCAAGCTTTTGTAGATGGGGAAGGAAGGCCTTTTGAATACGTAGCGAACAAAGAATTTGGTGAGCCCCTAACACAGTATGGGTGGCGGCATTTAGGAATGTTTAGGCGAAGTGCGTATGAAGCCACCGAAGGCTATAACACCAACTTGGATTGGCCTTGTGAAGATGGCGATATATTCATGCAGATAGCAGAGAAATTCCCATTTAAGCGGGTGCCTCATGTTTTGTATGCTTATAACAATGTAGGGGAGCACGCCTCACACGGGGTGCCCCAATGTCAACATTGTTTGAGTAGAGCAAAGTGTAATTACATACGGGTATGGGCAGCGGCTTGTGACCCTCCCATAGATGTAATTACTTGGAAAGCGGCGGCATAACAACAAGGGGATAGATAATGGCTAAAACCGTCTTTGACGTTCTAATAGATAAACTTACAGACCACAAAAGGTCGAGCGAAGAATTTATACGATCCGGTACAGCTAAAGACTATGCCGCTTATAAAGAAGTGTGTGGTGTGCTTCGGGGTCTGGATACCGCATTACGAGAAGTAAATGACCTCTCGCGTAATTATATGGAAGATGCAGATGACTGAAATGACAGCGTTAGAAAAGAAACGCAAAGAAAAAATAGAAACAGATGAGATCGCGCAAGAAGCCTTAGATGCACTTATCCCTAAACCTGTAGGGTATAGGTTGCTTATTGCTTTGCCTAATGTAGAAGAATCGTTTTCGGGAGGAATCCTGAAGGCCGCTAAAACACTCCATGAAGAATATATCCTGTCTACGATAGGGTTGGTATTGGATATGGGGGAGCAAGCGTATGCAGACAAAGACCGATTTCCTACGGGCCCTTGGTGTAAACAAGGGGACTACGTAATGTTTCGCGCTAATACTGGTACACGTTTTAAGGTTGGCAATCAAGAGTATCGTTTGATGAATGATGATTCTGTTGAAGCCGTTGTTGATGATCCGAGTGTGGTCGCTCGTGCGTAAGGAGTAAGTTATGCCCATGCAACAAGTAGAGTATGAATTTCCTGATCCTGATAAAGCGGAAGAAGGGAAAGAGATAGAGGTAGAAACCGTTGAAGATCCTTTAGAGATAGAAGTAGAAGGGGCGGTGGGGCGAGAAGAGATAGGAAAGCCTAAACCTAAGCCCAAAGAAGAAGTTGAAATAGAAATTATCGATGATACCCCCGAAAAAGATAAAGGCAAAACGCCTTCTAACTTTAAAGAAGTCGATGATGAAGAGTTAGAAAGTTATTCTAAGTCCGTTAAAAAACGCATTGGGCAGCTTAACAAAGCTATCCATGATGAACGGCGTGCAAAAGAAGCAGCGGAACGCGAAGCAGCGGAGCTTACCAGGATCTCTAAACCTTTATTTGCAGAGAACCAACAGTTAAAAGGCACCGTTGATAAAAACCAAGCAGCTTTGTTGCAACAAGCTAAAACTACTGTGGCGGCAGAAGCAGAAATTGCTAAACGCCAATACAAAGAAGCTTACGAATCCGGTGATGCCGAAGCTATGGTGGCCGCTCAAGAAGCACTTACCCAAGCTAAAATTCGAGCGGATAGGGTTGCCAACTTTAAACCGGCACCTTTACAAACCTCACAAAATAATATACAAGTACCCGAAAGTAAGGTTCAACCCCCAACACCCCGCGATCAACAAGCGGATAGTTGGGCGAAAGATAATTCTTGGTTTGGTTCGGACGATGAAATGACAGCGTTCGCGTTAGGGTTAGATACCAAGCTAAAGAAAAACGGGGTAGACCCCCGCAGTGCAGAATACTACGAAAAAATAAACTTTCGTATGCGAGAAGTTTTTCCTGACTATGAGTTTGGAGACACAGATACTGAATCTGCAAAACCGAAACAAAAGTCGAGTAATGTGGTTGCACCCGCTACGCGGAGCACTTCACCTAAAAAAGTGACACTATCGCAAACACAGGTAGCTCTTGCAAAACGACTAGGTGTTAGCCTAGAAGATTACGCTAAACAAGCTGCGGTATTAATGAGGAAACAAAATGGCTGAACAAAGATTAGATAGAGAACTGGAAACGGCTCAAACGAAAACCCGAAAGCAAGCGTGGAAAAGACCAGAGCTATTGCCTGATCCTACTCCACAAGCTGGTTGGACTTTTCACTGGGTGCGTGTCAGCACTAATGGACAGCCGGACCCTACAAATGTTTCCGCAAAGTTACGAGAAGGTTGGGAACCATGCAAAGCCTCAGACCATCCTGAAATTGAGTTGGTCAGTATTGAGAATGAACGCTTTAAAGACAATGTTGTCATGGGCGGTCTTATGCTTTGTAAAGCACCCAAAGAACTTGTTGAGGAACGGAACGCCTACTATAAAGAATCTAGTGAGGCCCAAATACGTTCGGTAGACAATAATTTAATGCGAGAGTCTGACCCTAGAATGCCTATTTATAATGAGCGTAAATCTGAGGTTACTTTCGGTAAAGGATAATTAGGAGATTCAAATGGCTACTACAGCTACCCCCTATGGGCTTCGGCCTATAAATGAGGTGAGTGGTACTCCCTATGCAGGGGCCACCCGCAAACTTCCTATTGTGTCCGGTTATGGTACTAATATTTTTTATGGCTCTGTGGTCATAATTAATGCTACAGGTACTATTGAACTGTGCACGGATATAGGTTCCGCAGGCGATCCATTCCCCGCTGGTACTATTGGCGTGTTTATGGGTTGTTCTTATACGGATGCAACTATGGGTTTTGTTAACCGCCAGTACTGGCCTGCTAGTCAGGTAGCTTCTGATGCGTTGGCGTTCATCGTAGATGATCCCAATGTTGCTTTCCAAATACAAGGTGATGGAGCAATGACCCAAATTACATTGGGCATGAATGCACCTTTGGCTAATGTACAATCGACCTCTACAGGTAGCACTGCTACTGGTAACTCGAATGTTGCATTAGACGCAACTACCGCAGCAACTACAGGTATTGCCTTCAGAGTCGTTGATTTTATCAATGCTCCAGGCAGTGAAGTAGGTGACGCATTCACTGATGTGGTGGTTAAATTTAACCCCGGATCGCATTCATACACCAGCAATACCGGTACAGTCTAAGGAGATTGACAGATGGCTATTTCACGAGCGCAACTCCTCAAGGAACTATTACCGGGTTTGAATGCCCTGTTCGGCCTTGAGTACGCACGATATGGCGAAGAAACTAAAGAAATCTTTGAAACAGAGAGTTCTGACCGTTCCTTCGAGGAAGAAGTAAAGTTGTCAGGCTTTGGTGCCGCCCCCGTTAAAAACGAGGGTTCCGCCATTCAGTATGACAACGCACAAGAAACCTACACGGCCCGTTATGTGAATGAAACAATTGCTATGGGATTCTCACTGACCGAAGAGGCCATTGAGGATAACCTGTACGATTCCCTTTCAGCACGTTACACAAAGGCACTAGCTAGAGCGATGGCTTACACCAAGCAAGTTAAAGGTGCAGCTATTCTCAACACTGGTTTTGCCGGTGGCCCTACTTATGGGGACGGTCAGGTTTTATTTTCAACCGCGCACCCGTTAGTTTCGGGCGGTGTAAACTCCAATACTCCAGCTACTGGCGTTGATTTAAACGAGACTTCCTTGGAAGCCGCCGTTATCCAAATCGCTGGTTGGACGGACGAACGTGGTCTGTTGATCGCAGCTAAACCTCGTAAGCTTGTTATTCCACCTGCGTTGCAATTCGTTGCTACACGTTTGATGGATTCGGAGCTTAGAGTTGGCACTGCTGACAACGACATCAACGCCATTCGCAATAACGGTGTAGTTCCAGAGGGTTATACAGTTAATAACTATCTGACTGACGGTAATGCGTGGTTCTTGATGACCGACGTTCCAAACGGATTGAAGCATTTTGTCCGTACCCCAATGTCTACATCTATGGATGCTGACTTTGACACTGGTAATAGCCGTTACAAGGCTCGTGAGCGATACAGCTTCGGCGTATCTGACCCACTTGGTGCGTATGGTTCTGCCGGGGCTACATAAAAGAGTCCTCCCTAAAAATCATAACTTTTTGATTTTAGCCCCGCCTAGTGCGGGGTTTTTTATTGTGTTAAAAAAGATTTATGCTATATACTCTAAAACAACCGGGAATAACCGGTGTATCTGACAGCTCCCGGCTGACGACATGCAGACAGATATACCCTACTCGCATGTGAGGAATCTAAAATGGCTAGAACCACTTTTTCGGGGCCAGTGCGCTCTCTCAATGGGTTTGTTTCTGCCGGAACGGGGAATCTTTTTTTACTCGACGCCGACAATACAACACTTGCACTTCAACTATTTCCAACACCGGTAGTCGATGGTAACAACAACCCAACTGGCGCAATTACTGTGGGCAGTGGGGGAATTATGAATGTGTACAACAGTACTAACCCTACTGGAGCGGCACAACTTACGTTACCTGCGGTCTTGTCTACAACGCCAGATGATAATACTGACCCTAACCAGCAAAACAATCTGGGGGCTACGATTACTCTTTATATGCCCTTTGACCTAGCTAACAACCTAGTTGTCAAGCCAACAGGTGCAGACATTTTCACTGGCTTTGCTATGGCTGTGGATGCAGCGGGTCTTACTACTACGTTTATTAGTGGAGTAGGGGATACTACTTTTACTTGGAACGGTGGCACTACTGGTGGGGACATAGACAGTAAGGTTACCTTTACTGCTATAACTGCTGGTGCGTGGTTTGTAGAAGCTGTTTGTATAGGTGCTGCTGGCGGCGCTGCTGCGACTCCATTTAGTGCTTAACACTAACTATAAGGAGTAATGTATGGCTGATACACTTACGAGCCAAGTAATACAGGACGGCGGCCGCACTGCTGTCCTCAAGTTTACCAATGTCAGTGACGGGTCAGGTCAAGCAGCTGCTGTATTAGTAGATGTTTCTACGCTCAGTGCTGACCCTGTGACTAGGCAAGCCTGTACTGGCGTAACCTTGCAGACTATTACCTTTTCCAATATTGGCATGGGCGTAGAGCTGTTATGGGACGCAACCACCAATGTACCTCTACTTAACCTGCCACAAGACTGGGAAGATACTATAGACTTTTCAGCTTTTGGTATTCCGAATAATGCAGGTGTAGGAAAGACAGGAGATATTCTTGTCACTACTGTAGGGGCTACAGCAGGGGATACTTATTTGCTTGTTTTAACTTTAACCAAGTCTTATGCCAGCGTCTAAAAAAGATTCTAGGTTAGCTAGAATAGGGGTATCCGGTTATAACAAGCCTAAACGTACCCCTAAACACCCAACAAAAAGTCATGTAGTTGTGGCTAAATGCGCGGATGGGTCTATTAAAACTATACGTTTTGGTGAGCAAGGTGCAAGTACAGCAGGTAAACCCAAAGCGGGCGAGTCAGCTAAAATGAAAGCAAAGCGAAAATCATTTAAAGCTAGGCATGGCAAGAACATAGCGAAAGGTAGATGTTCTGCCGCTTACTGGGCTGATAAGGTGAAGTGGTAATGCCTAGCAAAAGCGCCAAGCAAGCAAAGTTAATGGCAGCAGTGGCTAATAACCCTAAGTTTGCCAAGAAGGTTGGTATTCCTACCTCCGTAGGACAAGAATTTTCTAACGCAGATAAGAGGAATAAAGATATGCCAAGTAAATTTAACAGTACGGCTAATAAGCCGGGTAAAGCGGTTAAGAAGTATAAACGGGGTGGAAGAACGGCTGCTGATACGGCAGGTAGGCGCAGTACTCTGACTCCGCACGGTAGAGCGGTGCCGAGCCCTACACCAGTACGCGCAGTACCGAGCCCTACACCAGTACGCGCACCAACAAGGGGTCACGCCGCTGGTGGCAAGGTTCACGATGAGAAAGTCTTACGTAATCTTGATGATGAGGTTTATCGGATTGCTGACAAAGAACGTATGGGTGGTGCTACGGGGCGGGATGCCCGTGATGAGCGTTCTCGTATTAATCGGGAGAAATCCTACGAGAAACGTCAGATGGACAATATGGCTGGTGGTGGAAAAGTAGGAAAGGTTGGAAGACGCGGCGATGGCCCAATTATGCAGCGCGGGTTTACACGTGGTGGAATGGTTTAAACTTTTAATTTATCAGGAGAAATACTATGTCAACTGGACTATGGGGTGTACAAACAGCAGAAGAGGCGGCAGCGGCGGCTAAGAAAAAAGCAGCAGCTAAGAAAAAAGCAGCTAAGTAATGATGCCATGTAAGGGCATGGGGAAAATAAACCCCGATAAAATGCCGAAAGCGGGTAGGAAGTCCACTGCCTTAAAAAAGGGCGGCTGGATTCAAGATGCCATTAAGAAACCTGGGGCACTTAAACGTGAACTAGGAGTAAAGGCTGATGAAAAAATACCTGCTAAACAGTTAAACAAAGCAGCTAAAGCCTCTGGAAAGTTGGGGCAACGCGCACGTTTAGCTAAAACCTTGAGGGGCATGGCCTAGTGGCAACCACTAACACAGCTACGTTTACAATGGACTTCACAGAGATTGCTGAAGAAGCATTTGAACGCGCTGGGCGTGAGTTGCATTCTGGCTATGACCTTAAAACTGCTAGGCGGTCAATGAACTTGTTGACCATTGAGTGGGCCAATCGCGGTATTAATATGTGGACTATTGACGAGGGATTTATAAACCTTGTTCAAGGTACAGCTACCTACGATTTACCCGCTGCTACCATTGATTTGATTGAGCAAGTTATAAGAACGAATGCAGGTAGTGCTACGCTGCAAAGTGATCTTAATCTCTCACGTATTAGTGTCTCTACTTACTCTTCTGTGCCCAACAAACTAACACAGGGTAGACCTATTCAAGTATGGGTAGACAGACTTAGGGATAACCCTACTGTAACCGTATGGCCTGTGCCTGACCAAGGTACTGCTCTTGCTCCATACTATGTACTCAGGTACTGGAGACTACGGCGTATACAGGATGCGGGTTCTGGGGTACAAACCCCGGATATGAACTTTAGGTTTTTCCCTGCACTTGTAGCTGGGTTAGCCTATTACATTGCTACCAAAATCCCAGAGTTAATGCCCCGAATAGACATGCTTAAAGGGCAGTATGACGAACAATATGCTTTGGCAGCGGGGGAAGATAGAGAAAAGGCTTCTATTAGTTTAATACCGCGTGTGTATGGGGCACGGTAGCCATGAGTGAAAGGTTTGCGTCAGGCCAAAATGCATTAGCAGAATGTGACGTTTGTGGTTTTCAGTATAAGTTACGGCAGTTAAAGCCGTTAGTGGTAAAAGCGGTTGTTACAGGGATAAAAGCGTGTCCTGAATGTTGGAACCCTGACCAACCACAATTAATGCTTGGTGTATTCCCGGTAACTGATCCACAGGCAATACGTAACCCACGACCTGATTTTACGGGGTATCCGCAGAGTCGGGCACATATTGAACCGGTAGACCAGCTTGTTGCTTTTGGGCATATTGGGTTGGTTACCATAGTAATTACTTAGGAGACTAAGATGGATAAAATTAAAGTTAAGAAGTGGCCCGGTGTTAAAGAATACAATCCGGGTACAAAAGTAAACTCACCAGAAAACTCTTCTGCTCCTGTTAAAACTACGGGGATTAAGATACGTGGTGTAGGTGCAGCAACTAAAGGCATTATTGCCCGTGGGCCAATGGCCTAGAGGTATAGCAAGTGAACTACACTGAACTAAAAACCAACATAGAAGACATCTGTGAACAAACGTTTACAGCGGATCAGTTGGCTATGTTCACTCAACAAGCGGAACAACAGATCTATAGTTCAGTAGATATACCTGCTATGCGGATTAATCAAACCGGTACTACCACTATTAACAATAAGTACCTGACGATGCCTACGAATATGCTCTATGTCTACTCACTGGCCGTCATAGACGGAGCCAATGATTACCATTATTTAATAAACAAAGATGTAAGTTTCATCAGGGAAGCTTATCCCGATGCAACTGATACCGCATTGCCCGTACACTACGGGATTTTTGCAGATGGGACTTTTATTTTAGGGCCAACTCCAGACGCTGCTTATGCCTCCGAAATACACTTTGCTAAATACCCGACTTCTATAGTGACGGCAGGTACTACCTGGCTTGGCACTGAGTTTGATTCCGCATTGCTAAATGGTGCATTAGTCGAGGCTATACGGTTCCAAAAAGGTGAACCTGATATGGTAGCTATGTATACCGACATGTATAGCCGTTCTATGATACGGCTTCAGAATTTAGGGTCAGGAAGACTTGAAACAGATACGTACCGTTCAGGGGTGGTACGTGTAACCCCACAATAAAGGATAAAGTATGTTAAGCACAGCAGGTAGTATGGAGATAGGGAAAGTAACAGTAGCCACTGTGTCGGGACGGGGTTTTACCCCCGAAGAAATAGCGGAACAAGCGTTAGATAGAATTATCTCTATAGGTAATAACTCACACCCTGTCATACAGGCGCAAGCAGAAGCATTTAGAAAAGAAATTAAAGGAGTCTTGGTTAGGTATTTACACCAAGCTGTGGCTTCACATAACACTACATTAACCAATCGTTTCACGGATGCAGGACATCCAGAATTAGTTAAATTACTAGAGGTATAACATGGCTATTACAATCGCAACGGCAATGCCTACATCGTTCAAGGTAGAGCTTCTTAAAGGTCTGCATAATTTTACGGCAGGTAGCACTAGGTTTAAGATGGCTCTTTTTACAGCTGTCGCTTCAGGAAGTGGAACTTATGGCGCTGCAACCACTAACTATTCTGAGATGGGTGCAGATGAGGTTGCTACTGCTACGGGATACACCAGACCGGGCCAGTTTCTCACGTCTGTTACACCCACCGCTGATGGAACTACAGCTATCCTAGATTTCAGCGACGAAACGTGGACGTCGTCTAGTTTTACCACTTGCGGTGCTTTGATCTACGATACTTCGGACTCTGATTCAGCTTGTGCTGTGTTGAGCTTTGGAGGGGATCAGACCGTAAGCACTGGTGATTTTACTATTCAGTTCCCCGCTGCGGCAGCAGCTACGGCGATTATTCGTATAGCCTAGTAGGAGTTTGCGGTGAGCGGATGGGGTCAACGGCCTTGGGGTTTTAACCGATGGGGTGGTGCACCTGCCACTACAGTGTATCTCGGTGCTGTCTGGGGTGCTCGCGGGTGGGGGGAAGAAGCATGGGGTGCTAACGGCATCTCAACAGTTGGTACCGGCGCTATTGGGTCAGTTGTTGTAAGTCACAGCAGTATAGCTTACCCAACGGGAGTAGCAGGAACAGGTGCAGTAGGTACTGTTGTAACAAGTTACAGCAGTATAGCTTACCCAACGGGGGTAGAAAGTACAGGGGCAATAGGAACTCTATCAATAGTACCCACTTTTGCTATTACTGGTGTACAAGGCGTAGGACAAATAAACGGTGTTAGTACTAACACCAGCGATTCAATTGTACCAAATGGAGTAGTAGGAACAGGCGCAGTAGGCACAGTTACTTTTAGTATTGGTACAGTAGTTAGTGTTACCGGAGTAGTAGGAACAGGAGCAATAGGGACAGTAACGCCAGCCTACGACTGGATTGTTTACCCCACAGGAGTGGCGGGAACTGGAGCTGTACAAGCGGTAACCCCTACGGTTATATTTGCGGTAGCTGGAGTAGCAGGAACAGGTGCAGTAGGTACGGTAACAAACACAAGAAGCGCGAATATTTTCCCCACAGGGGTAGTAGGAACAGGCGCAATAGGAACCATCATACGGGGTGGTTGGACAAGCATAGACGTTTCACAAGACCCCAATTGGGTAGACATAGACGTAGCAGCATAGGAAACAATTATGGCAACTTATGTAAATAATTTAAGACTTAAAGAGATCACTACCGGCGATGAAGACGGTACGTGGGGCACTTCAACCAATACCAACTTAGAACTTATAACTGATGCTTTGGGGTATGGAACCAAACAGGTAGCGGCGGATTCAAATGAGACATTTACAATGCCTGATGCTACAGCAGACGGAACCAGAGCACTGTATTTAAAGTTCACTTCGGCTGGTTCGTTAACTGCAACCCGTACCCTGACACTTGCACCAAATACTGTTTCCAAGATGTGGATGGTTGAGAACGCTACAACGGGTGGGCAATCAATCATTATCAAACAAGGTTCAGGCGCTGAAGTTACTATAGCCACAGGTGAAAAGACTTGGTTATACACTGACGGTGCTGGAGCAGGTGCAGCAGTTGCTCTTGCTAACCCTACGGAAACAGGTACAGGAACGGTAACTTCTGTAGCTACCACTGGAACGGTCAACGGTATTACCCTAACGGGGGGTACTATTACTACTACAGGTACTCTGACTTTAGGTGGAACTTTATCTGGAGTTGATCTGACCTCTCAGGTTACAGGTTTATTGCCTTTGGCTAACGGTGGTACAGCGACGAATCCAAGTGTTTATAATGCGACCACTCAAGCAACGGCCCGACAAGCTCTTGTTTTACCGGCTCTGGAGGATGTACATACCTCAACCCCAGCTACGTTGGTGGATGGGCAGTATTGTGTTGCAGGGGCTGGAAGTATTACTTTTACGTTGCCAGCCTCTCCTGCGGTAGGCGATAGCGTTATCATCAAGGATGGAACCGGAGCAGCCGCAACTACCAGTTTTACCGTAGGGCGCAATGGCTCTAACATCGCAAGCTCTGCAACAGACCTCACTTTTGACAAAAACTTTGCAGAGATAACGCTAACCTACATTGATGGCACTATTGGCTGGAGTGTGTAATGAGTAATCTCTCCGATCTGATACCCGCAGGAGGGGGTCAGAACAATACGGATTTTGTGGCTGATGGAACAATAGTTTCTGGTAAGCCTGTCATCCTGACAGCGGCGGGTAAGGCTGCGCCAATAGCGGAGAGCGCGGTTGCTGCGGCTCTTTATGATTTGGAAACAATAGCGTCTGGAACTCAGTATTATGGGGATTGGTGTTACGACCCCGTTAATGACAAATTGGTTTTTATTTTTGTCAACGCTGCTTACTCCAGTTATCCCACTTACACTATAGGAACAGTAACTACCAATGCAGTATCATGGACTACCCCCACGATTATTTTTTCCCGTGGTATAAACTCTCTGGGGTGTTGCTACAACGCCACGGAAGACAGGATCGCAATGGCCTGTCAGGACAACTCTTTACCTAAAGCTATTGTAGGGACATCAGATGGCTCTACTATTACATGGGGTTCTGTTGTAACCATCACTAACCCTGCTGGTTATACTCCTACTTGGGCTAACAACAATCTTGTAGAGTGGCCGGGAACGTCTAAAGTAGTTTGGTGCGGCGTTGAAGGTAATCTTAATTACCAAGGGTATGCCTGCACCGCAACTCTTTCAGGCAGCGGGGCTTCAGCAACAAGCACATGGGGTACAGCGGCTACTTTTACGACTGCTGGCATTAGTAATCGGCCTATATACATGGATATGTGCTATGACCAAGGAGTAGGCGATCAGGTCATCATAACTTATGGAAAAGGAAGCACTAATGTTGAAGCGGTTGCTGCGGCTATTAGTGGTACGACTATGACCTTCGGTACGGCTGTAGCTGCAATAAGTGCGGCTATGGGTCAGTACGCAAATGCACTAGCTTACGACACAGACAATAACAAAGCCTTAATGGTATATGGAGCGGGGGCTACATCTGGTAATGCGACAATCAGCTATAGTCGTGTAATAAGCACCACAGGAAGTGTTATAACGCTAGGAACACAGGCTGACTTTATAGGGGTAGTAGGTGGCTCTCCTTCCCAATATGCGTATGGTTTTTTAAGGGCTTTGACTTACTCTTCCCATTCTTCCAATTTTGTTTTCATGTACTTAAACACTACCGAGGAAGATGGATTTGTAACAACAGTTTCTATTAGTGGGACAACAAATACATGGTCAGATAACCAGACGGAATATAATGATAATGAGGTTCCTGATGGTAATATGTTTCCTTTGTATGACCCTGATACCGACCAAGCTGTGCTTTGTTACCGAGATAAAGGCACAACTCAGTATCTAGTGTCACAAGTTTATACAATCCCTTATGATGCAACAAATCTAACCTCAACCAATCTTCTAGGCGTAGCGGCTGGAGCAATATCTAATACAGCTACCGGAACAATCAACACATGGGGTTCTCGTAACGAAGTGCAAACTGGCCTCACTATAGGCAGCGACTACTACGTTCAAAGTGATGGCACGATAACCACAACCAGCACTTCTCCTGCACAGCTTATTGGCACAGCCATTAGCGCAACCCAAATTAATATAAAGGATTACACCGGATGACAAATCTCTCCGATTTATTTCCTGCTGGAGCGGGTAAACAAGTTAGCTTTGTTGCTGATGGCGCAATTAGCGCTGCGGGTAAACCTGTCATTTTAAACAGCGCAGGAACGGTTACTCCAGTGGGTGAAAGCACTGTTTCTGCTGATATTCCTTATGGTTCTGCTACAGATTTAAGCACTTCCATGAATGGTAGCGGCCAACCACTGGGTATTCAATTTGATCCTTTTAACAGTGGCAAAGTGATGGCTGGTTTTATTGACGGTAGTGGGTATCAAAATATTAGAGTAGGCAATTACTCTGGATCAACTGTTACATGGGGAACTACTTATGTTTGGCTTAGTGACTACATTGGAACTTCCCCTGTTGTTGCATTTGACCCAAATAATGAAAATGAATTTGTAGTGGTTTTTAAAGAGACAGGAAACGACTATCGTATTCAGCCCGGAACATTAAGTGGAACTGTCCCAACGCAAGGGGTTAAGAGTCAGTTCATGGCTACTCATACCATTCAGATGACAAATGGGATGGTTGCTTTTGATTCTAATAATACAAGTACCCGTACAGGTGTTCTGGTTTATGTGGGAACGGACGGGTTTGGGAAGTTTTATGATCGAGCCTTCACGGTATCTGGGACAGGGGGTTCTGCTGCTATTACTCTAGGAACGCAAACGGAAGTTGATGCTGGGTTTAGTGCCGAAGCCTATACTTCAATAGCTTTTAATTCTACGGGAACTTTTGTTATAGGGGGCAGGGGAGACTCTACTGCTTATGTTTTTTGTTATGCGGGAACGGTAAGTGGTACAACAATTACGAGAGGCACGATCACTCAAGCTGCCTCTAACTACTACGCGCCCGGTAACGTAGCAATAGACCCCAATGCGCCAACGAAATTTATTATTTCGTGGAATCAATCTGCTACAAATTATAGCGCTAGTGTGGGTACATTAAGCGGTACGGGGAATCGCACAATAACATTTGGGACGGCCCAAGAAATTGACAATGGTGATACTGGTTGGGCGGCAGCGGTTACAGTTTTTAATCCTGTAACGACTGGCGAGTTTGTAATGGTTCATAGAGCGGAGAACCCATCTGCAATCCTTCAAGCGAGCTTGGGTACATACAGCGGAACCACCATAACGATGGGAGCTAATTATGATTTTCCAGTATGGGGTGCATACTATGGTGCAGCGTGTGATATATCCAGCGGAGTTTTTGCGGTTGCGTATAAAAATGACACTGCTACTGATTGTGAAGTGGATCAGGGAAAATTTGAAACACAGGAAACCAACCTCACCGCAACTAACTTTATTGGCATTTCCGATGCAGCTATCCTCGACACAGCCAGTGGTAATGTAACGATCAAGGGTGGTATAGCGGCTACGGGTCTTACTTCATTGACTCCGGGCAGCGACTATTACGCGCAGGACGATGGGACAATTACCACGGCAACTGCGGGGAAAAAGATAGGCAAAGCCATGTCAGCAACATCAATTAACCTGGAGTACCAATCGTGAGCAATCTTTCCGACTTACTTCCAGCGGGTGCTTCTGGCAAGACCATTGAAGCGGTAGCCACGGCAACCATTGCGAGCAAAGCTCCGGTTATTCTTAATAGCGCAGGGACGGTTACTGAGGTTGTCTCTTCTGGCGAAACAGCGGTAATACCTGAAGGAGCCGTAGCTACCTTTATTGCAGCCCCTACTGGGCCTCCTTGGAGTACAGCGACCTATCTTGATAGTGCCTTTGATGTATCGTCTAATAAGTTTGTAGTGGTCTTTAGGAACGCCAAAAACAGTGACTACCTTAACTATGTGGTAGGTACGGTGTCAGGCTCAACAATTACCTACGGGACTGTAACTACTCTTAATTCTGCCACTACGGTTTATCCTTCGGTAGCCGCAGACCCGTCCAATAGCGGTACATTTGTTTTTGGCTACAATAACTTTGCTACTGCAATCAGCTATGTTCGGATAGGCACTCTTTCAGGAACAACGCTCACTTTTGGCACTGCTGTACAGGTTGTGGCATCTAACCAGAATATTGTTGTTGAGTTTGATGCAACCTCTAGCACCTTTGTTGCAGTGTACAACTGGTCGGGAGGAACCCCTGCTAACAGTTGGTACGCTAATGCCTGCACCTATTCTGGAACAACCGTAACGCTAGGAGCGCAGACACAAATCTCTGCCAGCGTTATTGATGATACTGGATTAAGAGGTGTTTCTTTTGACCCTAATACATCTGGGAAGTTTACGGCAGTTGCTCGTGAGGCTGCATCTCCCTTCGCTGGATGGGCTATCTGTTGCACTATCTCAGGAACTACGATAACAGCAGGAACTGTGCAGTCTTTTATAGCTACACAGGCTGGTCATCCAGATGTGGCTTATGATGCTACCACAGCCGATACTCTATCTATTATCTTTAGCGATGTCGCATCCTCTAGCTATGCCACAGCTATTGCGGCCACGCTAAGTGGGACTGTGTTTACGTTTGGAACTAAGGCTGTTGTCGTTTCATCTGGTTCGGATACCTTCAATCTAATGGCTCCTACAGGCGTGGCTGGTACTTTTCAGGCAGTCTATAGGAACGATGGGTCAGGTGACAGCCCTTACTCCGTAGCCTTCACTGTCAGCTCTAGCGTAGTAACAGGAGGTACGAATACCCAAATTTCTACTGATGCACAAGGCGCTAACAATTACTTAACGGCCTCTATGAATCCTGCGGACACGGGAGGCTTCGTTACTGCGTGGAATGAAACGGCAATTGATAACGCAAGTAAGGCCGTATACAGCCAAGCTGGATATACCTCAAGCAACCTCACCGCAACCAATTTCGTAGGTATAGCAGACGCAGGAATATCCACTTCAGCCACAGGTACGATTGTTGTGCAGGGCGGTACGGTAACAGGGATGAGCAGCCTAACAACTGGGGGCAAATACTATGTGCAGAACGATGGCACTCTAACCTCTCCCAACGCAACGGAAGCTTACTCTATTAACGGGGCTACATACGACAGTGTTAGCTTTGATGTCACTCAAGATAGCACTATAACGGGGATGTGTTTTAACGGTGACGGCACTAAGATGTATGTATGTGGTGAAGCTACAGATACTATTTACCAATACAGTTTGTCTTCTGCATATGATTTATCTACCGCAAGTTATGATTCTGTTTCTTTAAGTGTTGCAAGCCAACAAGGTGCGCCTAGAAGTGTTGTTTTTAATAATGATGGATCAGCTTTATATATAGTGGGAACTAGCGCCGCATCCGTCCACCAGTACACACTTACAACACCTTATGATCTGTCTACTGGTTCGTATGCTTCCAAAACAGTCAGTGTGTCGACACAAGAACTATACCCTTGCGGCGTGATTTTTAATAATGATGGCGCTTCTATGTATGTCGTAGGTTCGCAAAATGACACGGTTTACCAATACACACTGTCAACACCGTTTGATGTATCAACTGCTTCTTATGCGTCCAAAAGCATGAGTGTAAACAGTGAACAGACCAGTCCTACTGGATTAGCCTTTAATTCTGATGGCACTAAAATATTTGTCATAGGGGAAACTACACCCAAAATTAATCAGTATACCCTCAGTTCAGCTTATGATATTTCGACTGGTTCCTACGATTCGGTTAGTTATACCTATTCAGAGGGAACTGTCCCCAGAGACATAGTTTGGGGTAATTCCGGTAATAAATTTTACATACCCGACAGTGGGCCGGATGATATTTACCAATATACACCGGGAGGCGGCGCGTCAAGTTCCGTCAACGCAGGACTAGCAATATCAACAACAGCACTTCTTTTAAACGGAGACTCGTAAGATGAGCAAGACACTAACTTTTAATGACACAGGACGATCACCTTACCTGTTTGGCGATTCCAAGAACGTCACAATGGGTGCTGACAAGATCACGGTAGGCGATGAAGCTAATCCTGATTTTTACATAGGTGACATGAACTCTGGTAATGCAACCTTGCATGAAGGCGTTACTGGGCCAGCCGATTGGCAGGGCAATCGTTATACTTTTGACGGTACAGACTGGACAGAAGTAGATGGCTGGGTTGACCCAAAAGTGGCTGAGATAGCTAGGCTACAGGCTCAAATAGACGCGCTGAATGCTGAGTAATGACCGAAGCCGAGATGGAAGCGATGATTGAGAAAGCTGCTGCTGCGGGGGCTAGAACGGCCCTCCGTGAAGTAGGTCTTTCCGATGAAGATGCAAATTCTGACGTAAGAGAACTCAGAAACTTGCTAGACTCCTTCCGCTCTGCAAAACGTACCGTTGGTAAGACCATTATTCAGGGGTTAACTACGTTGTTTCTTGCGGCACTGATGGCAGGTGCTTATTTTAACTTTTGGGATAGGCAATGAGGGATGTCCAATAAACTTGATCCTCTTTTGTTAAACATGGCGTGTGGGTGGAGCATTAAAGCCTACGAAGATAAAAACACTAACGCTTTGAAGATAGAAAACAAGTTTACTTCTACTACAGCTTTTGTCGTAAAGCGTAAAACAATAGATATTATAGCGTTTAGAGGCACCCAGGAGGGCTGTGACTGGATATTTAACGCCAGTGCTATACCGGTTCCCTATGCAGGGAGGTTGTGCCACGGGGGTTTTGTTGCTGCTCATGCTTCTATCTGGGGTAAAGTAAAAAAACATATAGACATGAAGAAACGCACACTTGTTTGTGGGCATAGCCTTGGTGGTGCGTTAGCAGAGCTAAGTGCGGCTAAGTTGTGGAAAGAGCACCCTAACTTGAACCTTGTGGCTTTTGGTAAACCTAATACGTTCTTTAAAGGGTTTAAACGGTCTATGACGCTGGATAACCAAATATCCTGTGTGCAAGGTAGTGATATGGTAGCTAGAATACCCAGGTTTTGTTATGGGCCTTCTAAGAGCCAGACCATGCTCTATTTCAGTAACGATGGGAACGACTATATAAACCCCCATAAAGACCTTAAAGAAGATGACAAACGCATTAAAGACTACATTTCAGATCATTTTATGGGTGGGTATAAAGAAAGATTAGGTAAGTTTTTAGAAGAACAAGATAAGATACCAAATGATGACGAGTTAAAAGAATTACACAAGATGGCTGATGAGGTGGAAAATGCTTAGGGTATTGTGTTTATGCAGTGTATTCCTGTTTACAGGGTGTGCTGTTTCCGAAGAAGCTATAAAAAACAAAGAGTTGTACTGTTCTGAAATATACAAAGGTATTAGAGCGGTGGGTCGTGTGGCTACTGAAGTAACCACAGGCGTTAGTATTCCCGATGTATGCGACACTATAGACGAGATCGTCGAGGAGGACGCTGAAGCAACCTCCAAAAGTGTCGAGGAATCTTGAAGCTCTAATCAAGCTGTATTTGTTAACTAGATGAAACAACTAATTGCAATGCTCAAACGGCACGAAGGTGAGGTTAAAACCAATGGCCGTCACTTGTTGTACAAGTGCCCAGCAGGGTACTGGACTTTGGGTATTGGACGTAATGTAGATGTCAACGGGGGCATAGGGCTTTCCGAAGACGAAGTAAATTACTTGTTAGAAAATGATATTGTCAGGGTTACCAAGGAGTTAAGTAGAGAATACCCTTGGTTTAGTGATCTTGATGACGGTAGAAAAGATGCTATGATTGACATTGCATTTAACCTCGGGGCCACGAAGTTACGTGGTTTTAAGAGAGCGATAGCTGCTATGGAAGCGGCTGACTACGACACGGCTGCTACTGAATTTTTGGATTCAAAGTGGGCTAAATATCAGGTTGGTGGTAGAGCGTTAGAGCTTACTGACATGATTAAGTTTGGAGACTACGTAGAATGAGGTTAAACAATGCCATTAAAAAAACTCCAGTTAAAACCAGGAGTTAACCGAGAAAACACCCGCTATACCACTGAAGGTGGTTGGTACGAGTCCGATAAAGTCCGGTTCCGTCAGGGTATGCCTGAAAAGATTGGCGGTTGGGAACGTATTTCTGCCAATACGTTTTTGGGTGTGTGTCGTTCATTGTGGAACTGGATTACGTTAGGTGGGCAAAACCTTGTTAGCGTAGGCACTAACCTTAAATACTACATAGAGCGTGGTGGGCAGTACTACGATATAACACCAATACGTACAACTACTTTAGCAGGGGCTATAACTTTTTCCGCTGTAAACGGGTCTTCTACGCTTACCATTACTAATGTTTCCCACGGCGCTAATGCTGGAGATTTTGTAACGTTCTCAGGTGCGGTGTCTCTGGGTGGGAACATAACCGCTGCTGTCCTAAACCAAGAATATGAAATCTCTACTGTACTAACGGATGATACTTACACCGTAGCCGCTAAAGATACTTCAGATGTTACAGTTACCGCCAATGCCTTAGACACAGGGAACGGTGGTGTTGCTGTAATAGGCGCTTATCAGTTAAATACGGGGGCCGCTACTGCTGTACCGTTTAGTGGTTGGGGTGCAGGGCCGTGGGGGTTAGGTACTTGGGGTTACTCTCAAACTTCTTCCTCTGCTATTCGTCTGTGGAGTCAGTCTAACTTTGGAGAAGATTTGGTCTTTGCTTATCGTGCTGGGCCTATTTGTTATTGGGATGCAAGCACTGGAGCTACGGTGCGGGGAGAAGTAATTGATATTACCAACTACCCTGCTTCTTCAGATGTTCCCACGGTCGTTAATATAGTTAGTGTTTCAGACATAAATCGTTTTGTATTTGCCTTTGGCGCTAATCCTCTGGGAAGTGCTACTCAAGACCCTATGTTGGTGCGTTGGTCTGACCAGGAAGATGTATTTAACTGGACCCCTTCAGCTACTAATCAAGCAGGTAGTTTGCGAGTTTCACACGGCACCGAAATTATTGCTGTAGTGCAAGCCCGTCAGGAAGTTTTGATCTGGACAGATTCGGCACTTTACTCCATGCAGTATTTGGGTGGGGATATTGTGTGGAACGTCCAGTTGTTGGGCGATAACATTTCCATTGCAAGCCAGAACGCTACAGCTTATGCGGGTAGTACCGCTTACTGGATGGGCAAAGATAAGTTTTATAAATATGATGGCACAGTAATGACGCTGCCTTGTAATGTTAAACGCTACGTATTTAATGACGTTAACACCGCACAATTTAATCAAGTAGTATCGGGTACTAACGAAGGGTTTAACGAAGTGTGGTGGTTTTATTGCTCAGATGGTGAAACTGCTGTTGACCGGTATGTAATTTACAATTACCTAGAAGATATATGGTACTACGGTAATCTAGCACGCAGTGCCTGGTTAGATTCCGGTCTTAGAGATAGGCCAATAGCAGCTACGTACAACAACAACTTGGTAGACCACGAAAAAGGTAACGACAACAAAGAAACGGCTGTTACTACGGCTATAGCAGCCTCTATAACTTCTTCTGAGTTTGATCTGGATGATGGGCATTCTTTTGTACTTATCAATCGAATGCTACCAGACGTAACGTTTGATGGCTCAAGTGCTACTAACCCCGCAGCTATTATGACTATTTCTCCTATGGCTAATTCGGGATCAGGTTATAACAGTCCTTTATCCGAAGGAGGTAATTCGGCTAATACCGTAACTCGTTCAGCTACTGTTCCTATTGAACAATTTACAGGGCAAGTGTACTTGCGCGTGCGGGGAAGACAGGTGGCTTTTAAAATGGAGTCTACAGCAGAGGGCGTAGCGTGGCAGTTAGGTTCTCCACGTTTGGATATGCGTCCTGATGGTAGACGCTAATGCCTACTGTAACAGATGAGAGTAGTAGAGTAGTTGCTCCCGCTTTACCTACCGGGCCAGTTACTTACAGTAAAAGTTATATAGACCGTTTTAATAACATACTACGTCTATATTTTAACCAGTTAGATAACGCACTAAGGAACGCCGTGGCTACTTCCGTACCCTACAGTTTACGAGTTGCAGAAGGTCAAGTTACAGGGGCTACTTCCCTGTTTAAGTTTGGTTTTAATGCTGACGTAGACACGACTGAAGAAACGGTATGGAGCGGGGGTGGCGATTTAGTCTATCCCGGTGCGGCAGGTGAGGTGTATATCTCTAGTGATGACACTAATGATGTTAGCCCTGGTGGGACGGGGGCACGCACTATAAAGATACAGGGGCTGGATGCAAGCTACCTTGAGATAGAAGAAGACATTGCTCTTAATGGGCAAACTCAAGTAGTTACTACAAAAGAATATCTAAGGATCTTTAGAGCTTATGTACTTACAGCAGGGTCTAACGGAGGAACTGCTGGTACTGTTTACGTAGGCACAACAGGCGCTACTGCGGGTGTACCTGCTGTAATATATGCAAGCTTTGGAAGTGCTAATCAGACGCAGATGGCTGTGTACACTGTCCCTGCCAGTAAGAAGTTGTACGTTGATGACATTACTTTTACCGCAGCTCTTTCGGCAGCAGATCATTCGGTTACAGCAAAGTTTAAGACGCGAGAAGTTGCTACTAATACGTTTAGAACACAGTTTATACAGGTGATGCAGAGCGATAATAATGTCTCACCTTTTAATTACCCTTTAGCTATCCCTGCTAAAACAGACATAGAGTGCCGTGCCGTGGCCTCTACCACTAATAACCAAGTAAGCGCCTCGTTTCAAGGCGTGTTGATAGCTAGTTAATATGTCTAAAGATTTTGACTTAATAGAGTTTATTACTTCTCACACAACTCCTGAGAAATTTGAAAGGGGCGATGAAGTTATAAACGTGCTTGCAGAATTAGACATGGGGAGTCCTGTGCAAGGGTTTGCTCCGGGTGGTGTTATAACGGATCAAACTCCAAACTATGACAAACCTTACAACAAAGCTTTAGCCGATGCAGCGGCCAAAGCTTTGGCGGCATATTACGCGGGGATGTCAAACGAAGGAGGGTTTGCAGCAGATACACCTGCTTGGGCAATGACCCCCCAGTTGGGAAGTGCTGGCTCCGCTGCAGATATGTTCTTTAAAAATTTAATAATTGAAGCCGGAGTAGCAGAGCTTGACGATCTTACTAAGTTCCTTAACAGCCCAGAGGGGGGAGATTCAGTAAGTAAAACCATCCAAGAACAATTGGTAGATACTATGGGGGGTGGGACAGGGGCACAGGATACTTTTTATGATTTAGTAAATATAGCTGAATCTGAGCCCGTGTCCATGACGCAAGCAGAGTTAAATCAACTCACTGTTAAAGTATTAGCCGCCTCTACTAAGGAGGAAGCATCTCAAATTTTAGCCGATGCCAATATTTTTCACGATGTGGATACGCTAGATATTTCTACGGGGGCTGATGCGGGAGGTTCGTTAGCAGATAGGGTGCAAGTTATCACTGAAGAGGAGTCTTCTTCTGCCGCTTCTTCTGCCGCTTCTTCTGCCGCTTCTTCTGCCGCCGCTGATGCTAATCCTGCTGGCACTTGGTATGACGAAACTGGTAAAGCTCTCCCTGGTTTCGACCCTAATACAGGTATGTGGGACGGGGGTACTTTTAGTGGGTATTTTCCTACGTTTGTTCCCGAAGAAACGGAAGAGTCTTCTTCTGCCGCTTCTTCTGCCGCTTCTGCCGCTGCCGCTGCCGCCGCTGCCGCTGCCGCTGCTGATGCTGATCCCACTGCCGCCGCTGCCGCTGATGCGGCGTCTAGTAATGTGCTTGCCGGTGGGGAAGGTAGCGAGGCGGCTACTTGGGACGATTTTATAAACACTATTTTTGATTTACCTACCGAAACAGGGTCCGTGGCTTTTGAGGGTAGTGACGACGCTACAGTTATCGCCCAACTAGAAGAAGCAATTGATGCCGAAACTGACCCTATATTGCAGAAAAAATTAGAAATTGAATTGGCTAAATACAAAGGTGCAGACACTACTGCATTGGAAGAAGAATTAACGGCTCTAGAAACCGCAGCGGCAGCTACTGCTGAAAGTAACAACCCCGTACTTTCGGGGGAGGGGACTGTTACTTATGACGATCTCGTAGATTTGACAGAAGCATCGGCGGGTGCATTAGAAGCTGCATATGGAGGGACTTATGTTCCCGTTGAAAAAGTTATTGGCGGCAGTCCCACGAATGTTACGGTATCGGGTAGTCCATTGCCTATTACAGTTACGGGCTCTACGGTAACTACACCTACACCTACACCTACACCTACTACCACTGTAACTACTGGGTCCACTGGGTTGGTAATTACTGGGCCTACTGTAACGCAAGGCCCTACTACAACTACTGGCCCTACTACAACTGTGACTACTGGTCCTACTGGCCCTACTACAACTGTGACTACTGGTCCTACTGGTCCTACTACCACCGTGACTACTGGTCCTACTGGTCCTACTGTTACTGTGGCTACAGCCCAAAGTAAATGCAAAGATAGTGGTGGTACGTGGGATTACGACAATAAAGTTTGTGCTGATTGCCCCCCTAATAAAGAAAATTTATTTGGGGTCTGCGTAGATAAATGTGCTGAGGATGAAGAACGAAAGAATGGAGTGTGTGTAAAGAAAACAGTCATTACTATCCCTACACCTACACTTACACCTACACCTACTACAACTACTGGCCCGACTGGCCCTACTACAACTGTGACCACTGGTCCTACTGGCCCTACTACAACTGTGACTACTGGTCCTACTGGTCCTACTGGCCCTACTACAACTGTAACTACTAATGGCACTTGCACTGGTGGAAAAGTTAAGGATGCTAGTGGCAATTGTGTGTGCCCAGCTACTAAACCCAATTGGAATGCAACTACTGGAAAGTGTGAAGCTGGTGGGGGAACTGGTCCCACTGGTACAGGAACAACTACTCCCACTGGAACGGGTACTACAACTACTAAGGGCACTTGCACTGGTGGAAGAGTTAAAGATGCTAGTGGCAATTGTGTGTGCCCAGCTACTACACCCAATTGGAATGCAACTACTGGAAAGTGTGAAGCTGGTGGGGGAACTGGTCCCACTGGTACAGGAACAACTACTCCCACTGGAACGGGTACTACAACTACTAAGGGCACGTGCACTGGTGGAAGAAGTAGAAATGCTAGTGGCAATTGTGTTTGTACTGGCAATACTCCTAACTGGAATGCAACTACTCAAAAATGTGAGGGGACTGGTAGTGGGGAATGTACTGGTGGAAGAAGTAAAAATGCTAGTGGCAATTGTGTTTGTACCGGCAACACCCCTAATTGGAATGCAACTAGTGGGAAGTGTGAAGGAGCGGGTAGTGGAGAAAGTCGTTTTCCTACTTCATGGGGATCAAGCCCGAACGTAATAGAAGGTGAGCCAGGGGAACTTGTAGACATTGATTATCTTTACGACATTGGAGGAAAAAGCATTTTTGCACCGACTATGGAAGAAGATGACGATTCTTTGGAAACTGTTTATTCAACTTTTAGCGATATGGCCTATGGCAACAGTGGTGGTATAGTAGCTGATGGCGATATAGACGATTTAATACTCTATTTGAGAGGAAAAAATGATAACAATACCTGACTATAGAGGTATCCGTGCAGTCGTTCCGGGTACCTATGACCCTCAGCGTAGGCCAGGGAGTGGGGGACAACGTTATTTTACGGATGTTGAATATGTGCGCGGTCCTCAACTTGATAGGTTGGTAGAAGGTGCTGAACCCTATGATGCTGCGGGGCAAGCCGCCTATGAAACTCGATACAACACTGCTATGGATGCGTTAGTTAGTGGTGCCAATACTAGGGCAGCAAACCAACAGACAGCACTGGCTGCGGCCAACAAAGCTAACCCCGCACAAGGTGGGTTGTCGAGTTTGCAACGGGTAACAGATTCAGTGTTGGCTACAGATATAGGAGACATACAGGCCAGTGACGTTACGGACAGACAGAAAATAGATCAGGCCATAGGGTATATGAACGAACAAGCTGTTTCCCCTTACCGCCTTTCTCAAGTTACTGGTACGCCATTATCGAATGTATACGATACGATGAACCCTTATTATCGTACCGAGGCAGAACAAACAGCACAGGCCGCTGCCAGCCCTCATGCGGGAATAAAAGCCGCCTTAGCCACTGCGGGTACGGATTTACAGACACGCCCCTATCAAAACTTTTTGCGCCACATACCCATGGACGGTGTGTACTCTACAGAAGAAATAGGATCGGTTACTGATCTGCTCAATAGTGGCAACATTACTGTCGATCAAATAGCTACTTACTTTAATGTACCTGTAGAAGAAGTTCGCCAGTACTACAGAGAACAAGGTAACCGCCAAGGGTTTAATCGTGGAGGGTTGGCTTCGATAGGAGCACGAGGGATGTACTTGGGGGGTTCCACTGATGGTATGGCAGATAAAGTCCCTGCTTCTATAGATAATAATGAACCCGCTCGATTAAGTGATGGAGAGTTTGTAGTACCGGCTGATGTAGTTAGTCATTTAGGTAACGGCAACTCAGATGCGGGGGCAAAACAACTTTACGGGATGATGGACAAAGTGCGTAAAGCTCGCACGGGGACAACCCAACAAGGCCGTCAAATAAACCCTAATAATTTTTTAGCGTGAGGTAGGTATGCGGTATTTTAATAACGGTGGTACTACATCTGACCCAGCAGGGCAAATAGCGGGTACTGAAGAATCCCTTTCAACTTGGGCCGCTCCGTATGTAACAGACATGTTGGCTAAGGGTAAAGCGTTAGCTGATCAACCCTATACCGCGTATACGGGCCCTCTTACGGCGGGGCAATCAGGGTTACAAACCCAAGCTTTCCAAGGTATTGCAGGGCTTACTGTGCCTACCGCGCAGATGGGGGCTTACAACCCTACGTCATTTACTTCTGGCACCACCGCTCAACAGTATATGAACCCGTATTTGCAAGCTTCATTAGAGCCTCAAATAGCGGAAGCACAACGTCAGGCACAAATACAACAAGTTGCAAACGCTTCACGGTTAAACCGAGCTGGCGCGTATGGTGGATCGCGTCAGGCCATTATGGATTCGGAGTCACAACGTAACCTTTTACGTAACTTGGCAGACATTACATCTACAGGCTACAGCAGTGCTTATGATAAGGCCCAAACGCAGTTTAATACCGAAGAAGACAGGCGTAGAGCCGCACAACAGGATGCTAATGTTTATGGGCTTAGAGCATTAGATCAAATGCGTACCTTTGGGGATGCAGAGCGAGACATAGAGGCCCAAGGTATTGCGGCTGACATAGCGCAGTTTGAATCGGAACGAGATGATCCGTATAAGAAATTGCAGTACCAACAGTCATTGCTCCAAGGACTACCGGTCCAAGCGCAAACCAGAGATTACGTAGAACAAAGTGGTCTTTCAGAAATATTGGGTCAAATAGGTGCGGTAGGTGAAGCGGGGGAAAGCTGGAGTGCGTTCATGGCGGCTTGGCCGTGTGCGCCTACCAACGTTACTGCACAGAACCCAGCCGGTACTCCGAGAACACGAAATGCATTTGGCTTTTGCGTATAACTATTAAGAACAGAGGGCAGTAAGATGGCATACGGTATCGGGCAAGAGATTGAGGATCTTACAGAACTTGGTGTAGATGAACTTACACGAAGGCAGTCTATTAATCCTCAGTTAAAGTATGCGTTGGCTTTGCAGGAAGCGACTAACCTTGTTAACGCTGCTGCGCGTGAGCGTGAGATGGCAATGGAACAACCCCAACCCCCGCAGGTAATAGGTCAATTGGAACAGGGTTTGGCAGAACGTTTAATGCCAGGGGTAAACCAGATGGTCCAGCAGCAACCACAACCCCAGCCTATGATGGAACAGGGTATATCGGGTGTACCAGCGCCTAACATGATGATGGCGGGTGGCGGCATTGTCTCTTTTGCGGAAGGTGGCATCCCCATAGGTAACAACCAACCTATCCCTAACTTAATGGATAAGTATGGTAGTGAAATGGTGACGGGCTTTTTGGAAGGGGAAAAACAACTACGAGAAGAAGCCAAATACGTAGCACCTGAGTATGCCGATGCGTATAAACAAAAGAGAGATAACTTTTACTCGCATTACCCCATAGAATTTATTCAAGAGTTGTATGAAACGCGAAAGGGCTCCATCGGCATGGAAGAAGAAGTATCAATGGCTGGTGGGGGGACTGTTAGTTTTGCTGAAGGGGGTGAAGTAGAAGAACCATTAGTTCCTATTTCTTGGCTAGAAAGATTTTTAGACACCTTGTTTCCACCCAAGAGTGATGTAGAGAAAGAAGCATTTGAGAACCGTCCTCGACCGGGGTCGGATGAATGGAGAGAGCGACAATACATAAGTTCAGGCGGCATACCAACACCGCAGATGCAAAGTGAGGATGCGAAGAGATTTAGAGAACGTATGGAAGGTATGGGGCCGACAAGAGAAGAAATGGCTGGTGGGGGGACTGTTAGTTTTGCTGGCCCACAGGGTAGTTTTGTTGGGAGAAATAACCCTTACAATATTCGTGACTACAACCAAGGCTGGGATGGACAAACTGGTGCTACCAAGGGCTTTGTAGACTTTGAAAATGAAGCGGCAGGAGTAAGAGCAGCAGATAAGTTACTAGAAAATTACCAATCTTTGCATGACATCAGCACCGTGCGGGAAGTTGTTGCCCGTTTTGCTCCACCTAATGAAAATGTTACCGAAGAGTACATTGCGTTTGTATCCGATAGAACTGGATTTACCCCAGACCAACCTATAGATCTAGGTGACCCTCAAACACGCAACGTTTTGTTAGGGGCTATGGGAAAAATAGAAAGTGGTTATGACTTTGATGAAAATATACTGGCGCAAACAGATAGAGCACGGGGCCCTTCTGAGTTCCAACAAAGCCTAACAGATGCTAGGGGAACCTATGACGATCTTTTAGAACGGGAAGATGCTGCAAATGAAGCGCAACAAACTGATGCAGAAGCAGAAATTAATTTGCTTAATGCCGCTACGCAAACTGGTGATGGAAGAGATATAGCTGATCAAGCTAGAAGGGCTGCTGAGTCTGCACGACGAACGATTGCAGCAAGAGAAACAGAAGATACCGGTGGTATTGGTGGAGCACTAAGGCGCTTATTAGGACAAACAGATGCTAAATCAGCCGCTTTGTCTGTGCCTGAAGATGAAACAGGTATAGCTGCTCAAGCTAGAAGGGCTGCTGAGTCTGCAAAACAAACAATTGCAGCAAGAGAAGGCACCCAAGACAGGTCAGGCTATTCAATAGACGGTATTAAAGAGGCGTTGGTAAATTTATTAGACTTAGGCCCTAGAGAAAGGGGAGCAGAAACTTTTACTGATGCCGCTGGAAATGAATACCCAACTAATCCTACGGACGCGCAACGTATGCGCCAAACTTTTCCACAATTGGCAGCACGTAGTGATGCCCAACAACAAGCTGATGCAGATGCTGAGGTTGGGTTGTTAAGTGCTGCACAAGGTAGGGTAGATGACAACCGCGCCCGAATCCAATCTATTATGGACTTGCCTTCAGCACAAGAAGCTGATGCAGAAGCAGAGATTAACTTGCTTAATGCAGCTGCACAATCCCCAGACACCAGTGGTATTGGTGGAGCAGGAACAGCCCCCTCTGCTGAAATAGAAGATACCGCTGCTACAAATGAGCGGAGTATACGAGATAGGATATTGGGAGCTATAAATCCTGAGTTGGCTAGTGATTACGCCACAGTACCAACTCCCTCAGAGCAACAAAATATGCAACGTCGTGCGTTACAAGAGGAGCGCCGAGCGTTGATAGATCAACAACGACAATACTCCCCATTTGGTGATGAGAAAGTTATTTATGATGCCATACAAACAAAAATTAATGGCATGACTGCACAAATTAATGCTATGCAACGAAGGGACATAGGTGGGGCCCAACGCATCGCAGAAGAAGAATATGAGGAGCAATCAAATACCAATCGCATACTCAGAGAATTGGGTTTAGAAGAAGCGATAGTAGAACTTCCTAATCCTTATGGCACGCAGGTATCGGAAACAATAAGTGATGCTCCAGTAGACCCAGTAGAAGAGATTCTTACTTCTTCTACTAATGAAGTCATTGATGACGGCACATCACTGGTTGAGGAGACAGTAACAGAGGAACTAACACCCGAGGCCCGAGAGTTTGCAAAGATGTTTCCTGGTGCAAAATCCGCAGTTGATAGGTACACCATCACAAACCAAAGAGATCCTGAGCCTAGTGTAAGCCAACCACAGAGCGCGGTTTCTTCCGTCCAAGACCGGTATGACCAACTGACTACCCCACAAAGTGGTTCCGAAGCTTTCTTTGATCTGCTTAAAACATTAGGTGGGGGAGGTGGCAGAAGTGAAGGGTATGAGTTTTCTGGCATTGCTGAGCGAGGCGCTGAGAATCGCGCTGCCCGAAGCAAGGAAGCAATGGATATTATCGATGCAGAGAATCGCCTTAGAGCAATAGAGGCACAAAATCAAACTGACCAACGAAGTTTTATTGCTAATTATCAACAGGCTAATGCGGGTAAAGGTACTCCGTCACAGTTGTACGTAGAAG
>Ga0255047_10000366_pt1 | contig 36668 bp, 50 predicted proteins | sample JV7_2_1_MG_FD_183640 | JGI IMG/M metagenome (GOLD analysis project Ga0255047, IMG submission 183640) | Seawater microbial communities from Jervis Inlet, British Columbia, Canada - JV7_2_1 | ecosystem: Environmental > Aquatic > Marine > Inlet | place: Canada: British Columbia | collected 2016-10-06
TCTTTCAGCTTCAGTTCGCGGGCGGTATATATCTGCCCCTTGATCTCTACTTCTATCTCTCGGCGTATTGTGTCGCCTGCGGTCGTTCCCTGTTGTAACATCGTTATATCTCCCTTGATTCGTTTATGTTGGCCATGCAGTTGTGCGTGGCACTAGTTGAATCTGTGCGCTTATGGTGACAGTATCTCCATCGCCTTCGTTCCCTGGTAATGAACCAGTTGCAAGCGAGATCGTGCCTGCCACGACTGCTGTGATTGTGTAATCTCCATCGCTGGAAGTCGAACCGGACACAGTTATTTTGTGACCAACTTCAAAGCCAGCCCTTATGAAGCCGTTCCCGGTGTCTGTTATAGTGTCGTCGCCGCCGCCGCCATCAACAAAGGCAATCCCTGTGCCTTGTATGTCGGCTGTACCCGATCCCTGGAACGTGAGGCTCTCGCCTATGGCTATCTCCACAGCGGTATCAATATCGATTCCGCTGACAAATGCCTTACCTCTAAAGAGATGGACAGTCGTCACATTTGGAGCATCATCATACAGGGCAAAAAACTGTATGACCACCTCTTGTCCGATCATGAAATGGTGAAAATCATCAGTGAGCCAGAAGCCAGAAGCCCCGCCAGTCCAGTCCTTCATGCCAGCCAGCCACTTCTTGAACCCGCCAGGACCATCAGCGAAGTCTGTGATCTCTACAACGTCTAATACCTCACCGAAATTCCAACCGAAGAAACCTGCTATTTGCTGGCCTGGAAGCGCAACGAAAACCGTCACATTATCGCCAGCGGCCTCAACAGTCAAAACGCCAGTTGCAAGCGTGATTGTGCCTGCTACTACTGACACAATGGTATAGTTACCATCATTAGATGTGGAACCTGACACAGTTATAAGATCGCCACCTTTGAAACCGGCGGTCACGAATCCGCTCCCGGTATCTGTTATGGTATCAGCTCCGGCGCCGCCATCGACAAAGGCGATGGTAATGGCGGTAATCGTGGGTGTCCAGTAAAGCGCACCTGTTTTCCCGTGTACTTTAGCCATACTATATCACCCCTTATGCTGGCGGAGTCAATACGCCGTTGCCCTTAAATGTCCACTCATCAACAATGGCGTCGTTTACGTCGGTCGTGACTGTATGACTTACCAAGATAGCATTACCAGCAAAAGTGCTGCCTGCTACTAATGTCAACGTCAAAGTCGCTTCATCGCCAGGAGCTGCGGTGTTTGGCGTATCGTCCCATTTGCTCTGAACTGTAACCTCCCAATCTCGAAGACCAGCGAGCCATTTCTTGAAGCCAGCAGCTCCGTCAGCAAAGTCGGTTACTTCCGGCGTGTCCAGTGTGTCGGTAATAGTGAAAGTGAAATCACCAACAGTGAGATTGGTGAAGGTTAAACTCGATCCTTTTCCATGTGCTTTAGCCATTATACAGCTCCTTAGTCGTCTTCGATCATTATTTCATAGTTGATGAAAAACCCCTGCGTCTGATCTACTGTGGGCAAAAAGCCGGATGTTTGACGTGTCACACCGATGGACGTGTGATCTGCCAGTGTTAGTGTGGCATCATCGAACACTGTCGAGAGCTTCTTTACAGCATCGTTGAGGACAGTAAAATCTCTGGGCTTGTCTTTGTCCTGATTATATACACTGAACTGATAAGTTGTTATCTCTCCGTCGCTGGTGAACGTGGGATCCGGCTCCCCTGTTATGTATTGAAATACTGCGTAAGGAGATGACACACCCTGGGGAGCTTCCGTGTCACGCAAGCCGCCAACTAATGCGGCCACCGCTGGCGCATTCGCGTCAAAGGCTGCCGTTATCCCTGTAGTTATAGCACCCAGATCTAAAGCCATCAGCGCAACTCCGATTTCAACATTGACAGCATCGTCCTGAGAACTGGACGCGCTGGCATCTTGTGAGTTCCCAGGAAAACATGAATGGCATATTTGAGGGGCTTGCCGTCAGACCTTGCGATGTATGTGCCTATCCTGATAGCAAGCTGAGTCTCATCCACTATCCAGGTCAGACTGTTCATGAGGAAGCCTTTATCCAAAGCTCTTAGTCCTGCTCCCATACCGCCAGAGATGATATGTTTAGATAACGCCTCACCGCGGGCCCCGACTCTGTTCAGGAAATCAATTATCCTGGGATTCAGAGTGTTCCGCTCGAACTCTTTATCAAACCATCTCACTCTAACAGGCATCAGATCACCTCTCGAAGTATTAACTGGAACTGGATTATCTTCCCGCGCCCGCGCTTGACAGTCCTGACCATCGTTATATCAAACAGTTGTGGAACTTGTAGATTCTCCGTGTTGAGGACTGAGATCCTGTTTTCCTCTTTCACATCTGCGATATTGTCTTTCCTGATAAACGCAGGAGAGACAAGCAGTTTATGAGTGCTGACTACGGTTTCCCTGGCGAACAGCTCCGCCTCCGTCGCTGTGAGATCTATCAAGACGCCGGGGAACTCCACCAGATCCTCCCAGGTGTCTGTCCCGCCGCCTGTGCCTGTACGCGTCTCCGTGGGCTTCTGGAGCCTACAACGTGTTTGTGGTCCTCTACTCATAGCCACGTATCCTTGTATTTGTCCAGCGTGTTCTGGATAGCTGAGGGTATTTCGTCTAGATAAGCCAACGAAACGCCGCCGCCTAAGCTCACAGTTCTCATCCCATCGCCAGACTCCTGGATCTTATCATAGGTCAGCTTCACCAATCTCAGGACTGCACCCTTGAGATCGCCGGGTATAGTAGAGAATCCGCCGGTATAAGTAGCCATGACGTTTCTGTTGCCCTCAGGCCAGCCACCGGGCATATATACCATTCCAGTTTCTTCGTTCACGTCTACCTGGATTATGGGATCAGGAGCCAATAGATCCTCGTATGGCGGAGTCCCTGTGTCTTCGATGTCTGTAACTACCAGCCCTTTGACTTCCAGGAGTTCCGTGGAGAGCATATCCTCAAAAGCTGGATCGTCGATCAAGGCATCCCATCCTACGCCTAAAGCGTTGATGGTCGTTATGAGTTCCGCTATAGTGTCAGAGCCAGCAGCAGTCAGGTCGATGGGGCTTGATACCCCTGCATTATCTCCACCGATGACAGACAGCCTCAGCTCCTGATCCGCAACATCCACGCTTACCAGGGCCCTGGTAGCATCTGAAGACGTGTTCCGGATCTGGATCACCGGTCGTTTTGACCAGGAGACTGAGGATAGCACCGTTACTGGCCAGTTCCTCAGCCTCAGATACCGTGTCCCATCTCCAGAGTATAACTGATTCACATACGACGCTGAAGCGTAATCGTCGCGAACCTCGGTCAGAATATCCGCCTCTATATCGTTCCGCACAGTGGCCACCAGGTCAGAGGGATCCGCAGGGACTTCGGTATCGGACGTGATGGTCTGAGCTGCGGCAGCGTCGGCAGAGAATCCCAGAGTTAAAGCGGCGTCAGAGCCTGTGAATGTGAGAGCTATGGTCTTCCCCACTGTGGCATCGATGGTGAACTTGAGCGTTGACGAGGAATAGGTCACAGCGAAAGTTATTGTCCCGCCGGTCAGGGTGGCGTTGTTGTTCATGGCGGTCTGGAGAGCTGTGGCCAGTGCAGCGCCCTCGTATGTTCCATCGGCTATGTCGATAGATTCAGGGCCGCCTTCGTCACTGGTCAAGACCAGAACGTCATTGGCAGCATTGATCTCGAATACGCCTTTGCTGTCGACGCCTATAAATGCTAAACATTCAGCTAATGTGGTGACTGCCATGTTATTCCTTTTCCGGTTCGTCGTTCTGTTCCACAGGCTTTATCTCAGGCTTCACTTCTTCAGTGATGATCATATATTTGACTCTATTCAATGTCAACTCTAATTTCCTGGCCTGCACTATCTTAACGATAGCTGATTCGCGACCTTTCTGGAACCATTCAGCTCGCCGTTTGTCTCGTGCCGCATCCCGTCGCTTTGTGTAATGCGAAACGCTGGTGAATCCCACAGTATATAAAAGAAGCAGTAGAATCGCAATGATACCAACCCACCGCAATATTTTATTTCTCATCGTTATATCTCCCCAGATATTCTTAGTTTAAGGCGCAGCCCATCCATCAGGTGTTAAAACTAGGGAAGTAGCCAAAGCCTGATACCTGGGTATGATGAAATTCGACAAAGTCGTTTGCTGACCAGCAGTTAAGGGAACGGGATCGTTCCTCCCTTTTCTGAGACCTGCCCCAATCTGTGTAGAGTTCATATACAGCTTGAACTCTCCTGCCTCCACATCATATCGGATCACCATATTCTCAAAGCCGAGGTGAGTATACGTTTCGGTCAGATCGGCTTTTGCTATGAGTGTTGGTGCTACCATAGAACCAGCAACACAAACAAGAACAAACAGCAATACGGTTCCCCATCCTTTTTTCAACATCATCTTTAATTGCCTCCATTCTGTTGTTCTAACTTCGTAATCTGATCTTGTAGTTCATTGAAACGCTCTTTCCAGTGATCAATCTGTGCCTGTTGCTCTTGAAGCCCCTGTACCATCAAGGCTACAGTAGCCCTAGTGTATAACCCCCATCTCTCTGTTCCATCTTCGCCAAATGCTAATGGAGCAGCCTCTGGATGCACCTTGTGTACATCCTGTGAAATAAAACCAAACTGCCTATTAGTACCTCTCGCAGGATTTTTCCAGGTATAATACTTGCCCGAAGGATACCGAAGCAGAAGTTCAAGCGCATCATCGATTTCCCCATCAATATTCTTTTCTTCACGAGAAGAGGATGTCGTAATCAGTCCTGTGCCACCAGAAAATGTCACATCACCATCTCCGTACTGTGGCATAAACACACTGCTAGCTCCGTCAACAATAAGGGCATCCGTGCCATCTTGTTCTTCTACCAATAGCGCAATATCTCCCGCATCATTGCCAGCGGTAATTTGCGCACCATTTCCTTGGCCACTAGTTACATCATTATTTGTTATTAACCACATGGGCACTGACGAATCAAGCCCATTTGCATTGGTCATATTTATCTGACCACCAGAAGGCGTAATGGTTAAATATCCATTAGCATCCGTTTGAAAATCGGTATACACCGTGCCATCCGTGTGAGTCATCCGTACTTGCGGAGCAGAAGCATGTAATACATCCAGTTCTCTGTCTGGGCCAGATGTACCAAAGCCAAAATTGCCGGCGTGTACTATCCACGAATCTGAATCAGCTTCAAACGCGTAAGTCTGAACCTCCGTATCGCTATACATGTATATAAAAGGATTAGTAGTATCACCACCCGGAAAGAATTGTATCCTCTCCTCACCAGTGCCAGTGGACTTAAAATATCCAGTTCCACGCACTTCTAAAATACCATCCGGTGCTGAGGTCATTCCAATTCCAATCTCAGGCACGAAAGTTCCAGCCCCACCTAAGGCCGGAATGAACTGAACTGCTGCGACTTCGGCAGCATTGTATATCGTGAAAGTCGGATTGGTAGTAGCGCCAGCTACGGCGAATAGAAATCTGTCTTCACCAGAAGTATCAAGTATTTGAGCATTGCCTTGTATTGTTGCTGGAATAGACCCATGAGCAGCAACCCCCACACCTAAGCGCGCAAACTGCGGTGTGCCGGCAATTACAACACTTTGATCCAGGGAAAAACCGTCTGTAGTATCGACGTTCAGGTTCGTCACCACTGTTGTCGATGCAATGGTAAAAGGAGCCGTTCCCGTGGCTATATCTGATTCAAATGTTTCGGAGCGAATTTCTTGGCCGCCCGCGTCCCAATCCGAGGTCAACGCCACGCTTCCATCTTTGTTAAGATATACCGAATGCGTATGACCAGGATCGGCCCCTGACGTAACGTTAGGCCCTAAGATATTCCCAGTCACAGTCACGCCGCCACTGAACGTCATCAGGTCATTGCCAGCGATCATAGTGTGATCAGTACCCGACACGTCAAATGTCCAGGTATTTGAGGCGTTTGACCCATCGCTCCAGGTCGTAGCGTCTATTAGTGTAGTATCTAACGATACTGTATCACCCGTTAATACTATCGGCGTTGAAACCGCAAGATTCGTATCGGCTGAAATGTCAATAGCGGCGTTATAATAGATCTCTCGCCAGTCAGCACCATCGAATCTGAGAGCGATAGAACTGGTGGCTCCGATAGCCCTGGAAGCGATGCTATTAAGCAACAATACATTCGTTCCGGCCAGCGTCCCTTGATCCTGGAGCGTAACAGTATTCGCTTCCGCAGGATCGGCGGTTATGATGACAATCTGTCCCTCTGTGCCATCCGCTACGTGGGGAGTGGACGTGAGGGTGTAGTTAGCATCAGGATTCACCTCGACTATGGTGGCATTGGCTAGAATAGCATCGCCAACGGCAGTTATGGCTTGCGCTGCTGAAGGCGTAAATACGGACGTGAGAGTGACTTTCAGGTCGGTGATAGTAGCAGGAACGTCGTTCACCTGTACCCGAACCGCATAAGCCGATCCAGCAACCAGAAGAACTATGAAGATAAGACTTAGTAACCTTCTCATGAGCTATCACCGCCGTTCCTGTCATGCACAGCCGATTCTATCAGCGTGTTCAGCAACTCGTCAAGATCGGAATTGACTTTCCCCATGAACTTCATGGCTGCATCTGGCGCTATCGCTTTCAGAACATCAACCGCGCTTTCTTTCAGCTCCGTCTTCTCTTCATCTGTCAACTTACCATCAGCCGCCGCCAGTTTTAATTTATCGCCGGTTGTCTGCGCGACTGTCTTGACAGCTTTCTCAGCAAGATCCGCCAAAAGGTCGCCATAGCTCTGGAGCTTGTCGTTCTTTATCCTGGCGAATAGATAACGGATGCCAACGCCTAACAGACCAGCTAGAACGACACTGACTCCAGCCAGAAATTCCTCTAATATGCTCGAAATCATCATGTCCATGTCGTTCTCCTTAGCTGTTCAGGCTCCTGGACTTTTCAACCCAACGCGTGCCATCGTAAAGCAGCACAATGGTGTCCAGTATAGCCGATGGCCCAAAATCATTAGCGGGGCTTGATTGACCGCCCTGCAAGACTAAGCTGGCACTCGCCTGGAGTGTCGTATCGGTATCACCAAATACAATAGTAATCTCATGTCCGCCAGATGCAGGATCATCGAAGTCTGTTATGGTAGTCGCGCCGGTGTTCGCCGTCTTGAAATGCGAGCCGCCGGCTATTGATGGTGTCGTGTCCAGATCCGTGAACGTGGCGAAGGTGACAGCGCCACTACTGGAGCCAGCCGGAGCGAAGAGCGTCCATGCCGTCCCGTTCCAGATGTAAGTTAGTTTCGTGTCAGTCTCGAAAAACGTGGAGCCGGCTTTCACGCCCGTTGTGGATAACGTCGCGCGCTCGGCTGCCGTTCCGATGTATTTTTGTATGTCCGTCATCAACAGAGCTGCCATCGCCGGATCCTTTCGTTAGGTAGTCGTCCAGGCCGCGCCAGTCCAGACGTAAATCAACTGTGTGTCAGTCTCGAAGAAAGTAGCACCAGCCTTAACCGCAGTGGTAGTCAGGCCAGCGCGTTCGGCGGCTGTGCCTATATAGTTCTGTGTATCTGTTATCAATACCGCTGCCATGCTATCACCCCTGAAGGAGCAGAGCGACCGAAGCCGCCCCGCTCTATGATATTTGCTATACTACGCCGCTGCTATAGTTGCTCCAGCGGTTATCCTGCGGAACACCATAGTCACATCAACAGTTCCGCCGCCTGTGCCAACGCCATCATCACCGTTGATGTATAGCTTCTTCGTTGTTTCGAGCGTGATGGGCAGATTGTTCACATCCGCCAACGCGTTGTTGATAGTGGCGTTTGCTCCCAGGTTTGCGGTAGCTTCATCCCATAGTGGGACCGTGCCGCCTGTTAAGCCTTTTGCATTATCGCATACCACCTGGATAGTGGTCGGATTGACAAGCCCTGTGCCGTCGGTCTGCATTATGATTTCTTCTAACACTAGCGAGCCGCTTGCAGCTCCGGTCAGCGGTTCATCCAGAGGACTGGCTCCATCGTCGGGTATGTCGCTGGAAGTGATAGTCTTAGTGATTATCAGCGCCGTTCCAGCGGCAACAGCCGCATTCGCTATGTCAGTAGCCAGATCCGTATCTGCCGGCGTTCCCAACGTGGCAGGAAGAGTCGTGCCTGTGTCTACCAATATGGCGGCTGTGCTGTCATCAACTCCGCCAGCGATTGCAGCATCAACAGGGATGCCTTCCTCGTCGTTAGAGCCGTCAACATCACACCAGGTATTACCAAACCGGGAACATGCCGCTCCATCAATAGTTGCAGCCTGGGTATCTGTTTCACATTCATTCCGGGCGATCCTGCCGGTTACTGCTGTGCCAATGATCTGGATCGCGTGTTGTCCGGTCAAGAGGTTTGACAATTCGTTGCCAACAATCCTGATATTCGTGCAGGCGTTCCCTGCTGTAGGGATCTGGACGCAAGCCTCGTCGAAGTCGCCATAGATCTTATTGCCTTCTATGGTTATTTCGTCGTGGTCTTTGGCGATCTCAATAGCCTGGTTGTAATTCCCTGCTGTCGGGGCATAAAAAACATTATTGACTACCGTCAAGCGGTCGGAGTCATTATCCACCGTGTCTGCCGTGATGAAACCCAACCCCGTGGCGGAGCCTTCCCTGAATTCGTTACCATCAATAATAACGTCATCCGCCGCCACGTCAATGGATTCGGTCTGGCTTGCAATATTACAGATGAACCGTAACCCCATAAAGCGTCTGTTAGCACCCGTAACAGTCAGCGCCGCTACAGCATTCGTTATGGAAGTGAATGTCGGGCGCAAAGTGCCCCAGGTCAAGCCCAGTGTTAGTATACCCGCTTTAGCCAGCGCAATGGCCGCTGTCAGCGATTCGGCATGACCAGGGCGTATGATTATAACATCACCCTGATTAGCGGTCGCTAAGGCTTCCGCTCCCGCATAGGTAGAGCAGGGAGCTTCGTTTGAGCCGACGTTATTGTCAGCGTTAGCATCGCCGGAGTCAACCCATATAAAATCCCCGTTGTAGATCTGTTTGTTGACTATGATTGCCGGGCGGCCTGCGATGTTTCGCCAGAAAAATGGTGTTTCTCGTCTTGATCCCATTGTCTTTGTCTCCTGTTCAGGATTTCAACCTGTGTGAAGGGTTATTTTTTTTGTGGAGCGCGCCCTTTTCTGTTCTTGGGGGCGGCTGTTGCTTTCTTGGGTTTAGCAGGCAGCTTCACTGCCTCGCAATCCTCCTGAGATATACACCTCAGAGCTGCGGCTTTGCTAATATCAACCACCTGACCAGCTTCCCAACCCTTGAACGGTTTTGTGATTTTTACTTTCATGTCAAACACCTTTAGTTGAGCATTATTTCACTTCTGATGCAGACGCCTTCTTGTTGGCCGGTGCTTTGGTTGCCTTTGCACCTTCTGGCTTTTTCTTTTTCTTGCTAACAGGAATCGCCACTTTGCGGTCTATTAACTTCTCCGCCATCAACCGCGTCATAGGCATGACCGGAGTTTGCTCTAGATCGACAACAACGTCCATGACGTTCAAGATCTCGCCATCTTTCCTGATGCGATACTGAACCCCGCCGTCTTCTCCATACATTTGCCATACATTTTCCCTGGCGCGGATCCGGGTTTTGCCAGGAAGCGGAACGCCTGCCTCAACAAACTGTGCCACTATAGGCTCTGTTAGACGAGCCTCGTTTAGATGCTCTTCGCATTCCAGCCCCATAGTAAACAACACATCATTATCAGCGTAAGCAGGCATCTTGCCCATCCAGGGCATAGCCAGCTTTACATTGATATATTCCATTCCTTTATGACTCTTTTGGATCCCCATTTGATTCTCCCTTGAATGGACGCGGCGGCAGATGGGAAGAATCGTTTGGCACGATCCCATCCACCGCCTGTCCGTGTTATTTACGGCAGTTGGTCGCTCTGATAATCCGCTCCACTGGCTCGCAGGGTGGCAGAAATCAGGTCGCTGTTCTGGTTTGTTGTCACGTCCACACCAACAAACCATTTATCCTCATCGATGCCAACGAGATCATGGGCATTAAACAGTATCTTGTCGATCTGTTCCAGATCTCCTGCTGCGCCGGTGAGTGTAACCGTCTTCCCGGTAACGTCTTCTTTGTTTGCGCCTGCTGCGCTTGTGGCAACGGTCAACTGTGCAATGGCCGTTTTCGTGTCTGTCAAGACAGCCTGGATCACCATCTCGCCAAACTCATAGCCGCTGAAATCAACATATGCACTGGCATCAGTGCTAGTCTCAGCCGCCGGGTTTATTACAGCCGGCCCAATAATAGAAAACTGGCCTGCTTCTTTTCCTGGATCTCTACTCATAACTTGTCACCTCGAATTAAGTGTTATCGGTCAATCCTGAAATATCAGGACAGGTTTATCTAGCTGCCAACGTGATCACAGGAGCCAGCGTGTCGCCGAATCGCGGCTGTAGAGTTGTCCGCCTCTTGATCTTGCCGTCCATGTAGAACACCGACCGGAAAGACGTTTTCACCTTATCAAACGAGAAATGGATCGACGTGTCCCATGTTCCGTTAGGCATCCCTGCCGGAATGACAACCACATACTCACTGGGATCCAGGAGAGCTATATCTCCCAAGTCGCCGATGGCGCTCATGTGTTCGCTTGAGAAGAATGGACGCCCCTGGAACGCTTCCTCTTTACTGATTGCCGTTCCGCCTGCGCCGATCACAAAAGCAAGGCTGGCAAGCTGCGGGAAGGCTGTCTGGTTATATGCCCATACCGTCCTGTCGGAATGGATTGCCCTGGCGAACATATTGATCAAGTTTTCATACTCGATTGTGTCAGCTGCCTGTCCCGCTTCGGCTGCTTGCGCTATTTTAGCGTCAGCATTCAAAAATCCCGTGGGCTGTCCTGAGCCTGTTCCCTTCAGTAGCAGGAAATCAATTCGCCATGCCAGAGCCTCAGCGTACAGCGAACTCATGAAGGCGCTAACGGTAATTGGCGTGAACCTCATCATGGCGTCAGAAGCATGGACGAAAGCCGCCTGCATACCCATATTCCATTCCACCATCTCGAACTTCGGGCGGCTCTCTGAAAGAGTGTCGTTCTCTCCCTCGTCGTTGAATATCACCCCGCCATATACCGTACCAGACGAGTGATCCGTATCGGCAACGACCGGCATCCTCACCTGTTGATTACCCGCCACTGGCAAGACCTGGACTCTACTCATGAGGTTTGACTGCTCAAGAGCTGGCTGCCATATAGACATGCGGAACGCTTCAGGGGATAGGAAGCCGCCAAACTCTGCGTTGTCAACTTCCAGGCCATCTCCGGCGGCTTTACCTGATGCAACATTCTTCTCGCGCTGCATGTTGATCAAGGCGTTCAGCTTATCAGGCACTTTGCCATACATGCCCAGATTGTAGATGTCCCTCATATAGTCGCCGCCGCCCATGTTGGGATCGTACCCACACCAGGGGTCGCCTTTCTCATCAACGCCGCCCAGGGGAGCATTATCGCGGGGCTTCATGAGTTCCTTGATCTGGTCTTCGAGTGCGCCGATCTTGGTGTCAAGTTCCGCTCTGTATTCGGTGTCAGGCTCACCGTATTTGCCGTCGAGATCCGCCTGGAAGACAGTCTTCATTTTCTCTATCTCTGCCTCTAAAATCTTTCTGATGTTGGCCATTAGTTCTGCGAGTTCTTCTGGAGTCATGATAATACACCTCGATTGATTGTTGATAGTATTGCTACGTGTCTCACTGACTATCCCCAGAATCGAGACCCTAATGTCGATCAGCCAACATCCCCCGGTCTGGTCATCCTGATAGTTCTCTCAAATTGCGGATGTCTTTTCCCACAATTCCTCAAGCGTCGGTTTCTTTTTCGTGCTATCCCATAATGCCTGTAAATCTATTGGCAAAGGCTCAGGAGCATTGCCAGCCTTCACCTGTTCCAGTTCTAACTCTAAATCGGTGACACGCTGTATTAGCTCGGCGATCTGTTCTGAATCTTTCGGCTCCGGATCTGCCTCAAAGCTCACAAGGTCTTTGCCCTCGCTTGGAGTCATTATACCCTTGCTCACGGCTATCTGAATCGCGTCGGGATTACTGCCTATGAACACGTCCGAGTATTCCCATAGCTCCCACTTAGTAAAGAACCTAAACGGCTCTTTGAACTCGTCTTTTGTGGGCTTGATGCCCTTCTCTTTCAGTAACGCCTTCACCCTGGGAACCCAGTCTTTGAACACGTCATCATAGCCAGTCTCGCCCTTGCGGACGCTCTCCACTGACCGGAAGCCTACTGACTGACCCAGTGGATTCTCTCCTTGCCTGTAGAGGAACACCTTGTGGCCCAGTTCGGAAAGCTCACCCAGGTACGCTGTCTTTGCTATGATCTCATTGGGCTTGCCCTTTGGTATGCGTTCCCGCCATAGGCTTTTAGCATGTGGAATGTCATCTCGCCAGTGATCGTGCTGCCACAAGACGATCCCGGAATACTGCGATTCATCCATGCCCTCTGACAGGAGAACCTCGTCGTCCCTGTCTTTGCGGATGTCAGAGATCACGCCGACTATGGACTGTTCTCCTTCATCGAACCGGAGCAACCTCGCCGGCACTGGAGCTTTCGGCTGCCAGAGTTCTTTCCTGATTATCTCCGTCTCTGGCTCCAGCTTGCCTATAGACGCTGCGAACTTCTCCGGGAGCGTGTCGCCGCGGAACGAATCAATTATCTGCTGTACGGTGAATACTGACATGATATAAGCTCCTATAGTGTCACAACGGGTTTGAGTGTACAACGGCATTGGACGTGCAAAGGCGGCCCAAATACATTCTCGTAATCCAGATTAAGTGTCAGCTCATTTCCTGCATCGCTCTCAGCGTGGATCACGTCTCCCTGTTGGAAGTAAGTGAAGCCTACCACGACGCGGCGGCCTGCCATCGGTTCGCAGAAGGGGCATAGCCTGGAATCCCTGGACACCACCCATTCTTTCTCGGTCACGACCCCACTCTGGAGGTATGCCTGCTCCGCTCCGAAGTTCGCTGCTCTGATAACCTCGCTTCGTGCTATCTGCTCCGCCTGCCATCGTGTCTTGAAAGTGAATATCTCATTGATGCGCTTCGTCAGCCCCGGGACGCCTTCGCCTTCCACTAGTGACGCCGTGAACGCTTCTCTGAGCTTCTTCTGTGTGCCAGCGTTAGTGTCAAAGCTGAACCTGAAGCTCCGGTTCTCGATGAACGCCAGAACTCTGGGATTCTCCACCTCGAAGTCAACGCCGATGAAGATCTTTTCCAGTTCAACCTGTCCGTAATCTCCCACGACTTCGGGGAGAAATAGCTGTCCGTATTCTTCAAACGTGACCAACCATTTAGGCCAGTCTGCCCATTCGTTGGGGCCCTTAGTCATCGCTGCTTTGCCAGCTTCGATATTCCCGATGATCTCCGCCTGCTGTTGGCGGAAGAACGACCTCACTTGACGCTCCACGGCGTTCCTGCGTGGTCGTGTCCACATCTCGAACTCACGCCAGAGAGCGGCTTTCTGTAAGTCCAGGAGCCTTGATTGGGTGTGTTCAATTAGTGCAGGGCTTGCCGTCATTATCAAACCTATCAATTCGTTTGTCATCAACAAAGACGTCGAGATAGCCACTATCCCGATTGGTCTTCAATTTTATTCTACTTTTATCTCCGTCAGCCCATAGCTCTGCCGCCGTTTGTACCATACGAAACAGCGAAGAGAAAAGATCTTCTTTAATTTCCTCTGCCATCGTCTATCTCCCCTTAGCTTGCGGCGGCGGCGGTGGTGATACTTTCCAGGGGCGCGCAAGCGGTATTCTCCCCTGCTTGTGATCTGGATTCGCTAACAAACATTTGAGATGAGTATTGACATTCTCGATAACGTATGCTGGCCTTTCAATTCGTTGTTTCCGCATACGCCTTCCGCATATAATACACTGCTTAATGCTCATGCCCACAATCCCCATTCCGCATGTCGTCTATCTTGCCATCTATCACACCATCAATAGCAGCCTTCGCCATGCGCTCCACTTCGCTTGGTTCCGTTGGCTCAATAGGAGCGCGCACAGGAGCCAGCTCATCAGCTTCTTCGCTTGGATGAGGCTCCATGCCATCCTCTCGGCGCTCTTCGTTGGGCGTCGTAACGCCGGTCGTCCTGTTGACTCTGCGCTTCATGATCTTCATCCTGGTATCTTCTGGAACCGGGTTAGCAAACATATAAAACGCCCCGGTATCTGCCAGTGACGGGAACAACGGGATCATACTCTCGGTCAGTTCCTCAGCTATCATGGTCAGGTTGGGGAGTATGGTATCTCTGAGGAACTCTGTATTCCCCGCTTCAGCGACAGCCCTATTGCTGGACTCCATAGTCAGCTTGGAAAGCGGCACTTGCAACACGTTAGCGATAAACTCCCGGAGCATCTTCGCACCTTCCAGATAGCCCATCTCCTGGAGCGTCTGTCCCAGAACTTCGATCTCCCATTCGCCTTGCGTGAATCCGACACGGCCCGCGTTTGATGCGCTTTGGTACAGGTCGGCAAAAGCCTTCTTGAACTCATTGAACTGCTCCGGCCCCATCTGTCGTAACACTTTCACAATAGCCGCCGGCACTCCCATGTTGTGTAACGTGCTGTTCTGGAACGTGGAAGTACTCACCTCGCCGGATATTCTCTGCGATGCCGCTGCAACTGGCGAATGTCCTTGAGACATGGAGAATGGATTCGGATACCAGAAATGGATTATCTCTTCGAGAGCGAATTTCTTGTCTGTCTTGGTGAATCCTCGCTTTAGCTTGTAGCCTGTGACCTGGCCGTTACTCTCAATAGGCTCCATTCTAGTCGTCGGCATTCGTTGGATCTGCACTGGAATTGCGCCGTTCTCGTTCATGATAGGATGCCAGTATTCATTCCCGTTCAGCCCCATGTTGATCATGAGGTTGTCAAATAATTGATACCGCGTCATGGAGCCATTGGCTCGTTTGAACACATCCAAAGCAGGGTGATCGGTTATCTCTTCAACGTTTTCATTGTGCGTCATGGTCTGCTTGCAAAAGTGTATCTCTGAGAGAAATGCTTTCATGTCATCAGTGACAGGGATCCGCTTTGAACTGTTCCGGGAATCGTTCTCCGCCGGGATGAATAAATGAAACGGAGCTGACGCCACCGCTGGTGCAATCTTTCTGATACATGCGTATGTCGTGCCACGGTATTCCTTGCGTTGTGCCGTCCAGTTATTCCACGCTATCTCACCGGTGTTCTTCCCAGTCATGCCCATGAACGCGGCGAAGCTAGGGGCCTTGTCGAAGTCCTGGCTGGCGGCTTTCCCTGCTATCACACTGGCTATCTTTGTCCTGAAACTCATAAGCTCCCCAGTACTTGTGGGATCAGATCCATCTCTTTGAAATATGTATAAAGCCCATAGCGTTCAGCATCAGGGCCGTCATCTCGAACTTTCACCGGCTGGAAGTCTAACACATTACCATGCCGGTCTTCCTTCAGCTTGTATGATTTCCGCTGCTTCAGATACTGCTGTCCAGCTTCACTGCCTGTGTGAATAAACGGCGTCTTGGTCTGGACTAGGGAGATCCCGGCCTTCACGTCATTATCGGCTTTGCTGATATTATACCCGCCATTGTATACGATGTCAATAAGATCCGATCTGGACGGGTCAGCATACATAAAAGCGTTTTTGTCAACTTCCAAGTCATCAAAGCGGTCAACGATATTGTCACTTCCTACCTTAGACTCAAAGAGCAAGGGGCGTTCATATATCTGGTCTTCTATCCTTCCAATCTCAACTAATACCATAGCATGAACGTCTCCGAAGTCCAGCCCATACCACAGGTCGTCAAAGTCTTCTTTAGCTGGCCACTTCTCAGCAGCAAGTTCATGATATTTCGGGAAGATGAGGTTCTTGATAATACCCCAGATACCAGCGGCATAGATCTTGTATAGGTTCTCATCCTGGTCTTTCAGTGCCTCCAGCTCATCCACGTATTCCGGATCGTTCAGGAACTCGTTATCCTTGTATGTAGAGTGCATCACTGTGGCTGTCTCGTCGTTGGCTTTCGGTTCGCCGCCCTCGAAGAACCGGTCATTGAGGAATGAGAACTGGTCAACGGGATTGAATGACAGTACGATCTGTTTTTTTGTTCGCTTCTTGCCACGGAGCCTGAGATTGAGCTGCGTTATATCCATCTCATCAAACTCTGTGCTTTCTTCTGCCCAGGCGCTTGTCAGATTCTCGAAGCTCTTTATCTTCTCTGGATCATCCATACCGGCGCAGCGGATCACTGAGCCACCCATCCAGTTTATCTCCATCGTGGACTCTTTGACGTTCACCAGGGAGCGGAGATTCCATTCGTCAATGTAGTATTTGAATAGCGCAAAGACTGAATATCTGACTGACGGTGAGGTCTTTCTGACTGCCAGGATGTTGTGCTTGATGCCCCTGGAGATGCCTGCAAGGATGCGGATGATAAACATCTGGGCAATGAAATGGGACTTCCCTGAGCCTGCGCCGCCTATGAGTACCAGGAAGCGTTTCAAGTCCATCAGGAGCGGGTAGAACTTTGTGTTCATCAGGTTTTTAACCTGACGGAAATCCCACTCGATGTTTTGTATATTTACGTTAGATGATGTCGTCAATGTCCAAATCCTTTGGCAGTGTCAATGTGATGTTCCGATCTGTTCTGTCTGGCACGTCTTCGCCTACCAGTTTGAGATCCAGGAGCACATAATCTTTGTCCAGGTCATGCAGCTTCTTGAGTGTCGATGTTACTCTGTCAAGTTCGTTCACATCGTTGATCTTGATCTCTCCGCTTGCTATCTTTGCAGTGGCATCAGCGATCAACTTCTCTGCCTGTTGCCTGATGGTTTTCAGTGAGTCAAGGTTTTTCGCTATCTCCGCCCGATAGTCGGCTTTCGTGTTGACGATGGCATTTGTCGTTTTCTTCTCGACTCGCTTGTTGACTTCCAGGTCGCGCTGGATGACGCGCTCTTTCCAGTTTAAAGCCTTCGCCCATCGCTCAACTGTCCGGGAAGCGACACTAAACCGACCAGAAACCGACACATACGTCCTATCTTCTCCAAGAGAGTAATAATAATCGAATGCCTCGCCGTGTCGTGTCGTTTCGTCCACATCATACCCCCTTTACCAATTCATCAGGCGCAGGAATCCGTATCTTGCCTTTCCTTATATTTCTGATTTTGACTTTTACTCTATAGGATTCTAACGGTAAAGGGTGTAACGCTACTTCGGACAAGGGGAGTCGCTGTGTTTCTAACTCCGCAACTTCGAGGGATGTTTTTGGTTGGGGACCCATAAACACCTCTGAGGGAGAAGTGGGGCAGGTCAGAGGATCGGGAGGCTTGCGCCTGCGTATCTCCAACCCGCCCCAAAGGGCTGTAACCGTTTTTGAGTAATACGTTATCTAATGGGTCTTTGGCTTCCTGACGGTTATATTATTACATCATCGCGTGGGTCTCGGTTTTGTCTGATTATAAAAACAAGCCAGCCGCTGTGTAGCCTGATAAATCGGAGATGGAAGCGGCTGGCTATCAGCAAATGAACACTATCATATTTTCATTTTACATGTATTGACCGAGGATGTCAAGTTTTTTCTTGCCAGAAAACGTCATCAGACGCGACGAGGCGGCCACCATCGAGTTAATGATGACCGCTCGTATAAGGCAAGGAGTAGGGTTCAAGAATAGCAGATACTGAGGGCGGTGTCAAATCAATTCATCGTGTGCGCCGCCTGGTAGCCAGTAGCCAACAAGGTCGCATACGCATGGCTCATGAGCTTCATGGCGCAGTATATAGACCCCGTCTTCTCCATGATTCCCTGCGCCGCCTCGTCCATGATGGCCACCTCTTGTTGAGCCTTTATCTCTTGCATGTCGTCACTCCCTTGCGCTGGTCTCCCCTGGCTCCTGGATGACCTCTATGTCGGCGGAACTAGGATAGCTCTCACACGCTTCCAGATACATAACATCCCATAATGTTTTAAGCCTGACCTCGCGATCCTCCCCTGCAATATCCACCAATTCGGGCTTATTCCATTCCACGCTATTCACCCCGCGCTTTGTTGATGACTGCTATGATAGTACCCCGCTGCTTTGCGATGTCGGTCTCTGGCGGATCTGGCTCTGCTTCTTTCCGCGTCATGGCGGCTATTTGGTTCTGTAACTTCTTGTTGTCGGCAGCCAGCCGCAACGCATGTTCAATCAGTTCTGCCGTTCGTGTGATTTCAGGCAGCTTCTCTTGTATAGTGTTTACCTTAGCCTCAAGCGTTGCCACTCGGCCAAGCGTTTCGGCATATGCTGCCGTCAAATCTTCTAGTAGAGTGCCTTCGTCTTCCGATTTGACTGTCATCATTCCCTCGCTTTCTTGTGTTCTGGATTCCCTGGGCATCTCATTTCGGTTTGCCCTCCTCGTCTCGCATTGTGTCCCGCTCACGTCTCTGTATTGGCAATCTTGCCTCACGCCTGCGCTTATTCCGTTTCCGCTTTCGCTCTATCAGTTTCTTTCTCATGTTGCCTCTCCACCTTTTACCCTATCCAGGGAGTCGTTTATCGACACCTAACCCATAGGTGCAAAATATCTGATAGTTTCCTTTAGCAATACATGAATCTGTTATACACTCAAATACGCACCGAGACGCAGCTCTGTCGATTGACAAGCGCGGACACCATACTGAGCGACCCTTGCTAGTGCCAGCCAAGACGTCCGCCATCGTTGGCGACGCTATGTTCAGACGCCTAAACTTTGCGCGGTTTCTCTTCATATCTTCACTCACCTCCTCAAAGATCCTCAATACTAACCGCAAGCCACCGCTCATCTACACTCATTCGCTTCCATACTCCCATCTCTGCCTCTATCCAATCCTTCACCCTCCTGCCATAAGCCCTAGCCCCGCTCCTGCCAACAGACCTTGAATAATGCTCCCACGGATGCCCGAACTTAACCACCACCGCACGCATATGACTAGCGCACAGATCCACATCGTAAAACTCATCATCCATATCACCAGCCGCGTCCATTCGCCTATCATAGAAAAACGAATGCCCTTCCGCACCCTCTCTTCCGCATATATCACAACTAATCTTTTCAGTAACTTCCTTCACCATCATTACCTCCTTTCACGTCGCAACTGACCCTATCAACTCGATAATCGCCTCAGCACCATCTTGCGCCATTTGACAATCTCCACTGCCATCGCTTCCTCTAATGCAATACTGCGCTCAAGACCACGCAGGTCATCATCCAGTTTGCTCTCAAACTCAGATAAAACCTTATCCACCGTTAGCTTGTCCAGATACTCGATACGCGCTTGACGACACTCCTCCAATACACATGCAATAGCCTCGCCCGGCTCCCACTCGCCAGACTCAACCAATCCATTAACCTCCTCAAACATCCACCTAAAATCATCATTCATATTGCCTCACCTCAAAACCCAAACTCTTCCATAGCCGCCTCATCTTCAGCCGCCGTCATACCAAACCCACGCTGACCAGTCCTCACATAATCAAACCACCCCTGCACCACCTCGCCCATATCCAAACTATACTCAGCCTTATACTCAGCCAACTCACCTAACACCTTAGCATCAGACTTATTCTGCATAATATTCGCCTCGTTGCCCTTGAAACGCTCCCCACTCATAGGCTTCTTCGCATTCGGGTTGTAATACTCAAACTCCCTATCAGTCTTGAGAACACCCTCGCTCTCCTGCCAGGCAACGATATTATAATTCACAGCATCAATAGTCGCCTGGTCCAGCCCGGCCTGTAAGAACTCAATAAACCGCTCGCAAAACGGCGTCTTCTCTCTCTGCGCCTTCGCCACCACTGACAATATCTCATTCATGTCCTACCTCCGCTTCCGCTATGGCGACCTGCATAGCCATTATATGATCTGACCAGTCGCCTTCTGTCTTCGCCTCCAACTCCGCCAGTTCTTCCTTCATGTGCGCCAAATGTTTCGCCTCCTCAGCCCGGCGTCTAGCACCGATGCTATCGGCCGCACCACCGTTACCACCATCCGCCTGAGCATACCAAGCATCGTAGTTGTCCAAACCATTCTTAGTATACGTTATCGCATTGTCCTGATGCAGCTTCCCCTTCTCGCCAGCCACTTGGATAACACGGAGTATCTTTTCATCTGAGTATTCCATAACTGCGCTAAAAGCATCGAGCTGGTAGCTGTTCGAAACAAGAGTGATCGCGTTGGGATTTCCGCCGATGGCCTTCTTGAGCGCATCAGTTATTCTATCATGGCGTCCGTCTTCCTCGTTTTCTGGAGGTGGAGCCGAATCATGATTATTATTTTCTTCTCTAACCTCTTCTGATCTAGTCTTAGGATAGTCACGCCTCGCGTCCGTCTCGCGGTCACCCTTCGTCACGGCTCGCGTATCACCTTCGTCACGGCTACTGTTATATTTCTGTGACGGTACTTGGTTTTCCTTAGACCAGATGCCGTTGTAGCGGCATATCAAATCGTAGTCAATTTGGTACTTACAGCAGGTATTCTTCCCTCTATTACCACCCCTAACCACGAGTATAGGAGTTCCGTCTATCCTAAACTTCGCCAAAGCGTCGCGCCTCCGCTTGACAGATTGCCTGTTATTTCCGCCGCCTGCCGCCATCGCCTGCCCATTGGTCATGTCGAAGTCATCCTTGAAGCCAACCTCGTTATGTTCCTGTATAATCCCAACCAAAAAAGTAAAGAGTTCCTCTGGTAACTTCGTAATAATCCGATGTTTATATATGCCACGCATTACATCAGTTAGTGTCATTCGCCGCCGCCCTTGCCGTGAAACTGAGCATGATGTGACGCACACAAAACTATAACATCCATCGGCTCCTCAGCACCCATTAGCCATATTACATTTTCTTTGAAAGTTTTTCGTCCTGGCATGATTGCCTCCTATGAAACGACATGACAGGCGAGGTAACGCTTCATAGGTACGCCACCCCGTCTATCATATCAGGCTTGCCTTCGGGAGCTTATCCCCGTCAGCGTATTTCCTCCCTGGCGGGAGTAAAGTTTTCGACACTGTAATTATACCATAAGTGACCGCAAAATACAAGCCAATTCCCGCCCTACCACCCGTTTATCACTCTAGGTCTTGTTGGGTCATGAGTACCCTCATTCACAGGCATCACCTCCCTTCACGGCTTTATCATGCACCTCATTCAGCATTGGATAAAAGCCATTCATTTGTCACCGCCTCCTCTCTATCAAAGTGAGCCTGCCCTTGCTGTGTGTAAAAGTCAAGCAGAATCAGGATATAGTAGTGCGCCCCAACCGCTCCACAATCGAATCTGTTTCATGCTTGGCGATGCCGAACCGCTCCAGAAAATAATCCTGGACTGCATGAATGTTACTCAATACAGCGTCTTCTGTAGGATAAAATTTCCTTTCTGGAATCTTTATTTCATCGCGTAGGCACACATACCCTCCAGGAACTCTTATCTTTGGATAGCCATCACCTTCAGAAATATGGAAAATATGTCTGACAGGAACATCTGTTATTTTCATCACTTAATCACCTCCTTCAGTTCCCTGAGCGGTGTTAGGGTAGTTGTTACTTGCCCGATCTCTTCTGCACGCGGCTGTTCTTTATGCAGAACTTAATATGCTTAGTGAAACTATCTTTGCCATATGTACTCAGCCACCACGTTATATTTATGGATTCATAGAATGCTACCAAAATCATCAATACTATCCCTATGGATGCTATAACAATCATATAATCACCTCGTTAGATGCCGCTCCCCAAGTTGTCGAGGTAGTGTGAAGGACTCCGATATACTATGCGGAGAGCGGCTGTGTGTTAGTCAGGATGCCCGTAGTAACGCGGCCAGATAAATAGATCCTCCACCGGCTTGACATTCTCGACCCGCGACATTTTCATGCCATGCTCATCGAAGTAAATGAAAGCGAGGTTTCCCCGGATGTAGTCCAGCCTGCCAGTCCAGCCCGTGTACGTGTTACGGACTTTCTGGCGGTCGTTCAGATCTAACTCTAGCTGCCTCATTTCGTGAACTCCCGCATGATATATTCCGAATACGCCGGAGGCACAGCTTCTCGTAGCGTCTTCTTGCTTGAGATCCACGGAGTACCCATAGCGAACTGCCACGTCTGAAGCTGGTTCGCTCCTGGAAGCTCCCACAACTTGCAGAAGTTGTGTCCTGCATAGTCTCCGCCGTTTCCTGCTACGGTTACATAATGCCCGTCCTTAACCATGCCACGGTGCTTGATATGTGCTGGCTGAGTAACTGAGAACCCGTGGATCTCGAAGTACCTATGTCTGATCACCTTCAGGCCAAACATTTCACCACAGAGCATCAGGTCGTGGCGCAGCGGCGCGCCGGCCACGTTCTCGATGACAAATGGAACTCCGGCGTACTCAAGCATCGTCCTAGTCCCTGGTAGCAAGTCCGGCCATGTCTTGCCAGAATTCCGCCATCGGTGAGCTGCGTATGAGTAAGCCTGACAGGGCGGAGATGCCCATACGAAATCGAACTCTCTGATATAATCCAGGGACAAAGTGAAAACATTCTTCTGCCTAAAGTCGAATCGCTCAGCCGCAAACAGATCCATCGCTGGATGTTCGTGTTGATATTCGATGTCGATGCCTGTCACATGCGCTCCCGCACTGCTCATGCCCATAGAAGCTCCACCACCACCGCAGAAGAGATCCAACACTCTGATCATCTCCATAACCTCAGCTTGCCCAGGGCGCGCCCTACGACCTTGTTTTTAGCCCTGCGCGCCATCTTCCTGGGACTCCCGCTGGTCAATGCGGATATATCCCCCAGGAGCCGCGCTAGTGAGTATAGAAAGCTTCGTATGCCCATCACTTAACCTCCGTGTAGCGATCCGTCTCCAGTTAAAAAAGGGGCATCTCAACACACGTTATCAACGGGTCTAAGACACCCCTACATTTCGTCTCCAGTTAAAATGTGGCGGGTGTTACCCCGCCGTGGTTGTTATACAGCGGTTTTAGCGTCACTAAGCTTGTCCTTGAGTGCCAGGATAACATCACCGATCTGCTCCGTGGTCAATAGTCGGATTCCATGGAACGGCTTTTTGGTAACGGTTGAGATAAAGTCTCTGGCTTCCTTAGAGCCTGCCGCATACGTCTTGTCAGGCATCAATTCAGTAAACAGTGTCTTGAGTTCCTCGAACTGCTTCTTAGCTTCAAGTGCATCCAGAGCGGCATTCGCTTTATCGAAATGCTCCTGATGCCATAACCCGAAATTCCCGATCCCTGTATTTAGTTCTTGGAATTCAATCATCTCAGCAACACTATCAAAGCCGCCTTGAACCCGGGCCATATATGCCTCTCTAGCTCTAGCGCATTCAGCAGACGCTAACCAGCTTGTCTCTTCTTCCTGTTCCGCGTATTCCTTGTCCTGGGCTTCCTCGCCGACTTTTTCGGACGTGACGCGCGGCCCTGTTCCGTTGATGGAGGCTTTTTCATCTTCCAGGGAGGCAATGAGAGCTTTCGCCTCGTCTTCACTCAGATCACCTACATTCTGAATCCATCGGTCAATGACTTCTTGGGCCCGCTTTTTGAACGCTTGCGAGCGGACTGTCTGATATACACCTTCAGGGAAGTCGTTCACCAAGTCTATCAAGATCCGCCGCGTAGCTTTGCTCATTTTAGCTTGCTCTGCATCAGCCTCGCCCTGCTCCTGCCCATCCTTAGCATCTTCCTGGGTATTACCCCCGCCAGTGTCATCCGTGGGCTTCTCAGCGGCAAACTCAATGAGCATCTTGACGCCTGTTTCAAACGCACTCATTGCCCATTTGTCAATACCCTCAATCGGAAACAGATTTATACGACACCAATTTGACCGATGATCTGGCCGGTCAAATATCTTTTCCAAAAGGCGAAGGAATTCTTCTTTCACTTTCTCTTTTGGGCTATCCAGATGTTCCTCTGGCACGTCAGGCAAGCCTTCCAGGAACTTGTCGCCGCCCGTAACCCCCATAGCGGCGTCCATCGCTTTATCAGCACTTCCCGCCCAATCTTCGCCCACGATCTCCCCGGTGGTCTTCTCTGTCGGCTTCTGTACCCCGCCCGTAGACGGCGGATCTGGATCAGTCTTTGGTATTTCATGAATTATATCCATCATCTGACTATAGTCCTCAACAGTCCATTCTGTTGTTGATGCCTTGCCAACGGCCTCGAGTTGCCATTCCTTGCGCTCGTCATCATCCTGGAAGATTCCCCGCTCTGCCAGAGCCTTGAAATAGGATTTCCTGAATGGTGACATATCTATCTGGTGATCTGCCGCCGTCACTACCCCAGGAGTAGCCTCGCCCTGCTCAGGTAAACCATGAGCGTCAAGCTGATCTTGAGTCAAAGTCCGATGACCGGGAGCGGAGAAATCTGGCATCTCGTCCATCGTAGGCGGCAGGATCCCCAGTGTAGCGATGCCGGCCATCCGTAGAGTATTTGTCACAGAACACTTGATCAACATCTGACGCTTTGCTTTTACCCAACGAGTGTTTGGCTGTCCGTTCCGCTCCGCCACAACTTCTGATAGCCATGTCTCCCAAGTGAACTCAGGTCGTCCTTCTATATCTAAAGTGACAACACAGGAGTCAAGCTCGCCTGTTTCCTCGTCATACACTAACTCAGGTTTATGTATATGGTTCAGTCCGTTAGCGTATGCCTTCCTGATATATACATGATAGCCCACAAACAGAGCCAGTGGCCCGCCGCCTGTTTTGAAATAATGACAATCCCCACGGATGGCAGGATTCAAACCAGCCGCCCGCGTCTCGTTGAAACACTTCGCTTTCTCTGCCCTGGTAGCATCTACCGGGAGATAGTAGCTGATGAACTGTTCCTGAGTGATAGTCAATATCTGACCGCTATCCATTGGGATTTCTAGCGGATCAGACATATCGACTTTTGCCAGTAACGAAGCCAATACATTGCTCTTAGTTTCTTCCTGAGCCTCGGTTGTTGTCTGTTCTTCTTCTCGTTTCTTTTCCATCATTCATATCTCCTTATTGTGCGACCGTCCCGCCGCAGTCTTGCTCACAAATTTCCCAATGTGAGCAATATTTCCGTGAGCATAAATAGTGATTCCGAAATACCGGCCACCATTCGCGCTGTATACTCATTGCCACATTGTCAAAGGTTGATACAACGCTCTGAGTATCTTGTAATTCAACATCCAGGGAGATCGTTTCTTCCTTGCCGCGTATAGCAAGGTCAAGTCGTCCGTGAATCCCTGGGCGTCCTGTCTGTGCCTTCCAGCCCATAGCGTAAGTGGACACTTGGAAGACTTGTTCTGGTCTGGGCTTCGATAACCGCCGCCCAGAGGTCTTGAGATCAATCACCAGGTCGTCATCGGTAATCAGATCCGTCTGACCAGTGATTACCCAATCCCTGTTTCCGACTTCCATGCTCCACAGATGCTCCACAACTTGAGGCTGGACCCCTGGAGCGACCTTCTCCTGATACGCCTTCACGGTCTTGACGCCCTGAGCCTTCATGTCGTCCAGGGATTCCGATTGCTCCTTCCAGTCCACGTCATCCCTGTATTCCAGATCCTCTACAAAGAAATCTGTCAACAGATCGATGGGGAGATCCTTCTGAGTCCTCACCTTCTGCCAGAAGTTTTCCTCTGCTGTTTTGTGGAAGGAAGAACCAAACGCCATCGAAAAGTTTGACCGCCGTGGAAGCCGTAGACAGTAATCATAATAGAACTGCCTCGGACACTTGCGGTATGTGTTCACCATCGAAGGTGATAATGAGGTTATGTTCATGTGTCCTCTCCATTGTCTATTACTGGCGGCACTAATAACATAAACGGCTCAATATCAAATGCTTTCGCCAGCTTCCCAACTACGTCAATACTCGCGCCGCGCTCGCATCGTTTCAGCTTATAAATCGCATCCACGCTAACCGCTGAACGATTCGCTAATGCCGCATTGTCAAGCCGCATTCGCCGTTGCCATATCCTGATATTTGCACTCAGGATCACTCTCAAAGCTTCCATCTAAAATCACCCCCTTTCCTGGGGGCTTGCGCCCCCGGTTAGTGGTTGTCTGTTAGAATGGGATAGGCTCTACTTCGCTTCTGTCGTAGCCTTCAACCGCGATCTGTTTCTCTGCGTCGCTGTTAGTCCACAGAATCTGCCGCGCTTCTGATTCCCATTTGCTATCGTCCTCTATATTGGCCTCGTCAAGATACTCACGCCAGAGCGAGGAAAACTGTTCTCCTTGAGCCTGACCTCTTTCCGCCTTTTTCAACTCTGCTTCCAGCATTGCGATTTCCTTATCCATCTTCATGATTTCCATTTCCAGATCGCCTATCGTAACTTCTCTTTCAATTCTAAGTGCGCCCATTTGCTTTGTCTCCTTTGCCAGATTTCGTTAAGTAACTCGATTTCCTTTATGTTTATAGTATAACCGATCTGGCCGGCAAAGTCAAGGAAAAGATTAGACTATTCGCCTAAGCACCGCCGTTTCTGAAAAATAATTTCGTGAATGATTGCAAGGCGGGAGGTCGTTTACCAGGTTCAGCTCAGCGAATGACTTTCCACACAAACTGAAGGAGCTGGCTCCAGGAAGATCCATTCCTTCAGGAGCCCCACGTGGATATGTGAAAAGTATTTTCGTCTGGAGATTATTTACTATTGACATAAGTGCTTCGAAGGTTTTCCAGCTGGATCCATCGATGATCTGCTGCACGTGGATGTCTCATATATGTATTCGCCTTCCAGGAAGGATCCCAGGGCCCAAGCTGCTACAGATTTTCCACATATAAGAGACAGGAAGGGAGGCGCTCCCAACGATGAAGGCCGTTGTGCGGCTGTGGGAGATATGGCCCCAGGGAGCGCCAGTTATTTGGAGAGGGTTAGCTCTTTATAAAGGCTATAACAATGTTGGCGACCAGAGTGAGGAACACCAATGCAGCGCCGAGGATCTTCCAGGCAGTTACGCCGCGCTTGTCTTTCATCTCTTTAAGGTCTTTTCTGATTTCTTTTATATCATCAACCACGGCGTCCACCTTTTCATGCCGTAAGGCACATACTTGCTCGGTCACATATTGATCGCTCACAATGACTCACCTCTGGTTTTTGCTAGTTTTTGTCAACGCCCCAAAAATGAGTTTTTTTTTAGGGAGGACTCCTATATCATAATATCTGAGCGCGCATTATCTGACCGCCTTCAACGGCGGTGAACTCAAAGAGCCTGCCGCCTTGAGCAGTCCCGCCATAGATCTTGCCGCCAATCTTGCCCAACGAAAAGATAAAGAGTTGTCCGTTAAGTTGAGCAGAAACCTCAGTCCAGGCTCCGACGCCGTTCCATTGCAAGAGCTTACCACCACTAACACCCGTCCCCTCTGTGCCGCCGTATATAACACCCCCGATAGTAATCAGCGAATGTATAGCGGTCTGTGTGCCAAATTGCGGCGCTACTTGTGTCCAGGCATTAGTTCCATTCCACTTGAATAAGCGGCCGCCAGGGGATGTCCCGCCATAGATCTCATTGTTCAATATAGTAAGGCTACTGACGCTCGTCTGTGCGTTCAACTGCGGTGCTACGTTAGTCCAGGCGTTTATACCGTTCCACTCAAAAAGGTTCCCTTTCGTCGAGCCAGTGCTACCATAGATCTTGCTGTTAAATTCTATCAGATCAAGAATGCGTATCTGTGCATTGACTTGAGCAGCTACTGATCCCCAGGCGCTTGCGCCATCCCACTTGTATAATAGTCCTGTGCCTTCTGTGCCGCCGTATATGTCGCCGCCAAACAGAATCAGTGAGCGGATCAATTCAGCGCCTAATTGTGGAGCTACCTGTGTCCAGGCGCTTATACCATCCCACTCAAATAGATTGCCGCGTGGTGTTGTGCCGCCGTATATCTTGGAATTGTGTTCCACCAACGCCATGATGCCATTTTCTAAATTGAGCTGCGCTGCAACTTTCGTCCATAAACTTGAGCCGTCCCATTTGAAAAGATTACCATAAGGCGGCCCCGGGTCAAGCGTTCCGCCATACATTTCTCCGCCGAAGTTTAATAGACTTCTGATCTGGTTCTGACCATTAAGTTGTGGAGCTACTTCTGTCCACGCCATCTATACCCGCCTTATACTAAACTGTACGCTCTCAAGAGTAACGTTAGTGGCATCTGATACATTCTTGACGTGCAATTCCAATGTGCCGCCAGCCGTGAGCGTCGCTATGCCGCCGCCGCTCATTGAGCCAACATCAGCAGCATTGCCGAACTTTCTGTGTGCATGAGCAGCATCGTGACCAGTAGCTAGAAACGCCGTCCCGGGCGTTGCATATGCGCCGTAACCAGTAGAGTCGATCCCGCCTGCGTTGTCATCGTTCAGCGTGAAGTCATTTGCTCCAGCCGCCGCCACAGTATAGATCTGACCGTTCAATTCGGTCATGCCGCCAATGCCCGAAATCTTCACCCTGTTGCCATTGCTGAAACTGTGACCGGTCGCTGTTACCACACAAGGATTTGCCTGTGTCGCTCCCGAAACGGCATCTCCAGAAGCCGCGATCTCGAAAGTGTCAACTTCGTATATTTTACCATTCCCCGCGCTGGAGCCTGCCATAGCTATACTGATCATATAATCTGCCGTGGCTCCTATGGTGATATTATAATTTGTATTGTCTCCATTGCTGATGATCTCTGGCATATCAGTATCAAAGATTGTAATGGGCTCAAAAGCATCAATTAGTAGAATGGTCGTAGCTACAGCGTTTTCATCCACCAGAATGCCGGCGTAATCAGATACAGCGATGCGATGCTCTACGCCAGCGCCATCCTGGAAGTAAAAGAAATTATCGCTCTTTGTGTATATCTGCCCATGACTGGCGATAGCCGTGGGCGTCGTTGTCTCTGGTATGAGAATGCGGTCATTTACGAATCCTTTTGTCATGCTATCACCTCGTTAATTTGACATATTGATGAGCATTGTGCTTGAGCCCCACTCCCAGGTCTCAGCGCCGATGCCTGTCACTCTCACCAGCAAATTGTTCCCGCTCACGGTGAATGTGGCATCAAGGGCGGCGTTCGATTCGTTTGCGTGGAGTTGTGTTACCCCGCCCTGGAGTGTTGCTCCCCCTGCCGCCGTTCTGTACGCTGTGCAGGCTATATGATACGATGCCCTGTCAGTTCCATCAGACTGGACGCCCACAACGAAAGCCTCGACGTGATACGTGTTCTCGTCCAGGAGAGCGATAGTGTCCAGTGTTGTCTGTACGGCGTCGCCGGTCTGCACTTCCGCTGTATCAGATATAACATAGCCATCGTGTTTGGTTCCTGAGCCGATAGTAACGCCGCCGGTCAAAGTAGTCATGCCGCCAGTAGGCCCCATTTCGATCCAGTCCACGCCGTCGAACTGAAGCAGGAGCATGGCTTTCCCAGAGATATCCCTGGTGGGAGCCAATAGCTGCAAGTTAGTACCAGCCAGGAGCTCCTGGTCCTGGACAGTGACCGTATTAGTTTCAGCGTTTGGCGCTGTCAAAACTACACGCTGGCCTGGTGTCCCATCTGCTATCGTGGGAGTCGAGGTCATGGTGTAGTCCGCGTCGGGATTCAACATGACTGTCTCAGCATCAGCGAGTATGGTATCACCCGCGGCAGTGATAGCCTGTTCCCCAAACGCCATAGATCCATTCCCAGAGAAAACTGTGTGAGTAGGCGGGATCATATTGAAAAATGTTGCAGTGATCCCTATATTGATACTCAGAGTTGCAGCAGGGTCGAACCACAGGGGAGCATCGGCGTTGAACGTGATACTGGTTCCCAGATTGTAAGTACCCGCAGGAAAGAATATGAACCCGCCGGAAGCTGTGGCGGCTGAATGAGCTGCCGAGAGAGCTGCGAATTCGTCGTGCATTACCAGGACGCTGGAGACTGTGACCGTGGCATTTGCAGCTAACGTTATAGCCGTCCCTGTTATGGCTGTTATGGTAGTACTGAGATTGTAGTTGACGGTGATATTCGCGCCAACATTGGCCCCCAGAGTTGACCAGGTGGGAGCGCCGTTAGAGTCAAACTTGGCGCATTCATCCAACCCGGCGGCTCCGTTGGCATCTGTCTCCCAGATAACCTCAGTAACGCCATCAGTGTAGGTGTACCCTATCGTTTTGATGACATACCAGTAATCCACGCCGGTTACTAATACAGGGAAGTCAGCAGACCAGGTGAACGTTTCCTCAGCTCCGCTGGCGTTCAGTGCAGTATTGGTGATAGCGTCGCTTGCGCCGCCTATGATCGCCGTTCCGAATGGAGTGTCAGGGAGCGACGTGCCGCCGCCGTCATCTGCAAAGATTGACAAAGTACACGTTCCCGCAGGAGCGCCGGTCTTTTTCAACCTCACGTTGGAAACAGTTCCCACAGCGCCGGAGTTTGTGGCAGTAAACTTCCTGGCGTACCATTCACCATCCACAGCCGCACCTGTGGTTGTGAAGTCGTTGTCTGTGTCCTCTGTGTTACCTGTATCGGTAACGTCCAGCTTTGCGCCCAGAACGACGATCCCCTGTCCTTCGGCAAAGGTAGACCCAGAGGCGACTGTCAAGTCATCCGTGGCGGCTGTGATGCTACCTGTGGTAGTTGTCCCGCCATCAGGAGAGGCATCAAACGACTTCACGTCGAACACAGGTCCCAGGCGTTTCTTGAACTCAATGACCATCGCATTCCATTCGGCCGATGGGATTATATCTGACGAGGTTTTTGTGTCATCAAACGCCATGATCGCTCCTTATATAATAGTGAAATTGACTTCCAGACCAAGCTGGTTTATATCTGTAGCTGGCAGCGTTGCGTAAATATAATCCCCAACGCCTACCACGTCATTATTCAAAACGCTGGTCTCCGCTTCTGTTCCTGCCGCTGTAGCCACTGTCGCTATCGTTGTGGGGCTTGCGTCAGTGGGATCTGTCCGGATCTCGAAGGTGACAGAATACGTGCTGGATTCGCCGGTGTCTATCTTTACTGTCTGAACTTTCAATCCGCCCGGGGCCCAATCTGCATGAGCGTGGATCAGTCTCACCTCAGCAGTTCCCAATATATCCGGCTGGTCAACAGCTACCTGAACGGTTCTTATCTTCCCGCTGCCGCCCGACTCCAGGAAGTCCGCTCTGTGATGCGCTGAGGGATCCCGTCTATGTGCCTGCCAATCCGTCACCTCTATACGGTCAAGCATCAGTTACCCCGCTCTGCTTTTATCTCTGCCCTGCCTTCTTCTATATCTATATCCACGTTCTTTATGAAATATGTCTGATCGGTTATATTCTTATGCGCTTCTGTGACGTGGATCTCATCTCCAATGTCACTGAGGAACGCTATCATAGTAGCATCTATCCTGGCGACTTCCGCGGGGAATTTGTATATCTTCAGCTTTTCGTCGGCTGCATTGGCGGCGCTTTTCTGGTTGTCGTGCCAGACCAGTTTGTCCTCATCGGTCAGGACGCGCGTTCCGTATAAAGCCACACTCTCGTCGTCAATGTCTGTGAGAAGCGCCTCAAACTGTTTCCCTGAAGATGCCAGGGTATGCTCCTGGGTTACTGTCACAAATACATCGTCATCACCTGGTCCGGGATTTTCATCAGCAAGTGTTTGATTCAACAAGTCCATCTGGACTGACGTAACATTCGCCAGGTTATACGTTCCATCATTGCTCACCGAGCCGGAGACAGTCACAGGAAATTGAGGCACAAACCCTGTGGTTAAAAAATTACCGTCAGATTTGTTGATATGGTCCACTTGCGCTCTGTCGCCTCGTCGGGGCTCCGGCTGAATCCCTGCCTCCCGTTCATCGTCGTTAAATGCTATAGTAGTCGCTGTGAGCGTTACAGAATGAGTCTGAGTCAATACTACCAGCTCGCCTGATGCTTCCTGTGTCAGCGTTTCGGCTATATCAAGAGTAATCGTGTTGGGCGTGACTGATTCAACTCCATACGTTCCGTCGTTGCTGAGAGAGCCGGATATAGTTATGGAATCGTTGGCGTCTATGCCTAACACGACAAAGCTCTCGGTCACGTCTGTTATAGTGTCATTGGATCCAGTGTCATTGAATACCAGAGATGTGGTCTGAATGGTCGAAGTATCCCTATTCTGCGTCAGCGTAACACTGGCTCCAGAATCCTCATCAGTGAGCCCGTTTGATGCTGTCAACGTTATGACGCGCCCGGCGACCGACTGGACTGCATATTTTCCGTCGTTCTTGTTAGAGCCTGATATAGTAACAGGATCGTCGGTGTTGAATCCCTGGACAAGGAAGCCGCCTTGAGCTGCAAAGCCGGCCAGATTCAGGAAGATGCGGTCTGGGTTGTCGTTGGCGAAGCCGATCCCGCGACTGCCTATGATTGACTTTGGGTTGTAATTTGCATCAGGGTCGTGGCCGTAGTATATGTTCATCACGTTTCTGACGGTGCTTTTGTCTATATCTATATCTATGTCTATGGAGTTGTCCAGGTCGAATGTCTCGTCACCAGCGCCGGCCACGTAAGGCGGCTCGAACATAGTGAACTGAAAAAAGCCTTCTGCATCTACCCAGATGAATGAGTTTGTGAGATCTCCGATTCTTAGAAGCGCGTTCTGGATAGTCATCCCAGGGAATCGCGCGCGCACCTCATAACTATGAGCTGTACAGCGGTCAAACCATGCCTGCCAGCTCGTGAAGTTTATATCGATATTGTCTGTGCTGAATGTGGAATCCAACCCTCCCCAGGCGGTCAGAATATTGAATACGATTGTCGCCGGGTTGAAAGGATCACGCTGTGTGTAGTAATCGGCGGGAGCTTGACCAGACCCGATCCGGTTCTCCAACATAGGAGCCATCTTGTCTCTGATACTCAGCGTTATAGTAGCCCCGTTATATGACACTTCCTCAACTGTCCCGGTCATGAGATATAAATAGCCTAAAGTGCCATCGAAATAAAAACCCAGATGACACGGCTTCCCCAGACTGTTGATCCTGTCAGCAATGAAGAAGTTGAATACTGGTTCCGATAGGATAGTCACCAACGCGGACGCTCCCTCAACAGATAGGCTATCGCTTGCGTTGAGAGTGAGTGTGCCAGCGGCTACCGTGACCACTGTGTATGTCCCATCGTTGCTGGTGGAACCTGACACAGTAATCTTGTCGCCTGCCTGAAATCCAGCAGTGACAAAACCACTACCGCTATCTGTTATAGTGTCCGGGTCGCTATCAACGAAAGCAATCCCCACGCCATCGATGCGCGCCCTGGGAGTGTTGGAGAGGGTAATAGTAGCAGCTCCAGCCACAATGTCACCGCCCCTGGAGATGATAGGAGCATCCATCACAAAGTCATCGTAGATAGTGCCGTCGTATACAAAGCGGAAGATAGGCTCGTTAAACTCCGCCGCTATCTTTGTGGCGAATGCTGCCGTCCCTGGCACAGCGTCAAACAGCGCAGTGTCGAACTGGTCAAAGTCAAATCCTGCTTTCAGTTCTGGCATGATTAGACCTCCACTATGACGAGCGTGCCGGCGTAGACGTCAAAGTCTTTGAGATGGAATAACTGGAGAGGAAAGATCGGATTCATGAGCTTTACTGTGAAAGTCGTTCCAGGAGCGCCATCCAGATCCGGCGTCCAGGTCAACTCTGTTTTGGAATCCCACCAGGTGAAGAGCTGATCTCTGTCGGCTTGGGAAACATTCACCAATGGGGAGTCGTCCAGTCGTTTCTGATGCCATTTATGGACGAATCGCTTTCCGCTGATGGTAACGTTCACAGCCTCACGCCGGGCATATGGCGTCGCAAAGCCCAGGATGGGTGAGAAATTAACGGTGTTGCCGCCGTCTGTTAGGCGCATGTTTCCAGCCATGTGAATCCTTTACATCGTCTGTGCGATCACTCCCCGGCGCTGTAGTCGTCTTCTTGCCGGAGTAAACTGTCTCTGTATAGCTCTCTCAACCCGCGCCGGGCTCATGTGTTCAATATCTGCGTTAGGGAATATTACGTTCACGCCAGGAGCCATCTGTGATGGAGCGCCGAGTGCAGGCGGTGCAATTACCGGCGGCGGAGGTGTAACTTGCTGATTGGCTGCCGCAGTGGTTCCTTGCCCACGCAAGCCCTGCACCAGACTAAAGAGTTGATCGAATGCCTCATCAACAGCTATCTCCGCGAGCTTCCTGGTGGCTATATTGGCCATATCTGTCCAGAACCTTGTCCAGAGGCTTTTCGTCCGCCCACCTAAAAGATCGGCAAACATATTGGTGAACGATGATCGGAAGTCGCTGGTGAAATCATTGAAGTCGCTCCGCATCTCAACTAAACGCCGGGCTTCTAACTTTGCCAGCTTCTTTGATTCTCGCGCTGCTGCTTTCCTTGCCGCTAGTAATCGGTTCAGGGCTGCTATAGTCTTGTCAGCACTGTCTTGAGCAGCCTTGCCGAAGAACTCTGCGTTAGCTGCACTTAGGTCAGCGAATACTTGAACTATGGAATCCAGCGCCGGAGCTTCTTTCTTGATCTTCTTCAGGGATTCTTCTAGCTCCTCCAATGCTGCCACCGTCTTGTTGACACTATCCGATATGTCTTTATCAGCAAATGCCTGTAACTGCTTGCTAATGTCAGAGAACGCGGTGGCCAGACTCTCAAGCTTCACGCCCTTGCCGATATTGTTCAGGGTCTTTGCTGCCTCTTTCGCTGGTTCAGCTATTTTCTCCGGTATCTGGCTCGTTATGGAATCCAACGCAGCCAGTATCTCTTCTAATGAGCCGCTAAGAGCTTTGGGTATAGTTGCGAATTCTTCAATCCCTATCTTTGCAGCATTCTTGAAAGCCTTATCGAATTCTTCCTCAAAGTTTTTCGCTGCTTTGTTGTTGGCTTCTTGATTCGCATTGATAATGTCAACCAGGAATCTCTCGAATGTCGTTTGTGAGATAAGTCCTGTTTTCCGTAAAAGTTCATTGGTAATTATATTCAAGCCGGCAGCAATATCTCGGAAGCGCGCTTTTGCAGCCTTCTCCAATGGCTTGAATATCAACGGAGCGACGGCAGATACGATCCGCAACATGCTTTTCAGCATCTTCCCTGTCAAGTCTACAGCAATCCGAGCTACTCGTTGGAATACCTCAGACACATCATCCTGGTATAGCTTCCAGACTGGGATAATTTTTGTGATGCTTTCTATTATCTTGGTGAGGGTCTGTAACGTGGTAGACGTGGCGGCTAACATCGTCCTGCCAATCTCACCCTTCAGCAACTCAAAGCTGATGCCTATGTTCTCTATGTCATTGGCGACGCCCCCGGCGGCTGTTGGCAACTTCTCCAGCTCGATGATCATGGTCTCTAGCAGTTCTTTCCCGCTGATGCTTAACTCTTCGATGGGCTTGTTGTTGAACGCCCTTCTGAGAAGCGGCCCGATCTGCGGAACGGTTTCCCGGAGGATCCTCAGCTCCTGCCCAAACCCGCTGGATTTTGTCACCAACTGCGTGAGCTGGAGGTTTACCCGCTGGAGTTCCGGGACTCCGCGACCAACAGTCACCAGGGCATTGCCAAAGGCTTTTAACGACCGCTCTGCCAGCGATGCGCTAACCTCTGCCGCCTGGAGATTGATAGAGCCTTCTATAGCAGCTCTGAACGAAAGTCCTGGAAGTTCTGCCACTTTCCTCAGCCGGATAAATTGACGTGTGGCATTTGCAGCTCCACCAGACACGGCACTCAAGCCACGGAATAGTTTGTCATAGCTGGCCGCCGTCTTGATAGCTTCCACACCCGCGCCAATTATAGCCCGCGTCAGCTTTACAGCGATAATGGCGGCAGCAGCGGCAGCGGCTACGCCAATAGCAACCAGGCCCACGGCGATTGTCTTCAGGTTTTTCGTTGCACTCTTGGCAAACCCGCTCATCTCCAGCTTTGCGCCTTTGATAGTCTTGCTAAATCTGCCTTTATCGCCTCGTATCACTACGAAAGCTTCAGCTATTTTCTTCCCGAATGCCATGCTCTACCTCAGTGGTGGTTTCAGGCCCAACAGTTCTGCCTCTTCTAATACTGCGTCAATATCTACCCCTTTGTCTTCTTCTTCATCTGCATCAATTCCGCTGAGTTCTGGTATAAGCTGGTAATAGTTCCGCGCCTGCCGTTTGGTGAGGTTATCAATATCGTCAGGAGACCAATGATAAAAGATAGCCAACTGGCCTTTTACGTGCCACCAGGTGACTGCATTTCCGTCGGAGTCGCCAGAGCCACCGCTATAGGGTTTTCCTCACCACCGTCGCCTTCCTCTTCTGGAGGATTCGCATCGCTGATATTTTCCACAAGCTCCGCGATCTCTGCGAAGTTCTCCATATCGACCAGCTCGTTAAAATACTGTCGAGTCATCCCTGGATTGTGCCTTAACGCCAAAAACACCACTAACCCCTGAGCGTCAATAGCTTGTATCTGCTCGCCTAATTCTTCAGGTTCCAGTGGTGTTTTCAGTATCTTCATGGTCATGGCGTCAACAGCATCAGGATCAGAGCCTTCCGCAACTTCCCTGTATTGCTTTGCCAGTTTCGACTTGATGAAATTTTCAATCTCTCCGTAATCTTTCAGCTTCAGTTCGCGGGCGGTATATATCTGCCCCTTGATCTCTACTTCTATCTCTCGGCGTATTGTGTCGCCTGCGGTCGTTCCCTGTTGTAACATCGTTATATCTCCCTTGATTCGTTTAT